>Ga0126381_100004326_pt1 | contig 15456 bp, 9 predicted proteins | sample PanSoiMetPlot_28_FD_96465 | JGI IMG/M metagenome (GOLD analysis project Ga0126381, IMG submission 96465) | Tropical forest soil microbial communities from Panama - MetaG Plot_28 | ecosystem: Environmental > Terrestrial > Soil > Tropical forest > Bulk soil | place: Panama | collected 2016-02-17 | reverse complement strand
CGGCCGCCTTCGCGGATGGCGAAACGAAGTTTCTCTTCCATGGCGATGGGAACGATCAGTTCCACTTCGCACGACACGTTGTCGCCCGGCATCACCATCTCCGTACCTGCCGGCAGCTTCACGATCCCCGTCACGTCCGTAGTCCGGAAATAGAATTGCGGACGGTAGTTGGTGAAGAACGGCGTGTGACGGCCACCCTCATCCTTGGTCAGGATGTAGGCTTCCGCCATGAACTGGGTATGGGGCGTCACAGAACCGGGCTTGGCCAGAACCTGACCGCGCTCGACACCGTCGCGCTCGATACCACGCAGAAGCGCGCCGATATTGTCGCCCGCCTGACCCTGGTCCAACAGCTTGCGGAACATCTCCACACCCGTCACCGTGGTCTTGGAGGTGGGACGGATGCCGATGATCTCGACTTCCTCGCCAACCTTGACGATGCCGCGTTCCACCCGGCCCGTCACCACAGTGCCGCGCCCCGAGATCGAGAACACGTCTTCGATCGGCATCAGGAAGGGCTGATCGATCGGACGATCCGGCTGCGGGATATACTCATCCACCTTCTGCATCAACTCCAGGACCGCGTCATGGCCAAGCTTGGGCTCCTTGCCTTCCAGCGCCATCAACGCCGAACCACGCACGATCGGAATCTCATCACCCGGGAACTGGTAGCTGGAGAGAAGCTCGCGCACTTCCATCTCCACCAGATCCAGAAGCTCCGGATCATCCACCATGTCGCACTTGTTCATGAACACCACCAACGCCGGCACACCCACCTGGCGGGCCAGAAGGATGTGCTCGCGGGTCTGGGGCATGGGGCCGTCCGAGGCCGAGACCACCAGGATCGCCCCGTCCATCTGGGCCGCGCCCGTGATCATGTTCTTCACATAGTCGGCATGGCCAGGACAGTCGACATGCGCGTAATGCCGCTTCTTGGTCTCATACTCCACATGCGCCGTCGAAATCGTAATGCCGCGCGCCTTCTCTTCCGGCGCCTTGTCGATCTGGTCATAGGCCGTGAACGTCGCCCCACCCGTTTCCGCCAAAACCTTCGTGATCGCAGCCGTCAACGACGTCTTGCCATGGTCCACATGACCAATCGTCCCAATGTTGCAGTGTGGCTTGTTACGCTCAAACTTTGCTTTCGCCATTTTCTTGGTCTCCTGAACTCAGATTCTTTTTTTATCTATGCTTAAGCGTATTTGGCTTTGACTTCGTCCGCGATCGCCTGCGGCACCTGCTCGTAATGATCGAATTGCATGGAGTACTGGGCCCTGCCCTGGGACATGGAGCGCAGCGTGTTGATGTAGCCGAACATGTTGGCCAACGGCACCATCGCGGTAACCACCTGAGCGTTGCCGCGTGAGTCGGTACCCTGCACCTGACCACGGCGAGAGTTAAGGTCGCCGATCACGCCACCCAGGAAATCTTCCGGCGTCACGACTTCCACCTTCATGATGGGCTCGAGCAGCTTGACCGCGCCCCTCGACGCCAGCTCGCGGAACGACGCACGGGCCGCGATGTCGAAGGTGAGCGCGTTGGAGTCGACTTCGTGATAGGCGCCGTCAACCAGACGCGCCTTGAAGTCGATTACCGGGAAGCCCGCCAACAAGCCCGATTCCTTCTGCGCCTTGAGTCCTTTTTCCACCGAAGGGATGAATTCCTTGGGCACCGAGCCGCCGACAATGTCGTTCTCGAACACGAAGCCCTCGCCAGGTGCGAGCGGTTCATACTCGATCTTGACGCGGGCGAACTGGCCTGAGCCGCCGGTCTGCTTTTTATGGGTGTAGTCGATCGTGACAGGCTTGGTGAGCGTCTCGCGATAGGCGACCTGCGGCGCGCCCACATTGGCTTCCACCTTGTATGTGCGCTTCAGGATGTCGACCTTAATTTCCAGATGGAGTTCGCCCATGCCCTTGAGGATGGTCTGGCCGGATTCCTGATCGGTAGTGACGCGGAAGGATGGGTCTTCCTGGGCGAGGCGGATCAGTGCCATGCCCATCTTTTCCTGGTCGCCCTTGGTCTTGGGCTCAATCGCCACTTCGATCACGGGGTCGGGGAATTCCATCCGCTCCAGGATCACTGGATTGTTGGGATCGCAGAGCGTTTCGCCAGTGGTGGTAAGCTTGAGGCCCGCGAAGGCGACGATGTCGCCGGCATTGGCTTCCTTCACGTCTTCGCGCGAATTCGCGTGCATCAGAAGCATGCGGCCGACGCGTTCTTGCTTGTCCTTGACGGAATTGAGCACGCCGGTCCCCGACGACACGGTGCCGGAATAGACGCGCACGAAGGTGATGGAGCCCACAAACGGGTCGTCCATGATCTTGAATGCCAAGCCTGCGAATGGCGCCTTGTCATCGGCCTTGCGCTCGACCTCGTTGCCCTTGAGATCGGTGCCCTTGACCGGCGGAATATCCAACGGCGATGGCAGGTAGGCGACCACCGCATCCAACAAAGGCTGTACGCCCTTGTTCTTAAATGCAGAGCCGCACATTACCGGTACGAATTTGAAATGGATCGCGCCTTTGCGGATGCAGCGCTGAAGGTCTTCGACCGACGGCTCTTTACCGGATTCCAGATAGGCTTCCAGCAGAGCGTCGTCTTCCTCGACAGCCATTTCCACCAGGGCGGCGCGCAGCTCGGCGGCCTTGTCGGCATATTCCGCCGGAATCTCGACTTCGTCGAACTTGGCGCCCAGCTGCTCGTCGTGCCAGATCAGTGCCTTCATCTTCACGACGTCTACAATACCCTTGAAATCGCTCTCGGTGCCGATCGGCCAGGTGATCACCATCGGACGGGTGCCCAGACGGTCGATCATCATGTCGATGCAGCGTTGAAAATCAGCGCCGGTGCGGTCCATCTTGTTGACGAAGCAGATGCGGGGCACGCGGTATTTGTCGGCCTGACGCCATACGGTTTCGGACTGGGGCTCAACGCCGGCCACGGCGTCGAACACCGCCACGGCGCCGTCCAGCACGCGCATGGAGCGCTCGACTTCGATGGTGAAGTCCACATGGCCCGGCGTGTCGATGATGTTGATGCGGTGGTCTTTCCAGAAGCAGGTGGTCGCCGCTGAGGTGATGGTGATGCCCCGCTCCTGCTCCTGCTCCATGAAGTCCATCGTCGCGGCGCCGTCATGGACTTCGCCGATTTTGTGGCTCTTGCCGGTGTAATAGAGGATGCGCTCGGTCGTAGTCGTCTTGCCGGCATCGATGTGCGCGGCAATGCCTATATTGCGATAGCGGTCGAGCGGAGTGGTACGAGGCATAGGGCGTTCCGTTACCAGCGATAATGCGAGAAGGCGCGATTGGCGTCTGCCATCTTGTGTGTGTCTTCACGTTTCTTGACCGCGGAGCCGCGATTATTCGCGGCATCCATCAGCTCACCCGAGAGGCGGCCCTGCATGGTGGGCTCGTTGCGCCCGCGTGCGGCGGTGATCAGCCAGCGGATCGCCAGCGCGCGGGCGCGATCTGTGCGCACTTCCACCGGCACCTGATAGGTGGCGCCGCCCACGCGCCGGGACTTCACTTCGATTGCCGGCGAAACGTTGCGCAACGCCTCATGGAAGACCACCAGCGGATCCTGGCGGGTCTTGGAGGCGATAGCGTCGAAGGCGCCATAGATAATGCCTTCAGCGGCGGATTTCTTGCCGTCATACATCAGGCTGTTCATAAATTTGGCGAGGACCTGGTCGCCATATTTGGCGTCCGGGATGACTTCGCGGCGTTCGGCACGGTGGCGGCGGGACATCTGGTTCTTCCTCTATTACTTGGGTCGCTTGGCGCCATAGAGCGAACGGCGCTGCTTGCGGTCCTTCACGCCCTGCGTGTCGAGCACGCCGCGGATGATGTGGTAGCGAACGCCCGGAAGGTCCTTCACGCGGCCGCCGCGGATCAGGACCACGCTGTGCTCCTGGAGGTTGTGGCCTTCGCCAGGAATATAAGTAAGCGCCTCATACCCATTCGTGAGCCGCACTTTCGCCACCTTTCGCAGCGCCGAGTTCGGCTTCTTGGGCGTGGTGGTGTAGACGCGGGTGCATACGGCGCGCTTCTGGGGACAACCCTGCAGCGCTGGCACCTTATTACGCTTGGGCTTTTCGCCCCGCGGCTTACGAATGAGCTGATTGATCGTTGGCATTCCATTCCTCTTTTCATTCTTCCGGCGTCCCGGAAGATGAGCAAAACCAAAAACCGGACTCGGACGAATTCGCCCGGTCCGAACTTGCGGAGGACTGAGAGGAACAAAACCTCTGAGTCGCGCGTCCTAAAGCTCATAAACTGGCTTCCCAGCAGCGTTTTTGCGGATTCGCCGCAGACAGCCTGCCCTGGAAGGTGGCGCTATATATCCATGGCCTTCCCAAGGGTCAAGCGATCCAAGTAAGGATATTTCAAGAGCTAATTTGCTGGCCCTCCGATCCGTCCGCGGCTCGGGCTCAGGGCCCCAGTTCGCACCTCCGCGCTGCGGCAACTCCACAAACGGGCTCCTTCCCCCGTGAGGTGTTTAACCAGGGAAAGCTGGTTGCGACCAAGATGCCTGCCCGATTTTCTCAAGCTGCCACCCCATAGTTGATAGTTATTATCATTATAACCAACCACCGGACCGCCCTATGCCGTTGCTACAGTGTCGCTGTTATCTGCAACCCGCGGCGACACTTTGATACACTCCTCTCGGCTGTTATCATCGTGCCGACTGCCCCCAAACCTCGCGACGTGTGAAAGCCAAAACGGTTTCGGCGATATGGATTTTGGCGTGAGCTGTTGTGTTCGGGGCGCAGCCATACGTCATGCAACCACCGCTATGTGACCACGACTCTGGACACCACCGCCCTGATCCCCCTAAGCGGAATAGTATCGGTCTCGATTATTGTACAGCTTTAGCGCGAAGCCGTGTGAACTCTTCGGCTGAAATGGTGCCGGCATTCTTTAACCGTTCGAGCTTCGCAAGCTCATCGGCTGTGCTGTAGCCGATGAATTGGCGCATATCGTCACGTGCCTGCTGCACCCGCTGGACATCACGCTCGGCCATCCCGCGATGTTGCGAAATCAAGTAGATGAAGATGCCGATATAAGGCAATAGAATCAGCACAATCACCCAAACCACCTTCACCCAGCCGGAGATGTCGTGACGGCGGAACAGGTCGCTGGTGACGGTGATCAGTAACCAGAACCACAGCACGAAAATAAAGATCGACAAAACGTCGGCGAGAAAGTTGGAGAACGTAAAACCACCCGAGAATAACATCTCGATCCTCCCTTGAATGGCACCACAATGATAAGCCGGCACCACACCTCGTGCTATTGGCCAAAGGGGTCAATGCCAGCACCTAAGCACCATCAGTCCCAAGTTCCGTTTGATTACTTCGTTGCAGCCGCCCTTCCAACTTCGGGCATTGACCCTCAGCCGAACAGATCAAACCGAGTTCCCGCAACGCGGGCCTCATGTTCCAGGAGCTTGCGCTTCAGGGGAAGACCCCCGCCGTAACCGGTAAGGCTGCCGTCGCTCCCGATCACCCTGTGACAGGGCACGATCAAGGCGATCGGGTTGGCACCATTGGCCGCGCCTACTGCGCGGGCCGAGTTGGGATGACCGATGGTCTTGGCGATCGCGCCATACGAGGTGGTGCGGCCGAATGGGATATCGAGCAATGCGTTCCACACCAGTCTGTTGAATTCCGGCCCTTCCGCATCCAGCTCAATGTCGAACACCTGCCGTTTGCCTTCAGCGTATTCATTCACCTGGTGGCGCAATTCACTTAAGGCATTACTGTCGCGCTTGGCGTCCCGCTCGACCTTGGCCGCGCCCGCGGCGCGAAGATTGAAGCGGATAAGCGTCCCTCTCTCATTCACCCAGGCGGCAAAGATCCCGAAGGGCGTCTCTATCGTGTCCCAATAATGCTTCATGGCGCCGCCTGCTCCTTGAGGCTGGTCCAAAGATGCATGGTGGCGAGGCTGCGATGCGGCGCGAATTGCGCCATCAACTTAGCGGCTTCCGTCTGGTCCGGCCGCTCCTTCAGCTTGTGCAGCCGCTGCAGCGCGGTGGCAAGCGCACTATCGCCGACCGGAGCGGCATCCGCGAAGCCACCCCGAAGCATGGTGTAGCGCGCCGTCCAGGTCCCTATTCCATGAAGCGAGGTGAGTTTCTTTTCCGCGGCCACAGCAGACCCGCGCGGCAAATTTTCGATATCCAGTTCACCCGCCGCCACCTTCTTAGCCGCGCCGATCAGATAATTTGCCTTGGAGCGGGAGAAGCGTTTCTTGTTGAGCACGGCCACGCTCATATCGGCCACACGTTCTGGCGTGGGATGCGTACGCATCTCGCCAATCTCCTCGCCCGCCATCCGGATGATCTCGCTGCGAAGGCTGGAGGCGAATTTCACATTGATCTGTTGGCCGATGATGCCCCAGGCCAAGCCGTCAAAGCCGGTCGGAATATTGGGGAGGCGCAGACCCTTTCTGGGGGCGGTGAATTCAGCATGACGGCTTTCGAACGGTGTCGTCTCGTTGTTCAGGCCCAGAACCTTCAGTGCGGCTTCGTGCAGGAAGGCATAACTGGACCGCCCTAACTTCTTCTCGGTGTGCACACGCGCCCACGCACCTTCCTTTTCCAGGGACAATTCAAGTACCGCTGCGCCCTCTCGCGTGAGCAGGGCTTTCCAGATCTTGTTGTCCGCGCTCTTCTCACACAAACTTTCGGGATCGCGAGCGTGATAGGCCAGCACTTCTTTGGCCCGGTAGGTCGCCGGCAATTGCAGCAGGAACACGTTCGAGAGAGCGCGATAGGCGCCCGGCGTCATGCGGGTGAGCGAGAGGAATTGGCGGTGGAATACGGATTCGCTTTCAAAGCCCGCTTCATAACCCACATCCACAACTTTGGCGTTCCCTGAAAGAAGCAGCTCCGCAGCCTGGCGTACGCGTTCGCGTCGAAGCCATTGCGCCGGCGCCAGATGCGCATGCTCACGATACAGAGCGCCCAACTTGGTGAAACTGACACCCGCTCCCTCTGCCAGTGCCGACGCATCAGTAAAACCCGCGATATCGCCCCTCACGCGTGCCGCCAACCCTTCGAACAAGGCAATGTTCTCGTCCTCGCCCCGGTAGAACAGGTCGGGCCGACAGCGCTTGCACGCGCGCAGACCCGCTGCCACGCATTCCGCCTCGGTGCGGTACAGCGTGACATTCTCTTTTTTGGGCGGATGGGTGGGGCAAGACGGCAGGCAATAGATTCCCGTGGTCTTCACCCCGATGAGGAATTTGCCATCGAATTTGCCGCTGCGCGCCTCTGCGCGGCTCCAGGAAAATGGTTCAGGCAGTTTCATGGAACTATGCTAACCGGGCGCGGTGCGGCCCGCCTCCTGATTTTGGTTTTGGTTGTTCCCTCACCGGTGTGTCTTGGCAGTCCTGAGGATCTGCGCCAGCCGGAGCACGCCTGTTTCGATGTCCTTTCGGTCGGTCCCGCCGTATCCCATCACCAGTCCTGGCCGGTTCGGCTTTCCCAGATAACAGGTAGAAAGCGGAATTAAGGAAATCCCCGCTTCTACCGCTCTGGCGCAAAGGCGCCGGTCGTTGATGCCGTGTGGCAGGAGGCAGACAAGATGCATGCCGGCATCGGCGCTCACGACCTCGACGCTCTGTCCCAGCGCAGCGGTAAGCGCCTCCACCAGAATTTCCCGGCGGCCCATATAAAGCATGCGCATGCGGCGGATATGGCGGGCGAAATGGCCCTCGCGAATGAAATCGGCGAGGGCCTTCTGGAACAACACGGAAGGAAACAGGTCAAGCGCGTCACGCGCCATCGAAAAAAGGGGAACCAGATCCCTGGGGATCACCAGATAACCCACCCGCAAGGATGGAAAGAGCACCTTGCTGAAGGTACCCACGTAGATCACCCGGTCTCCCTGGTCCATGCCCTGCACCGCGCCTAAAGGACGGCTGCCGAAGCGATATTCGCTGTCGTAATCGTCCTCGATGATCCAGGCGCGCCGCTTGGCCGCCCAGTTCAGAAGCATCATCCGGCGAGCCGCGCTCATGGTCATGCCCAGAGGATATTGATGCGACGGCGTGATATAGGCGGCCCGCGCATGATCTGAGCGACGTATGCCTTCCTCTACCATCAATCCATTCTGATCAACCGGTACGCCGACGGGTCTTACGTCGGCCATCATGAAGGCGCGGTGCGCGCCGGGATAACCAGGCTCCTCCATCCACACCGCGTCGCCAGGATCCAACAGCGCCCGTGTGATGATGGAAAGTCCATGCTGGGAGCCTGACACGACCATAACCTGCGAAGCATCGCAGCGCACGCCCCGCGCCGCGCCCAGATATTCGGCGATCGCTTCACGGAACGGTAGATGCCCCATCGGGCCCCCATAGGCTAACGCCAGCCGGCAGGGATTGCGCGCATGCCGAGCAACCAGTGAAGCCCAGATGTCGCTGGGGAAATGATCCAGGGCCGGTAAACTCACCCGGAAGATGCCGAGCGTTTCCGCGTTGAGATCCGGCGGCAGAGCCATGACCTGACGAAGTCGCCGGGAAGCGCGCGGCTTTCCTTTGCGAGCATCAGACACGGGCTTCGCCGGACTAAAAGCATCTCGGGGAATGGCAGCGGCTACGGCGGTACCTGCGCCCTTGAAGGTTTCCAAATAACCTTCCGAATGAAGCTGTTCGTAAGCAGTGATTACGGGAATGCGGGACAGTTTCAATTCCTGCGCCAGACTCCTGGTGGAGGGCACTCGCTGCCCCGGGCGCAGACGCCCTTCCAGGATCGCCTGCTGATACCAATCGTAGAGCTGACGATAGAGCGGCCGCTCCGCTCTCACGTCAAGCGCGATGGGGGGAAAGAAGCTGCCGCGAACGCGCGTCATGGCACCTCGCAAGTGGTCATATCAAAATACCAAAAAGCGGCCATTGAGACTAGCCACTTTTCCTTCTACCTGCAGGAAAGATGTTTCGACGGCAAGAAGCGGGAAGCGGTGGGACGATCCCGCGGCTAAACCGTCGCGCGAAATCGAGCAAGAAAGCACGGACGATGAGGCACGGCAAAATGCTGGCCGGTTTAATTTTTGTTGGGGTCATTCTGCTGTCGCTCTGGCCGCAAGTGGGCCGCGCGGACGAAGGAAACTCCCGCCAGACTATGGACGATGCCTGGTGGACGGGACCGCTCCTGGCCGCTGCCGCACCGACGCTGCCGCCAGGCCACTTTCTATTCGAACCTTATTTCTTCGATTCCATCCCCTTCGCCCGTTTTGATTCTCATGGTGTGGCGCATGCTGTGCCGCAGGAAAATAGTTTCGGTTCCTTCTCGTATCTTCTTTACGGTGTGGCAGACCGCTTCACTATGGGCATCATTCCCCGCTTCGGATATCGGCAGACCGACAGCGGCAAAAGCAGTTCCACCCTCCAGTTGGGCGATTGGAGCCTTCAAGGTCAATATCAGTTCACCCAATTCGAGGAAGGTCATCTTCTGCCCACCATCTCGCTCAATGTGATGGAGACATTTCCCACCGGGAAATTTGACCAACTCGAACGCGGCAGCGACGGCTTCGGCGCCGGAGCCTACACCACAACCGTGTCGCTCTATTCCCAAAGCTATTTCTGGATGCCGACGGGGCGAATCCTGCGCACGCGGCTCAATGTCTCCTACGCCAGCTCCAGCCGTGTCGCAGTCACGAATATGAGCGTGTACGGTACGGATATTGGTTTTCTAGGCGATGCCAGTCCAGGTTCATCACTCTATGGCGATCTCGCCTTCGAATACAGCATTACCCGCAACTGGGTAGCGGCGATAGATTTCTGGGCCGAACAAGACAATTCCACGCACGTCACCGGTATGGACAGCAGGAATGGACAAGTCACGCCTTTGGCCAGCAACTCCGGCACGGGACGACTCCTCTATGTGGCACCAGCGCTGGAATATGATTTGAATGGCAATCTTGGCGTGATCGTGGGCGCCAGGATTACCGCCTGGGCCCGCAACGAAACCGCAACGGCCACGCCGGTAATTGCAATCAACTACGTGCATTAGGCCCGCGTTGGCGGATTTCTGCCTGTCGTAATCCTGGGCGTGTCAAGGGATGAGGAACGTATGGAAGTTGAGCCCTCGCGATTTGACAAGCTCAGGTGACGAATTCGGGCAACTCGACTAAATGAAATGAAAAAGGGCTGCCTCGCGGGCAGCCCTGTTTCTTTGCAGATGATGGATGGCGTTACTCGGCCGGTGTCGGTGCTTCCAAAGCCGCCACGGGCTGCTGTGCCGCCGCTTCCGCCTGGATCGCCTTGTCGCGCTCGGTGGCGATATGGCGAAGGCGGGCGATGGCACCGCCGGTGCCAGCCGGGATGAGACGGCCGACAATGACGTTTTCTTTCAGGCCTTCCAGCATATCCACCTTGCCATTGACCGCGGCGTCGGTGAGGACACGGGTGGTTTCCTGGAACGACGCGGCCGAGAACACGGACCTTGTCTGGAGCGACGCCTTGGTAATGCCGAGCAGGATGGCCCTGCCTTCGGCGGCCTTGCGGCCGTCCACTTCAGCTTTTTTGTTCGCGTCCTCTAGCTCGGTGGCATCTACATGCTCGCCAGCGATAAGCGTGGTGTCGCCGCCCTCGGTAACCTCGAGCTTCTGCATCATTTGGCGGCAGATCACTTCGATATGCTTGTCGTTGATCTTCACGCCTTGCAGCCGATAGACGTCCTGGATTTCCTTGACCAGATAGGTGGCCAGTTCCTCCATGCCCTTGATTCTCAGGATATCGTGCGGGCTGGGATTGCCTTCGACAATATAGTCTCCTTTCTCTACGTAATCGCCCTCGCGCACGCTGATATGCTTGCCCTTGGGGATGAGATACTCGGTCGGCTCCACCTTGTCGGACTTGGGCTTCACGATCACCCGGCGCTTGTTCTTATAGTCCTTGCCGAACTCTACAAAGCCGTCGGTCTCGGCCAGCACGGCCGCTTCCTTGGGCTTGCGCGCCTCGAACAATTCCGCCACGCGCGGCAGACCGCCGGTGATGTCGCGGGTCTTGGCGCCTTCAGTGGGGATACGGGCGAGCACGTCGCCAGCCCGGACTTCCGCCCCATCTTCAACCGAGAGAATCGCGTCGGCCGATATGGAATAGCGCGCCTCGCCGCCGCCCGGCAGCTGGATGGTCTTGCCCTTCTTGTCCACAATGACGATTGAAGGCCTGAGATCGGGCGCGTTTTTGGATCCCGTTCCGCGGCTGTCCATCACCACCTTGTTCGAAACGCCGGTCTTTTCATCCGACACTTCGCGCACAGTGACGCCGGCAATCAGGTCTTCATATTTGACGATGCCTTCCACGTCGGTGAGCACCGGCAGGGCATTGGGGTTCCATTCCGCCAGGCGGTCGCCGCGCTTGACGGGGGCGCCTTCATCCACCTTCAGGCGTGCGCCATAGACGATGCGGTAGGTTGCTCGTTCCTGACCCTTATTGTCGGTGATCACCAACTGCATGTTGCGGCCCATCGCGATCAGCTCACCGTCGGAATTCTTGACGATATTCCGGTTCACGATACGGATCTTGCCGTCATACGAGGCTTCCACTTTCGACTGGCCCGCAACTTGCGCCGCGCCGCCGATATGGAAGGTGCGCATGGTAAGCTGGGTGCCCGGCTCGCCGATGGACTGGGCAGCAATCACGCCGACCGCCTCGCCGATATTGACCGGCGTGCCGCGCGCAAGGTCGCGGCCGTAACATTTGCCGCATACGCCTTCCGGCAGTTCGCAGGTCAAGACTGAACGCACCCGCACTTTTTGGATATGGGCGCTTTCGATCTTCTCGGCCAGATCTTCGGTGATCTCTTTGCCGCGCTTGATGATCACATCGCCCGAATCCGGATGCTTCACATCTTCGGCCGCTGTGCGGCCCAGGATCCGCTCGGTGAGCGACGATACGACCTGGCCGCCGTCAATCTCGGCCTGGACGGTGACACCCTTCTTGGTGCCGCAATCCTCGGCCGTGATGATGCAGTCATTGGCCACGTCCACCAGGCGGCGAGTGAGATAACCCGAATTCGCCGTCTTGAGCGCGGTGTCGGCCAGACCCTTGCGGGCGCCGTGGGTCGAGTTGAAGTACTCGAGCACGGTGAGGCCTTCCTTGAAGTTCGACAGGATCGGCGTCTCGATGATCGAGCCGTCGGGACGCGCCATCAACCCGCGCATGCCGGCCAGCTGCTTCATCTGTTGCGGGCTGCCGCGGGCGCCGGAATGCGACATCATGTAGATGGAGTTCATCTCCTCCACCCGGCCCGTTTCGGGGTCGATACGAGGCTCGGAGATTTCCTTCATCATTTCGGCCGCCACCAAGTCGGTGCACTTCGACCAGGTGTCCACTACGAGGTTATACTTTTCCTTATCGGTGGTGAGACCGTCCTGATACTGCTGCTCGTACTCGCGCACACGGTGCCGCGTTTCATCGATCAGCTTCTGCTTGTTGGCGGGCACGACCATGTCGTCCTTGCCGAACGAGATGCCGGCCTTGCAGGCTTCGCGGAAGCCCAGGCCCATCACCGCGTCGCAAAACAGGACCGTCTCCTTCTGGCCGCAATGGCGATAGACCTCGTCGATGATCTGGCTGATTTCCTGCTTACGCAGCAGGCGATTGACCAGTTCGAACGGAATCTTCGGATGACGCGGCAGAATCTCCGCGATCATCATGCGGCCAGGCGTGGAGTTCACGCGCCGGGTCACCGGTTTGCCATCCGCGTCCACTGTCTTGTAGCGCGCCTTGATCTTGGCGTGCAGCGTGACGGCGCCCGAGAACAAGGCGTGCTCGATTTCGCCGATATCGTTAAAGGTCATGCCCTCGCCCGGCTCTTTGGCCCGCTCCTGGCTCAGGTAGTAGAGGCCAAGCACGATGTCCTGGGTCGGCACAATGATGGGCTTGCCGTTGGCGGGCGAAAGGATGTTGTTGGTAGACATCATCAAAACGCGTGCTTCCAGCTGCGCCTCCAGCGACAGAGGCACATGCACTGCCATCTGGTCGCCGTCAAAGTCGGCGTTGAAGGCGGTGCATACCAGAGGATGAAGCTGGATCGCCTTGCCTTCGATCAAGACCGGCTCGAACGCCTGGATGCCCAGACGATGCAGCGTGGGAGCACGGTTGAGCAGAATAGGATGCTCGCGGATTACTTCCTCGAGAATGTCCCAGACCTCCGGCTTCTCCTTCTCCACCAGCTTCTTCGATTGCTTCACGGTCTGGCTGAAGCCCTTGGCTTCCAGCCGCGAATAGATAAAGGGCTTGAACAGCTCCAGCGCCATCTTCTTGGGCAGACCCGCCTGATGCAGCTTAAGCTCCGGACCGACCACGATCACCGAGCGGCCGGAATAGTCCACGCGCTTGCCCAGAAGATTCTGGCGGAAGCGGCCCTGCTTGCCCTTGAGCATGTCAGCGAGCGATTTCAGGGGACGCTTGTTCGCGCCCGTGATCACGCGGCCGCGGCGGCCATTGTCGAACAGCGCATCCACCGATTCCTGCAGCATGCGCTTTTCGTTGCGCACGATGATGTCGGGGGCCTTGAGCTCGATCAGCCTCTTCAACCTGTTGTTGCGGTTGATGACGCGTCGATAAAGATCGTTAAGGTCCGAAGTCGCAAAACGGCCGCCGTCGAGGGGCACCAGGGGGCGCAGTTCCGGCGGGATCACTGGCACCACGGTCAGAATCATCCATTCCGGGCGGTTTCCGGATTCGATGAAGGCGTCCACCACTTTGAGGCGCTTGACCAGCTTCTTCTGCTTCTCGCCGCCATTGGATTCCGCGATCTCAACGCGCAGTTGATCGCGCAGCTTCTCGAGGTCGATGGCAAGCAAGAGTTTGCGGATCGCTTCTGCGCCGATCTCCGCAGTAAAGCTGTCATTGCCGTAATCGTCTTGAGCCTTATAGAACTCGTCTTCCGTGAGTAGCTGACGCTCCTTCAGCGGCGTGAGCCCGGGCTCGATCACGATGTAGTTTTCAAAATAGAGCACGCGCTCGAGGTCCTTGAGCGTCATGTCAAGCATCAGGCCGATGCGGGAAGGCAGCGACTTCAGAAACCAGATATGCGCGACGGGGCTGGCCAGCTCGATATGGCCCATGCGGTCGCGGCGCACTTTCTGCACCGTAACCTCGACGCCGCACTTTTCGCAGACGATGCCCTTGTACTTCATGCGCTTGTACTTGCCGCACAAGCATTCGTAATCCTTCACCGGGCCGAAGATACGGGCGCAGAACAACCCGTCCCGCTCCGGCTTGAAGGTGCGGTAATTGATGGTTTCGGGCTTTTTGATTTCGCCGTGGCTCCAGCGCAGGATCTGGTCCGGGCTGGCCAGCGAGATCTTGATGCGATCGAAAGTGGGGATTTCCTTCGCCGTACCGAAGACATTCATCAGCTCTTGATTCATGTACGAGCCTTTCACTTCATGACGTCCCCACCCCTCGACGGGCTCGGGGTGACGACTTGAATACCTAAGCCCCCATGCTGAGCTTGTCGAAGCATGAGAACCTTATGACTGCCTCACCCTTCGCCAAACTCAGGGTGAGGACACATTTTATCGGACCTATGGGTTGGGTCCGTTCACCAGTTCTACGTTCAAGGACAGCGAGCGCATTTCCTTGACCAGGACGTTGAAGCTTTCCGGGATACCGGCTTCGAACGTGTCTTCGCCGCGCACGATCGCTTCATAGACCTTGGTGCGGCCGGCCACGTCGTCTGACTTCACGGTGAGGATTTCCTGCAGCGTGTAGGCGGCGCCGTAAGCCTCGAGCGCCCAGACTTCCATTTCGCCGAAGCGCTGACCACCGAACTGGGCCTTGCCGCCGAGCGGCTGCTGGGTGACCAGCGAATAAGGACCAATCGAGCGTGCGTGGATTTTGTCGTCCACCAGATGGTTGAGCTTCAGCATATAGATGTAGCCGACCGTGACGGGACGGGTGAACGCCTCGCCAGTGCGGCCGTCGAACAGGGTCACCTGACCCGATTGCGACAGGCCGGCCTGCGAAAGCATGTCAACAATGTCCTGCTCCTTGGCGCCGTCGAACACGGGCGTGGCGATGGGAACGCCGGTGCGGAGGTTTTCCGCCAGCTCCATCAATCCGCCCTCTTCGATCTGCGCCAGGCGCTCGTCATTGGCATAGACATGCTTCAACTGGCGGCGCAGCGGCTCGTATTTGCCGTCGCGCTTGACCTTGTCGAGCATGTCGCCGATCTGCCGGCCCAAGCCCGAACAAGCCCAGCCCAGATGGGTCTCCAGGATCTGGCCTACATTCATGCGGCTGGGCACGCCCAAAGGATTGAGCACCACGTCTACCGCAGTGCCATCTTCCAAATGCGGCATGTCCTCAATCGGAACGATGCGGCTGATCACGCCCTTGTTGCCATGACGGCCCGCCATCTTGTCGCCGGGCTGCAGTTTGCGTTTCACCGCCACGAAAACGCGGACCATCTTCATCACGCCGGGCGCCAGCT
>Ga0126381_100004325_pt1 | contig 15458 bp, 11 predicted proteins | sample PanSoiMetPlot_28_FD_96465 | JGI IMG/M metagenome (GOLD analysis project Ga0126381, IMG submission 96465) | Tropical forest soil microbial communities from Panama - MetaG Plot_28 | ecosystem: Environmental > Terrestrial > Soil > Tropical forest > Bulk soil | place: Panama | collected 2016-02-17 | reverse complement strand
CGGCCCGATGCAGCGATTTGCCACGCAATTCGTCGGTGTGGGATTGAACATTCTGGGCATTCCGCATTACACGGAAGGAACTGTCATTGAACTCACCAACGGTCGGTTCGAGATCGCTGAGGCGTGCGCAGGTCTTCGTTTTCTGATAGCGACCGTCACATTGGGTGTACTTTTCGCCTACCTGACCTATCGGCGCATTTACAAGATCGTCTTTTTCCTACTGGCTTCGGTAACCATTCCTCTTATTGGAAACGGCCTGCGCTGCCTCGGCATCATTCTGCTCGCGCATTTCACTAACAACGAATATGGAGCGGGGGCTGATCACATTATCTATGGGTGGGGCTTCAACGTCGCTATCCTGCTGGTTCTGATTGTTTGTGGTTCGATGTTTCGGGACGAACCTGGAGAAACTTCGCTGGCCGGTACTTCCGGCAATTCAAACGCGAGGGGGGCAACGTCCTCGGTGCTTGTGGCTGCAGCCGCCGCAGCTATCTTAATTTCTGTTGCTCCCGCTTGGGCCTTGTGGAGCGACCGAGGCACCGTAACCGTAAACAAGACTGTCATCTTGAGCGCTCTCCAATCCGAGGGGTGGAAAACGGACAACTCGACCGACAATTGGCACCCGCGCTATCCGGATGCGGATGCGCGCTTTTTATTTGAGCGCAACGTGGTCGAACCGGTTAAGATTTTTGTCGGTTATTATGCGCGGCCCCGAGCCGGCCGGACCGTCACTGCTCACGTCAACAGGCCCTGGGATGATACGATCTGGAACGCGTCCGGCAGCAGAGTGGTCAGGGCGACGCTGGGCTCTAGTTCGATAACGCTCAATGAGGCAACTATTACGTCTGGATCCCAGCAGCGCCTCGTCTGGTACACCTATTGGTGCGATGGTGCCCTGATCAACAATCCGCTAGTCGTCCGGTTGCTGGAAGCAAAAGCTGCATTGGGTAGCCATGGAGCACAGGCCATTATCGCCTTGTCTACCCCATTGGATGTTGACCCTGACGAGGCACGGTCTCGGCTAAACTCAGCGCTATCTTTTCTGAGTTCGGTCCCTGCGGCACTCCACGATGCTGGGGTTCAATCCAATAACATCGCAAGAGTGAGCTAAATTAAGGCAAACCTGCTTGATTTGATTTTAGCAAAAGGGCCGCCCGACCAAAAAATGTGAGGGCATTGAGGATTAGCTACCGCAGGCCGGATGTTGACGGATTTCATTTGAGTCTGGTCTGGGCCGGCGTTGCGTAGCTATTATAGACCTCGCTATCAAACGCCGAGGTTCTAATTACCATCGGACGAAGAGCCGGTGCTCAAGACTTAATCAAAACTTCGACGAAGTCTTACCCAAGATCCACTAAAAGTAGATCCGCTTGGGAAGGAGGCTGCGGCGACGCAGCGCCGGAATCAGCCTGTCTAGAAATGGCGCGCATCCACGCAGAACCCAAGCAAGAACGGCCATAAAAGGTCTCCATATGGCGCTGCCGAAGCGCAGGGGATACCCTAGCCTCTGCAATTCTCGGTACAAGCAGGCCTCCATAACGAAGCATGCGGGGCCGGAAAGCTTTGTCTTCCAGACACCAATTGCATCGTCCTTCAGCGGCTTATTGAGCTTTGTGTGAATTTGCTCCCCTCGCTTCGGCACCATATCTACACGGTCGGCGTAACTCAGCATCTTCTCTTCAAATGCTTCCCCGATAAAATGACAAATCTTGCGCAGAGTTTGTTCGGGGCTCGCCACAAGATCTTCGTACCGCACTTCAAGGATAGCTTCCGCTACCGATGCCTGCCGGTATTCCAAACCCTTATGGACTGCGTTGATCCATTCAAATCTTTTACCATCGTACACTCGACCTTCGAACCCTGCATCGATGAATGAAATCGCGACATCACGGCCATCCCGGATGAGATGTATGAACCTGGCGCCAGGATAAATCACCGCAAGTTGCGGAACAATTCCGACATAAAGAGGAGTCTTGTCTCCGAATCTGGGCTTAGCAACAGTTGCCAAGTGCCGCCGGTAAATAAGGTCCATAATGTCGCGAAGCCTCGGTTTTTCGAGTAACAGCGCCTCGCGACGAAATTCCAGAGCGTCCATTTTCATGTCGCCCCAGCGAAAATGATTTGTGATAATTGCGATCGCGTCCGCGACACTTTCCGCATCGAGTGTATCTGTGAGCGGAAGCTTCGCTATTAAAGGCAAAAGAAACCAAGTCTCTGGTGGAATATGAAGCCGTGAGTGACCGTTTATCATCAGGCGCAACAATGTGGTGCCTGACCGGCTGGAGCCTACGATAAAAAATGGATCGTCGCTGGGCATTAACCAAGAGCTTTCGGGTGATGAATCTAGGTCTTTGTTGTCGGCGAAACAGGGCCGGAACGGTCCATTAGCCCGCTTTGGGAGCATTACATTAGTGCATTTACCTCGTCGAGTCCTCGTTCGTTGATGATGTAGTGCAAGACAACCATCGCATTAACCGCGGTTTGCAATCGATTCCAATGCAACGTTGTTTAGACGAATGGCCGCGTGCGTACCAAAAATACCCCTCGGCGCACCTGAGCCGAGCAGGGATTCTGCATTGGTCGCTCTTAATGACTTTCGTTAAAGCTTCAGCGTTTCGTGCATTCCCGCACTCTTGTACGCTTTCTCCCGGGTGCGGCCGGTTGATAAGAGAAAAGGAACATCAATCGTAAAATGAAGCGTTGCGTAGAAGAACCGCCTAGCTAGTCCACTGGTTACTTATTCGCACAGCGCATTTCGTTTTGGGGCCCAGGGCATACGCTAGTAAAAAATTCTGCACGATTGCGAGCAAAAACGGGTGGATGTGGTGCAATGGGCGGAAACGTGGCTCTGGCTTATGCCGCGAGAAGACCGCCGTTATTCTCCCTGTACGAGCCTGTCTTTCGGGCGATCCTTCTTTGGCTATTGCCCCACATAAAACGCGGCCGCTAAGTTGTGCAGACACGCACGAGACTTTGCACGACACGTCCTGCCGTTTTACCGTCCCAAAGCGGAGGGCGGCTTCCGTGTTGCCATCTGCCTGTCAAAACATCTGAGACCGCGTCGGCGAGTTTCTCTGCTTTCACTAACCGATTAGATCCCTGCGTCAAGGTGATGGGCCTTTCTGTCGTGTCACGCAACGTCAGGCAGGGGATGTCGAGATAGGTTGTTTCTTCTTGCACACCACCAGAGTCGGTAATGACGAAGCGCGCGCCCCGCACGAGAGCCATGAACCTGATATATCCCATAGGCTCGGTGAGGTGGATCTGGGTTGCTGCGGTAAGTGCCTCTCGCAACCTGAATTCTTCCAACCGTGCTGCTGTTCGGGGATGGACCGAGAAGAGCAGGGGCACATTGCCTGCCACCTTAACGAGATCGCGAACAAGTCGCGTCAAAACGTCCCGGCGATCCACATTGCTGGGTCTATGCAGCGTCACTATCCCATAACGGCCGGCGTCCATGCCAAAATCGGCAGCGACATTTATCTTCTCAATCGCGGGGCGAACCAGTTCGTAAGAATCGATCATAATGTTCCCGACACGCACGATTCGCTCCGGCAAGACCCCCTCGTTACGGAGATTCTGATCAGCGTCCTCAGAAGGCGTCCAAAGGAGGTCCGAAATTGCGTCAGTTACCAGTCGGTTGATTTCTTCGGGCATGGTGCGATCACCGCTGCGAAGCCCAGCCTCTAGATGTGCGAGCGGAAGCGCCAATTTTTTGGCGACGAGTGCACAAGCGACGGTAGAGTTAACGTCGCCAACGACAACCACCCAGTCGGGCCGGGACCGCTGACATAGGCGTTCATACGCAATCATGACACCTGCAGTCTGCTCAGCATGGGTGCCGCTACCAATCTCTAAGTTGTAATCAGGCTCGGGTAATCGAAGGTCTGCGAAGAAGGCCGCCGACATGCTGTAGTCGTAGTGCTGACCAGTGTGGACGATTACTGGTGTCGCCCAAGCCTCCTTTTTTAAAGCATGGTAAACGGGCGCGATCTTCATGAAATTTGGACGCGCCGCTGCAATCAGATGGATTGTTTTTGAAGGCATTGCCTGTGGAATTTGCTGGTTTTGCCTAGGTCCACGATGCTAGATTTTTGCCATCGGTACAAGCTATTCCATTGGGCGATTTGGGGTTGTAGACAAGCATGCTCGTTCTGGTCACTGGGGCCGCGGGGTTTATCGGTTTTCACGTCGCCGCAGCACTTCTCGCGCGCGGCGATAAAGTAGTTGGAATCGATAATTTGAACGAATATTATTCCGTGACCCTTAAGCGCGCTCGGCTTAAGCAGCTTGAGGCGCAGCCCGGATTTACCTTTCATCAGTTGGATGTCGGCGATCCAAAAGTAGTAACTGAATTAATACTCCGATACAAGGAAACGCAAGGCATCATACACTTGGCTGCGCAGGCCGGTGTGCGCTACTCCCTGGAAAATCCATATGCTTACGTACACTCAAACGTGATGGGCCAGGTCGTGATGCTCGAAGCGGCTCGAAAGCTAGATCGACTCCACTGCTTCGTATATGCGAGTTCATCCTCAGTTTATGGCGGGAATAAGAAGCAACCGTTTAGAGTAGATGATCGTGTAGATGACCCGATCTCGCTTTATGCTGCCACAAAGCGCTCCTGCGAGCTTTCGGCACGGACCTACAGTCATCTGTTTGGGATTCCGGCCAATGGTTTGCGGTTTTTTACCGTATATGGGCCGTGGGGAAGGCCGGACATGGCGGCGTACCTGTTCGCGGATGCAATTGTGGCAGGGCGGCCGATCAAAGTTTTTAACGAAGGCAAGATGGAGCGCGATTTCACATACATTGAAGATATCGTTGCAGGCACAATTGCCGCTCTAGATCGGCCTCCAGCGGGTTCGGTGCCGCACAAGGTCTACAACTTGGGCAACCATCGGCCCGAACCACTCATGCGCTTCATCGAGTTAATTGAGAGAGAGTTAGGTCATAAAGCCGTGAAAGAGCTCTTGCCCATGCAGCCGGGCGATGTTCCGTCCAGTTTCGCAGAGATCGATATGTCGACGCAAGAACTTGGATTTTACCCAAGCACGACGATCGACATTGGGATCCCAAAATTCATCGAGTGGTACAAGGAATACAATACGCTTCGCGCTTGAAGCCGCTGTTGCGTGGTCGATCATACGTGGTTCCTAGTTTGCGGAAGGGATGTAGACGTTGAGCGAAAGAGCCTTAGCCGTAATCGGGTTGGGATATGTCGGGTTGCCGGTGGCACTTGCACTCGCAAGCAAGTTTGATCGGATTTACGGGTTCGATATCTCGGAACAGCGAGTTGAGGAGCTTCGAAAAGGCAAGGACCGGACGCGCGAGGTCTCCGAGGTTGAACTACGCGAATCCCAGTTACGCTTTACCACCAATCCTGAAGACCTAAAGGACGTGAGTTTCTTCGTTGTGACGGTGCCCACCCCGATCGACGGTGACCGTCGGCCTGATCTCGGACCGATTGTGGGCGCCTGCAAGACGATTGGTAAAGTACTAAGTCGCGGTGCGATCGTCGTTTTCGAGTCCACGGTCTATCCGGGTTTAACTCGTGAAACTTGCGGTCCGCTTCTTGCGGAAATCTCGGGTCTTAAACAGGGAGTCGATTTCAAACTCGGTTACTCACCTGAACGAATCAACCCCGGCGATACGGTTCACCGCCTTCAAACCATTACAAAGATCGTTTCAGGCGAGGACCAGGAAGCGTTAGAGAGAGTGGCAGCGGTCTATTCGGCGATAATCCCGGCAGGAATTCACCGGGCTCCAAGCATAGAGGTCGCGGAAGCCGCCAAAGTCATCGAGAATACGCAGCGGGATCTCAACATTGCCTTGATGAATGAGCTTGCGATCATATTTGACCGGCTCAATATTCCCACAAAGGAAGTATTGCGCGCCGCAGGTACCAAGTGGAACTTTCTCCCTTTCACGCCCGGTCTGGTAGGCGGACATTGTATTGGGGTCGATCCCTATTATTTGACCGCGAGGGCAGAAGCGACCGGATACCATCCTCATGTGATTTTGGCGGGGCGACGCATTAACGATGGAATGGGTGCGTTTATCGCGCAGCGCGTTATCAAGATGCTGATCGACGCAGAACGTCGGGTAAAAGGGGCAAAGGTCGGTATCATTGGGCTTACCTTTAAGGAGGAGGTACCGGACCTACGCAACAGCAGAGTACCCGATATTTTGGCGGAGTTGCGCAGCTTTGGCATTCACGCGCTCGTGCATGATCCCATGGCGGATTGGGAGGAGGCATTGCATGAGTATGGGGTCAACCTTGTCGACCTTAAGGAGTTTGATCAGCTGGACGCACTCGTACTTGCGGTTCCCCATCGTCTTGTGACGGATCGCGGCGCCGACTATTTGTTCAATCTGGTTGCGCCGGGAGGCATCTTTGTCGATGTCAAGTCCGCGTTTAGACAAAGCGCAACGCCAAAGGCCGTGAAATATTGGAGTCTGTGATCACAATTTTCGCTCGTTTGCGCTGTTGAGTCCTGGAAATGATCTCGAAGAACCGTGCACAGCCCGAACTTGAGCGCTATATGGGACTTGTCTACATTACTTCCACGCAGGGTTGATACATGGCTGCACTGGGGCGTAGGGGAAGGTAAGGCAGTAATCAGTGAGACGCCTATCGGACAATTTTGCTGACGCACAACGCGAAGTCTACAGACTGAAGACCGGTGGGCGCGACGTCCAGGGCTGGTCGCCGCGTCTGCGCCAATGGTTTGGCTATTTCACACCGGACGAATGCTACGAAGCGATGTTGCATCGTCTTATAAATAGTGAAACCGAATGGTTGGACGTTGGTTGTGGCCACGATTTATTTCCATCAAATAAACCGCTCGCGGAAATCCTCTCGACACGTTGTCGTCTCTTGGTTGGTGTCGATCCGAGTCCCAACATTGACGACAATAGGCTTGTCCATGAAAAGGCGAAGTGTACGGTTGAGCAATATTGCACGGATCGTCAATTTGACGTTATTTCACTTCGGATGGTGGCCGAGCACATTCCCGATCCGGAGGCCGCCATTGCTGCATTTGCGCGATTAACGAAGTTGAATGGCAGGGTAGTCATTTATACAGTTAGCCAGTGGGCGCTATCGTCTTTGGTGGCTGCAGCCAGCCCGATGGCATTCCACCACATCGCCAAACGCATACTTTGGGGTAGTAAACCCGAAGATACATTTCCGACCGTCTATCGTATGAACACTCGACCGCGGCTGCGGCAATTGTTTGACTTGGGAGGCTTTCAAGAAGAGGAGTTCCTTTATCTGGATGATTGTCGGTCACTGGCTAAATGGCGAGTGGGGACGGTGCTGGAATTATCTGTTCAACGGGCCCTTCGGTCCTTCGGCCTTTCTTATTTCGACATTTGTATTCTCGGCGTTTACCGCAAGGTACGTTGAATAGACATAGTTTTGTGGGCGGCGACCAGTCTGGTTCGGGAAGGAACTGGATTCTGCGACGGGTTGGAGGAAAGTATCATAGCTTCGCAGCGGCGGCGTGCGTTAAACCACTGCAGCCTTCGAATTCGCACTAAAGCACCTTTTTTGGCGTCCCGCTCCTGTAAGGCGCCTGCAGTACCATGAATTCGCCTTTGATCAGTTTTAACAACAGTGTTTGTGATTTTTGGGAGCATATCGCGGTACCGCTGCGTGCACGCCTCAACTGGGACTACTCAAGCAGTCGGGCTTATTCGGTTGAGTTGGCATAGCGCATCCGACGCAGTACGGGCGCAGCTTTCAAAGTTCCCTCAAAACTCGTAGCAAGGCAAAGCCGCCAAATCAGTGGGTTATGGGGCCAAATTAACTTATTTCGACAAATGTCTTTGCCCGGATTTCAAAATCCATCCTCCAGGTGCTAAAGTCCATTCTCATCAATGGGTTAAGGGGGTTGTGCCGGGAAGGTTCGCTCCTCCCAATCGCAGAGCGGCTAGGGTCTCCGTGGAAGCACAAGAACTTTCCATATGACCCAGTGCCTTTCTGCGTCCCGGAGCCCTTTCCGCGCATAGGCTCGGTCGAAGCGGGCTCATCATGGTTTGTCACCACAACTCAACCCGTACTCGAGCGCTGAGGCCGCCTGAAGCGGCCGTGCCAGAGATCTTTGGAGGACAATTGATGTGGAGTTCTATAGATCTGGGGTACAAGCCCACGAGGGCTTGATTTTTTTGCCGAAGGCCGGCGTGGTCACCAAATGGTTCAGGAAAGTAATTCGAGAATGCTGAAAGGCCGGTTGCGCGAGATTGCAAAATCGGTGGTCATCCGAAGTGGCGGGCTAGGCTTATACCATCGTGGGAAGCACCGAGAAGTCTTGACGGTGCTGATGCTCCATCGAGTGTTACCCCAACATCTAATTTCCACTTATCGCGCGGACCAGGAGTACACGATCTCGACTACGTTGCTTGAGGAGTTGGTAACTTTTGTGACCGACCACTACAATATTGTGGATCTCGAGGACGTGCTGAAGTCCCAAGCAAAGACTAAGCCACTGCCGCCTTATCCTCTTCTAGTTACATTTGATGACGGCTGGGAGGATAATGGCAGTTTTGCAGCGGACATTTTGGCGAGTGCAAACGTTCCGTGGACGCTCTTCGCAGCGACGGATGCAATCTCCTCGGGAGAGCGATGGTGGCAGGAAGATCTGCTCTTAATCCTTCGGACGAACAATTCAGCATTCGATACGCTAAAAGACGCCGCTCTGAGGATTTCGAACCGCACTGTGTCTGAGTTGCCCTCCGAACAGGCCTTCGCCCTCCTGCTTCTTTATGGAGCCTTGCCTGAAGCACAAAGGAGCGCGTTGATCGCTTTGCACTCGAACGGGTCGCTGCGCCAGCCGGGAACCCGCGATATGGTTGATTGGGATACGCTAAGGAAGATGCAAAATCATGGGGTCTCAATCGCTGGGCATGGCGCAAGCCATCTACCTCTCACCCTGATTGATGACCCCGCGGGCGATTTGCAAAGAGCGCAACTGCAGCTGCGGCAGAATCTCGGCCCCTCTGCTTGTACTACCATGTCTTTTCCGCATGGTCGTTATAATTCGGAAATTGTTAAGCGCGCGACAAGCATCGGTACAAAGCTGATGTTTACGAGCGACCCTGTCCTTAGCAAGTGTCCAGGCGGCTGGCTGGAGTCTAATCTTGTTGGACGTGTCCCCATTTCAACGAAGGCTATTGCTCGTTCCGATGGGACCTTGGACCCAGAACGAGTGATGCCGTGGCTGATGCTGCGGCCAATGAATTGACAGCAAGAAATATCAAGACCTCCAGACACCCTTTCGCGCGATTAACACTCATGAGCTTGGCGGAAACGCTTGGATTACCTCACTAGGATAGGAAAGTCTTCTAGATCAATGTGTAACTCATGACCGATGAAAAGGCTGCGCCCAATGCCCAGGCTCATCGTAGCCTTAACCGGCACATGTTTCATGGGTCGGTGTGGATGTTATTGCTCCGATTGGGAATCCGACTAACTGGCTTCCTCAGCACTGTCATTCTCGCCCGCCTTTTGATCCCAGCGGATTTTGGCATCGTTGCGATGGCGATGTTTGTTGTGGGTCTGCTTGAAATGCTCAACCAAAGCGGGCAGGTGCTGGCAATTATCCGCCATCCAAATCCGACTCGGGCGGATTACGATACTGCCTGGACGCTTTCCGTGATCGTGGCCTTTATTATCGCGCTGTTAATTTGGATAACGGCACCTATCGCAGTGATTTATTTCCACGAACCACGTGTTAAAGCCGTGTTGGAATGCCTTTCGTTGCGTTCTCTTTTAGCGGGATTCGAAAACATTGGGACTGCTGATTTTCGCCGGGATCTAAAGTTTAACTTATTTTTTCTCTACAACATCTCCGGGAAGCTGTTCTCGTTTGTCGTAGCTATTCCGTTGGCGCTCATATGGCGAAACTATTGGGCGTTGGTGGTGGGAATTATAGCAGCTCAACTCGCGAGAAATGTCATGAGTTTTGTCATGCACTCGTATCGCCCGCGGTTGAGCTTGGCAAGACTTTCTGAGATGGGGCCATTTTCTACCTGGACGCTGTTAAGGGCGGTTGGAAATTATCTGAGTTTCCAGATTGATCAGATCGCAGTGGGAGGAATGATGGGGTCCGGGGCCATGGGACGCTATGCCGTAGCCACAGACGTAGCGTCAAGTCCGTCGTACGAAATTAATACACCGATGGTCGCCGTTCTATATCCGGTGATGTCCAAGGCACGCTCGGATGCGCTCGCGTTAAGGCGCCTTTATCTGAATACCTTTGGCTGGTCGGCGGTCATCTGCCTTTCGACGTCTGTCGGCGTAACGATGGTAGCGCATGATCTGGTCTTCCTTGTGCTGGGCCGAAAGTGGCTGGATATTGAGCCACTTATGGGATGGCTAGCGCTGGGCACCGGCATACTGGGGCTAACCAGTGGTGCCTATACGACTTTTGATGCAATCGGAAAGCCATACCTCGGAGCAAAAATGCAATGGACGCGTCTCATCTTGCTAACAGTTGCGCTCGTTCCGATTTGCATCATCCTTCGGAATATGACCGCCGTAGCGATCGGCCGGTTGGCGATGATCGCGATCTTCATCCCAACCTTGCTATTCGCCACCGGCCGCGAAATAAGCGTTTCCCCCAGGGATTATTTGGAAGCTCTGTGGCGCCCCGTCGCCGCATCATGCGCGATGGTAGTTGTTCTACGACTGAGCAATGGTTGGTTATCTCCCGGTAATTTGCGTTTGTTTTGCGATGTTATCTTTGGTGCAGTCACCTTTGGAGGCGTGCTTATCTTTGCGTGGGCCTTGAGTGGTAAACCTCAAGGGCCTGAGAAAGACATTCACAGTGCGATGTTGGGCGCGCTGAACAGAGTGCGTCAGGGGGGGCTAAAGATGCTGGGGCGGCCAGCGGACAGCTCCAGCAACTTTTGACATGGGGCTTTCAACCCTTAATGTGGATGCGGTGCTTAGGGTTTTCGACGCCGATTGAGGTGCTTCCCGAAGCGCCTCAACTGACTCACACACCGCGCCAGTGACGCCACTAATGCTGTCCTTACAACCGCGGACTGCAACTTCAGTCTCTTGTTCTGGCGGCTGAGACGCACGGGCTTAAAAAACAATTAGTTCACGGCCGACCAATTATCTACAATCGCTTTGACTTCAGAGCCGCTGCCGAAATCTGTGACGTGCTCGAATCGGTTAACGCGCTTAAGCCAAACTGATCCATCCTCCACCTCCCCCACAGGCGTATCAACGTTGCGCGAGACGACAAGGCAGCCATCCTGGTACAAGTACGCATGTAAATGGGCTATCGCGGAGGCGATTTGAGCGGGTCCGAAGTAACCCAGATTTAGAACGTTGCTTGCACGAGCTGCAGCGAACTTGTTCACGAATATGTCGTTTCGTTCAAGGCAATTCAGTTCGGAAACGATTATACTAGGCTCGCTCCTCACCAGCGGATTGACAAGGGTAATGCGCGTATCCATGCGCATCGCGTCACGGAAGCTTTTTGACCGCAGATACCACGCGGAGAAGACGTCTGATTCATCGATCTCACGGCGATGTTTCGCGAGACGCAGACCAAGTGGGCCTAATCTGACCATGATAGGCTCGCCGTCGCCCGCGCGGTACTCGACAAGAGGTCCCAAGCGAAAGCGGTAAAGCCAGAGATTGAGGTCGGTGGCGTGAGCCCTGACCTCGCCGTACCCAGCCACACGGAAAGCGTGAAGCAGCTCGAGCGTGGTGATGCCATCCGAGGCGCCGAGATCGAGCAACGTGACATTGTGGCGGTGCGCGGGTGCCAAGTGCTTTAGAAACATTTGCTCGGTCCGAGCCAGACGTCTTGGACCGGTGCGTTTCCACGCCCCGCCCATTCGGACGTCATGTAGGACCTGGCTGAACAGCTGGGACAAGTCGTTTTTATATTCCTGGTCGGGCTCAGCGGTTTCAATAATTTTTAGCAGGAGGTCTGGATCAGCGAGTCGTCCGGGTTTGAGTATCGGATCTGCGACCGTTTGGCGCGCAATTAGTTGTAGCATGGGGTCCTGCTGTTCACGCAAAGGTACCTAACATACCCGGCCATGACCACAATATAGAAGCTTGGTATCCATTCACCCCAAGCTCCGACTCTGAGCGTCATAGCGCCTGATCCGAAGTCACCTGTGACTTGGCGTGCCAGCTCCATTGGTAGAACACGCGAGGATGAGCCGTTTTTCTAGCCGCCTCATTACTTTCTGGCACTTCTTGTGGTTTCGATGTGGTTTATACACATTAATCAGTGGTGCATATATTTTCGGGAATGGGTAAAAGCGGCGTGGTGTACACTCCCGACGTCCAGCGCACGGGGTGCCTAGGCTTAAGATTAACCGTTAATCAAATGAGTGTATCTAACGCTAGCATTTTGAGGGAGCTTGGTTGACAGTCTGGGTGCGATATTTGAGCCTGCACCGGTCGCACCCGCTAACTTCAGCTTGACCAAATGGTTGCCCAGACCTCCCAACCGACACCTCGTGTTAATAGTTCTGGCCCGCTCTGTTTGCACGTGTTTCCGAGCTTCGGTATTGGCGGTGTTCCGTTACGTATGGCGCGAATTCTCACGGACCTAGGATCTGAGTTTCGTCATCAAGTGATTGCGCTCGATGGTAACGCAGATGCTCAAAGTACGTTAGGTGCGCGCATATGCTGCTCGGTCACGGCACTTCCGCCGCAAAGGCAAAATATATTCTCGCGAATGCTCGTTATTCGGGCCACGCTTCGAAGGCTTCGGGCTAACTTGCTTGTGACCTATAACTGGGGGGCCATCGAGTGGGCTATGGCAAATCAGCTTTTCGTCGGATTGCCTCATGTTCACCATGAATCTGGTTTCGGCAAGGAGGAAGCGGAGCGACAATTGCGGCGTCGAGTCCAATTTCGCCGAGCGGCTCTTCGTGGCGCTCAACGGATCGTGGTTCCATCCCGGACGCTTGAACGCATCGCACTTGATGTGTGGCAAATGCCAAGACATCGCGTCGCCTACTTACCAAACGGCATAGACGAAAAGCGCTTTGTAATGGCGCGCAACTCCGAGCGGCGGGTGGACGCTAAAGGACCTGTAATTGTTGGCAGCTTGGCACCCTTGCGGCCCGAGAAAAATATTAGCCGGCTTCTACGCGCATTTGCGATGGCGCACGGACGCGCCCCGGTTCGACTTATAATTGCGGGAGATGGCACTGACCGAACCCGGCTTGAGGCGGAAGCACATCAGTTGGGCGTCGCTCAGTCGGTCCATTTTTTAGGGGCTGTCGATCGGCCCGAGACGGTCCTTTCGGGATTGGATATACTTGCGCTCTCGTCCGATACCGAGCAGATGCCAAATGCCGTGCTCGAAGCAATGGCAGCGGCCCTTCCAGTGGCGTCCCCCGATGTCGGAGATGTTCGTGCGATGCTCGCTCACGAGAACGCGCCATTCGTGGTCGCCCGCGATGACGGTACAGCGCTCGGCCTGGCGCTCATTGCACTAGTGGATCAACCTCAGCTGCGCCAGAAAATTGGCTTAGCTAACTTTGTGCGCGTGCAGCAAGAATTTTCCCATACAACTATGGTAAGCCGGTGGCGTTCAGTGTTTACTGATGCCCTTAGTAGCGTCGGCGCCCTTTAACGCTCCACAACGAGTTTTTTCTCGTTCGATCTGATTTGGGCATGTTCGTCCTTAACCCCAATTTGCCAAAAATAGGGCGGAGCATAGCTTCCGAGACCCAACATATTAAGTAATTACTTTCGAATATTTTACCTGATATGGTTTTGCGCAACTAGATAGCGTACTGTTGATCGCAGGGAGGTCACCAGCGTGGGCTTCAACCGCCGCGTGCGTTAAAAGGGCAGGAGCCGAGGTACATAAGCGCGAGGTAAACATGCTCGAAGGTACAGGTTTGTTGGGGGTATGCATTATGATGGCGCTCTTAATCCGCTGGCTGCTCGCTCACGACTCAAGACCAGAAGGTAAGTCCGATGGCCTGTTTGCCTTGCGGGAAACAGAAAAAGGGCCAAATGTGGAAGAAAAACGAATACGGTCATAAAACATGTCGTGACCTTTACTGCGGATGTGATTGTCGGAGGTCCGCACGGGAAAGGGATTCGTTTGTCGCCGATAATTCTCAAACGTAAGAAGTCGACATAATGCGGGCCATCGTATTTTCCCTTTTTATGCTGGGTTTCATTCCCGCAATGTTTTTGCACCCTTACATTGGGGTGCTGCTCTACTCCTGGATTTCATTCATGAGCCCGCACAAGTTGATATACGGCGGGATGATTCAGGCATTACCACTGGCGCTAATTGCGGCGGTGGTGACCTTGCTGAGCTGGTTTTTTTCGAAGGAACCCAAGCGGTTGCAGTTCAATGCGACTATCTGGCTAATCTTGGCGTTCGCCGCGGTTATAACGATTAGCACCGGTTTGGCGCTCAATCCGCAAAAGGCCACGGCTGAATGGAGTAGGGTAATAAAAGAACTCCTATTCGTTCTAGTAACGATTTTTCTGACAACAAATCGGGTTCGTGGCCACGCGCTGCTTTGGGTGATGGCCGCGTCGATTGGGTTTTATGGGCTGGTCGGAGGTATCGGATCAATTTTTCATGGTGGTGGTGCACGATTTTTCGGGCCTCCGGATACTGCCATATACAACAACAATGACATCGGCGCCGGGTTGCTCGTAGCTCTGCCGCTGATGAACTACATACGGATGGAAAGCGCGCTTAAATGGATCCGACTCGGATGGCTGGGCGTTATGGCATCTTCGTTCCTGGCGATTGTCAGCACGTATTCGCGAGGAGCACTTCTTGGACTGGTTGCCGTCGGTATTTTTCTTTCGCTCAAGTCCCGACACAAAATGGCTACCACCAGCATCGTCCTCATTACATTGGTGGCAGCACTTACCTTTATGCCGGCGAAATATATGGAGAGAATGAGTACCATTGCGACGTATCAGCTTGACAATTCAGCGATGTCCCGGATTCAGATTTGGGGAGTGGCTCTCCATATCGCGCAGGATCACCCGCTGTTTGGGGGCGGATTTGGCGTGACCGAATCAAAATCAGTCGTCGATCAGTACAAACCAGGTTTTGCGGCCCATGCGGTGCACAACATTTTCCTAGGCGTCCTAGCCGAGAACGGATTTATTGGCTTGGGAATCTGGCTAAGCTTGCTGCTCGTCGGCTGGCGCAATGCTCGCTGGATTCAACGCTCTTCGAGGAATCGGCCGGAGTGGCAATGGGCGAGCGATTTCGCCGGGATGTGCCAAGTCTCATTTGTAGGCTATTGCGTCGTCGGTTCCTTTGGAAATTACGAGTACTGGGATTACTATTTCACGATTATCGGTTTGCTGGCGGCCACCAGAACGATGATCGAGCGAGTTGTGGTACCGCTGCCATTTCGGGCGACAGTCGCTGCCGCGGCGCTTCATGCAGCGCCTCAGACATAGGTTAATCCGTCGGGTCGTG
>Ga0126381_100004324_pt1 | contig 15459 bp, 18 predicted proteins | sample PanSoiMetPlot_28_FD_96465 | JGI IMG/M metagenome (GOLD analysis project Ga0126381, IMG submission 96465) | Tropical forest soil microbial communities from Panama - MetaG Plot_28 | ecosystem: Environmental > Terrestrial > Soil > Tropical forest > Bulk soil | place: Panama | collected 2016-02-17 | reverse complement strand
TCGTGGAATGAAGTCTGGAAAACGCCACTTTTCAAGGAAGTGACGGGTACGGGGTTGCCGGTTCGGAAAATAGGTCGGTATATCAGTTGGCGGACGGGTGTTCGATATGGTCGATGAGCAAGACTCGGACCTCCCCCTTAGCCGATTCAAGCTTGAGCCCGAGTTGATCCCTCAGAGCCTCAACGAAGGACGGCCCCAGAACGTCGGGCCGGGGATCTACAAGGTCGGGCCGGGGGCTTGCGCTCAGCACCGCCGGGAGTTCGGATGCCCACTCAAGAGCGAAATCGAAGGTTCCGTTGAGCCCGGTCCGATCGAGGACCGGACGGTCCAGATTTCCCATCGTCCCTAAGTTACTTGCGACGAGTTCCATTGTCACGTCACGAGCGCCGCGCTTCACGTTCCCCACTAAAGTTGGAGTCATAGGAAGGATGCCACCGCAGACAACCGGAAAACTCGCACCCGCCTTCGCCGGCGAGTAGGGCGGCCGCGCCGAGCAATCGGAGTCAGCCGGATGCAGTTGAAGCGAGTGGCCCAGCCTGTCGCTTCTCTGCCGCACTAGAGCGAGCACCGGCCCTCCCGCGTCTCGTAATGAGCACCCAACTTGAAGCGATCCTAAGCAGGGAACGCAACATCGCTCGGATCTCATCCAAAGTCGGATTCTTACTGGGTGCGCGCGCCTGTATATCGAACCGACGATATCGCCACCTGCCGACCACGGAGTAGATTAGACCTCATAGCGCGGTGCCACCGATTCCTTTTCCTCCCAATTGGTAATACTGTTCAGACATGGCGAAAATGCCTGAGCAGCTTCTGCGCGAGGCTGAGAGCGGTCGGCAAAAGTCGCTCATGCGACTGTCTGACGATCATCATCTCCGATTGCTTCGCTTCGCATGGCGGCTTACCGGCTCAATGGCGGATGCGGAGGATATCGTGCAAGAATGCTTTCTGGCTCTGTTGCGCCCTGGATGCACCTTCAACCCAGCGCGCACTCCGATTCTCACCTATCTATTCGGTGTAGTCCGCAACCAGTGGCTGAAGCGTCTGCGTTTACGCGAGCAGGGCGAAGCGCCTGAATCGATTGATTCACGTACACCGGAAACCGAGGCTGTGCGGAGCGAATTGGCGGCAGCAGTTGCGAAGGCGATTGCCGAACTTCCAGAGTCGCAACGTGAGGTGCTGGTATTGGCCCACTACGAACAACTGCCGCTGGCCGAAATCGCGGAGATCACTAACCTAGAACCCACCGCAGTGAAATCGCGGCTTCAGAGAGCGCGCGCGACCATGAGGGAGAGCTTGGCTGCTTTTGGGCCGCAAACGGAGCGCAGCATATGAATGACGACGAACTTGATCGTCTGTTGGACGCCTGGGAACCGCCTCCACCGCCAGTCGGTGTTCGCAAGCGACTGCGGGCAAGACTTCCACAAGCAGAACAACGCAGATTCACCCATTGGCGAAGATGGGCGCTTTTGATTGCTGTTGCTTCAGCAACCTTGGCGATCAGTTTGGGTCAGAGCACGGACACTCAATGGCCCATCCAATTCACTCGATTGTACGATTGGCTGATCCAAAACATCGATATTTGGCGAGCAGGGGAAATCAGGGACCGAGTGCGCCTATCCGACCCGAAGGTCTATGTGGATGAGCAATTGGTCTCACCGCCGAACTACGGCCCTGCGGCCAAGATCAGTGTCTCAGTGCCAGGCGATGGCGTGTACTCGATTATTTCCGTTCCAGGAATTACAGGCTGGGTGGAAAACGGACGTATCCACGGCAGTGTGATCGAGTTCAAGGCAGGTAACAAACAGGTTCGCATCGAATGCAACAAGCCGATTGTACAATCCGATCTACCCGTCTTCGTAAGACACCAGCCGTGATGACGAGGTGTTCCTAACGAAAACGGATATCGTCCATTAATTCCATTCGCTGTCGCCATAAGCTCCGATAATGGACGGGAACTTATCGACCGCTTGCGCGGCAGGGCTAAAACGACATCACTTCTCCGCTTTGGTAAACTCCAGCTTGCCCTGCAGCTTTTGGCCTTCGCGGGTTGCAGACCACTCAAAGGTCATCCGATTCGCCTGGACTTTGCCCGCTCCCGGTTCCCTCGATGGTGATTCCATGCTGATTGTTCGTGCGGAATCGACCTTCCGCCTTGCCCCCATGCAGTTGAAATTGAACGCTGATTTTCACTTGTTTGTTATCCAAGTCAAAGCTCACGGCATTGCCCTCGACCTTGCCGTTGGAGATTGTCAACACCTGTCTGTCGGCCGAGGGGCCGACTGAGCCTGTAATCTCCGTGCCATTCTGGTGCAGCGTCATCACCAGGTCAATCTGGTCTTGCTGCTGGGCATTGCCGAAGGACGTAGTCACATTCCAGGTACCACTGAGGCCCTCTGGGACCTGGGCGAAGCCCGTGGCTGGACTAGGCTGATTCCCCTGGCTTTTGCCTTCCGGTTCGCCTTGTTTCTGGTCGCCCGCGTTGGCGCACGGGCTGGAAAGCTTCGGGCGCAACTCCGACTGATAGGTCTGAGAGTCCGGTGTGTGTCTCCCAGCGCAACGACCTTGGTGCCGGAAGTGGCGACGGTACAAGTTGAGGGGCATACCGGTGCCTCGGCGGTCACCCAAAACCGGCCATTGATGGTCACCTGAAAACCGGCCAACGGAGAGAACACTCAGGACATTACTTTCGATGGGGTAGGCTCCGTCGATGTGAGCAATGTCTTGAGCGAAGAAAAGCAGAGGCAGATAGTGGCGTAGGCCAGCTCGGCTGGACCTTGAGGCGCATCGAGAAAGAGATCCGCATCCGGCGGGAAACCGCTGCCGGATATCTGCGCGCCGCCGGTGTGCCCATCCGGTCACCGGGCCGCTGGGGCCGGCCCTCCGCTTCCGATTCAAAACCGGCCAAAGAGGTGACCACCGGCTCGGGAGGCGAAGGGGCGGCAAAACCGGCCAACGAAGCCGCGGTGACCACCGGGTCGGAACCCGCAAAACCGGCCCATCGGCGACATGCGGCGGTTCAACCGGCCCAAGCCGCAGTTCAAAACCAAGGCCGAGTACGAAGCGATGGCGGCGAAGCAGGAGCCAGAGCCACCGAAGCGATGGCCCCCGAAAAAATCAGAACGGGTCGGCCAAAACAGAGGCCCAAACACGAGGCCTTCGCGGCTCCAGGCCATAGCTGAGATTTTTTCGGGAGGAAAAAAGCCATGAGCATTCGGGACATGGCGGCGCGGTCGCGGCGGCGGGTGCGGGTGACGCTGGCGCCCGGGCGAACGTTCAAGGCGCAGTTGGTGAGCCAGACCCTGCGGGGGAAGCTGGCGGCGGGGAAGCCGCCCGAGCGGCGGGAAAGGAGCGGGGAGTCATGAGCGAATTGGCGGGAGTGGACCTGACGGCCGAGGCGATCGAGGAGCTGCTCGAGAAGATGCCGCACGCCTCGGACGAGGCCATCGCGGCTTTGGTCGAGGGCAAGTACCCGGAGTTTTACAAGATGCGCGAGGGAGCGGGGCACCTGGACCTCGAGATCGAGAGCCACCAGGCGCTGGTCTGGCGGGTGTGGATGGCGCGGCAGCGGCGGCAGATCGAGAAGCTGGTCGGCAAGATCGGCGGGCTGCTCGACGAGCAGAGGGAGCAGGCGCGGCTGGCGCGGGCGGTCGAGACGTTCAATGCGCCGCTCAGGAAGGAGGCGAGATGAGTGCCCACGAATAAGAAAACTGGATGAAGGTCGGAGGCCTGAGCAAGGGGGGCTGGCCCCCCGGTTCCAGAGCCAGAGACCAACAGCCGCCAATGAAAGCGCGAGCCCGGCTGCTAGTACCACGATCGCAGGTGTCTCGCATGTTTGCGACTTCCCTGCGAGGGGTGCGGCTCACTTCGACGAAATCGGGGTATGTAGCCGCCCTTCGGCAGCTCGACGATGACCGTGTCCCCTCGGCCTTCATCGTAGTACTCAGCCAGCCGGGCGCGGAGCCTCCCGGCTTCGCTGTGCACGGTCGAATCGTGCTTCGGGTCAAACCCCGGCCTCCGTCCAAAAACCTCGACCCCGATCGGGGATTCCTTGAGTTCGCTTCCCCGCCCGTTCAGCTCTTCCTGAGCAACGAACCGAAGGAAGCGTGACAGGCGCTCATTGCAGGCGAATCCCGAGCTTGCCAGGACGCGTTCCAGGTGCTTCTCAACAACTTCCGCGGGAATCTCGCAAGCCGCCATCGATCCTAAAGGATATCGCTTATTTTTAGTGTGTTGCAAAAGGTATAAAACCCCTCTACAACCCCTTCGGCCTTGTTTTTCGCCCTTTCCTCGCTGCATTGTTTGCTCATGCGTATCGTTCTTCTGCTGGTGCTGGCGGGCGGCGCAAGATTAGGATCTGCGAGGCACTAATAGTACGGATATGTGGACGAGACTTGTCAAGCTCATTCCGGCCGCGGCGCTTGGGGCCGTGGCTTTCTGTTCTGGCGCGTTCAGCCAGACTTACTCAATTCAGACGGTCGCTGGCGGTGGGCTGCCGGTCAACATACCGGGGACCTCCGCCAGCCTGGGACACATCAGCGGGATTGCGGCCGACAAGCAAGGGAACGTTTTTATCACCGCGCCAGAATATGCCGCCGTTCTGCGCTGGGACCCCATAACAAAAGGGCTCGCCCTGGTGGCAGGAAACGGGACCTTAAACGCATCTCCGGGACTCCCCGGCGATAATGGACCGGCGGCCAGCGCCCAATTGTACGGTCCCTCCAGTGTTGCCGTAGACTCTGCCGGCGCCGTTTACATAGCCGATAACAAGATTGGAGTGCGCAAGGTTTCGGGAGGAGCGATCACAACGTTGGCGGGAGTTTCCGGCCCCATCGTTGCTGCGGATTCCCTTGGCAACCTCTACGTTGCCGGAGTGAACGCCATTCGCAAGTTCTCAAATGGAGTCGTCACGGCGGTGGCGGGGAACGGAACGCCGGGGTTCAGTGGCGACAACGGACCAGCCACGAGCGCGCAGTTGAACGGTGCATCCGGCCTCGCAATCGACTCCGCCGGTAACCTCTATGTCGCGGACACGAACAACAACGTAATCCGCAAGGTTTCGGCCGGCATCATCACAACCGTTGCAGGGAAGGGGACCCGTGGCTTCAGCGGCGACAATGGTCCGGCGACCAGCGCGGAGTTAAACAGCCCCTACGGTATCGCGGTGGATACAGCCGGCAATCTGTACATTGCTGATACAAACAACAATGTGATCCGCAAGGTTTCAGCTGGAGTGATTACCACTGTAGCCGGCGGGGGCGCCCTTCACTCGTCGCCCATCACAAGTTCGTCCTGTGCCCCATGGCCGGACGGCTTGGTTCCGTTCTCCTCCGTCTATTACCTGTCCTCTCCCGACGGGGCCGGAAATCGCCTCCTGGTCGGCAATACGCTACAGCCGAACGCACCCGATCCCATGGCGACCTACAAAGCAATTCAGAACTTGCCGCTACCGGCTTTCCCGGATCAACTGTACTGCGGATCCATCCAGTTGGCTAACGGGTATACTGTACAAGCCTATGTGCCGACTGCGGCCGAAAGAGAGGGAGACTTTCAAGGATTTGCCGGAACCCTGCTCGACCCGAATAGCAACGCGCCGGTCATCGCAAACTTCCTGCCGTTAAGCCTGCTACCAATGATTTACCCTTGGCGGATTGCGCCGGTGGACCCAGGCGACAATGGACCCGCCGACAGTGCCGTGCTTGACCGGCCTTTCTCGGTCGCCGTGGATCCCTCCGGCAATCTCTACATTGCCGATAACGACAATGCCCGCGTTCGTAGAGTCGTCAACGGAGTGATTACGACGATTGCAGGTAACGGAACGTGTTGTTTCAACGGCGACGGCGGCTCTGCGACCAGCGCGCGGCTCTATTACCCGAACGGCCTTGCCGTGGATTCCGCCGGCAATCTCTATATAGCGGACATTCCTGTTGTCACTGGCTATGGGCCCTATTTCTCGATGTTCTACAGCAGTGTCTACTACATGTTCACCAATCGGGTTCGCGAGGTCTCCAACGGCGTGATCAGCACAGCGGCAATGTCGGGGCCTTCCAGCCTCTCCCCAGACACCTACCCCAACAGTTTCGCTGCGGACTCCGCCGGTAATCTCTACATTGCGGACCAGGACGGCAACGTGATCCACGAGGTCTCGAACGGCGCGGTCACAACTGTCGCGGGCGGAGGCTCCGCTCTCGATGACGGCGTCGCCGCCACTGCGGCCCAGTTGAACACCCCAAGCGGCATGGCCGTCGACTCGAACGGCAATCTATTTATTGGGGACCTCTACAATTACCGCGTGCGCAAAATAGCGCATGGCGTAATCACCACCGTCGCTGGGAACGGAACGCCCGGATTCAGTGGAGACGGCGGTCCCGCTACGAACGCGCAGTTGGGAGAAATACAGGCGCTAGCCGTGGACGCCATCGGGAATCTCTATATTGCCGAGGGCGCGGAGTTATCAGTTGGCTGCTGCTACACCCGTGTCCGCAAGGTGGTCAACGGAGTGATTACCACAGTAGCCGGGAACGGAACAGCGGGATACAGCGGCGACAACGGTCCAGCCACGAGCGCCGCAATTAACGCCACCACCATCGCGGTCGATTCCGCGGGTAATCTCTTCCTGGCAGGGGATTCTCGCATTCGCAAGGTCTCCGGTGGAGTGATTACCACAGTGGCCGGAAATGGAACGCCAGGGTTCGGCGGCGACAACGGCCCCGCCGCCAGCGCCCAGGTGGGCGCTCCGAACAGCCTGGCTGTGGACGCGAAGGGAAGAGTATACATCTCGGATAGCGACCTCAACTGGATCCGTATGTTGACGCCGCAGGGACCTTCCTGCACCGCTTCCACGAGCCCGGCTTCCTTTTCCCCTCCCGCTTCGGGAGGAAGCATCACGGTTGCAGTTCAGTCCTCCTGTTCGTGGGCGGTCGAGAATCTGCCGTCCTGGATCACCTACGCGGGAAACGCGGTCGGCAGTGGATCGGCCTCCGTCGCCCTCACCATCGCGGCTAATCCCGGATCCGGCCGCTCCGCAGTGATCTCCGTTGCCGGCGTGCCGATCCTTGTCACGCAAGCCAGCCAGCCGGGCGTTACCACGTCGATCTCCGCCGTTGTCAACGCAGCCAGTGGTCTTAGCGGCGGAATTGCACCGGGTGAGATCGTTGTAATTTACGGCTCGGGCTTAGGCCCTGCTCAGCTCGCCACGGCAACCGCTGGGGCCAGCGGCCTCTTCGGCACGCAACTGGACGGCACGAGCGTTTCCTTCAACAGCATGGCGGCACCTATGATCTATACCTCGACTGGCCAGGTAGCAGCGGTCGTTCCGTATGGCATCACGGGCAGCACGGCGCTGGTGACGATCACCTATCAGGGACAGACATCCGCCGGGTTCTCTGTGCCGATCGTCCCCTCAGCTCCCGGGATCTTCACCGCCGGCAGCACAGGCAAGGGCCAGGCGGCGGCGATAAACCAGGACGGCTCTCTCAATAGCGCCGCCAACCCGGCACATCTGGGCGACGTGATTACTCTATTCGCGACAGGCGAAGGCCAAACAACCCCCGCCGGCGTCGATGGCAAACCGGGCGCGGTGCCATTACCGCAGCCGATCCTCGGAGCGCAAGTCTATCTTGGCCCGGACTCCCAGGACGCTCAGTCCATGCAACTTCAATATGCCGGCGGAGCGCCTGGAGAAATCGCTGGGCTGATGCAAATCAACGCTGTGATCCCGCAGGACATTCAGACTGGCGATGCGGTTCCCATTTTCGTTTCTGTCGGCAGTGGATCTAGTCAACTCGGCGTCACTATTGCCGTGCGGTAATCCGCGGGAGGAAACATGGAAACCAGGTTTGTTCTGCTGCTGTCGCTGGGAGCATTGAGTTTTGGGCAAACGGGCACGTTTACGCCAACCGGCAGCATGATCTCGCCTCGTGCGAACCACACGGCGACATTGCTCAACAACGGTAAAGTGCTAGTCACCGGGGGCTCTTTTTGGGTGGGCGGCAACGATCTCCCGCCCGCTGAACTTCGCGATTCCGTGCTCTCGAGCGCCGAACTCTACGACCCTTCCACCGGCAGCTTCGCGGTAACTGGTGACATGTCCTCCGCGCGGGTCGGACACACCGCGACGCTGCTCGCCACTGGGCAGGTTTTGATCGCCGGCGGCCAGGATGCCGATTTTCGTGAGTTGTCCACCGCGGAGCTTTACGACCCCTCCACGGGAACGTTCACCGCGACGGGCAGCATGAGTGCGGCGCGGAGCGCCCACACGGCGACCCTGCTCAACGACGGCAAAGTCTTGCTCACTGGCGGCTTCACTGTGCCACCCCCCGGGGGCGTAGTCAGCGGCCAACTGGACAGCGCCGAACTTTACGACCCTTCCACGAAAACTTTCGTTCCTACCGGGAACATGAATACGGCTCGATCCGGGCACACCGCGACCCTGCTCAGCGATGGAGCAGCTTTGATCGATGGCGGCGGCGGTGGCCAAACCTTTTTGAGTGCCGAAATCTACGATCCCGCCGAAGGGACATTCCGTCCGGTGGCAGGAACGCCTTATGACAGTTCGTTGACCGGCGCGGCGCCGGGTTCGGCCACTCTATTGCCGACCGGGAACGTGCTGCTCACTTTAGTCACGGACGACCTCATCACGGACGACACCACGGGAAGCACGGCCTTATACAATCCCTCAACCGTAACGTTCTCACCGGCCCTGGACGTAATGGAGGGAACCTGGCGAATAGCCACTCTGCTCGGCGACGGTACAGTCTTCATTGCCGGTCTGAACTATAGTGACGACTTGCCCACTTTCACTTCCCACGCCGATGTTTACGATCCCGTTGCCGGGACTGTTACGGCAACGGGGAACATGGTTGCGGGACGCAACTACCATACCGCCACTCTGCTGCCCGATGGTACAGTCCTCGTCGCAGGGGGCGCTGAGCCGGTCAACTCCACTGGTGGCTGCTTCGCGGGATGCAGTCCCACCTTTGTCGTGGGCACCGCGGAGCTCTATCTCCCGACGACGTTGATTCCGGCGCCGGTTTTGTATTCGCTCCCAGGCGGAACGCAAGGAGCAATCTGGCACAATACGACCGGAGAACTCGTATCGCCCAGTAGTCCAGCGGTTGCCGGAGAGGTATTGGCTATGTATACGAACAACCTGATCGAAGGCGGCGTGATTCCTCCACAGGTAATTATCAGCGGCCACCTCGCCCAGGTCCTCTATTTCGGCGATGCGCCTGGATATCCCGGATTCTTCCAGGTGAACTTCCGGGTTCCGCCAGGCGCTGGCGCGGGATCAACAGTTCTAGTGCGCTTGACGTATTTGGGCCGATCAAGCAACGCAGTAACGATCGGCGTGAACTAAAAGGGGCAAGCGAATGACCAGGTCTATTTCTCGCTTCAAGCTTGGGCTGCTCTTGGGCGCAACCGCCTGCGCTTTGGCACAAAATCCCGGTGCGTTCACGCCTACCGGCAGCATGATCACGGCTCGCGCGTTCCACACGGCGACTTTGCTTCCTGATGGTCGTGTATTAATTGCTGGAGGCACTAATGGCTCCGCACCGGTGCTTACTGCTGAGCTGTACGATCCTTCCACTGGCGCGTTCACGGGAATCCCTTGGAATGGCGGTACTCCTCTATTCTTGCTTCCTGACGCTCGTGTCTTCGTTCTAGGTCCAGGAAACAGCACAAGCGCCGCGTCAATCTACGATCCGTCTAGCGGCGCGTTTACTGCCGCTGTTCCCTGGAACACAGGATTGAGTGTTACCTTGATTTCGGATGGCCGGATTTTAGCTCTGGAACCCGGAGGCGGCTTGGAATTCTACGATCCTTCGACGGGAACTTTCGCCATGGCAGGGACCATCCCCTGGCGAGATTGGACCAGTACCGTCACGCCGCTCGTGGACGGGGCAGTCCTGTTCACCAGGAATGAAAATGACGGTGCTTGTGGGAGAACTCCGATTCCATACTCACTCGCCCTCCTCTACGACCCTTCAACCCATAAATTTGCAGAGACGGCGAACAACGTGATCACGAATCACGCAGGTCCCACTGCGACCCTGCTCACGAATGGCAAGGTGCTAATTGCAGGCGGGGATCTTTGTGATGGTGACGGCGGATCTCCTCATGCAGAACTCTACGATCCCGCGACCCAAACATTCTCTGCGACCGGAGACATGGCTGTGGGCAGGGAGTCTCATACTGCCACTCTTCTGCCGGATGGTAGCGTCCTCGTTACTGGCGGCAACATCTGCTGTACGGACCTCCAACTTCAAGCCAGTGCCGAACTCTACGATCCCGTCGCGGGTGCATTCCAAAGTGCGGGCTATATGACTACGGGCCGGGCGCAGCATACAGCCACGCTACTCATGGATGGCCGCGTGTTAATCACTGGTGGCTACCGGATCATGTTCCCCACTGGTAATGGTATAGGTAGAAGCAACGCCGTACTATCCACCGCCGAGATCTACACTCCGACCAATCCAGTTCCAGCGGCTGAGCTGCTTTCTTTGTCTGGTGACGGGACTGGCCAAGGCGCTATCCAACACGCGGGCTCTTACCAGCTTGTTTCGGCGGACAATCCGGCGACGGCCGGAGAAGCGATCGTGGTTTACTGCACGGGGCTGATCAACGGGAGCGTAATGCCTCCGCAGGTGTCGATCGGCGGCAGGGTGGCTCAGGTTCTCTGGTTCGGGAATACCCCAGGTTTTCCAGGATTGAATCAGATCAACGTGCTGGTTCCAAGCGAAGCCGCCCCGGGAACATCGGTGTCAGTGCGGATGAACTATATGGGACGGACGAGTAATGCAGTAACACTCGGGCTGCAATGACTGGCACGCATCCTCCTCGACGGCTTAGCCCGTGTATCGGGTACGCTCGAAGCAGCCGAATCAGGAGGTCGATGAACAAGGAAATGTTATCAAGGATAGCCAGGATCGCCCCCGCATCGCTCTCGGCAAGGCCGGCGCGAACACGATTCGCGCCTTAATCAAGTACCTGCGCGAGAAGACTGAAATCGCCCAGGTTCTCCCATTCCCTGAAGATTCAGCAGCGTCGGAACCGCAGGCTGAACCGACGGTATCGGAGGTCGAACCGGGGGTCCCCACCCTCGCGTAAGTACATCTCAGAAAACGAAGGCGGCGCGGCGAGCTTTTAGCAGCACCCGCGCCGCCCAAGCGCCCGCGAAAGGCCGCTGACATCCAAGAACCGTACTCTGGCGTGCATCCTCGGGCTCGACCGCATCTCTGCCCTCAAACAGCGTGATATCACCTTTGCGGCTTTTGTGTCCTTCGGTCTTCGATTCGCTGGCCAATTTCAGTACACCCGCCATGCCGGTGCGGGCGAGGTATATCATTCGCTTGAAATCGAGACTCTTCGGGTCCCGGCTGGCCTCTCGTAGACTCTCGCCAGCCTCCTTTTTTAGAGCAAAAGTTTTTTCTGACGAAAGGAGAGAAGATGCTCCGCGATGAACAGCATCGGGCCAAACCGCAGGAAGAGATGCGAGTGGCGCTGGAGGAAAAAACGAGACGGTCGCCTTACGGGAAAATTCAGGAATTTGCCCAGGAGTTCCGCATGAGCGATGACCGGGCCCGCCGCCTGCTGCGCGACGAATCCGATGACTCGCGCACGCAAGAGTGCACGCTGCGCCGTACCAAGACCGGGGCCAAGGTCAACACCTGGATCAGCGACGAACTCTACAAGCGGCTGCGAACTCTCGCTTTCAAGAAGGGGACGCAGCCCAAAATGTATCACACGCAATCACACGCTAAGTCGCATTTTTGCCTGTAAGTTTTTGATTCTAAGGTGGGGTGGGTAGTGGGATTCGAACCCACGACATTCGGAACCACAATCCGACGCTCTACCAGCTGAGCTATACCCACCGTGAGGGACGTTTTTATCGTATCAGGGAGCCCAACCGGGCGGCAAATCTATCTCACACCCTTCAAAACCCCGCCCGCTTCCACATCTCATCCACCCTTCGTTTCACTTCTTCCGACATTGTGATCACACCGGGCCAGGGCCTGGTGAAGCCTTCGCCCGGCCATTTGCGCGTGGCGTCGATGCCCATCTTCGAGCCGTAATTCGGCAGGCGGCTGGCGTGGTCCAGCGAATCCACTGGTCCCATGGCGAACTCGATGTCGCGCTGGGGGTCGATGTTGTTGAGCGCCTTCCAGGCGACTTCGCGGTAGTTTTGCACGTCGACGTCCTCGTCTACCACCACGATGCATTTCGAGAACATCGCCTGGCCCGTTCCCCAAATCGAATGCATCACCTTGCGGGCGTGCCCGGGGTACGATTTTCGCATCGCTACCAGGATTAGGTTGTGAAATACTCCCTCCGGCGGCATGGCGATGTCGCGCACTTCGGGCAGTTGCAGGCGCATCAGCGGCAGAAAAATCCGCTCGATGGCTTTGCCCATGTAGTAGTCTTCCATCGGCGGCGGACCGACAATCGTGGTCGCATAGATCGGACGCTCGCGCTGTGTTATGCAGGTGAGGTGAAAGACCGGGTACTGGTCTTCGAGCGAGTAGAAGCCGGTGTGATCGCCAAACGGCCCTTCGGTCCGCAGTTCGCCGAGTTCCACGTAACCTTCCAGGACGATCTCCGCCTGGGCGGGCACCTCCAGGTCGCAAGTTTTGCACTTCACCATTTCCACGGGACTCTGGCGCAGGAATCCAGCGATCATCATTTCGTCCAGGTCCGGCGGCAGCGGCAGAATGGCGGAGTACATGGTGGCCGGGTCGGCGCCGATCGCCACGGCCACGTCCATGCGTTTGCTTCCCTGGTGCTGCATGCGCCGGTAATGCTCCGCGCCCTGTTTGTGCGTCTGCCAATGCATGCCCGCCGTGCGCTCGTCGTAGATCTGCATGCGGTACATGCCGCAATTGCGCTTGCCGGTGTCCGGATTGCGGGAGAAGACGAGCGGCAGCGTGATGAAACTGCCGCCGTCTTCGGGCCAGCATTTCAGAATCGGAAGATCTAGCAGGGAGAATCCGCTGGTGCGAACGACTTCCTGGCACGGACCCTTGGAAACGATCTTTGGAAAGAACGCGCCCATCTCGGCCAGCTTGGGCAGCATCTTGAGCTTGCCGATCAATCCTTCCGGCATGCGCATTTCGAGGAATTCGACAATGCGGTGTGCGATCTCCTCGACGCTTTGCACCTCCAGGGCGATCTCCATCTTCTTCATGGAAGCGAAGGCATTGATGAGCACCGGTATATTGTGGCCCTTCGGTTTCTCGAACAGCAGGGCCGGACCGCCCTGCTTCACCGCTCGGTCCGCGAACTCGGTGATCTCTAGAATTGGGTCCACTTCCAGCGCGATCCGCTTCAACTCGCCCTTTTCTTCGAGCGCCCGCATGAACTCGCGCAGATCTCTGTAAGCCATAATTTAAGGAGTATGGTAACAACGTTCCTGCTATGAATCTCACCGACCGAAGCAGACTCCACCGCCTGCCGAAGCGCGGCTCGCACGACCAGGCAGTGGTCCACGACATTCTCGATGCTGGCCTGCCGGCACCCGTCGGCTTTCAGGTGGACGGCCAGCCGTTCGTCATTCCGACGCTTTACGGGCGGGATGGGGAGAGCCTTTACCTGCACGGTTCGGCGCCAGCCGCATGCTGGATGAACTAGGCGGAGGCCTGCCGGCATGCGCCCACATCACAATTGTAGACGGCATGGTGCTGGCGCGCTCGGCGTTTCACCACTCCTTGTACTAACGGTCGCTGGTGGCGTTCGCCACGGCGCGCACAATTGACGACGCCGTTCGCAAGGCGCGCGCACCGCGGACAATTTCCGAGCACGTCATGCCCGGACGCTGGGACGACGTCCGACCGCCAAACGGAACGGGAGCTGAAAGCGACTTCCGTGCTGGAGTTCGCGATAGAGGAGGCATCGGCGAAGATTCGGCAGGGGCCACCGCTGGACGACGAGGCGGATTCCCGACTGGGGCGGGTATTTTGCCGTTGCGCCTGGAAGCGCAATCGCCGATCCCGGACACGCGGGTGGCGGATGGCATTGAGCCGCCGGGATATGTTCTGAACGAATGAAACGGCGGCCAGCGGAGCGTCCCGGTAATATGGTAGGCCTCCGCTCGCTTACGCTCGCGGCTCGGATACGGGTGCGGAGGCGCATATTGGGGCCGCGAGGCACGCCCGGCGCGCGACCGCTTCCTTTGGTCCCGCCTCCGTTATGCGGGTGCATTACCGGTATCGGAGCCGCGGCCGCAGGGAGCGGTCGCGCGTGGGAGACGAGGCGTTTTCGGTTATCATAATTTCATACCGCTACATCCTAAGGAGAGAGAATGTTCAATCGAGTTGCCGTCGTCACGGGTGCGAGCCGCGGAATCGGTCGGGTCACCGCTCTCACAATGTGCCGCGCCGGCTTCGATATTGTGGTGGCTTCCCCGGAAATCGAGAAGAACGAGGAAGTGGCTACGGAAATCCGCGCGTGTAGCGGTGAAGCCATCACCGCGAACCTTGACGTGACTTCGGCCGAGTCGGTGAAGGCAACGTTCGACCGCATTCTGAAAGACAAGAGCCGCATTGATGTGCTGGTCAACAATGCCGGCATCGCGCGCGACGGCTTGGCCGTGCGGATGAAGCCGGCCGACTGGGACCTGGTTCTGAACCTCAACCTCGCCGGTGCTTTTCGCTGCATCCAGGCCGTGCTTCCCAGCATGATGCGCAACCGCTGGGGGCGCATCATCAATATCTCCTCGGTGGTGGGGCAGGCCGGCAGCGCCGGGCAGGCGAATTATGCCGCTTCGAAGGCCGGATTGATAGGCCTTACCAAAGCCCTGGCCCAGGAGATGGCCAGCCGCGGCATCACGGTCAACGCGGTTGCACCGGGCTACATCGCTACCGATGTGACCAAGGATCTGCCGGAAGAGGTCAAGCAGAAGATCATGTCGTCCATTCCTATGGCCCGCATGGGGAAGCCGGAAGATATCGCCGCAGCCGTGAAGTTTCTCGCAGGTGAAGACTCCGCGTATATCACCGGTCAGGTACTGGCGGTCAATGGCGGAATGTATATGTAGCTGCCAGCCGCGAGCTGCGAGACCAAACCGCGGCGTTGGATGTCACATTCCGTAATGGAATTACGCATTAGCTTGCAGAACCCCAAAAGAGTACAGGCGAAGGAGGTGATTCGTAGACCGATTACCTCTCCTCATCGGTGCTGGCGTCGTCGTCGCCGCCAGTCCCAACCGCTCGCGAAACGAACGGAGAGTTCCAGCTCAGAGCTCACGGCTCATGGCTCAGCGCTAGAAAACGTAACTCACTCCTGCCATCGGAGTGAATTGCTGGAGGATTCCGCGCGCGGTGTTCCCGGTCGCCGGAGCGATCTGTCTCTTGGGAAACGCGGTCATGTAGTCGCGGAAATCCGCGCGCAGTTGCACGTGTTTCCTTACCAGATACTTAACTCCGCCGCCGACGTCGGCTACGAACATCCATTGGTCCCTTGTGGTGA
>Ga0126381_100004323_pt1 | contig 15459 bp, 24 predicted proteins | sample PanSoiMetPlot_28_FD_96465 | JGI IMG/M metagenome (GOLD analysis project Ga0126381, IMG submission 96465) | Tropical forest soil microbial communities from Panama - MetaG Plot_28 | ecosystem: Environmental > Terrestrial > Soil > Tropical forest > Bulk soil | place: Panama | collected 2016-02-17 | reverse complement strand
CGTGCGCAGACGAACACGTTCCGTGTCCGATACCCATACGGGGTAGGGGTATGCGATTGGTCTAGACCAGTTCGCGGCGAGGGTCGAGGGTGGGGCGGCAGGCGGACAGCACAACGCCGGCCGTCTCGTAGGTGGACAGCCGGCGTTGTGTGCTCTGGTCGTTAAAGGATGCGGTCGAGCGCCAGCTGCAGCTGTGCTTGCGCGTCGGCGCGCCACACCTTTGCCCTATCGTGGGCCGGCTGAGATCCTGGTACGCATGCCCATAGCGCCGTATATGCGCCGATGAGAGCTATAGCGTTGTCGTGGAGAGCTTGCGCGTATCCCTCTGTTCTAGCTTTGCTTATTTCTTCGATCTGGAGAGTTATCTCAACGTCGGCTATCGACATGAGTGCCGAAAGCTGCGCTGTTGACAGGTCTGGCTGGTACGTCTTGATCATGATGGCCTCTCAGTTTCGCGGTTAATTAAGTGTATCAGGCCGCATGTTATGCCGGTATATCTTGAGGCACTTTTTGCACGTCACGGCCGCTAGCTCGCCTGATTCGCGACGGCCGTGCAGATGCTGCGCGCACAACGTGTCGCTATATGGTCCGGCCGCGATATGTACGCGGCCTGGTCCCCACCTGTGCGGGTAGGCGACATGCAGGATCACGGGCCAGGCTCCTGCCTGGCCTGCCACCTCAGCTGGCTTAGCGCTATGCCCCATTGCAGTCGCTTTTCGCGCGCGTACTTGTCGCGTCCGCAGCGTCGCGCCAGCTCGTAATGTACCTTAATGAGCATATTAATGTAGTCGGCGCATTCGGCGCACTGACCCAGCTCGGAGTATTGTGCCGCTTCGCGGATCAGGTTGTCAATCTGCACGGCGAACTGCGCGAGCAGGACTGCGCGCGACCCTGGACCGCCGGTAGCCCGTGACCGCCATTTCATGATGCCGCCGCCTTTTCCGCGAGTTCCTGGCGCTTGCGTGCCCGGTAGACTGCGGTGCGCGCGTTCTCGGCTTGGACGCATGACTGGCACGGTTTTTCGCCAGCCCGTATATGCCGGTGGTAGGCCGCCGAGGTGCCGCAGCCATAGAGTGGCCGCCGTGTCGGGCTGCCGAGCCTGTTGCCGCTTTTCCTGATGTTCAGCCGTTCGCGTGGCGTTGTTCCGGCCCACACTCCCCACGGAATGAAGTTGGCTACCGCGAATTCCAGGCATTGCGCGCTCACCGGGCACTGCGCGCATATGGCGCGCAGTTTATCGACGCGCCCGTGCGAGGATAGCCCTTCGAACCAGATATCGGTGTCCATGTCCGCGCACAGCGCCTGGTCCCGCCAGGTCGCGACCGCTACCATAGCGTCCCCTGACCGTTTTCCCGCTCGCCGCCGTCGCTGCCCTTGCTGACGTCGAGCGCGTTCTGCGCGAACCGCAGTTCCTTAGCCAGGTTCCAGCCTGTGTCGCACGCGCGGCGCGGCCAGTTCTGCTCGTGATGGCAGTCGGCGCATATCTTCTTATGCGCGGCCAGCTGCCGCGTTTTGCGCGTCACCATAGCGACTAGCGCCTGGTTCCTTTCCCGTGCTAGCGGCTGCCTGACTTTACCCATCCATGTACCTCCTCAGGGCGGGGTTTTGTGTCGCATTCAATTGTATCCCGCTCGCCGCGTACCCGGTAGACGGCCATGGCACGATAATGTTTTTCCCGCTGTCGTCGCGCCGCACCTGGAGAGGTAGCACGTCGCCGCCGCTGGTCACCCATCCGGGCGCATACGATCCCGCTATCCGGTAGGACTGGTCCGGCCTGACGTAGGCGCCAGCCTGCGAGTTGGCCATTTGCCACATCATTTTCGGCCAGATGCGCGCGGTAAGCCTGCCGTCCGGGAGCTGTTTAGCCGACTGCGGTACGCCTGCCATTACGGGATTGCCGTCTACTATCATGTGCTGTGGCCCGATCAGCTGAATACTACTGTAGGTTTTCTTTACCCTGGGCACTAGCGGCCATAGCGCGTCGCACGCGCCCGGCATGTTTGCGATATGCTTCTCGTTCACGATTATCCCGTCCGTGTCGCACGAGATGATCGCCTTGGCGGGCAGCGAGTCTATCATCCGCCCCAATCGTACCCGGACGTATGATTCAACCCAGGATACTACCGCTGGATAGCAGTTGTCGCCGTTCTGTGACGCGCACACCTGCCAACGCCGCCCGTCGAAGTCGATAACCGACGCGCGTACTCCAGCTGTATGATTCCATCCTTCCGTAGCCCACCATCCCATCCTGGGGGCGGGACCTATCTCCAGTGTCTGATAGCCTCGCTGTGCCCATTTGCCGATTACGGCGCGTCCGCAGTGCTTTGCCCAGGCCTGCACCGCGTACGGCACGCCCTGTTCGCTGCCAGCGGACAGCTCCAGGCACCATTGCGCCCATGGTTTCATCGCCAGTCCGAGCCGGTGCACATATCCGGCGCCTATCGAGACCAGCGCGCCGAGCCGGATGGCTTCGGCGATATCCGGTCCGGCCAGGGTGGTGGTGAAGTCGCCGACGGGGTACCAGACGCGGCCGGCGATCCTGCATGGCCATCGCGGTATAGTGGCCGTCATCGCAACCTCGGCTATCACCCCGTGCCTGTCGCTGTGCAGCCAGCGATGATCTGCCGGCAGGCTGGCGAAGCGCGCCATCCGCTCCAGCGGCAGTGGCAGGCATGCCGCGATTGTGGGATAGGCGGCCGTGAAGTCGATTTCGGTATACCGGCCGCCCGGCTGGCTGCCGTGTCGCCACAGTCCGCGACGGCCGCCGTAGACCGCGCGCCGGTCCGCCGCGATCCCTTCTGGCGAGGGGTCGATGGTGAACCGGCGCGCGTTGATCCTGTGCCGCATCGCGTTCCAGCCTGAGCTCGGTCCGGTAAGCGACCATTTGCCGAGCTGGTTAGCGTCCCACCAGTCCATGAGTTCGTTCATGGCGTCGGCCAGCAGGTCGACGTCAACGCCGCAGCGCGCTATCCACCGTTCCAGCGGGCTGCCGTTGGCGGGCAACGGCAGTTTCGAGCGCCCCATTTTCGCGGCTATTTCCTCCAGCTCGGCGCGCAGCCAGGAGTGGGAGTCGCAGAAGGTTATGCGGTGTTCCCCGCTGGCCATGCGGACGAATGGCGCGTCGGTGTCCAGCGCGAATTCGGTTACTTTCCATCCGTATCCGGCTAGCTGGCTGGTTACCCCGGTGACGGTCAGGTCGAAAGCCAGGTTGTGTGCGTATACCCACAGTGTGGGGTGTGCTTTGCTCCATATGGCCAGGCATGATCCGAGGTCTTCGCCGGTGACGCCATGGTCGGCCTGCGATGGCTGCGGTGTCTTGCGGCTGCTGCGCCGGACGTCGAGCCGCGCGGCCCAGCATCGCAGCTGGTGTACTTCTTTGCCGTCGACGTCGTGCCAGCTGGTCTCGGAGTCGAAGTAGGCGACGACTGGCGGGGTCCATACGGCGTGGTTGGGCCGCAGGTTGTGTATGGGTACGGTGCGCATGACTAAGACCGCCAGTATCTGTTCTAGGCCCACTTCCTGGAGGTCGACGCCGTATTTGTCGGCGAGCGCTTGCGCGTCTTCGTTGATGGCGGCTTTAAGGTCCCCGATCGTGGCGGGGAAGGTCATCTCGAACACGGATGTCTTGTAGTCGGTGTTCGTGTTGCCGTCCGCGTCGATATAGGTGAACGTGTAGGTGACGTGCCATACGGGGCTGGTGTTCACGACCTGCTCGTCGCGCGCCCATGGCGGAATAGACTGGTGTTCAGGCCCGATAATAGTGTCGTCGAGGGCGTTCTGTGCTTCCGTCGCCGCGTTGTACATGCGCCGCGCGAATCCGTAGAGCACCGATATGTCCCGGTAGTCCGAAAAGGAAAGGCTGGCGCCGGTATCTCTGGCGATACCGGCGACAGCCTCGTTCAGTTCGGACGCGGTAAAGCCGTTGTTGGCGAAGTTCTGGATGAGATCCCAGAGGCTCCCCAGGATGGCGGCTTGTGACGTCGTGATACGTGCCACGCCCGCGTCCCGTCCTTATGTCAGCAACTCGTGGCGCGCGATAGCGGCTATGTGTTCCGCTATCTCGTCTTGCGGGACGCCGTGGTGGCAGGCGTGCGTGGCGCCGCAGATGCTTGACAGGTGGTCTTCGCCGGCCCGGCATATCTCGGCGGACGTCAGGAAGTGCAGCACGAACGGCCTGCCCGCTACCGGCTCTCGGCAGATCACGCATTTAAGTGTCCGCAGCCTGTTTCCCGGTTCGGCCAGGTATGTTCGCGACCCTGTGACGATAACGGCGGATTCGTCGTTCAGGGGGCTATACGGCGTCGTCCGCGACTGGCTGTGATTGCTGTGCGCGGCGCGGCTTGCGTCCATTCTTCTCACCTCCGCCCGTGGTTTCGCTGTCTGCCTGCTGCTGCGCTGCCTGCGCCTTGGCGGCCACCGTCACGCCGGTTAGCCCCGGTGTGCTGATTCCGCATAGCGCGGCCAGCCCGCCCGCGAGCGGGGTGAGTAGCGGCGCGTACAGTTCGACCGCGTCAGGCGTCATGATGTCGACGAGCGCGGCCAGGGCGTTGGCGTGGTAGACGGGCAGGCACATAACGCCGATGGCGCTTGACTTTCCGGTTTCCATGTCCGTGATCATCGTGACGGCTGCCTCCGATTCGCATCCGTCGCACGCGATTTGCTGTGCCATCACACCACCACCGGAGTGAGCGGGATGACCGATTTGCGGATGACTTTAACCGCATGTCCCTGGGCGAGCAGGTGGTCGACGGGTCCTCTTTCGTCGGCGCGGTCCATGGGCACTTCGATGCCGCAGGTTGCACATGTCCACGTGTCGGTCAATTCCGTCTGGCCGCGACTGTACAGTGTGATCGCCATTACGCTGGCGCCTTTTCCTGGCTGGCCTGGCCGGGGCGCCCGAGGATTTTCAGGTGGTGCGGCCGGAAGCCGTTGGCGGTTGCCCGTTCGGCGATGACGAATTGCGCGTACAGGGGCAGCCAGCCGGCCATGTGGGCGCGGGCTAGCTGTGCTACGACAGCTACTGATCCGGTGGTGATGACGTGCACTTCACCGGTCCTGACCGCTGTCGCGTGCACGACCAGGAAAAAGCCGAGTCCGCCGCCGATGTCGGATGGCCGGCGTGCGAGCCGGTCGATGCGCAGCGTGACACCTTGGAGCTGGGCGATGTCGGATGTTTCCCATGGGGCGTCGAGCTGGTCCCAGTCCGTGGAGCCGATGATCTGGGATACGATCGATTCGTAGGCGTTCTCGTTCTCGTCGGGGATGCTGACGGCCATGGACGTGAACATGGCCATGAGCTTGGGTGATAGTTCTAGTGCACTGTCGGGCGCCGTGTCGCGTTTGGCGACTTCGGTCATGACGTTTCCTCTCGAGAGCAGTTGCATCTACATGATACATCGCAGCTGCGGCCGGCTGCCAGTCCTTCGGCCGGACTCTATGCCCTCACCCGCACCAGTGACATGCTCACCGTAATGCCCGCGCCCGAGGTATTAGCCAGTACCACACGCAACGGCGCGCGGCATCCGGCGAACTGGTACACCGACGGCGGAGTGCCCGTACTGCCCAGGATGTTATGCGCGGCGTACGACGTATCAGGCTGCGGCCTGACCCTGATCTGCAGCGCCGCCGCCGCACCCGCGCTTAGCTCATAGGCGACCGATATCAGCCCGTCCCACGGCGCGAACAGGAACGTTGATGACGAGCCCGCGCCGATCGCCAGGTTATCGACAAACCCGAGTACCGCTTCGTCGGCGGCCAGGGAAGCCAGCGTGAAACCGGGTACCGACGGGAGCAGCAGGCCGAAAAGCGGCCAGGTTATCTCATCGGTCGTATAGGGCTGCGATGTCTGGTTCAGGCCGAAGCCGACCGTCACCCCGACAGCCGGATCGAGGTTCGTGATAGTGACCTGCACCTGATTCGCCTTGCAGGGGCCGTGCGCTTTGGCCTGAAAGGCGTTCAGGTTATTCGACGCGGGCACCGTGAACGTGTCGGTATCGACCACCTCGGAGGTACCTGAGTCTATCCACGCGAACTGGAACTGAATGAACGGTACAGTCGGCGCGCCGTTGGTTTTAACCGCGCACTGAAAACCGTAGGACACCTGGCTGACCGGCAGGGTCGCACGTATGTCATTTCCGCCCCCCGCGATCACCAGGCCCGATACGGCGTCCAGCTGGTTGGGTGCGATGATCAGCGGCGCGCCGGTGGCGGCTATCGAATCAGCGTGCGCTTGCGGCGCGTTCCAGTCGATATAGTCAGATGCCGTCACCTCAGCCGCACCTGCCCCGGTACGCGCCAGACGTGTAAGTGGTCCACGCGTTCCAGTCGCGCCCGTCGTAGCTGAGAGCTATCGCCGACCTCGCGTTGCCGAGCGGATCGTAAGTGGCCATCCCCCGGTTGACCGGGTTGATCTGCCAGTAGCCCTCTTCACCGGCAGCGCCGGTGGCGTACTGCTGACCGCCGGACTCGGCCATGGCCACTTCGGCTGCCAGGAAAGACCAGGTCGGGCTACCTCCGGCGTCGGTCCATAGCCGTTCGAGCTGACTGCAGTCGAGGGTGCCGTGAGGGAAGGCGCCGTAGATTCCGGCTTTGCCGTTACCCTTGTGCACGTGATGGGTGCCGACGCTATGCGGACGCATGGATGAGTGCCATGTTTCACGTGAAACGTCGTCCCACGCCGAGTGCATGTGGTCGAGCACCAGGACCAGTCGCTGTCCCGGATAGACGAGGTCAGGGTTAGAGCCGATCACCTTGCGGTTGTCGTGGTACACCAGCGGCCATGATTGCGGGTCGCCGAGTTCACCTTGAGCGATTGTCCACAGGCAGTCCCCAGGCCGGACGGTGTACATCACGATCGCCGGACGGGAAACCGGCATTGGCGGCCGGCTGTTCATGGTCACAGCGGCGGTGAGCAGCAGGGCGGCGATCATTTACTGGTCGCGGGGGTTGCGGGCCGGTCCGGACTGCTCTTGATGTCGGCGGCGAGCCGCGTCGCGGCGTCGCGCACCTTCTGTTGCGCCTCGTGGGCCGCCCTGGCTTTGCCGAGTACGGTGGTCACGTTCGGGTTGTCAGGCATGATCCCGCCTTCTGTAGCGATAAGGTAACGATCCGGGGCATCTAGCGTACGCCTGCTTTGCGGCCCGGGAAAGTACCGTCTCCGTAACAACCGCATGGCGATACGCTTCATCCGGCCGGGGTATGATGATGGCATGTATAAGCCTGGCTCCGGTGGCGCCACCGAAGACCGTGACCGCCTGCTCGCGCTTACTGTCAACATAGACGTGCTGCGCCAGCTCAAAGCTGACCCCGCAGCCACGCTCGACTGCCCGCAATGCGATCAGCCGATCATCGTCGCGGTTCGCGGCAAGCTCGTCGTGTGCGGATACTGCGGGCACGACTTTGAACCCGCAGCGGACTTCGGTGACTAGCGCGATGCGCTACTTCCTGATCCGCTACGACCCTGCAGCCGGCAAGCCGCTCGAATACGACGATGACAATATGACGCTCACCACTGTATGCTGCGGCGACACGGTTGGCGGAATCGTGCACGAACTAACACAAGAGACCGCGCAGCAAGCAATTCGTCCGCCGGCCTGAAAAGGTCTGTAACGCGGCCACTGCCTCTAGCCGTAGGTGTTGTGGCGCCCTGAGGCTGATCATCTCAGGGGAGGATGAAACGGTTAGCTCCCCTCGCGGATCGGGTACCAGGTTCGCGAGGGGCGCGCTAAACGATCATGTCACGCCCGGTATCACCTGCGCTTGCGGCGGCGCCGGTCCCTGTAGCGGTTTACCGGGCAGCGCCGCTTTGGCCTTAAGGCTCAGCAGGACCCACGAGTCATATGGCGTATAGCCGATATTGCCGAGTTCGGTAATCGCCGTCGCTGTATCCATGATTTCCAGCTCCCATGCGTCGGCGATCTGCGCCTCGGTCAGCGTCTTCACGCTAATCGAGTTCTCCAGCTCCCACGCCGCTATCATCGGGTCCACTGAAGCCGCCGGAACATCCAGCCGCACAAGAGACTGCCGCGCGGTTTCCACGGTTATCTTCCGCGCCGCGAACAGTGACCGGATACGCGATATGGCGTTATTGACCTGCTCGAACGCGCGTGCGATATCCGCGTACGCCACCAGCAGCACGGCAGCAGCGTCGCTAACATGCAGAGCGGTCAGGATAGCCCGCAGGTCAGGCACCGATATGACGTGCGCCTGGTAGGCTTGGATGGCCGCTGACACCGACAAACCACGGTAGTCGCTGATCGCCTCTGTATGGGCTTCATCGATGTACGCGGAGATAAGATCAGCAGACATCCCTTGCCTGGCCAGTAGGGGTGCGGCCTGATCCGGTGTCAGCGCGCCATGCGCCAGCAGCGTAACCACCGTCGACTCGGGTGGCAGGTATTCGGCGAACCTGCGGTACACCGGCGCCCACTTATCCCGCCACGGGCCCTCGCGGAAACCCTGCTCATAGGACACCGAATCAACGCCGGTCCCGTCCCACGGGATATAGCCCCGGTTGGCCATCTCGATAAGTTCCAGCGGCGTTGGCGCACTCCCCTGGGTATTGAAGAGCAGGTCAAAGAACTGCGGATCGCCGCCCAGCTTCTCGTACAGCGCGAGACCTTCGTCGTGGGTAAGCTGGCCTTTCAGGAGGGCGTCGAGCGCGTTCACCGGGGTTGGCCAGATAACCGACAGCGCCTTGATAACCGGCGCCCACTTGTCGGCTAGCCGCCCCTCCGCGATACCCTGGGTAAATGATGTCGATACCGCTCCGGTACCCTGTTCGGATATAGCGCCGCGACGCAACGCTTCCGCGAGCTGTTGCGGCCCGGGCGCATCGCCGGACAGGTGAACCAGTGTGTCAAAGGTGGACTTGTCCACTCCAGATAGACTCGCAAGCCGTACACCCTCAGCGGGAGAGACGAAATTGCGGACAACAGCGCTAGCCGCATCGGCCGGTGACAATAGCTGAGCGGACAGCTTTTCCAGCACGGGTCCCCATTTGTCATGCAACCGGGTTTCCGCGATCCCCTGCTCGTAAGAGACCGAGTCGGCCCCTTTGCCTAGCCGGGTGATAATGCCGCGCCGCAGAGCTTGCGCCAGCTGGTCAGGTCCGGGCGCGTCACCGGCAAGCTCGGTCAGCGTGCGCAGCCTGGCCGGATCCCATCCCTGGGCAGCCGCCTCGGCGTTGGCCTGGTCGAGGCTGATATAGGAGCGCAGCACTGCCTCGGCCAGGTCGGCGGGAGCTATCCGTACCTGAGCCAGTTCGGCCAGCACGTCATACCGCGAGGCGCTGATGCCGCCCTTGGCTGCCTCAGCCCTGGCCTGCGCCACGCTCATGATATGCCTGGCCGCCGCCGTGGCCGCCACCTCCGGAGTAAGGGCCAGTTCAGGGTGCGCGGCATTAACGTCCTGAGTTAGCGCCGTGAACGCGGGGGAAGCCAGGGCGGAAATGACCTGTCCGGCCACTCCCCATAGCATCAGCTGTTCGATAGCCCCGTTAGGGCCTAGCAGGTCACCGATCGCGGACATGGCCTGATCGTACCCTAATACGATCCTTCTATCTGGCCGATCTCGTCCACCAGCTTCGCCTTAGCCGCCGCCGCTTTCCGCACGTTAGCTATCGTGTAGCGATTAGCCGGAATAAAAACCGTGTCACTATTGCCGTCGCTGGTCATGAACGTGACAATAGTGCCGAGTACAGGATTACCGGGGTTAGTGAAATCGTACTGCCCAGGCTGCTGGTCGATTATCTTATATGATCCCATAATACCGCCGTCTTCCTACTTGCCCGCCAGTCGCGCTATCGCTGCGGCTGTATCGCCAACCGCCCGTCCGGCGGTACCGGCCACCACTGACGCCCACTGTCCCGGATCGGCGGCGGCAAGCACGACGAACCCTGTCAGTGCCGCCTCGAATGCCAGCGAGTCGTACTTTTTCCAGTCGCGCCCCGCCTGCTCGACATCAGGGCCGCCGTTGGCCATGAAATCCGCCCACTGGTCTTCAGTGGCGCTCATCCGCCGCGTCAGGCCGGTAATAGCGTCATGCACGCTGCGTGCTTTGCCGTCGGCGGCGAGCGGCCCGATCAGGCGGGACAGCAGGTCACCGGCGACTTTATCCACCCCCAGACTGTCAACGATCTTGGTGAGCGCGAACTGCAGCGCTATCCTGGCCACCGGATTATCGGCGCCGATCACGTCAATCAGCAGCCGCACGAAATCAGCGACCAGTGACCGTATCACCGGGTTCCTGGTCACGATATCGTCAGTAATCTTAGTGATCACCGACTGGCGTGCCTTCGTATTCGCGTTATAGGCACTCGCCGCCTCGGCCTCAATCTGCGAATGCAGCGCGTTCACCAGGTGCAGGCTGTAAGCACGCGCCGCCTTGACATCGGCTATCCTGGCCTTGCGCTCAGCGGCGACCAGCGAATTCGCATAGGCCAGCGACCGCAGGTACAGCGTGATAACCAGCGCGCGAAGCGCCGCCAGCTGGTTTTCTATGCGCTTCGCCAGCAAGTCCATGACGACAAGCAGGAACGTGCGCAACGGCATGACCTCGTGGAAGTAAATCCAGGCTTTCACGCGATCCAGCTCGCCTTGCGTGTTCTCCAGCGCGGAAATCACCGTATTCAGGATGTCGAGGTACCCGGCCAGCATGTGCCGCAGCACATTGGCGACCAGGTGGTCAACCAGCCTGGCCAGCGATCCGGTAAAATTCCAGACATGCTGCAGCGCGTTCCCGACATCACCGGGCAGTCCGGTGATAAAACTCCACGCGTCCGACGCGTACCGCAGCATCGTGCGGAAAAAGTCCATTCCTCCTACCTTCCGGTATACCCGCGTGCCGCGCGCGCGGATATCCTGGCGGCACGCCGGTTAAGGCCCGGCAGCGCGCCGTGCGTCACCTGGCCGTACCAGTTCAGCGCGTCCGGCAGCGTCCCGGTAATACCAGGCTCCCCAGGTGGTTTGATAATGCCGTTGTAAACGTGGCCGAGTGTCAGTGCCACGTACCCCATATTGTTCCAGGCGGCGCTGTGCGGTTCCGGCCAGTTGAGGAACGAGTACCGGCCGGACGAGTAAATATCGGCGTACGCGGTGTCCCACGGCGCGAAATTCATGCCGCCGCCCGACAGTGTGATAGCCGCCAGCGTGTTATAGCCCGCGTCGGTAGCCCGGTCAAACGATCCGAGCGTGGCAGGCCACGAATACGGCTCGAGCTGATACAGGCCAACTGCGCCAGTCGGCGACACGGCCTCGGTATTCAGGCTGGATTCCGCGATACCGACAGAGATCCACGCTACCACGGAATTATCCGGCCCGCCCTCCGCCTTCCACCAGTCAGCGGCCTGCTGCACGGTCAGCGTGGTCATGATGGCCGCGCGTACGTGTGATGTGCGGCAGGTGAATCCGTGGCGGGCTGCAGCAGGTCAAAACCGAACGGCATCGGCACAACCGGTTTCGGCCGGATGATATCCACGAAGAACGTCACGTAAATCGAATGCGGGTGAATGCCGGTATTATATCCGGTGACATCCCACGCACCCGAGTCCGGCAGCCTCGATAGCGCGTTACCGTCAATACTGCCGTCCCGGATAATCCACGCGCCCCGGTTAGCGGGAATCACCTGCACCCCGCCCATCGTGATACGCCAGCCAGCCTGACCCGACGGACCGGGCGGTATCGTCCACTGAATGCCCACCACCTTGCGCGCGGGCATGATAGTAGGGATCGTGACCGGCGCTATTTTCGGAGTGCCCGCCGGTATCGTGACCGTGAATTCGTGGTGCTCATCCCCTGGCATTACCTCACCCGCTATGGTTGCCAGCGGTCAGCGACGTAAACCACACCCTGAATCTGCCCGGACGTCACTGTCAGCGAAATGCCCGTCCCGACGTAAACCCCCTCGTCGGTCAGCCATTGCGTATCGGTCAGCCCTGTCGCGGCGGCCGTAAACCCGATCGGCTGCCCGCCATCGAAGAACGTGCCCGCCGACCTAGGGCCGGTCGACGCGGCCAGCTGACTTTCACCGGACGCCGCGATCGTATACGCCGGTCCGCCGACGATAGCCGGAACGGACACCACCGGTGTACCCGACACGCCCGAAATCGGGTTAAACGTCATAAGTACCGACTGCGTGGTACCACCGGGAATGTCGGCTACCTGAGTACCACCGGATAGGTTGGTGACGGTCACCTGGTTAACACCGGCAGGCCAGGCTGCGGCGGGGGAAACCAGCACGGACGACACCCCGGCGAATCCGGTGAGCGTCAGTGTTCCGGCGGCTGCCGCAACGACCGCTGTCGACGCCTCGATTCCGACCGTGGATCCGCCGACGTCGGATAGCGACCATCCGCACAGACGGCATGGCGACCCTAGCACCAGCACATTATTCGGCGACGTGGTCAGCGGCACCGTGACCGCCCGGATGTTGCAGCGGTAGTCGTATTCGACTACCGCCGCATCAATCTCAGTCACCTCTTGGACTTTAGCTCGGCGACCAGCAGGAACACCTCGGCCGCGCCGCCGCCGAGGGCGGCATGATTGGCCGCTGACACGAAGAAACCGGCACGGTCGTTGGCCTGGAACACCGGAATGTACGGGATGTTGTTCTCGATGGACTGCGACACGAAATAGTCGCTGATACGCAGCGAGCTATTCGGGCCAGGCCCGCACACCCGCAGGTTACCGGTGGCGACGCCCTTGACGCCCACGATGTCCACCGACGGGTTGACGCCGTAGCCGATTACGGCGTAGGACTTGTCCGCGTGCAGCTGGTTCTCGGTGTTGGTTATCACCGTGTCGGTCCACGCGCCGGCGGCGATAGCGTTCAGCGACACCTCGATGCTCTTGTAGGTCTTGATGTCGCCGGAAATGTCACCCCACCGGTACATGTCCGCCGATGTGCCGCGCAGATTGTCGTACTGGACAACCATGCCCATGGTGATCGTGGTCGCTGCGCTACACTGGCCGAATGCCGCGATCGTGTCCTGCTCGTTGACTTCGAGCGACGTTTCGAGGGGCAGCAGGAACGGGGCGGGGTTTTCTCCCGGCTGGAATGTCAGGCCGGTCACGTTGTCATGCAGCAGGGGCGAAGTGATACGGAATTTCTGCCCGCCCGCGTTGCTGGCGGTGATGATGGCCTCGATGTGCGCCTTGGATTCCCCGACCGTGGAGCGGATAGTGAGGGAGTCGCCGACGGTGGCGGCCAGTGCCGTGGGGAATGCTGACGCGCCAGCCTGGGTAGAGAAGGCGAGCACCGTGTCGATGGCGTAACCCATGACGGTATTAGCTGTTCTGGCCGTAGGTGTGCATGGTGCGGGCAAACTGGCCCATGCGGACGATGTTGGCCTCGATGTCGCCGCGTGGCGGCAGCCCGCGAACGGTCGACTCGATGAACGGGAACAGCTTGGCGAACGCGGCCTCCACCTTGGACTGCGCGGCCTGGGCACCGGAAGCGAGGCGCGGCTGCCCCTTGGTGACGGTGGTGTTGACCCATTCCTCGCGGGTCATCGCGGCACTGTTGCGCGCGAACTTGGGTGCGGCGGCGGCGGTGTTCGCCGCCCACCGGTCAACGGCGCGTGCGGCGAGCACGCCCGGTGATACGGTGACGGCCTGAACGCCTGCGGCCCAGCGTGCGCCGGACGCGCCGAATTGCTGCGACCAGCGGGCAGCAGCGTCGGCGGCGGATGGCATTGCCATGGTTTAGCGTCTCCTGACTTGTTTGCGCGGCCGTCCTTTCGGTCCCGCGCTTGCTAGCCACTTATCGTAGCCGTTTCCTTTATGTTTTGCCATGGCGAGCGCATTGACTTGCATTATCTTAATGCTGCAGTTGATGCAGTTTACTGGTTTCGATGGCGGATATCTGCCGGTTATACGTTCGCCGCACAGCTGACATTGCCTTGTTCTGATCTTGTAGGGCATAACGCAAAAAGGTAGTCCACCCCCGGGGGAGGGACTACCTTTTTGCGACAAACGGGCAGGTCAGAGCGCCGAACTAAGCACCTGCTCAGTAGCGGTCAGCGCGCCGCAGATCGCGGAAAGCTGGCTTGCCGAACCGCGCAGCGTCTTTACTGCCTGGGTTATCGCGCCGAACGCGCCGGACGGATGCCACTGGTCGTTGAGGACCAGTGACAGATCGGCACGAATGCCGAGATGGCCAGATCCGAGGATCTGTACCGCAGACGGGCCTAGTAGCGGCACATAACCCTCGACGTTTACCGTACCGTCGAGGGTGGCGATCCATTCCCACATGACGCGGTGGCCGAGCGCGGCCTTGACTGCGGCATGGCTGGACCTGTTGCAGTAGTAGGTGAGGTACTTGATTCCCTTGCTGAATCGCTCGTCGAACCAGTCAGGCAGGTCCGACGGCTTGAGCGCGCCCGTTTCGACGTCGGCGATCGTGGCTTTCATGCCGGGATCTCCCAGGCCGCGATCGATATAGAGGATCAGCCGGCCAGGGTGCGCGGCTTCGAACGCCTCGACGGGATGCACCAGGTCACTGTAGGTGGCTATGATGTCGGTGATCGCTGTGAACGCCAGCAGGTCGTCCGAGTCGAGCATTGTGCGGATCATGAGCAGGTGGCTCCCTTGACGCGTGGTTGATGTAACAGATGCACGCTATCATAGGGGGCATGGATAAACTGCAGCTGCGGCTCGACGAACACCAGACCCAGATGATCATAGACGCGCTCGACTGCCGTGCGAGCGACACCCTCAACCCGGAAGTGGAGTACGCCCTGACAGGGCTAAGTAACTACATCCGGCACCGCAAGACCCGTTTTTTCCGGCCGGCGCGGACGCAGTCCAAGGCTGAGGAGCGTATCGAATCAGGCTACCCAACGGGAGACATGTGGAAAGACACAATTCACCCGCTCGGCTGATCACCATGCCTGACCCTGTCAGGATCGCACGTAAGTCCGCGCTTCTCATCAGCCGGCAAGGAGTCACTCTCCAGCAGGCGTACCAGCGCGTAACCGCAATCGCCGACCTTGCGACCGCGCGGGCAACCGCACGGGGCGCTGAAGACGTCAGCTGGCTCCACCAGATACACCTCGCCGCGACTGGCTATCTTGAGGCGATGAACCAGCCTGCGCCTGCTCGACCACAGACACCCGGCCACGCGTCTGAATCGAGTGATACAGGGCATTAACGGCCACGACCAGCGCCGTCACGGCACCGATCAAAGACGCAGCGTCAGCAGCAGACATGCACACCTCACCCTCAGAGTCGCACCAGCACGCCCTCAGAGCTGACCGGCCGCGCGTAAGCGGGCCTGCACAAGCGCGACGCGCGGCCGGTAAAGCCCACCCTGAGAGGTGACAATTCAGCCTACCACTCGCGGCCGGCGTTGTGCTGTCCGCCTGCCGCCCCACCCTCGACCCTCGCCGCGAACTGGTCTAGACCAATCGCATACCCCTACCCCGTATGGGTATCGGACACGGAACGTGTTCGTCTGCGCACG
>Ga0126381_100004321_pt1 | contig 15462 bp, 15 predicted proteins | sample PanSoiMetPlot_28_FD_96465 | JGI IMG/M metagenome (GOLD analysis project Ga0126381, IMG submission 96465) | Tropical forest soil microbial communities from Panama - MetaG Plot_28 | ecosystem: Environmental > Terrestrial > Soil > Tropical forest > Bulk soil | place: Panama | collected 2016-02-17 | reverse complement strand
GGAGCGGGTGGCGGTGCTGCGCGCGGCCTTCATGGCGGCGCTCGGCGACAACGAACTGCTCGAGGAGGCGCGCAAGATGCGGTTCGAGATCGATCCACTGTCGGGAGAGGATGTGCAGGCGACTGTGGCGCGGCTCTTCGCCTTGCCGCCGCGGATCAGCGAGCGCGCGAAGGCGGCACGGGTCTACAAGCCGCCGGCTCCGTAGCCCGCATTGCGCGTTAGCGAAATGCCGGGCGGCCTCCCCCGGATTTCGCTGAGGCTAAATCCGGGCTACAAGGCGCTCATGATCTCGCGAGTGGCTTTCGCGGCAGCGCTATTTGCTTTGAGCACCGGATCGTCCGGCGCCCAACAAGAAATGTTCGCCGGCAAGACCATCACCATCTATGTCGGCTACACGGCCGGCGGCAGCTACGACCTCTACGGCCGCCTTGCGGCGAGGCATCTCGGCGCGTTTCTACCGGGCCACCCCAATCTGGTGGTGCAGAACATGCCGGGGGCGGGGAGCCTCAAGGCCGCGAACTATTTGTACGAGGTCGCGCCGCGCGACGGCAGCGCGCTCGGGGTCGTGGTCGAGTCGGCCGCGCTCGAGCAGGCGCTGGCCAATCCGGCGGCGCAATATGACGCGGCGAAACTCACCTATGTGGGGCGCATCGCCACCAGCAACAACGTCTTCATGATGTGGCACAGCGCCAAGGTGCAGTCGCTCGACGATGCGAAGCTCGCGACCGCGCTGCTCGCCGGCACCGGGCCGGGCTCGATCGCGGAGACGATCCCGCGGCTCACCAATGCGCTCGTCGGCACCAGGTTCAAGCTGATCAGCGGCTATCCGGCCTCGACCGAGGCGATGCTGGCGATGGAGCGCGGCGAGGTCGACGGCGCATCCTCGTCCTGGGCGGCCGTCAAGGTCGGCAAGCAGGAGTGGCTGCGCGACAAGAAGATCAAGATCATCCTGCAGACGACGCCGCAGCGCATTCCCGAATTGCCCGACACGCCGAGCCTGGGCGAGCTCGGAACGAGCGCGGCGGACAAACAGCTCTTCGCCCTCTATGCGAGCGGCAGCGCTATCGGGCGATCGCTGCTCGGGCCGCCCGGCATCGCGGCCGAGCGTGTCGCGGCGCTGCGCGCCGGCTTCGATGCCATGGTCAAGGACCCGGAATTCATCGCCGATGTCCGCAAGCTCGATGTCGAGCTCGATCCCCTGGGGGGAACCGCGGTCGCGCAATTGGTCGAGAAGACCCTGAGCGTTCCGGCCGCGGTGCGCGAGCGCGCCGTCAGCGCCTTCGGGCGGTAACAAAAAACCCGTGAACCTTTTTCGGCGGCACCCGACCAAGCATTATCAGACCCAGGGAGGATGCCATGATGGAATTCACCAACTTCGCTGACCTTGACGTCATTGTCATGGCGGTGCCCACCCTCGTGCTGGCGATTTTCGCGATCACCGCCGCCTGGACGAACCGCGTGCCGAGCCGCATCCGCGCCTTCGAGCTGGCCCCGGCCTTCGGGTTGTAAGCCCTCCTACACCTCTGCCGGCGGCAGCGGCGCCCGCCCGCGGATCAGGTCCGCCGCTTTCTCCGCCATCATCAGCACGCAGGCATTGATGTGCGCCGAGACGAGGTCCGGCATCGCCGCGGCATCGACGACGCGCAAGCCTGCGACCCCGTGCACACGCAGCTGCGGATCGAGCACCGTCCCCATCGGGCAGGTCCCGGCCGGGTGATGCGCCGTGATGACGGTCGCGCGCAGCCAGGCGTCGATCTCCGCGCCGCTCGAGACCTTCTCGCCGGGGTTGAGCTCGCGCCCCCGATAGGGATCGAGCGCGGCCTGCTGCACGAGGTCGCGGGCGATGCGGAAGCCCGTGCGCAGACGTGCCAAATCGTCGCCCACCGAAAAGAAATTGTAGCAGATGCGCGGCGGATCGCGCGGATCGGCGGAACGCAGCAGAATCTCGCCGCGGCTCGCCGGGTGCAGCAGCGTCGGGCGGATGCCGAAGCCGTCCGCAAAGGGCCGCCGCAGCAGCGGGAACCACAGGTGCGGGTGGCTGGCGGTGCCGCGGAACATGAACTCGATGTCGGGCACCGCGAGCTCCGGCCGCGTCTTGATGAAGGCGTGCAGGCCACCCGGGACCACCGTGGCGGGACCGCGGCCGAACAGATAGGCGCGCACCATGCTCACCACCATGCGGTCGACGCGCATCTCGCGATGGAAGGCGCCGCTCTGGCGCCGCGCATAGGAGAGATAGGCGCCAAGATGGTCCTGCAAGTTCTTGCCCACCGGAAGGTCGATGCACGGCGCGATGCCCATCTGGCGCAGATGGGCGGGCGGGCCGATGCCCGACAGCATGAGAAGCTGCGGCGAGTTGAAGGCACCAGCGCAAAGGATCACCTCGCCCGCCTGCACGCTCACGCGATCGCCGCTTGCGCGCTCAAGCTCGACGCCGGTCGCACGCGACCGCGCGATCAGCACGCGCAGCACATGCGCGCCGGTCTCAACCGCAAGATTGCGCCGCGTGCGCGCCGGCCGCAGATAGGCGCGCGCGGAGGAGGCGCGCCGGCCGTCGCGGATGGTATATTGGCCACGGCCAAAACCTTCCGGCTCGCTGCCGTTGTAATCGGCGGTGCGCGGAAAGCCCGCGGCCACGCCGGCCTGCGTCCAGGCCTCGAACAGCGGATCGGGGGTACGGGCGAACTCGGTGCCCAGCGGGCCGTCGCCGCCACGCCAGGCATTGCCACCGGCCCGCCAGGTTTCGCCGCGCTTGAAATAGGGCAGCACGTCCGCATAGGACCAGCCGCGCGCGCCCTTCTGCGCCCAGCGGTCATAGTCGCCGGGATGACCGCGCGTATAGGCCATGACGTTGATCGCGGAGGAGCCGCCCAGGACCTTGCCGCGCATGGCCTCGATGCGGCGGTTGTCGAGGCCGGCCTCGGGCTCGGTCGCATAGCCCCAATCGTGCATCCGGTGCTCATGCATTTTGCCCATGCCGAGCGGTATTTGGATCAGGGGGTTGAGGTCCCGCGGGCCGGCCTCCAGGAGCAGCACGCGCGCGGAACCATCCGCGCTCAGCCGATTGGCCAGCACACAGCCGGCGGAGCCCGCCCCCACGATGACGTAGTCGTAGATCGCGCCGTGATAAACCTTGCTCAAGCTTTCTGCCTTCCCGGGCTGCACCGACCCGAATTGTGCTATCCATCCCCAGCCGCGAGGCGCAAGTCCATCATGTACGGGGATGTCACAATGTGTTGCAGCCGCTTTTCCTCCCTGGCGCTGGCCGGCGCGATCACCCTCATGCTGACCGGCAACCTGCTGGCGCAGGCTGCGGAAGCGACTCCTCCCGCGGCCTGGCGCGTGGAATGCACGGGTGACGGCAAGTCGCTCGAATGCCGCGCCATTCAGCAGCTCATCCAGGTTCAAGGCAACAACCGGCAGCCCCTCCTCACAATTGCAGTGCGCTATGCGCCCGACACCAAGGCCGGGCAGATGTCGATCGTGCTGCCGCTCGGCCTCAATCTCACCGAGCCGGTGCAGATCAAGGTCGACAACAATCCGCCCGAGAAGGCACCCATCCAGACCTGCGGCAATGGCGGCTGCCTGGTGACCATGACGCCGAGCGACAAGCTCCTGACCGCGATGCGCAGCGGCGCCGACCTCAAGGTCACGGTGCAGGACCAGAGCAAGAAGTCGGTCGAGATTCCCGTGCCGCTGCTCGGCTTCGGCATCGCCTACGACAAGACGAAGTGAGCGGCTTCAGCACTGTCTGATCCGCCGCATTCTCCAAGGCGCGTCAGTCATTCTCCAAGGTTCGTAAGTTAAGGCTCGTAAGTTGAGGCTCGTAAGTTGAGGCTCGTAAGTTTGCGCAAGGCGAAGCCGCAGGCACCTCTTTCCCCTTTGTGGCCCCTGTGGGGCGAAGATTGCGGCAACTTTCCTCAGCTAACCCATTGGTGGGTGGTAATTAAACGCCGCTCCTCGGGTAATCACCTGTGGCCGGGGGGAAACAGCCGGCGGAAATGCCATTTTGTCGCCGCAGATCGGCCCAGAAGCCATTGCGGTATCGCGGTGGCTCCTCTAGAAAATTTGCAGATAAGCCCGTCACTTGGGGTTGTGTGGGGACATGCCTACGGGCCGTCTGATCGCGGCGTTGGCGCTGGTCGTCGTCGCGACTGCCGCAATGGCGCAGCCCGTGGTGCCGCCGAGCGTGTCGCCCGGGCGCGAGCAGCAGCGATTCACGGAACCCACACCCGCGTTGTCGCAACCGGGCGGCGCCACCATCTCGCTGCCCAGCACGGTCGCCCCCAAGGGCGCCGAGCGCATCATGGTCACGGTGCACGGCGTCCACATCACCGGCGTCACCGTCTACAAGCCCGAGGATCTCGCGCCGCTTTATGCCGACATGATCGGCCATCAGGTGTCGCTCGCCGCCGTCTACGATCTCGCGCAGCGCATCACCACCAAATACGGCAATGACGGCTACGTCATCTCGCGCGCCATCGTGCCGCCGCAGCAGCTCAATCCGGGCGGCGCCACCATCGAAATCCAGGTGATCGAGGGCTATGTCGACAAGGTCGAATGGCCGCACGAGCTCGACAGGTTTCGCGACTTCTTCTCCTACTACACGGCGCGGATCATCGCCGAGCGGCCCGCGAACATCCACACCATCGAGCGCTACCTCTTGCTCGCCGGCGATCTACCGGGCTTCAAGTTCAAGAACAGCCTGAAGCCCTCGGCCACCCATCAGGGCGCGGCGACGCTGATCGTCGAGATCGTGTCCTTCAACCCGCTCGACGCGAACGCCCGGATCGACAATCGCGGCCCGAAGGGGCAAGGCCCGCTGGAATTCCTCGGCAGCGTAACGGTCAACAACCTGCTGCGCATGCACGACGCCGCCACCGTCACCTATGCGGGACCATTCAAGACCGAGGAGCTCAAATACATCTACGGCCAATACAGCCAGGTGCTGATGGCGGAAGGCTTGGTGTGGTTCTTCGACGGCAGCAGCGGCTGGGGGCGACCCGGGACGCCGGAGCTGCAGCTCCTCGACTATCACACCAAGAGCACGGTGTTTGAGACCGGCCTCACCTTCCCGATCATCCGCACGCGTGAGCGCAATTTCTCGCTGACCGCGCTCGGTTTCGTGTCGCATAACGAGGGCGTCATCCTCGATACGCCGCAACTGCCACCCTCCACGCTCGACCGCCTGCGCGGCACCCGCCTCAAGGCGAACGCCGATTGGGCCGATCCCTGGAGCGGCATCAACCAGATCAACGTAACCGTGAGCCAGGGGCTGCACGCCTTCGACGGCACTGACAATGGCCAGCCGCTGGCGAGCCGCCTCAACGGTCGCGTCGACTTCTCCAAGCTCGAGGCGACGCTCACGCGGCTGCAGGCTTTGCCGGCGAATTTCTCGGTGCTGCTCGCGGGCTACGGCCAGCTCGCCGGCACGCCCTTGCTCAATCCCGAGCTCTGCGGCTACGGCGGCCGGGTGTTCGGCCGCGCCTTCGACCCCTCCGAGCTGGTCGCGGACGAATGCGTGGAGGGTTTAGGCGAGCTGCGTTTTGACCTGCCCTTCGGTAGCGTGTTCCCACCGGCGATGGCCAAGCCTCTCTCCCAGGTGCAGCTCTACGGCTTCGCCGACAAGGGCTGGCTCCATAATTTGTCCCCAGATGTGTTGACACCTCGCAGCTTCAACGCCGCGTCGGCAGGGGGTGGAATCCGCCTCGGTTGGCTCGACATGATGTCTGCGGATTTCTCCGCAGACAAGGCCGTGGAGGGGCCACGGAACGATTGGCGGTTCTTCTTCGTCCTGTCCGCCAGAACCAAATAGCGGCCCCCGATTACCTCCCCCCGCATCGCGCCTCGAAGAGGCGCGTAAACGCGCTAATGCGCGGCGAGGGCAGCACGCTGCCAGCAAACAAAGACTCGGCCCGGCGCGGGGGCGCTGCAACAGAGCGCCGAGCTCTGGGAGAGGCCCCCTCACCCCGCCCCTCTCCCCCACAAGCGTGGGCGCGCGCCTGCGCCAACGGCTTCCAAGTCAAATACGCGCGCTCAATGCGTCGCCGGCGCCATCGGGAAACCTTTGTCGAGCCAATCCACCAGCACCTTGGCGATCGCCTGATTGTTCTTTTCCAGCATCATCATGTGGCCGTTGCCGTGGATGCCGAGATCGGCGAGGTGGATGTGGCGGTTGGGCACACCCGCCTGGGTCAAGTAGGCGGCGGTGCAGTGGTCGTAGCCGGCGTGATAGGAAGCCTCCGAGGTGACGATCAAGAGCGGCACCTTGGCGATATTGGGCAGCTTGCGGGCCGGCTCCTTCTGCACCCAGCAACGTGCGAGGTCGGGGCCATCGGCCTTGTCCTGGCGCACGAATTGGAGTTGCGCGCCACCGAGCGGCGAATCGTAGGAGATCGGCGCCTCGCCCAGGCCGAAAGCCTTCTCGCGCGGATTGTCGGCGAACCATTCGGGGGCGCCTTTGAAGTCGAGATCGTGCACCGGCGGTCCGTTCGGCTCGATCGCGACGTTGGCCTTGACCAGGTTCGGCCGCGCGTCCGTAACCGGCCAGATGAAGGCGCCGGACTGCGAATGGGTGAGCAGGATCGCAGGTCCGATCTTGTCGAAGAGCGCCACCAGCGCCGTCGGGTTGATCTCCTGCTGCTTGGTGAAATTCGCAAGCGAAGGGAATTGCGAGGCATAGAACTGGTCGAAGGCCGCATCGCCCGGCTTGCCCTCCCCCGGCCACTGCGTGTGCAGATGGGCCTGCGGCCACTGCTCGAACCGCTCGGGCGCGACAAAGCGCTGGGTGAGCCGATCGATATTGGCGGCCTGCACCGGGCCCTCGACCTGCGACCAGTTGGCGGCGCGCCCGCGCGCGACCTGATCCACCACATAGACCGCGTAGCCGCGGCGCACGAAATACTGCGCCCAGCCCTCGCGGCCATCGGGCGTGCCGGTGAAGTTGGTGCCGGTCTGGCTGCCGCCATGCACCATCACCACCGGATAGGGATGCCGCTGGCGCTGCGGGATCATGTACTCGACATACATCTGCCCGACCACCGGGCTGCCTTCCACCGAGCTGTCGATCTTGCCGCCGACGAAGAAGTAGCTCGACTTGGCGAGTATCAGCGGCCCGTGCTCCTGCGCGACGGCCGGAAAGAGCAGGATTTGTAGGATGGGGTGAGCGATAGCGAGACCCATCACTCCCCGCCAGATCGAGCTGAAGCGTCCCGGCATGGTTTCCTCCCGATTTTTTTCGAGTTGGTTGATGTAGCCCGGACGGAGCGCAGCGCAATCCGCCTTGCCGTCCGGCATCGCGCTTCGCTCCATGCGGGCTACGAGCCTACGGAATCTTCTTCACCGGCGTCGGGTCAAGGTTGAACAGGCGCGCGGCATTGCCGCCCAAAATGTTGCGCTTGGCCCGCTCTTTGAGAAACGGCAGGTCGTAGATGATGCTCGGCAGGTCGAAGTCCCAGTGCGGATAGTCGGACGACCAGAGGAGCTGCGTCTCCGCCTTGATCATCTTGAAGGTCGCCTCCAGGATCGACAGGTCCTGCGGCACCTCCATGGGCTGCGACGAGTAATACATTTCCTGCATGTACTCGCTCGGGCGGCGCTTGAGCGAGGGGCAGTCGGAGGTGCGCATCATGTAGGAATGGTCGAGGCGCTGCATCAACGCATAGGCCCAGGTCAGCCCGCTCTCGATCCACAGGACCTTCAGCTTGGGGAAGCGCTCGGGCAGGCCGTTGATGACCCAGTTGGTCATGTGCACCATGTTGAACCACATGAAGCCTAGCGAGTGGACCGAGATGAAGCGGTTGGTAGTTGCGAGCGCGCGGTCGTCCCAGCTGTAGGCGGCGTGGAAGGAGATCGGCTTGCCGATCTCCTCGAGCAGTGCGTAGGTCTTCATGTAGGCGTTGTCGTGCACCGGCTTATAGCGCGGCGAGGTCACCATGAAGCCGACCACTCCCTTTCGGTCGCCGAACTCCTTGACGGTGCGATAGGCGGCCTCGGGGTCGTTGAACGGCAGATAGAGCATGGAGATGAGCCGCGGTTCGGCGGCGAGGATGCGCTCGCAGAGCCAGCGATTGTAGGCCTGGCAAAGCGCCATCTCCATCTCGGGCTGCGGATGCAGGCCGAGGAACAGCATCGGGGTCGGGAACAGGCACGCATAATCGACCCCCATGGCGTCCATCCAGCTGCGCGTCATGTAAATGTCGCGGTGCTCGTCGCCCGGCGCCTTTTCGAGCTTGCGCAGGCCGGCGCGCGTGATGCGGCCACCGCCGTCCTGATAGCCGACCTGGGAGTTCATCATCGAGGCGCGGCCGCCACGCTCGATGTGGATCAAGGCTTCTCGCCGGATCACCGGGCTATCAATGTATTGAAAGACGTCCCGGTAGGACTCGTTCTCGTAGTGGTGCGAGTCGACGTCGACGATCAGGAAATCCTGGTAGTTACGCGCATGCGCCTGCTCCGTCGCATGCGCCAACGACGCCGTGGTCGAATAGCGGTCGAAGGCGGGCGTGCGGATCTCGCTGCGGATCGTATCCATGCGGCGTCTCCCTGGTGGCTCAGGTGACGACGAAAATATCGTCGCCGCGTTGCACGACGTCGAACTTGCGCAGTTTCAGACGGCGGTCGCCGACGCATTCACCGGTCTTGAGGTCGTACTCGTAGCCGTGCCACGGGCAGGCGAAGTGCACCTCCTCGGAGAATTCCTGGCCCTGATAGGTCCGGTCCACCGCGATGATGTCGACCACCTTGTTGATGATCAGCCCCTCGCAGGCCGGCCCGCCGGCATGCACACAGTAATTGCTGTAGGCGTAGTAGGCGCCGTCCTTGCAGAAGACGCCGATCTCCCTCTTGCCGTCAACCACGATCCGCCGGTCGCCATCCTTGAGCTCGGCGGCCTTGGCGACGAAGCATTCGGACATTGCAAGCTCTCCGTAGACTGCCGTTTTCAGGAAATGAATACCACCTTTTCGAGGCCCCGGAAGGCATTTCCGTCTGCACGCCGTGCATGTCAGCATGCGTTTCTGCCACGGCAGCGGGCGCAGAAGCTTCAGTGCGCGGCGCTAGCGGGCGCCCCCGGCTGCTTGAGCGGATGAGCGCGCGCGAATGCGTCCTGCCGCAGGCAGGTGTCGACGATGCGCGTCACCGCCGGATAGGGCGCGAGGTCGATCTCGAACAGTCTTGCGCCGACCGCGTGGCTCGTCAGGCAGATGTCGGCGATGGTGACCGCCTCGCCGTGGCAGTAGCGGCCGGTCTCCCGGTCCCGACTCAAATGCGTCTCCAGCGCCGCCAGCGCCTCGCGGCTCCAGTGCCGGATCCATTTGAGGCGGGCGGGCTCATCGAGCTTGAGTTCCTGCTCGAGGTAGTTGCGCACCCGCGGCACGACGAGCGGATGGGCGTCGCAGGCGACGATCTCGGAGAGCGCCCGCACGCGGGCGCGACCGCGCGCATCCTTCGGCAGAAGCGGCGGCTGCGGATGCAGCTCATCGAGGTATTCGAGGATCGCCAGTGACTGGAAGAGAGCCGGTCCCTCGCCGTCCACGATCGCCGGGATCAGCATCTGCGGGTTGATCTCGCGGAACTCGGCGGTGCGCTGCGCGCCCGTGAGGAGGTCGACGTTGACGACCTCGTTGGGCACCACTCCCTTGAGATTGAGCGCAATGCGCACCCGGAACGTCGCGAGCGAGCGCCAGAAGGAATAGAGCTTCACTTGCGTCTCCCCCGATGCATTCGGCGAGTCTGCGCCGGCCGCCGGCCGCCCGCAATGCCCGTTGGACCGTAGCGGCGGGACAAAATTCGCGGCATGCTGGCGCGAGAAGCCATAAGGCTCACTCCGGGGAGGACGCCATCATGACGATCCAACGCCGCAAGGTGACGATCCAACGCCGCAAGGTTCTGCAGGGATTAGCCGCAGCGGGTCTCGCGGCCTTGAAGGCGCCCCCCGTCTGGGCGCAGACGACGCCGTTCCGTATCGGTCTGCTCACGGTCAAGACCGGGCCCCTCGCCCAGGGTGGCATTCAGATGGAGCAGGGCATCGCGACCTTGCTCAAGCAGAAGAGCAACACGCTGGGCGGCCGCCGGGTCGAGCTGATCTCGGCCGACACCGGCGGGGCTCCGGCCGGCGCCAAGATCAAGGCCCAGGAGTTGATCGAGCGCGACAAGATCGACGTCATCCTGGGTCCGCTTGCGGCCTTCGAGCTGCTCGCCATCACCGACTATGTCCGCGACCAGGGCACGCCACTCATCAGCCTCGCCGCCGCCGAGGACATGACGCAGCGCAAGGCCAATCCGTGGATCGTGCGGCCGTCGGCGACTTCAGCTCAGTGTTGCCACGTGCTCGGCGACTACGCCGCCAAGGAGATGAAGCTCAAGCGCGTCGCCACGATCTCCGAGGATTTCGCCTTCGGGTACGAGCAGATGGCGGGCTTCCAGCGCGTGTTCGAGGATGCCGGCGGCAAGGTGGTGCGCAAGCTGTGGCCGCCTTTGGCAACGCCGGACTACACCCCCTACATCGCCCAGATCGGCAACGTCGATGCGGTCGTCGACGGCTTTGCCGGATCGAACCCGGTGAAGTTCATGCGCGCCTACGAGGACTTGGGCCTCAAGGCGCGCATCCCGCTGCTCGGCGGCTGGACTGCGATGGACGACGCGCTCCTGCGCAGCCTCGGTGATGAGGCCGTCGGCGTCGTCTCGGCGCACTGGTACTCGGCGGCGGGCGCGAGCGAGAGCAACGCGCGCTTTGTCGCCGACATGCAGCGCGACTACAACGTCCTGCCCGGCGGTTATGCGGCCGGCATGTATATTGCCGGGCAATGCGTCGAGGCCGCGATCCAGAAAGCCGCTGGCGCGGAGAGGAAGGCGTTCATGGACGCGCTGCGCGGGGTGAGCCTCACCGACACGCCGCGTGGGCGGGTCAAGTTCGATCACCTGGGCAACGTCGTCGGCGACGTCTTCATCCGCAAGTGCGAGCGCAAGGGCCGCGATCTCGTCAACACGGTGGTGAAGACCTATTCGAACGTCAGCCAGTTCTGGACCTACGACGAGAAGGAGTTCCTGGCCAAGCCGGTCTACGACCGCAACGAGCCGCCCGCGAAGTATCTCGAATAGTCGCGGGAACACGCCGCATGAATTCCTGGGGCCTTCTGGTGGTGAACAGCTTCGCCCTCGGGGGCGTGCTGTTCCTGCTCTCGGCCGGCTTCTCGCTGATCTTCGGCCTGATGCGCATCCCCAACCTCATGCACGGCTCCTTCTTCATGCTGGGCGCCTATCTGGGCGTCACGCTGCTGGGCCACGGGATCAACTTCTGGGCCGCCGCGCTCGCCAGCGGCGCCGCGATGGCGGTGATCGGCGGGCTGATCGAGCGCTTCCTGCTGCGCCGGCTCGCCGGGCAGCCGCTGCCGCAGGTCCTGCTCACGCTCGGCTTCTCCTTCATCATCGCCGACATCTGCCTGATGATCTGGACCGGCGATCCCTACCAGCCGCCCACGCCCACCCACCTGCGCGGCGCGACGGAGCTGTTCGGCGTCTTCTTTCCGATCTTCCGCCTCGTCATCCTCGCGGTCGCGGCCGCGGTTGCGATCGCGCTGTGGATCATGGTCGATTGGACGCGGCTCGGCGCCATGATCCGGGCCGGCGTCGACGATGCGCCGATCGCGCGCGTGGTCGGGATCAAGGTCTCGCAGCTGTTTACCCTGGTCTTCTGTCTCGGCGCCGCGCTCGCGGCGTTTGCCGGCGTGATGGCGGCGCCCTATCTGTCGGTCTATCCCGGGATCGACAGCGAGATGCTCCCGCTCGCACTCTTGGTCGTCATCCTCGGCGGCACCGGCAGCCTGCTCGGCGCGCTGATCGGCAGCTTTGTGATCGGCTTCCTCTACAATTTCGGCCAGGCGATGTTTCCGGACCTCGCCTATGTGATCCTGTTCCTGCCCATGCTCGTGGTCCTGGTGGCACGGCCGCAAGGCCTCTTCGGCAAGGTCGTCGCCTGATGCGCCTCGGAACGCGCGAGCTCGCGCTCGGAGCGGCCGTGATCGGGCTCGCCACTTTGCCGCTATGGCTCGGCAACTCCTATTACATCAAGATTTCAACCGAGGTGCTCTACTGGGCGATCTTTGCGCTCGGGCTCAATGTGCTGGTCGGCTACGCGGGCCTCGTCTCGCTCGGCCATGCCGGCCTGTTCGCGATCGCCGGCTATACGGCCGCGCTGGTGCTCGAAGCCGGCCACGGTCACGTCGCCGCCGTTCTTGCTGCGCTTGCTGCCATCCTTGCCGCCTCGGCCGTATACGCGGTGCTGGCGCTGCGCTCGACCGGCATCGGCTTCCTGATGATCACGCTCGCGCTCGGCCAGATCGTCTGGGGCATCGCCTATCGCTGGGCAGGCCTCACGCACGGCGACAACGGCGTCAACCTGACGAGCCTGCCCCAACCCTTCGGCATCGACCTCACACGCGCGGCGGCGTTTTATTACCTGACCCTCGCCGTATTCTTGCTCGCCATCGCCTCGATGGCGGCGCTCGTGCGCTCTCCCTTCGGGGCGAGCCTCACCGGCACGCGCGACCAGGCGCGCCGCATGACCGCGCTCGGCTACAATGTCTGGTTGATCCGCTTCCTGGCGTTCCTGCTGTCCGGCTTCTGGACCGGCATCGCCGGCCTCCTCTATCTCTATCACCAGCAGTTCATCAGCCCGCAGGTCTCGGCGCTGCAGGCTTCCGCCGAGGTGCTGCTGATGGTCATCTCCGGCGGCACCGCGACGCTGCTCGGCCCGATCGTTGGCGCCGCCATCGTCGTGCTCACCAAGACCGTCGTCAGCGCCTATATCGTGCGCTGGAATCTCGTGCTCGGGCTCATCTTCATCGCCATCATCACCTTCATGCCCGAGGGTCTCGTGCCGGGCGCGGCGCGGCTCGCTCGGCTCGCCCGTGGAATAAGGCGCGCGTCTGCGCCGACCGCGCCCGCGGATGTCAGGCGATGACGGCGCTCGTCCTCAAATCCTTGCGTAAATCGTTCGGCGGCTTGCGCGTAACCTCCGACGTGAGTCTTGCGGTCGCCCCCGGCGAGCGGCGGCTCATCATCGGCCCCAATGGCGCCGGCAAGACCACGCTGTTCAACCTCATTACCGGCGAAGCAAGGCCCGACGGCGGCACTATCCATCTGTTCGGAGAGGACATCACGCGCGCACCCTGCCGCCGCCGCGCCCACCTCGGGGTCGCCCGTACCTATCAGATCATCACGCTGTTCCGCCACGACACGATCTTGCGCAACGTCGAGCTGGCCTTGCTCGGTCTGTCACCACTGCGCTGGAACCCGTTGGTCCGCCTCGACGCGCAGCCGGATCTCCTCTCGCGCGCCCGCGCGGCGCTTGCGCGCGTCGGGCTCGAGCATCTCGCCGACCGTCCGCTCGCGCAGACCTCCTATGGGGAGCAGCGGCGTGTCGAGATCGCCATGGCACTCGCGCAGCGGCCGAAGCTGCTCATGCTCGACGAGCCCTTCGCCGGCCTTTCGGTCGACGAGCGGCGCGGCATCCGCACGCTCCTCGCAAGCGTCCCGCGCGACGTGACGGTCGTGATGATTGAGCATGACATGGACGTGGCGCTCGAATTCGCCGAGCGCATCGCGCTCATGCATTTCGGCGAGGTGATCGTCGAGGGCACGCGCGCCGAGGTGGTCGCCGATCCGCGCACGCGGGAGGTCTATCTTGGCGAATAGCGCGCTCAGCCTCACCGGCATCGATGCGTTCTATGGAGACAGCCACGTGCTCCAGGGGGTTTCGCTCGCGCTCGGCGAAGGGCATCTGCTCGGGCTCATCGGCCGCAACGGCGCCGGCAAATCGACCTGCATGAACGTCATCGTCGGCCTGCTGCCGCCGCGCGCCGGCAGAGTCGAGCTGCTCGGTCGCGACGTCACGCGGCTTCCACCGGAGACGATTGCGGCTTGCGGCGTCGCCCTGGTGCCGCAGGGGCGCCGCGTCTTCCGCAGCCTGACGGTGCGCGAGAATCTCGCGGTCGCGGCGCGCCGCGGCCGCCAGAGCCCCTGGAGCATGGAGACGGTCTTCGCCATGTTTCCGACGCTGCGCGCGCGGCACGGCCAGCTCGCTGCGTATCTTTCCGGCGGCGAGCAACAGATGCTGGCGATCGGCCGGGCGCTGATGGCCAACCCCCGCGTGCTGCTGATGGACGAGCCCTCCGAGGGCCTGGCGCCGCAGATCGTCGCCGACGTGATGGCGACCATCCGCAAGCTGAAGGAGAGCGGGCTCTCGATCCTGCTGGTGGAGCAGAATCCGAAGCTCATCTTCGAGATCGCCGACGACATCGTGATCTTCAACAGCGGCCGCGTCGCGGTGGCGGCGACCGCGGCTGAGCTCAAGCGCGACGGTCTTGATCTGCGCCAGCACCTTGGTGTGTTCTAAGACCGCTTGCCGGGAGGAGGAACGCGTGCACCGGTTCGCTCTCATCGCCGTGGCGGTTCTGGTGCCGGCGATGGCGCGCGCGATCGACACCGGCCCCCCGGCGGATCGCGCCGCGTTCCTGGCGCAACAAACCATCAATTGTCGCGGCTGCAATCTTGCAGGGACCAATCTCGACCGGCGCGACCTCACCGGGGCCGATCTCGCCGGCGCCAATCTCAAGGGCGCGAGCTTTAATCGCACGATCCTGCACGGCGTGAACCTTGCGGGCGCTGATCTCGCGGGCGTGAGCCTCAAGCGGCACGACCTCGCGGGTGCCAACCTCGCCGGGGCCAGTCTCACTGGCGCGAGCTTCCATCGCGCGATCCTGCGCAGCGCCGATCTGTCGGGCGCCGACCTGACGGCCGCCAACCTCAATCTCGCCATTCTGACATCGGCGAAATTGCAACATGCCTCGCTGGTTCAAGCTCTGCTGTTCGGGATTGAGGCGGGCGGTGCCGACTTCACCGAGGCGAATTTGGGCGCCGCTCTCATGGGCAGCGCCCGCCTCATGGCGTCGAAGCTCGACCGGACCGATCTCTCGCTCGCGGATTTGTGGGAGGCGAGGCTCAACGACGCGAGCCTGCGCGGCGCGACCTTGACCGACGCCAACCTGCATGCCGCGAGCCTCCTGCGCGCGGACCTGCATGGCGTCACCGGCGACCGCACGAACCTGACGCAGGCGCTGTTGCACGGCGCCAACCTGTCGGCCGCGGTGCTGCACGCGGCCGATTTCTTCCAAGCCGATCTGGTCGAGGCGGATTTGAGCGGGGCCGATCTGGCGCGCGCCCGCCTTTCCGCCGCCAAGCTCTTCAATGCCAAGACCGCCGGCACCCGCTTCGACGGCGCGACCATGCCGGACGGAACCGCAGGGCAGACGGAGGGGAAATAGCAGCGGCAGCTTCTCGGCCTCCGCCCTTCTCTGTTATCGTGGTCGGCCACATACCACGTTGGGAGGATTGCGATGACGATTCGCGGACCTGACTGCGCTCGGCTCGGCCTCGCCGCCTTGATCACATCGACTGCGCTTT
>Ga0126381_100004320_pt1 | contig 15462 bp, 36 predicted proteins | sample PanSoiMetPlot_28_FD_96465 | JGI IMG/M metagenome (GOLD analysis project Ga0126381, IMG submission 96465) | Tropical forest soil microbial communities from Panama - MetaG Plot_28 | ecosystem: Environmental > Terrestrial > Soil > Tropical forest > Bulk soil | place: Panama | collected 2016-02-17 | reverse complement strand
TCGGTTACCAAGCTGGCCGTGCTCATTGGCTCCCCAGGCCAGAACCTTCCCCCTGGAGGTCAGCGCCAGGCTGTGGCCGCATCCGGCGAACGTCGAGCTGACCTTCCCGGTACCTGCTAGCGCGACGTGCACGGTGACCGGCGTGGCGTGAGCGGTGGTGGTGCCGTCCGTCACCAGGGAGTAGGTGTTTGCGGGGGACCCGTTGTCGGTGACGGAGGAGACAGAGGCCGTCCCGTTCACCCACATGGTGATCGCCACCAGGATTGCGCTCCCGCTGGCCGGGTTGGTGCCGAAGGTGACCGCCTGGGTGGCGGTGCCGCCCGGCGTGCTGCCCGCGGTGGGCGCCTTCTGGCCGCGGGTGATCGCCATCGGCTACGTGGTGTTGCCGCTGAGCCCGAAGGTGAGCGGAGCGGAGGGGACGATCTGAGCGCGGACGCGGCGTGGCCCCAGCGTGTCGTTAACGTCGAATGCACCTCGAGGGGTGGTCGGGTTTCCCTGCTTGTCCATCAGGGGGCCTGGGGACACGGTGTAGGCGGCTACGTCCTGCCAGGTGACGCCCGAATCAAACGACTGTTGGCCGGCCACCCTGACCACGATGGAGGGGTCATCGGTGGCCCAGGTGGCGGAGGTGATCTGAAATTCCACGATGACGCCATGGCCGTTGTAGTTGACGAAGTTGGAGTCATGCTCCCCTGCCGCCCAAAGTTGGTCCGGAAAGGCGGTAAAGGTCTGGGCCATCAGGACGCCGTGAAGGTGACCGCCCCCGAAGAGAACTGGATCTGAGACCCCGCGGACGGGGTGATATTCGCGGTCAGGGAGCCGCCGCGGATGTAGGTCCCGGCCGTCGATGCCGACCACACCGAGAAGAACGAGTACGTGAATCCGCCCACCGCTGAGCCCCAGGTCTGGCCGCTGCTGCTCGCTTGGCTGCCCGAGGAGGAGGAACCGAAGGTGATCGACTGGCGCCCGTCGCCTCCCTCGTTTGCGCCCGTCTTACCTGGATCCCCGGTATTGAGCCCCAACCAATAGGTGGTGACGTTGGACACGATAGCGTTCTGTGCTGCGTCTAATCCTGCGTTCGGGACGTCTGCCATTAGCCTTGGCTCCCTGCACTAGCCTCCACTTGGGAGGGAGTCTGCGACGTTTGAAAGGGCAGAGACGCGAGGGGGCCTCCACCCTTAGACCACTGCTGTAGTTCGATCAGCACCATAGGCAGAGTCAAGCCCCACGCCAGTAGCCCCGCCATGCGTCCGTTGACGTGCGCCAACAGAGAGAGCCCCCCATACAGGAGGGTGGGATCAAGAAACGAGTAGGGAGGTGGCCACTCCCCATCCTTGAGGCCGTTGTTCCACGCGGAGATGGAAACTGCCAGCGCGTACGCCGACCAAACCCCTAGCATCGCCCTGATTCTATCCGCAGTGGCCCAACTGGGCATAGGTGGCCGTCCCGATCTTCGCGGCCTGATAGAGAACAGGCCCGGCCTTCGGGGTGTGCTGGGCGAGATTGAAACCCCAGTAGGCTGCGGCGTACCCCCCGAAGATTAAGAACAGGAGAAGAGGGCTCATATCGGCCCGGCCATGAAGTGACCGCCCGGGCTAGGAGTGGTGGTGGGCGATGCCTGAAAGGGCGCCGATGGGGAGGTGGGAGAAGCCTCATTCGATCCGCCCTTGGTGGGAGGCGTGGGCGGTGGCGTCCCCAGCTTGAAGAGCGCGTACATGAGCGGCCAGCTACCGGTGTTGTTCGGCCCGCCGACGAGCATGGTCATCCCCCACCAGGCACAGGCGTAGCCGACAAAGGAGAGGGCCAGGAATCTCATGCCAGCGCCCTCAGGCCGCGCCTCACCCTCTCTTCCCGGCTGCCGGTGCTGCCGGCCGCGGCTGCCCCACGAGCGGCCTGCACCGAGCTGTACCCCATGCCTTGGAGGATGCGATGCGTCTCCTGCACCTGCACCGATTCCCGGCTACGGGTGGTGCGCCTGGGCGTCCTGGTGGCGCCTCCCGCGCCTACCCGCTGGCCGGTGCTGCGAGGAGCCCGCTGGGAGGCCTGCTGCTGCCCCTGCGCCTCTACAGCGGATCCCGCGGCCATTACCTCAGGCTGGCCGGTAGCGGCGCCTACGGCCGTCGTGGCCCTTCCTGCGGCACGTTCCGCCGGCTTGCGCACCGCGAGCACCACGCCCAGCACAATGATGCCGATCCCGCCGGCCACGGCCAGGACGCCGATCAGCCCGTCAAGGCACACCGCCCACGGCCCTAGCGTGGCCGGTCCAAGAGGAATCTGCGGGATCTGTATCCCGAACTGGCAGCGCAACCCCCGCGCCCCGGTGGCCGGCCCGGTAACCGCGCCCTGGGAGCCCCCAGGAGACAGTAGGGAGCCCGGAACCGGCCCGCCGGGTGGAGAGAAGAATCCCGAGATGTGCTGGCGGTCGGTGACGGTGCGGGTGTCCACCACATCGAAGCCGCGCCAGTTCTCCTCCGTGACGATGAAGGTGCCGTCATTGTGGACGGTGGTCACGATGGCCACGTGACCGGCCCCGCCCGACCCGGACAGGCCGCAGTCCCAGACCGCGACCGCGCCCACGTAGGGGTTGCTCGAGGAGTACCAGCCCCAGCTCTGCGCCTTCCCCCACCACTGGCATGCGTTCCCCATGCACGGAACGTGGTTCAGCACCGGGTAGGTTTTGGCCACCAGCTCCGTGCATTGGCCCGGTATGCCCTGCTCGCACGATCCGGAGGGCATGTACTGCGGGCCGGGCGCCTGGGGGGATCCTGGGACGGCTCCGCCCTGGGCGTAGGGCAGTCCGGTAGCCGGATTGATCGGGGTTATGTTCGTCATACGATGGCGCGTCCTGCGGCGATGATGCCCACCAGCGCCGCGCCCGCTCCGATCACGACCGCGGACCACCCGATGAGGCCGTCCATGCAAAAGGATCCCGCCGACCAGACACAGCAACCGGTCCGTGGGGATGGCGATGCCATCGACGCAACCTGGGAGGCATCGGCCGGCGAGACGCCCGGATTATAGAACTGGCGATACTGGCCACCCGTGTACGTCGTCCAAGCCGATAGGCCCTGATCGTTGTACTTGGCTACCGCCTGCTGAGCATTGGTGAGGGAATCCTGACAACCGGCCTGAGGCGGGGTGATTTGCCAAATTCCGCATCCGGTAGTGGCCTGGGGCTGGCCCTGCTGCATGATGTCGCGCCCGCCCGACTCGGCCATGGCGATAGCCGCCATGATCGGGGCTACCGCTGGGTTTCCTCCCGCCTGGATCCATAGCCCCTCGAGTTCGGCATAGGAGTGGGTGGCCACACTTAGTAGGTCTCCGTGGAGGCGCCACCGTTCTTGAGGCCGGATTCCTTAGCCGAGAGGTATTGCCAGTAGAGGAGCACCATAGCCGTGCCCCCGCCGACCACCGGTGGCCAGTGCTTGGGATGGATCCAGGCGCCGATGGCGACGAATCCCGCGGCCTGCAGGAGCCCCAGGTGCACCCATTTCATCAGGGTATCCGCACGCTTGGAGGCGTTTATCTCGGTGGTCTGGGGGCTCGAGTTGGTGGCCGAGATGATGTCATAGACAAGTGCGGCATAGACCGCGATGACGACCGCGTCTCCGGTCCCGTCAATCTCCATGTCGGTGCCGAAGGTTGTAACTCACCGACTCCCGCCAATACCGGAGGTGCTCCCGCACGTGGAGGAGGCGGTAATTCAGCCACGACTGAAACCCCGGGTTCGTCTCGTAGGCGATGAGTAGCGCCATAGCGGCCACGATCACCAGCATGCGGAGCGGAGGGCGCGGGATCTGATTCACGCGGCCTGCCCGGCGAGCTGGGTACCGGCCAGCGATTGAGACGAGGGGTTGTACTGCAGCACGTTCTCCCCGAGAGCGTAGATCTGCTGCCCGCCCGGCCCGCTGATCGGATAGAAGGTCTGCCCTCCCTCCGCAATGGGCGCGCCCGTCACTGGGTACGTGCCGAAGGGCACGGTCAGAAAACCCTTGCCGGTGTCGGTGGTCGGGTTCTGGTACGCGGCTACGTTGGTGGCGAAGATTCCCGGTCCGGGCTGACCCCCGACCCCGCCGAGCGTCACCGATCCGAGTCCGGACGCTGCGGTAGCGGTCTGTCCGGAGGTGGTGGAGGCGGTGGGGTACGGCAGCGGCACGAGGGTGGCCGCGGTGGGCGTCGAGGAGGGGGAGACGCCAGGCGCCATGGGTGAGGCCGTTGCACTGGCGTTCCCCTGACCGGATGACCGCATGTTTCGATAGATGAGAAACCCCACCAGGCCCACGCCCACGGCGCCCACGCCGACCGCCCACCAGGGGATCACGATCCCGCCGATGCGGAGGCCTTTGCTTGCGCCCGGCCCGGACGCCTGTTGGCGAACTGCACTACCGGGGGAGGTTCCTTCTGGCATCTATGCGGTCCCTGTCATGCGGCTGGCGAGCCATTGCGAGGAGGTGGGCCACTGAATATCCGACTGTGCCATACCGAACTGGTAGGGCAGGGCGTACCGGCGCCCGCGTCCCATGGCGGGGGCTGCCGATACAGTGGTCGCGCGCCGCGCCCAGAGGCCGGCGTTGATGGCCTTCTGCGGCTGCGGGTAGGTCGAGCGGTGGGCGATGGCCACCAGGAGGTTGCGCCCATAGCCGATGGGCATCTTGACCTTATCCGGGTTCTGCTCCTGGCCGGTCTGGGACCCGTAGAAGATCGCGACATTTGATCGCGGGTGATACGGGAATCCCGGCCATTGCGCGCCTTCCCCAGGCCACGGGTGGGGGGAGATGACACCCGTCGGACCGGGCGCCAGCGTGCCCCCCTTTTCGAACCCGACTACAGAGGAGCGCGAATAGCGCCTGCGAGTCAGGAGCGTGGGGCTGGAAATCGGCAGCGGCGTGCCCGTACTGCGGACGCGCGCGACCGGCTGGTAGGGAAGGGCGCCAGTGGCTGGCACCTACCGCCCTCCTCCGAGCATGGCACCGTAGGTGCTGGAAAGCACGGTATTGGCCGCGTTGCCAGCGGTCTGCACACCCTGCGGGTGAATCATCAGATCCGCGATGATGACGCCCACCAGGGCCAGTGTGGCGAGTGCGACAAAGCCCCTCATGAATCCTTTCCCTTGGAGGTAGACGACTTCGCCTCCTCCTTCGGCTGCAGGGCGGCTACCTGCTCATGCGCCTCCGTCTCCGACTTCGGGAGCCCGTGGTGCGCCCAATGGGATAGGAGAGAGCGCATTGACGCCACCTCCTCCTGAAGGCTCATTCGCTCACCTCCTCCGCCTCATGGACGGCTCCGTTCTTCTCGGCCGCGGCCTGGTGCATGGCCTGCTGCCACTTAAGTTCTGGATGCGCCTTACGCAGATCCCGCGCCCGCTCCGCGGTGCTGATGAATTCCGCCCGCGCCTCCACCCGTTCCGTATCGGCCAGCTCCGGTGACTCGGCCACCGTCTCCTTATCCTTGCACCCGCACGGCTTCTCTGGCGCCTTACCGGCCCGCTGCGCCTGCTGCGCCGCGAGCATGTCCCGATAGGTCACCAGCACCACCGCGTAGGCGGCTCCTACCCCGGCCCCGATGCACGCGCCGACGATGGCAGCGCGAACCTGGCGTTGATTCAAATCACACCAAGCAGGATGAGCCCGCCGGCCACCACCAGCCCGATGCCAAGAAGCGTCTTCATGCGCCCTTCTTCCCGCCCAGGTTGGACGGCCACACGTTCATGTAGAACCAGACACCGGCAGCGCCGATGAGAACCCCGATGACCACGTGAGTAATCGTGCCGCGCGCCATATCAGCCTCCGATGCTGGCCCCGCCAACATGAAACAAGAAGAGAACGAGGATCGCCCCCGCCCAGATGTAGATGACCTTCGGGTTTTGCATGCCCCCAGACACTTGCCCGCCTCCCGGAATCGTGGTGGCTCCGGGGCTGACGTCGGGGGCGCCCGACGCGCCCCCGATGCCCGCCCTTGCGCGCACCCCAGCGAATGCCCCCGCCATCGGTTAGGCCTCTACTAGGCCCTGGGCGAGCATGCCCGCGGGGACGACCTGGATCTGAACGTTGTTCACGGTGTAGGGGCCGGTGCCCTGAGAACCCCAGGGTGTCACCTCGAGTTCCACCAGCGTCCCCGGGTTGGTCTGCATGGCGGTCTCGAGGGTGTCGAGAAGACCCAACTGAAGCCGCGCCAGAGAGTCCTTGAAGTTGTAGCAGAGCACGCCCGTGGGCCGCGTGGTCTGGAAATCCTCAAACATGCGGTCCTGGAGTTCCAAGAACGTGTCATCGAAGCGCGGCACCCCGTCGACGTAGAGGCGGATCCGGCCGGTGGAGTTGAACGCGTCCTGGCGAGCGTTGGTGGAGTCTCGCACGATGAAAATCTCTGAGGTGAGATAGCCACCGGTACGGGGGAGCTGCACCCGCGTCGAGCTGGCCGCGCCGACCGTTTGGTTGCCCTGCACTACCACCAACTGGAAGGTGGTCCCGTTGCCCGGAGGCGCCACCGGATTCGACGGATCGACGTCGTAGTACTCCCAGTCAAAGGTGACCTGAGGGGTGCCGAGAGTGGAGGGCGCGTTTGCGTAGAACACCGACGAGGGCACGATCTGCGCCAACAGGGTTGGCATGACGGAGGCGTTACCGATTGAGATGACGCCGTAGCCCTTGGTGCCCTCCTGGGGAATCCCGGAGGTGAACTGGAATCCGCCACCGCCCGCGCCCGTTGCCGTGGTCGTCGAGAAGGAGGGAAGGGAAGAACGGTCGGCTGCGGCCAGGACGCCCATCTGGCCCCCGTACTTGGCAGCCACGAAGAGGATCGAGTAGCCATCGCCGGTAATGACGGGCGTGCCCCACGGGTCTTTGAACTGAATCGGGTTGAACAGGTTCCAGGGCGCGTCCGCGGCAAAGGCGCTGGTGGTGGTGGAGGTGGCACCGCTCACGGTGTTCACGTTCACCAGGCGCCGGGCATAGCCGGGCGCCGACGGGAGCGGCTGGGTGATCGGGCCTCCACCAAACGCGGTGGCCAACGGTCCGATGCCTACACGGCTAGCCGTGCGGGCGTATCGGATCCAGGGGCCACCTGCGGAACCGGAGGGCGTTTGCGGTTGCGGCCTCCCAGCCGAACCGAGCTGCGGATTGGCCGCAAGAACCGGCATACCTTTCTACCTCCCGCGTCTTACTGAAGTGCCAAGATGGCCAGCGCCCATTCGTCCTGGGGGTTGCGTTGGAGTTGGAGCATCGCCCACCCCCGCACCGCTCCGTTGAGGGTGAGTATCCCCGCTTCAAGAACGAACAAGGTCAGGCCCAGCCCGAGTAAACCCCGAACAAACCCTTCCACGGTTGTCATCATAATGTCCGTGAACGCAAACGGCAATGCGTTGGCCGATGAGACGCGGGAGGACCTAACCGAGTTTGAAGAGGCTCAGATGGCACACATGGCCGTTATGGAGGAGTACGCCCGGCGAATGGCTGAGGCGATGGAGGCCGTTGCTACACTGGCGACCCGCGCCCAGAAGAGTCGATGGCTTCGCTAAGCGCAAACGAGGTATTCCAGGCATTCCAGGCATCGGGCACAGATAAGGGGCAGCACGGGTACGCGCCCTTCTATGCCGATCTGCCGGCCCCGCGCCGCATGCTCGAGATCGGCATAGCCAACGGGGCCAGCCTCCGGGCATGGCGGAGCATGTGGCCGGGCGCCTACATCTATGGGCTTGACCTGGACACCTCCCGCCTGCCGTTCAAGCCGGACGACCACATGGAGGTGCTCGAGGGGGACGCCACCTCCCGCATATTCGACATACACGATTTGGATCTGATCGTGGACGACGGCTCCCACCTGATTGAAGACCAGCTCATGGCGCGCGCCCTCCTCTGGAAGTCACTGCTGCCGGGCGGCACCTACGTGATCGAGGACGTATTCCCGGAGAACGTCAACCGCCTCATGCTCCCGGACTGGCGCCTCCTGGTGACCGGCCGCGGCTACGATGACCGCCTGATCTGGTGGCGGCATGCCTAAGCCTCAGTCGGTGGTGTTCGGCACCCCCTACACCGATCAAATGTACTCGGCCGTCACTCACTCCTGGAATCAGATCACCCCGCGCCCGGCCGCCTGGATGGGAGAAATTTCGGCCTACCTACCAGAGGCGCACAATCGCCTGGTGCAGCGGTTTCTTGAGCACACCGACGCCGACCGGCTGGTGATCATAGAGGACGACCTGCGGCTAGACCACCGGATAGCGGCCCGCTGCGCCACCCACCGGGCGGATATCGTGTCCGGTCTCTACCGCGCCCGGCGCCCTCCCCACAATGCCATCCTCTACGAATCGCTTGACGAGACAGGCGGGGGCCACTACTTCTCCGCCGAGAAGGTGCTCGAGATGGTGCAGCACCCAGGAGAGCACCCGATAGCCGGGTGTGGCACCGGCATCATCAGCATCAGGCGGGGGGTTTTGGAAGCGATGGCTTGGCCCTGGTTTGAACCCTCCCCAGGTGACCGCGCGAATGAGGAGCGCCCGGGTTTCGGTGGCCATGACCTTTACTTCTGTGCCAAGGCCTCCCGCGCGGGCGCGTCTATTACTTTCGACTCACACCCCATAATGTGGGGCATTCACGTGGGGTGGCGGGAGATCGCCCCTGATACCTACATACCGTGAGCCATCCTTGTGCGAGCTGCGGCCGGCCTGTCCGGGCTGACTGGAAGAAGTTATGTTATAGGTGCTGGATCATGCCCAGAGAACGACAAGAAACGGACGAAGCCCCGGAGGAGCCCCAAGTGAGGGAGACGCCCAGGGAGGCATCGCGGGAGCCCGTCGACGTCGGGGCTCAGGTGCGCTCGATCTTGGGCGAGATGGCCAAGTCCGGGGAGCTGGTGGGGGGTGGCGACGAGGGAGCCGGTGATCGCCGGGCTAGCGACGGGCAAACCGGCGCCGCTCCCACCTTCGACCTAAAGGGTGCGATACGCGAGGTGCTCAGTGAGGAGCGCGCGCGGGGCGAAGAGGAGAGCGACCGCGCCAAAACCGCCAAGCGGCTCGAGGCGTTGGAGAATCCGCCCAAGAAGTCTAAGTGGTGGGATCCATGGCGACCGTAGACGAAGAATCCCCGGTGTCGGTGTTCACCTGTCACGAATGCGGAGAGGAGTTCGACTCCCGCGATGAGGTGGTGACCCATTGGAGGGACGCCCACTCCGCCGCGGCCCGTAAGCGTCGGGGGGAGACCGCCGATGCTCGAGAGCGGCGAAGAGGGTCCCAAACGTCGGGCGCCCGGCGTACCACTTCGCGCCGGGCGCCCCGGCAGCCCAGGGCGCCCCAGATGTCCCCGGTCCGCACCGGCCTCACCCTCTGCTATGCGCTCGCCGGTCAGGGTTTCGGCATGTTCGGCCCAGAACCGCGGGAGGCACGTGCGGCCGTCTCCCAGGCCATGATGATGACGGCCGGTCAGGGCGGCTATGCACTGGACCGGCTGGCCTCCCGGACGCCCGTCTACAAATTCCTGAATGGATTCTTCGGTGCGGCCGGCGTGCTCGAGGACGCCACCCCGCTTGGCATCCCATTGATCGTGGGCATGTACGCCTACGCGCCCCCTGCTGCCCAGGATCACCTTCGGCCCATGGCGGGCACCCTGCTGGGCATGCTTCTGCTGCAAACGTTCGGCCCGGAGCCGCCCTCGGTACCGGAGGACGCAACCCCGATGGCGCTCCCGCCCTGGATCCGGGAATTCGTGGACGGGCTTCTCCCGCGTCCCAAGGTTCAGACCGTGGAGGCGGAGCCCATGCCCGGCCCGACGAGGGAGGCCCCAGCGGCGTAGGCCGTGCCCCTGGTAGCTGCCGCGGTAGCCGCGGGCGCCGCAGAAGTCGGATCGGAGCGCGCAGAGCAACAGGTCGAAACGATCACGCGCACCGACTTCATCGAAGAGTTCATAGACCGGATGGAGCCCGGCGAACACTCGATCTTCTTCGGCCCCACCGGACGCGGCAAATCCACGCTCATGAAAGACCTGCTTGAGGCCGGCCCACCGATCCCGAACGTGGGCATTCTCATGCCCAAGGGACCGGACGATCACGCGAATGAGCCGTTCTACAAACTCGGTAACCGCGTCTCCACCTGGCCCAGCGGCACCCGAATGGCCTGGCACAAGTGGAATCAGGAGACGCCCCCCTACATCTGGCAACAGGTTGGGAACCCGCGCGCCGGCTACGCCCCGCTGCGGGCGCAGTTCGAGCCCACGCTCCGATGGTTCCGCGGTCGCCCGGATTGGCTTCTCCTGATACCGGACCTACAGGCCATCTCAGACCGCAAGTTCGCCAACTGCGGAGGCGAGGTGGAATGGCTCACGCTCACCCTCCGCAAGTTCGGCTCCTCCCTCTGGATGGACGCCCAGCGGCCGGCCTGGATCCCGCGAGCTGCCGAGGATCAGGTGACCAATGTGGTGCTCTTCAAGAACACCGACCTGGGGACCGTGCAACGCCTCCACGAGGTTATCTCCCTCCCCATGCAAACCATCGAACCGCTCATGCTCGAGATGGGGCGCCACGATTTCCTCTGGATGGACGGGCCAGAGGATGACATCTTCTTCGTGGTGGGGGATAAGTGAGGTGCCCTACCGGGTGGTAGCCGTCGGCGGGGGCAAGTACAAAGTGGTGAACGCCCTCACCGGAAAGGTGCACGCGAAGCGCACCACCAAGCGTAAGGCCCTGGCCCAGGTGCGCATCATGAACGCCGCAGAGTAGCCGTATTCTGACCGCGTGTCTACCAGGACACCTGCGGAGGAGGCTGCTTTGTCGATACGTCGGATCGTTCTAACGATCTTCGGCTGCCTGGGGCTGATCGTGCTCCTGATCTTGGGCATGATTGCCCTCCTGATCGCGTTCCACCTCAAGATCCAGATCACGTGAGGTGTTCCTCAACGATGCGTCCCAGATCGGGGGGCTGGTTATCGCATGCCTGACCGTGGTGGCCGGCCTGTACGGGGCGCTGCGGCTGGTGCTCAAGATCAATACCTGGACGAATCTCGTCTCCCGCGCCATGGTGGAGAACACCAGAGCGACGAACGAGCTGAGCCACCATGTCGATGCGATCAGCCGGCAGCTTGATCGCTATGACCGAAAGATCGAGGGGAATCAGAACCGAATCGAGCGGCTAGAAAGGGAACGTGAGTTCCGTAACCACTTCAACCGGGGGGACCCCAATTGATGTCACGCTCACCGGACCGTCTATGAACGCCGGGTCAGACCCCACCAGATCAGCCCCGTACCGATTCCGACGATCCAGAGAAACAGGATCCAGACCACGATGGCGACGTAGAGCACCTGGGACCACGTGGGGCCAGGATTGAGCGTAGTGCCGGCGTAGGGCGCGGGGGTAGGCCAGAAGGGAGGATTCACTGCCCCTCCTTGAGTTCTTGCTGCTCGGGGAAAATGGCCCAGACCAGCCGGGTCTGGGCCAGCACCTCACGCATGATCCCGGTGCCGGGGAACAGGTCGTCCAATGTGTCTCCCTCGACGTAGCCGAGCAAGTCCAGCACCCACCGACAGAACGCGGGCGGCTTGGCTCCGACCAGTCCACGCCGAAGGGTGATCACCTCGGAGAGGTGGTCGCGGGTCACGTTCGCGCCATCCCTCGAGCTCACGCGCCCTCCATGGAAGATCACGGGCTCCCAGGTGTAGGCGACCCGGACGTTTGCCTTGAACGCCGCAAACGGCTTGACCCATGCGGCAATACGAACATCGGGCGGGCACATCGGCAGGAGCACCGGCAGGCTAGGAGCGGATGCCGAAAGCGCCCACCCATCCGGATACTCAGCGCCCAGGCGGTCGATGTGCCTCCTATGGGTTTCTGGGTCATCCCAGGTGCGCGAGTCGGGGTGGTCGTATCGCTTCCCTTGACCCAGGTAAGGCGGGTCGGCGTAAGCGAATCTCAACTCGGAATCCTCGCTATAAGCCAAGTTGAGATGAGCTTTTTTACGGCGCTTTCCTCCATCACCCCTCCTTCTCCGTCGCGTCGAGGGCGCTCAGGGCGCTCAACAGGTCCGGGTGTTGATCCCACCACATGCCGCCTTCCCGGGATTCCTGACGCCATACCTGACACCGCGACGGCTTCCCGCGCCGCCTCCACCACGGCCTCCAGGGCGCGGACGCGGGCCTCGGCGGCGTCACAGGCGCACGCTGTAGTCGTCCGACAGGCCCTTGGTCGCCTTGATCGTCTCCACGCACTCCCGCTGTCCGTATTCGCGGCCCCAGCGGGCACCGTCCTGAAAATCGGCCACCCTCACAGCATGGGGGGGCTTCTTGTGGAGGGCTTCGTCATGCATCGCCCGCTCGAAGTCGTCAGCCATCACCCCTCCTTTAGCGCCCGCTTGGCATCGCGGAGCCTTGCAATGTCGCCATCGAATCGGCCCACCATCGGGTCCTGGTACTCGCTCAGGTCGCTGATCACGAAGTCGAGCAAGGGCTCCAACTCCGCGGCGATGCGGGCGCGCTCCTGCTCGCGGATTGCCTGCTCCTTACGGCCAAGACCATCCTTCCACTCTCTGATCTGGCGGTCGTCTGGGAAGTGCACGCTCACCCCTCCTTTCTTCGTCGCGTCGAGGGCGCGGATCAAGGCCACCACGGCTGGCCGGATATTGTCTAAGTCGTAACCCGCTATCGATTCCACTTCATTCGCCACCGTCTTGGCCGCCTCCGCCACGGCCTCTAGGGCGCGGACGCGGGCCTCCAAGTCCTCGGCGGCGATGACGAATCCCATCGGGAGAACGTCGCCGTCTGCGTCCCACTCCCGCATCCACACCGAGAGCGGTCGGAGGGTGGATTCGTCAGGCATCACTCTTGTCTCCCACGTAGACCACCACCTCATCAATGGTTAGGTCTAGGGCGCGGGCGAGCTTCATCAGCGGAGCCAGCGTCTTTATCCGGCCGTGCATGGCCTTCCACCACAGGTCTGAGCCCCCGGGGCCAGTGTCCTTTCCGTTCCTCCCGACGGTGCATCCGGCCTCCATCGCCACCCGTGTTCGGCTCCATCTCTTCGCTACCCGAACCTGCTCAAGCCGGGCGGCGTCCACCACCAGCCCGGCCTCCGCGAGCTTGAACCCAGGGTCATAATCGGTAGAGGGGGAACCCGGCGCCGGCTGCGACTCTGGCATGACGTAAAAGGGTTCGGGATTCATGGCGTCGGGCTCCCGGTAGAAAGGGGGTTGGGTAGCAGGTGAAGCAGGGGGTGCGGTAGAGGGCCGTAGAAAGGCACCTCCTTTTTGATCGCGCAAACAAGCAGGTAGAGCACTCCGATGGTGGCGAGCACGTACAGGGAGAACCGCCACCAGAACAGGATTTCCCGGCCCGTCCGGTCCGGATCCCGGTAGGAGGCGCGGTCCTGGGCGTCCTGCTCTCGGCGCCAGTCGGCCAGCTGGTAATCCCACCGGTCACGGGTGTACTGGTGTTCATCGGTGACCGGTGAGGGCGGCTTTCGGAACCTCATTCTCCCCCCTCTGCCCCCCCTCCCCCACTCTCGTTTGCGTCACTTATGCGCGCGCGCGTAGCCGATGGAGGGCGGTTTGTCAACCACTCAATTCTGTTAGCCCATCGGCGGAGCTGCTTCACGCCGACAGGCACCGTGCCACCCTGTCGGCGGGCGCCGGCCGCGGCTCGCATCTCGTCTGCCATCGGCCCCAGGGCGTCTCGGAGGCGCCACCGCTCATTCGCCCGGTGGGCGTTCTCGGTGGTCACCGGCAGCGCCCCAGGAGGCCCCATACCAGGATGGCCAGGAAGAGGAACACGCCCACCACCAGGGCGCCGGCCAGGAAAGAGAAGAAGTAGCCCAGCGCCATTACTTCTCGTCCCGCGGCATCTCTTCGGCTGCCGTGGCCTCATAACCGCCCAGCGCCACCACGAACCCCAGCGGCCCGCGTAGCGCCCTCGAGGTGGCCCGCGTCTGAGCCATCGCCCTCAGGGCGTAATCGTCGCGGCTGCTCCACGTGGGCTCCGACCGCGTGCACTGCGCCTCCGCACGGCCCACCAGGGCGCCGCTCAGGGTGCGCGCCTCACAACAGGCCTCCCAGCCCGCACGCGCCACCACGACACCGTCAGGGTCTATCTCGTCCTTCAGGCGCCTGCTCCATACGATGATCGGGAAGACGCCCGTCATGGCCCCGCACGCCGTCCAACCCTCCACCTTGACGAATCGCCGGGCACCGATCTTGACGGAGAGGTGTTGCGATTCGATCATGCGGGCCAGCGGCTGGGCCATCGCCCAGGCCTGTTTGAGAACGTCGTAGGGCTTGAGGGCGCCGAACACCGAGTGGACGGTCACCACCTCGCGCTCTTGGAGCGCCTCTATGGCCAGGGTATCGACGGTGGTCTCAGTCATCGGAGGTACCTCGTGCGGGCGCGTACGTCCATCTCGTGGGCGTCTCCCGCCCTCTCTGCGGCCAGCACGGCCCGAAGAGACTCCAAATCGCGCCAGTAGGCCTCCTTCTCGTCGTCCGTCCAGACGATGGCCTCAGGCATTGGCTCCTGGGCAAACCAGGCTTCGTCTATCTCTTGTCCACCCATAAACACCATTATACACCTATGGTGGAGAATAGTGTAGAATTGGTTTATGCCCAAGAATGTCGATCCGGCCATCTATGGAAAGCTCACGGCCACCGTCAACGTGAAAGTGACCGAGGAGGAGAGGGAAGCCGCGATGGAGGAGGCAGAAGAGGCCGGCGTCTCCCTCTCGGCTTGGAGTAGGGAGGCGGTGAGGGCTGCCCTGGGGCTCCCGCAGAGCAACCGGAACGTCATTCTGCGCTCGATCTACTACCCGCGGAGGGAGAGAAATGCTTGAGCTGGCCAGCTACTACGTGCGGGTGGAGGGCTACGTGGTGCCCAAGGCCCGGCCGAGAACCGGAGCCAACGGCCACCACTACACCCCCACGACCACCCGGGAAGCCGAATTTCGGATCGCAGAGGCATGGCGGGACGCGTGGGGGGAAGAAGTGGTTACCGGGCCGCTGCAGCTCGAGGTGACGGCCTACCTTCCGCGGCCGAAGCTGCACTACCGGACGGCCAAGGGCCATGAAGACGAGTTGAAGCCGAACCACCCCTATTTCCCGACCGGGCGCCCGGACTGGGATAACCTCGCCAAGACGGTGTGCGACGCCCTAAACGGGGTGGCCTGGAAGGATGACGCCCAGATCGCCAGGGCGACGGTGGAGAAGAAATATGGCCGGCCGGGCTGGGAAATCACCGTGATCCCGCTGCCCTGCTGCGGAGAGGATTTGCCGTGACGAAGCGTCGAGAGGTCAGGGGCACCAGCCGGCAGCTCCACGCTGGCGACCTCCGGTGCCAGTGGTGCGACGAGTGGTTTCGGGGCTATCACCGCCTGGGAATTCACGTAGCCTCAGCTCACGGTAGGCAGAACCGGGCTCTGGGCTCTTCCAGGTAGCCGCCGGCCAGGTGGGGGGTTGCATTCTACACCATTGGTGTGCTATTCTCCACCATTAGCATAGGGGGCGT
>Ga0126381_100004319_pt1 | contig 15463 bp, 12 predicted proteins | sample PanSoiMetPlot_28_FD_96465 | JGI IMG/M metagenome (GOLD analysis project Ga0126381, IMG submission 96465) | Tropical forest soil microbial communities from Panama - MetaG Plot_28 | ecosystem: Environmental > Terrestrial > Soil > Tropical forest > Bulk soil | place: Panama | collected 2016-02-17 | reverse complement strand
GCAGACGGGGGAAATCGACGCGGATCACCTGCGCACGATCCTGCGGCCTGCGTACTTCATTCCTGCCGGAACGCCGCTGCTCGCGCAGTTGCAGCAATTCCAGACCGATCGGCAGCGCCTGGGGCTGGTCGTCGACGAATACGGCGAACTCCAGGGGCTGGTGTCGCTGGAAGACATCCTCGAGGAAATCGTCGGCGAATTCACCACCCAGGCGCCTGGCGGCGCCGACGTTTTTCAGCGCGAAGCAGACGGGAGCATCACCGTCGACGGCATGGCGCCCCTGCGCATACTGAATCGCAAGCTGGGCACCAATTTCCCGCTCGAGGGCCCAAAAACGCTCAATGGGCTCATCCTGGAGCACCTTGGTGACATTCCCGATGCCGGCACCAGCTTCAGGCTTGCCGGACAAAGCATTGAAGTGCTGCAGGTGCAAGACCGGGCGGTCAAGGTGGTCAGGTTGTTGCCTCCAGTGGGGCGCGGCACCGCGCCGGCTTTACAAACAAGTGGCGAGCAGGCATCATCATTAAGTTAACTTTTATGCCTCCGGAATAACGCCCACCAGGCCTGAACCATGGCGGCGAGCGCAGCAGCACGCACGATCAGCGGCCTCGCGCGAGCGATGGTCCAGCACGGCCTATTGTCCGAGCACGATGCCGACGCGCTTCACGGCCAGGCCCAGGCCGCGAACATATGCTTCGTCGAGCAGATCCTGCTCACTAAGAAAATGACGTCGATGCAGCTCGCGATGTTCGCGTCGCGAGCCTTCGGTGCGCCGCTCCTGGATCTCAACGGCTTCGATCTCGACCTGATAAACAAGGAATGGGTCGACCCGAAAATCGCCGGCATGCGGCGCGTGCTACCGCTGCACAAGCGCGGCAACCGCCTTTTCGTTGCGGTTTCGGATCCAGCGAACCTGCAGGCGCTCGATGAGGTTCGCTTCAAGACCAATCTCGTGGTCGATCCGGTCGTGGTCGAGGACGACAAGCTCGGCAAAGCCATCGCCAAAGTCGTCGAGGCGATCGAGAAGCCGTTTGGCGACGTCGACATGGGAGAACTCGACGTCGAGCTTGCGGAAACGGGGGCTCAGAGCGACGAGGAGAACCCCGACGTCGAAGACGCGCCGGTGGTCAAATACATCCAGAAGGTGCTGCTCGACGCGATCGCCGCCGGCGTCTCCGATATCCATTTCGAACCCTACGAAAAGTTCTACCGCATTCGCTACCGGCTCGACGGTTTGCTCAAGGAGATCGCCCAGCCGCCGCTGGTCATCAAGGACAAAGTGGCATCGCGGATCAAGGTGATTTCTCGGCTGGACATCGCCGAAAAGCGGGTTCCGCAGGACGGACGGATGAAGCTCGTCCTGTCCAAGACACGTTCGATCGATTTCCGGGTGAGCACGCTGCCCACACTCTACGGCGAGAAAATCGTGATGCGCATTCTCGATTCCGCCGGGGTGAAGCTCGGAATCGATGCGCTGGGATATGAGCCGGATCAGCAACAGTTGCTGCTCAGCGCCATAAATCGCCCGTACGGCATGATCCTGGTGACCGGTCCGACCGGAAGCGGCAAGACCGTATCGCTCTACACCTGCCTCAACATCCTGAATCAGCCGGGGATCAACATCTCGACCGCCGAGGACCCGGCGGAAATTCAGTTGGCGGGGATCAATCAGGTCAATGTCAACGAAAAGGCCGGGCTTACATTCGCCAACGCACTCCGCGCGTTCCTGCGGCAGGATCCCGACATCATCATGGTCGGCGAAATTCGCGACCTGGAGACCGCAGACATTGCAATCAAAGCCGCGCAGACCGGCCACCTGGTTTTGTCCACCGTCCACACCAACGATGCTCCGGCAACCCTGATGCGGCTCTCCAACATGGGGGTTCCCGCTTTCAACATCGCATCGAGCGTGATTCTGATTACAGCGCAGCGGCTCGCACGCAAGCTCTGCGCGTGCAAGAAGCCCGAAGACATCCCACCTGAAGCTCTGCTCGGCGCTGGTTTTTCGGAAGAAGACCTGGATGGTACCTGGCAAGCGTACGGGCCAGTGGGCTGCGACAACTGCATGGGCACCGGCTACAAAGGCCGCGTAGGGGTCTATGAAGTGATGCCGATTTCCGATGAGATGCGCCAGATCATCATGCGCAACGGAACCGCGCTCGACATCGCGGAGCAGTCGGCCAAGGAAGGTGTGCGCAATCTACGGCAATCGGGGCTGCTCAAGGTCAAGCAGGGAGTGACCTCGCTCGAAGAGATCGAGGCCGTTACCAACGAATAAACGCAACTAGGACCATCATGGCTACCACCGCAACCGCCACGCGTCGTGTCCCACGCCGGGAAGTCAAGGAGTACACCTTCCTCTGGGAGGGCTACGACCGAAACAATCGCCCCGTCCGCGGCGAGATGAAAGGCGCCTCAGAGACGGTTGTCACGACGAACCTGAGGCGCCAGGGTATTCGCATCACCAAGGTGCGCCGACAAACATTCCGGGGCGGCGGCCGCGTCACCGAGAAGGACATCACGTTTTTCACGCGACAACTGGCGACCATGCTTCGAGCCGGCGTTCCGCTCCTTCAGGCGTTCGAAATCGTCGCGCGCGGCCACAAGAATGCGCGGTTTGCGCGTTTGATGATGGACATCAAGGGCAGGATCGAGGCGGGATCGAGCTTGTCACAGGCGTTTCGCGAGCATCCGGTTCAGTTCGACCCGTTGTATTGCAACCTGGTCGGCGCGGGCGAGACGTCAGGCATGCTCGATGCGATCCTCGAGCGCCTCGCGACGTACAAGGAAAAGATTCTTGCCATCAAAAGCAAGATCAAGTCCGCCCTTTTCTATCCGATTTCCGTGATCGTCGTCGCGATCGTCGTCATCTGGGTCATCATGGTGTGGGTGATACCTGCGTTCAAGCAGGTGTTCACAAGCTTCGGCGCCAATCTGCCGTTGCCGACGCTCATTGTGATTGGCATTTCGGACTTTTTCGTGTCGTACTGGTGGCTAATGGCCATCATCATCGTCGGCGCGATAAGCGGATTCTTCGTATTGCGGAGGCGCTCACAGACTTTTCGCTTTGCTCTTGACCGCTTATCGCTGAAAATTCCCGTCATCGGCGCGATTCTGGAAAAGGCGACGATTGCGCGCTGGACAAGAACGCTGTCCACCATGTTCGCCGCCGGCGTTCCACTGGTCGAGTCGCTCGATGCCGTCGCCGGCGCCTCTGGCAACGCCGTGTATAGCGCCGGGACCAAGAAGATCCAGACCGATGTGAGCACCGGTACCAGCCTCACCAACGCCATGCACAACAGCGGGTTATTCCCATCGATGGTGCTGCAGATGACGCAGATTGGAGAAGAATCAGGCTCGCTGGACGGCATGCTCGCCAAGGTCGCCGAGTTCTACGAGCGCGAGGTGGACGATGCCGTCGCGGCGCTTTCCAGCCTGCTCGAGCCGATTATCATCGTCTTCCTGGGCGTCGTCATCGGCGGCTTGGTGGTCGCCATGTATCTGCCGATCTTCAAGCTAGGGGCCGTCATCTGATTCGACGGCTTGCGTCCGCTCGGCCGTGAGCAGCCCTGCAGCATCCGCCATGGGGCGGCGGCTGCACCGGGCGGGTCATGCGGGCACCGCGTCGCGGGCCAAAGCTTATGGTGGCCGGCCCGGCGCTAGTGGCGGCTGTAGCCTGCATGACGCCCGGCTCTGACACTACCGTGGACTTAATCTTACTGTTCACCGTTGCCATCGTCGGCTTGTGTATCGGCAGCTTTTTGAATGTCGTCATCCATAGAGTGCCGAAAATGCTTGAGCGGGGATGGCAAGCCCAGTGCGCCGAGCTCTCCGGGATGCCGCTTCCGGAACAGCCGGCCTACAACCTGTTTGTGCCGCGCTCACGATGTCCCGCGTGCGGTCACCCCATTGGCGCGCTCCAGAACGTGCCGGTCTTGAGCTACCTCGCGTTGCGCGGCCGCTGCGCAGCCTGCAACGCACCCATTTCGGCGCGCTATCCGGTCGTCGAGTTGCTGACTGCGACGTTGACCGTAGGAGCCGTACTTCGATTCGGCGCGACGCCCGTTGCGCTCGGGGCGTGCATATTCCTCTGGTTGCTGCTCGCGCTCACGTTCATCGATATAGACACGCAGCTTCTTCCCGACAACCTCACGTTGCCGCTTCTCTGGGCCGGTCTGTTGGCCAATATTCTTGGCGCCGTCCCCGACGTGAGCTTGCGCGATGCGGTCATCGGCGCGATTGCCGGTTATCTGGTCCTGTGGGTGGTCTATTGGCTTTTCAAGCTGATCCGCGGCAAGGAAGGTATGGGGTACGGGGACTTCAAGCTGCTGGCGGCGCTGGGTGCGTGGCTCGGGTGGAAGAGTCTGCCGCTGATCGTTCTGATCGCGTCCGCCGTCGGCGCGATCGTTGGCATCGGACTCGTCGTGTTCAAGGGCCGTGACCACCAGATTCCGTTGGCATTCGGACCGTATCTCGCCGTTGCTGGCGCAATCGCGCTGTTTTTCGGGAGACCGCTGATCCGGCTGTACTTCCCGGTATGACAGGGGCGATGGTCGTCGGCCTCACCGGGGGCATCGGCAGCGGAAAGTCGGAGGCGAGCCGAGCCTTTGCGGCGCTGGGGGTCGAGGTCGTCGATACCGATACACTGGCGCACGAGCTCTCTGCTCCCGGCACCGAAGGCTTTGCCGCAATTCGCGCTGCATTCGGTCCCGAAGTAGTCGCGGCCGGCGAGATCGATCGCGCGTGGTTGCGCCAGCTCGTGTTCGCCGACCCCGCGATGCGCGCGAAGCTGGAAGCGGTGCTGCATCCGCTGATCGGCGCCGAGGCTCGGCGCCGTATCGCGGCTTGGCGCGGCGGGTACGGAGTCGTCGTCGTTCCTCTGCTGCTCGAACGCGGAAATCTCTCGGGTTTGGTCGACCGCGTGCTGGTGGTTGATTGCCCCGAGACCGAGCAGGTTCGGCGGGTCGTGGAACGCAGTCGCCTCTCGGAAGCCGAGGTCCGGGCGATCATGGCGACGCAGCTCGACCGAGCCAAACGCATTGCGCAGGCCGACGATGTCATCGACAACAGCGGCACAGTGGAGGAACTTGAGAAGCAGGTCCGGGCGCTCGACATCCGTTACCAGCAACTAGCGCGGCAGAGGAGGAAGCCACGCTGATCCGCACCGGTAAGAGCAGGTTCTCTCCTTTCATGGAGCACCCGGTCGCTCCAGTCGCGTCTCCGACTCGAGCCCCTGGAGCCCTCACTTGGTGCAGAATGTCGCATTTTCGAGCAGAGGTAGCTCAAGCGTGATCCGTTACGAACATCCTCTCAACGAGCGCATCCGCACGCTGATGCGCCTCGAGGATTTGTACGCACGCGCCCTGTTCTTCGCGGCGGCCGCGGGCGCGCCCGATCATCATGCGGCGTTGCTGGCCTTGTTCGAAATCGCCGATGTCGCGGCACGAGCCGATCTCAAGACTGACATTCTCCAGGAAATGGAACGCCAGAAGCAGCTGCTCGCACCGCTGCGGGACAATCCAAGAATCGAGCGCGAGGCATTGGATGCGCTGCTCGCGGAGATCGACGACGCAAGCGCCAAGCTATTGGCACAGACGGGGAAGGTCGGAGCGCATTTGCGCGAAAACGAGTGGTTGATGGCGATCAAGCAGCGCACCGGCATCCCCGGCGGCGTGTGCGAATTCGACCTGCCCGCCTATCACTACTGGCTGCATCTCGACCCTGCGGTACGTCAGCGAGATCTGCAAGGATGGCTTGCGCCGCTGCTGCCGATCAATACCGGTCTGTCGATCATACTTCGACTGCTGCGCGAGAATGGAAAGCTAAGCCGCCACACGGCGTATCACGGCGTATTCCAGCTGATGCTGACGACTACGAAGGTCGCGCAGCTCTTGCGTCTTTCCTTGGCCAGGGATTTGCCCTGCGTGCCCGAGATCAGCGCCAACAAGTACGCGCTCAATATCCGTTTCATCGGCATCGCCGGTATGGATCGCGGCGCGGTCTACGACGGAGATGTCGACTTCGACCTGGTGTTCTGTAATCTCTGAGCAGTCCGGCCAGCGCGCCACGCCGTTGTCCGCTACCTAAAATCGCGAGACCGTCAATCTTCGTTGCTCGCCTGCTGGATTGCGGCGCCGGTGCTGATCAGGTCCCGCACCTCTTCTCGGGTGAAACCGAACTCCAACAGCACGTCGCGCGTGTGTTGCCCGTAAAGAGGTGCGGGCCGGCGCACGCTGGCGGGCGTTGCCGATAGCTTCACCGGGCATCCGATTGCCTTAGTCATGCCGACCTTGGGATGCTCGGTCTCGATCAGCATTTCGCGCGATCGCACTTGGGGATGCTCGAGCATTTCGGCGATGCTCAACACCGGACCTGCTGGCACGCCAGCGGCATCGAGGGCGGCGAGCCATTCTGCGGACGTCTTGCGCAGGAAGCGCTCGGTAAGCAACTCAACCAGCGCAGGGAGATGCTCCATGCGCGCCGCATTGTCTGCAAAGCGCGCATCGTGCGCGAGCTCTGGCGCCTCCAGCACTTGCGTGAGCCGCACGTAATTCGCCTGATTCGACGCGCCGACGGTGATCCAGCCGTCGTGCGTCCTGAACGCCTGGTATGGAGCAGTGAGCGGATGCGCCGATCCGAGCGCCCCAATCTCAACGCCACTCCCCAGAAAAATGGCGCTCTGCCAGAAGGTCTGCATCACGCCCGCTTCGAGAAGCGAGGTGTCGACCAGTTGTCCTTCGCCAGTACGCAGCCGGTGCACATAGGCAGAAACGATGCCCAGTGCCCCGAGGATGCCGGCGTTGATGTCGGTGACCGGCGAGCCGACCTTGGTCGGCGCACCGCCGCGCTCGCCGGTAATGCGCATCAACCCCGAGAGCCCCTGGGCGACGAGGTCGAAGCCGCCCTTGGCTGCATCAGGGCCGGTGCGGCCGTAGCCCGAGATGGCACAGTAGATCAACGCGGGATTCGTCCGGCGCAAGGTGTCATATCCTAGGCCCAGCCGCTCCATGGCGCCGACGCGCAGGTTTTCGATCACTACGTCGCAGCGATCGAGCATGCGTTGCAATGCGGCCCTGCCCGCCGGAGCCTTGAGATCGAGCGCAATACCGCGTTTGTTGCGGTTCATCATCATGAACGCGCTGGCTTCGCCGTTGACCTCGGGCGGCGTGAACCTTCGCGTGTCGTCGCCACCAGGAATTTTCTCGACCTTGACGACGTCGGCGCCCAGGTCCGCCAGCAGCATGCCCGTGGTGGGTCCAGACATGATGTGAGCAAGCTCGAGCACCTTGAGGCCAGCGAGCGGTCCCATCATTTGCCTCGGAATCGCGGCTCGCGCTTGGCCAGAAATGCGGCAAGGCCTTCGCGGTAGTCTTCGGTGTCGAAGCAGGCGTAGCCCTCGTTCCAGTCCGCCTCGCTTAAGTCCGGCGCCGCGGCAAGGCCAGCGATGAAACGCTTGTGCCAGCGAGCGACCAGCGTTGCGCCTGCGGCGATTCGGTCGGCTGTGGCTCGTACTTCGGAATCGAGCGTGGAATCCGTAACCACGCGGTGGATGAGTCCCTTGTCGAGCGCTTCGTGGGCGTCGAACACCCGGCCCTCCAGCAGTATCTCTTTGGCCACAGCGGGACCTACGACCGCGAGCAAGCCGATGAGCTCGCCGTAGCCCATAGTGAGTCCGAGGCGGTTGATCGGGATGCCGAAGCGGCTCTCCTCGCTGCAAATGCGCAAATCGCAGGCGAGCGCGACCTCCAGCCCGCCGCCGACGCATGCACCGCGGATCATGGCAATGGTCGGATGAACACAGCGACTTACCGCCTGCATGGTGTCGTGGATCAGCTCGCCGTACACACGTCCCTGCTTCGAATCGGCTCGCACTTCGGGAAACTCGGAAATGTCGGCACCGGCGGCGAACGCCTTGTTGCCGGCGCCCCGTACGATCACGCAGCGAAGCTCCGCTTGCGCTGACAGCTCGCGCATTTGTGTCCCCAGCTCAGCCCATGTTGCGCGCGAGAGCGCATTGAGCTTTTCGGGACGGTTGAGCACGACCGTCGCGATGGGACCTTCACGTTCGACGAGGACAAGCTCGGACATAGGCGCGAATGAGCGTCAGCCGTAGAAAAGACTCACCAGTCCCATGCCTGTCACCGGCACGTAAGTGACCAGCAAGAGGACCGCGAGCAGAACCGCGACGAAGTAGACATTGACTTTGGTCACCGCCCACATGTCGGCCTTGGCGATGGCGCAGCAAGTCATGAGAACACTCGCCACTGGCGGCGTTTGCTGGCCGATACCCAGATTGATGGTAACGATCAGTCCGAAATGCACCGGATCGATCCCGGCTGCCTTGACGAGCGGCATGACCACCGGAACCGTCAGGATGATCGCCGCGGCTGAATGCAGAAACAAACCGAGGATCAGGAACAGCACATTCAGGATCGCCAGCACTGCCCAGCGATTCGACGTGAGTTCCAGGATCGCTTGCGCAAGGCGTTGCGGCAGATGCGTCTCGGTTAGATAGACGCCGAGCAATGCGCTGGCAGCGACGAGCAGCATTACGACCGCGGTCTGAATGCCTCCCTCGACGACCGCAACCCGCAGCGCTTTGGCGTCGAGCTCGCGATACACGCCGAAGCCGATGAACAGTGCAGCTACCACGGCGATCGCCGCGCCTTCGGTGGCGGTCACGATGCCTCCGAAGATCGTTCCCAGAATGACTATCGGCAGGACGAAGGCCCACAGCGCTTCTTTGAAGGTGCGCGTCACATTTTCCCAGCGGAACGCCTGCTCCACGGGAAAGTTGTAGCGACGTGCGAACCAGTACGCGACGCCCATCAAGCCGAAGCCGCCGATGATTCCGGGAACGATCCCCGACACGAACAGCTTCACCACAGATGTCTCCGCAATCACGGCGTAGAGCAACATCGGAATAGACGGTGGAATGATGACCGCAAGCGTCGCCGACGACGATATGACCGCTGCCGCGAATTCCTTGCTGTAACCGCGGCTCTGCATGGCTGGAATCAGAATCGAGCCGAGTGCCGCGGCGTCGGCAACGGCCGATCCGGAAATCTCGGCGAAAAACATCGACGTGCCGATCGACACGATCGCCAGACCGCCGCGAATCCACCCGAGCACGGCCGAAGCGAAGGCGATCAGCCGTCGCGAAATGCCCGATGCATTCATGATGGCACCGGACAGAATGAACAACGGGATGGCGATCAGCGGAAAGCTGGTGGCGCCGTTGTACATGGTAATGGCCACATTGGGCAGCATCGCCGTGCCCTGAGTAGCGACCAGCGCGCACACTGCAACGACACCCAGCGCGATTGCGATCGGGACGTCGATCAGGACCAGGGCGAGCACGCAGCCGAACAGCAGCAGGATCTGCATCAGGGCCTGTCAGTGCTATGGGTGCATACGCGAACGAGCTAATGCAACCGCTCGGCGAGGTCGCTCGCAGTCGCCGAGCCTTGCCCGCGCGCGGCGCGCAGCACCGCTGGTAGATTCAGCAGCTCGGCAATGATGAACAGAGCGCAGCCGATCGGTATGACGGACTGCACCCACGCCACGGAGATGTTCGGCAGGCTGATCAGATAGTCGGTCGATAGCACATCGAGCACCGCAAAGCCGATCCAACCCAGCAATACGAGAAAACCGATGACCATCGCCTTGGCGCCGATCACCAGTGGAAGTCGCCACTGCGGAGCTCGCGAGTTGACGAAGCCGGGAAAGCCGATGTGAGCTCGTTTGAGCGCAGCGAGCGCCGACCCGTAGAAGGTGAGCCATGCCAGCAAGATGACGGCGACCTCGTCGTACCACGCGAGTGCCATCCCTACAGCGCGAAAGACGATGCCGATCGTCACTTCCACCGCGAGTGCAGCCATCAGGATGATGACGATTGCTTCCAGCAGCTTCGCGTATGCGCTGCGAATGCGCTCCAGCGTCACGGGCTATGCGCCTACTTGCCGAGCGCGAGCGCCTTGTCGATCAGCGCGCTGGAACCGGGCACTTCCTTGCCGAACTCCTCGTAGATCGTCTTGCTGGTCGCAATGAAAGCATCCTTGTCGACCTGATTCACTTTCATGCCTGACGCGGCGAGCTTAGCGCGCAGCTCATCGTCTTCCTTCTGTCCCTGGGCGTACACGTACGCCTGCGTCTCCTTCGCCGTGTCTTCGAGGATCTTGCGCACGTCCGGAGGCAGGGTGTTCCAGCGCTTCAAGCCGACGGCCACGAACGCGGGCGTGTAGACGTGACCGGAGAGCGACAGGTACGTCTGCACCTCCTGAAATTTCTGTGAATAAATCTGAGTCAGCGGATTCTCTTCGCCGTCCATCACTCCGGTCGACAAGGCCGTGAACACCTCAGAGAGCTTCATCGGGCTCGGGTTCGCCCCGTACGCCTGGAACATCTTGAGCCGCCACTTGCCCTCGGGGACGCGGAGCTTGATCCCCTGCAGATCGGCCGGCTTGACGATTGGGCGCTTGTTGTTGGTGATGTGCCGGTAGCCGTTTTCCCACACCGCCAGGATCTTGAGACCCTTGGCTTCGGCGGCCGGTTCGAGCGTCGGCCAGAAGATCTCGCGTTCGATCTTCGCCATGTGGGCGCGGTCCTTCACCAGGTACGGCATCTCGAACAGGCCAAAGAGGTCGGCTTCCGACGACATCACTGTGGAAGGCAACGCGAAATCGAGCGTACCGAGCTTCAACTTCTGCAGCATCTCCTTGTCGCCACCGAGCTGGCTCGATCCGAACACCACCACCTTCGCCTTGTCGCCCAACTTGGCGTTCGCGCGTTTGGCGAACTCGGTAGCGGAAACATCGAATATCGAGCCCGGCTCGCCCACGTGGCCGAACTTGAGCTCGACCTGAGCAGAAGCATCCGGGCAAATCGCGACCAGCAGAAGCAGCAGAAGGGAGCGGACCCATGGCATGGTTTGGAGTCTCCTTTGAGCGCTCGTCATCGTTGGCACGTTACACCGTGTTCGTCGCAAGCGCCTTAGCGTCGCGGGAAGTGCTTTCGCCACCCGAAAGAAAAGCCAGAGCGGCATCGACTCCGCCTCGACGGTGCGGCACCTTTGCCGCAGCAAGACCCATCTCGACCCCGCAAAGCGTTCCGCACAGCATGAGGTCGTTGAAATAGCCCAAGTGACCGATACGGAAAATCTTGCCTGCGAGCTTGCCCAGTCCCTGTCCCAACGACATGTCGAATCGCTCGAGGACGACCTTCCGAAGTGCATCCGCATTGTGGCCTTCGGGCATCATGAGGGCAGTGAGCGAGCTCGAGTACTCGGCCGGGTTTCGGCAAAGCACTTCGAGGCCCCAGGCACGCGCCGCGCGCCGCGTCGCCTCGGCATGCCGGTCGTGCCGGGCGAAAACGTTGGCGAGTCCTTCCTCGGTCAGCATCGCGATCGACTGGTGCAATCCGTAGAGCAGATTGGTCGCGGGCGTATAGGGAAAGTATCCCTGCTGGTTCATGCCGATCATCTCCTCCCACCCCCAGTATGATCTGGGCAGCTTCGCCGACTTGGCGGCGGCGAGCGCTTTGTTACTGACCGCGTTGAACGACAGGCCCGGCGGCAGCATCAGCCCTTTTTGCGAACCCGCGACGGTGACGTCGACGCGCCACTCGGCATGACGGTAGTCGATCGACGCCAGCGACGAAATGGTGTCGACCATGAACAAAGCCGGGTGTCCGGCGCGATCAATCGCCTGGCGGATCGCCGGTACGACGCTTGTGACACCGGTCGAGGTTTCGTTGTGCACGACCATCAAGGCGCGAACTGCCTGCGCCTTGTCATCCCGCAGTCGCCTTTCCACTTCGCCGGCATCGACTCCGCTGCGCCAGTCGCCAGCGACGAAATCGACGACGAGACCGAGCCGTTCCGCCATGCGCCGCCACAGCGTCGCGAAGTGACCCGTCTCGAACATCAGCACCCGGTCGCCCGGCGACAGCGTGTTGACCAGAGCCGCTTCCCATGCGCCGGTGCCGGATGCCGGATAAATTACAACCGGGCCCTCGGTCTTAAAAATCGCTTTCAAGCCCTCCAGGATCTCCAGCGTCATGCGTGCGAACTCGGGCCCACGATGATCGATGGTCGGCTGATCGAGCGCACGCAGGATGCGGTCGGGCACGTTGGTCGGACCGGGGATCTGCAGAAAATGGCGGCCGCTGAAATGATCGTCGAGTCGAAGCATGAGGTTCCCTTGCGCAAGCGGCTCGGGCTATTGTACAAGAGTAAGCCGTCACTCGGGCTTACCCGAGCGGCCATGCCGGTGGACACGAGCAATCAGCCGCGATCGATGAACGCACCCGACGCCCAAGCGATCCGAGTCGACCGCCGTATCGAACGCGCCGGTATTGCATTGCAACTGCGGCAGCGATTATCGACTGCATGCCGCGGCGATGTCCTGTTCGACGCGGCATCTCGCGGACGCTATGCGACCGATGCGTCGATCTATCAGATCATGCCCATCGGTATTGTCGTTCCGCGCGACGAAGAGGATGCCGTAGCGGCGATGGCGGTTGCGCGTGATCTCAAGGTGCCGCTGCTCCCTCGCGGCGCGGGATCTTCACAATGTGGCCAGACCGTCGGCGAAGCGCTGGTCATCGATCACAGCAAATGGCTCAACCGGATCATCGCCCTCGACTTGGAGGCAATGACGGCGACGGTTCAGCCCGGCGTCGTGCTCGACCAGCTGAACGCGTTCTTGCGGCCGCAGGGCTTATGGCTCCCGGTCGATGTCAGCACCTCGGCTCAAGCGACCATCGGCGGCATGGCCGGGAACAATTCCTGCGGATCGCGCTCGATCGAATATGGAAACATGGTGCACAACGTGATGGGCATCGATGCGATCCTTGCCGATGGCAGCGAAATCTCATTCGGCCCGGTCGCGCAGATGTCACGACACGGGCCGGAAGGTGCGCTGATCGACGGACTGACCGCGATCGGCGAGCGCGAGCGCGACGAGATCGCGCGCATGTTTCCGACCGTGCTACGCCGGGTCGGCGGCTACAATCTTGACGTCTTTGCAGCGCAGAGCGTACGCCCGTACACAGGGGACGGCTCGGTGAACCTGGCGCAACTCCTCGTCGGTTCCGAAGGCACGCTCGCCTACTTCCAGAGGATCACGGTCAAGCTCGCTCGACTGCCGGCGCATCGCGTGCTGGGCGTGGCGAGCTTCCCTTCGTTCTACCAGGCGATGGCGTCGGCGCAGCACATCGTCAGGCTTTCACCCACCGCGGTGGAGCTGGTCGATCGCACCATGATCGATCTCGCGCGCGAGAACCCGGCATTCCGGCCGACCATCGAAGCAGCGCTGGTCGGCGAACCGGAAGCGATCCTGCTGGTCGAGTTCGCCGGCGACGATAGCGATCGACCGGCGGCACAACTCGAACGACTGGCAGAGCTTCTGGGAGATCTCGGCCTGCCGAATACGGTTGTGCGACTCACTACACCGCAGGCGCAGAAGGATCTGTGGGAAGTGCGCAAGGCGGGCCTGAACATCATGATGTCGATGAAGGGCGACGGCAAGCCGGTATCGTTTATCGAAGACTGCGCGGTGCCTCTCGAGCATCTGGCGGAATACACCCAGCGATTGACCGAGGTCTTTCGCAAGCACGGAACCGAGGGCACCTGGTACGCGCATGCCAGCGTCGGGACGCTGCACGTGCGGCCTATTCTGGACATGCGGCGCGACGGCGCCAAAAAAATGCGCGCCATTGCCGAGGAAGCTTCGGCGATGGTGCGCCAGTACAAGGGAGCCTACTCTGGCGAGCATGGCGATGGCCTTTGCCGCAGCGAATGGGTCGCCTGGCAATTCGGGCCGCGGCTCAACCACGCGTTTGCTCAGATCAAAGCATTGTTCGATCCCGACGACCGGATGAATCCAGGCAAGATCGTCCGTCCACCCAAAATGGACGATGCCTCGTTGTTCCGGTTTTCGCCGGCGTATCGGCGGGAGACGCTCCAACCTAAGCTCGACTGGACCGCATGGGATGTCGAACGCGACCCGCTCACTGGCGTCGAGACATCGCCCGGCACCGGCGGTGACCCAACCCGCGGAATCGCCAAAGCGGTGGAGATGTGCAACAACAACGGTCACTGCCGCAAGTTCGATGCGGGAACGATGTGTCCGAGCTACCGCGTCACCCGCGACGAGCAGCACGTGACCCGTGGACGCGCCAACACACTGCGTCTGGCGCTCAGCGGTCAGCTCGAAGGCGAAGATCTGGCAGGCGAGAGCGTTCGCGCCGCGCTCGACCTGTGCGTGTCATGCAAGGGCTGCAAACGTGAATGTCCTACCGGCGTTGATATGGCCAAGCTCAAGATCGAAGCGCTGGCGGCCCGAGCATCGCGCCACGGGGTCGCGCTTTCCGACCGGCTCTTCGCATTCCTGCCGCGCTACTCTCCGATGTTGAGCGCAATACCCTGGATCACCACGTTGCGCGATCGCATACCCGGCGCCCGGCGACTGGGAGAACGCTGGCTCGGGCTCTCATCCAAGCGCTCCCTGCCCACGTGGCGCGGCGACTTTCTGCGCCATGCGAACGCCGCATCCATGTCTGCGGCAACCAAGGAAGTGCTGCTGTTTGTCGATACGTTCACCAACTATTTCGAGCCCGAGAATGCAACGGCTGCTGTGCGCGTGCTCGACGCCGCCGGTTATCACGTTCACACCAACGCTGTCTCGGATGCGCGGCCGCTTTGCTGTGGACGCACCTTCCTTTCGGCGGGCCTCATAGAACAGGCCCAATCGGAGGCGAGACGTACGCTCGACGCGCTGCTGCCGCATGTGCGCAAAGGAGTCACCGTCGTCGGACTGGAACCGTCGTGCCTGCTCGGCATGCGCGACGAGTTCTTGCATTACGGTTTCGGCGCCGATGCCGAGCTGCTGGCAAAGCAGTCGCAGCTGTTCGAGGAATTCCTGGTCGAGGAAAGGTCTGCCGGTCGGCTTATGCTGTCGCTCAAAGCCACGCAAGCGAATGAGGCGCTGCTGCATGGCCACTGCCATCAGAAAGCGCTTTCGTCCATGCGTCCGATCAGCGAAGTCCTGGGATGGATTCCGGGGCTCAACATTCGCGTTGTCGATTCGAGTTGCTGTGGGATGGCGGGCGCCTTCGGCTATGAGGCCCGACATTACGACGTCTCGATGGCGATGGCGGAGCTTTCGCTGCTTCCCGCAGTGCGCAAGGCATCCGCCGACGCGCTTATCGTGGCCGACGGCTTCAGTTGCCGGCATCAGATCCGCGATGGAGCGGGGCGCGAGGCCTTGCACAGTGCACGCATTCTGGAGCTCGCCCTGGCGTGAAGGCTCCGACCAATCCGCGTCTGGTCGCTTGTCCACAATGCGGCAAACCCGTCGAGTGGACGCCGCGCAATCGCTTCCGGCCGTTCTGCTCCGAGCGCTGCAAGCTGGTCGATCTGGGAGCCTGGGCAAGCGAAGCGTATCGCGTGCCGGTTGCCGAT
>Ga0126381_100004318_pt1 | contig 15464 bp, 11 predicted proteins | sample PanSoiMetPlot_28_FD_96465 | JGI IMG/M metagenome (GOLD analysis project Ga0126381, IMG submission 96465) | Tropical forest soil microbial communities from Panama - MetaG Plot_28 | ecosystem: Environmental > Terrestrial > Soil > Tropical forest > Bulk soil | place: Panama | collected 2016-02-17 | reverse complement strand
TATCTCGTCACGGGTATACGATGACCAGAAAATAGGCGAAAGGAGGCTCCCATGAGCACGAGAAGGGACAAGGAACTTGCCTACTTGGAGAACGAGAATCAGGTTCTGTGGTTCCTCGACAAAATTCCGGAGACGATGAGAACCGAGCTCAGGAAACTCGATATCAAGTTCGATGTTCAGGGTCGCGTCCTCGCTCCGGTCAAAACTGGTTGTCCCTTTGGCCTTCCGTGCAAAAATCCGCCAGAACCGGTTGGCGGAGACCCGCCGCCGCATCCGCAATTGGATCTGATCCAGAAGGGACCTCTGGCCTAAGTCCCGTGATTCGGTTTCGGAGGAATCCGGACCTCCTGATCTGCTGGAAGGCCGGACAACTCCTCGTCGAGGACCTTACGCGCAAGCGGAACATCCTGGCGACTGCGGAGCTCGTGACGGTGCTGAGCGCGTTCGAGCAGCCGCTCTCCGTCGAGGAGTCGACGCGCGTGCTTTCGGGATTCACGCCCAAGTCAGTCGCCGCAACCGTCCGCCGCCTCGTGAAGGAGAAGCTCCTCCTTCCGGAAGAGGAGGCGAACCGCCGGCGTTCCCGTATCGAGGCCTGGACGAGCAACCTGGCGTCGGCCTTCTATCACGTGGCGTCGCGCGACCTGCGGTACATCCAGGGCGATCAGTGGATCGACCACTACCTGCGCGTCCAGGTCGCGCCGAAGCCCCGTCCCCCGACCTTTCGGACCTATCCCGGGCTTCCGGCCGTACCTCTCCGTGTACCCGAGCGCTCGTCCGATTCGCCGGGGGAGCTGGAACGCGTCCTCGCGGCGCGAAGGACAGTTCGCGAATTCTCGCGAAAGTCAGTTTCCTACGACGATTTGTCGATCGTGGTGCGGGGCACGTGGGGGCAGACGGGATGGCTCGACGGGGGGCCGCTCGGCCGCTTGGCCGTCAAGACGAGCCCCTCGGCGGGCGCGCTCCATCCCATCGAGTGTTACGTCGTCGCCTGGAGGGTCGAGGGGCTCGAGCCGGGCCTCTATCACTACGACGTCGGGGAGAACGCGCTGCGTCAATTGCGGCGAGGCGACCTGCGCAAGGAGGCCGTTCGTGCGGCGTCGGGGCAGCAGTGGGTCGGCCGCGCCGCGTTCTGCTGCATCCTGACGGCAGTCTTCACCCGGACGCTGTGGAAGTACGAGGACGAGACCGCGTTCAAGGTCCTCTGGCTCGACGCCGGCCATCTGACGCAGACGTTCTGTCTCCTCGCGACATCGCGCGGGCTCGGGCCGTTTCAGACCGCCGCTCTCCAGGATTCCTACATCGACAATCTGATCGGGCTCGACGGCGTGACCGAGTTTCCCGTCTATCTCTGCGGGGCAGGCGTCCCGGCGCGGACGGCGACGCCGACCGCCTCGCCTAGGCGCTGCCGGGAGCCGCGGCCTCGCCGACGTTGATCCCCATCGTCCCCAGGAGCCGGTTCTCGTAGCGCACGTTCGCGAACCCCGCCGCGCGCATCATCCGCTCGACGCCGCGCTGAGCGGGGAAGCGCTCGAGCGAGGCCGGGATGTACCGATAGGTCTCGGCGTCGCCGTGGAAGAGCCAGCCGACGGCGGGCATCATCGCGTGGAGGAAGGCGCGGTAGGCGCCGCCCGCGAGGGCGTTGTCAGGCTTACCGAAGTCGAGGACGACGGCGCGGCCGCCCGGAGCGAGGACGCGCCGCATCTCGCGCAGCGCGGCATCGAGGTCGGCGATGTTGCGCAGCCCGTACGAGATCGTGAGCGCGTCGAACGATTCGTCGGCGAAGGGGAGCGCGAGCGCGTCGGCCTGGACGAACAGGCTGCGGCGCTGGTCCCTGCGCGCGCGACTTCGGGCCACCGCGAGCATCGGAAGCGTGAAATCTACTCCGACGACGGAAGCGGCGCCGCGGTCCTCGGCGAGGAAGCAGAGGTCTCCGCTGCCGCAGCACAGGTCGAGGACGCGGCGAGCGGTCCCGCCGGGGACGGCCATCTCCACCGTTTGCCGTTTCCAGCGGCGGTGGAGCCCGAAGCTCATGACGTCGTTGACGAGGTCGTACTTCCACGCGATGCGGGAGAACATTTCCCGAACCCTGGGCGCGCGCTGCTCGTCGTACGACAGGTACTTGTTGTCCAACGGGGTCAAGTGTATGGGCAGCGGGCTGTTGTACAGTGAACGGTTCATGGCAGAGACGAAGCCGGGCGCCGTCAGCGCCGCCGAGGCGCGCCGGGTCGCCGAAGAGGCACGCGAGACCGAGTGGAAGGCTCCGTCCTTCCTGAAGCAGATCTACCTGGGGCGACTCCGTCTCGACCTCGTCCACCCGTTCCCCGAGGCGCCTCCGGAGCGGCCGGAGTTCCGCGACTTCATGAGGAAGCTCGAGCGCTTCCTCGTCGAGGAGGTCGATCCGGACGCGATCGACCGCGAAAGCAAAGTCCCGCCGCGCGTGGTGCAGCGCCTGGCGGAGCTCGGCGCGTTCGGAATGAAGATCCCGAAGGAGTACGGCGGGCTGGGGCTCACGCAGCGCGAATACGGCGAGGCGATGAAGCTCATCACCAGCCGCGACGGCAACCTCGTCGTACTGCTTTCGGCGCACCAGTCGATCGGCGTTCCGCAGCCTCTGAAGCTCTTCGGCACGCCCGAACAGAAGAAGAAGTACCTACCCCGTCTCGCGAAGGGAGAGATCTCGGCCTTCGCCCTGACCGAGCCGCAGGTCGGCTCGGATCCAGCGAACCTGGCGACGAGCGCCACCCGCACGCCCGAGGGCGACTACGTCCTGAACGGCGAGAAGCTTTGGTGCACCAACGGAACCGTCGCGGGCCTCTTCGTCGTCATGGCCCGGCACCCGGACACGCGGAAGATCTCGGCCTTCATCGTCGAGAGGAACTGGCCCGGCGTCGAGGTCGTGATCCGCTGCCACTTCATGGGGCTGAAGGCGATCGAGAACGGCGTGATCCGGTTCCACGACGTCCGCGTCCCGAAGGAGAACCTGCTCTGGGGCGAGGGCAAGGGGCTGAAGCTCGCCCTGATTACGCTGAACACGGGAAGGCTGACCCTTCCCGCCTCGTGCGCCGCGCTCGGAAAGCGGTGCGTCGAGATCTCGCGCGAGTGGGCGGCCGAGCGCGTGCAGTGGGGCGAGCCGGTCGGGCGCCACGACGCCATCGCCCAGCTCCTGGCGGAGATGGCGTCGACGACGTTCGCGATGGACGCGGTCACGGACCTCGCCTCAGCGATGGCGGACATGCATGATCGGGATATCCGGCTCGAGGCCGCGGTCGCCAAGATGTGGAACTCGGAGGAGGGCTGGCGGATCGTCGACCGGACGATGCAGATCCGCGGAGGCCGCGGGTACGAGACCGCGGATTCGCTGCGCTCCCGCGGGGAAGCGCCCGTGCCGGTCGAGCGCATGATGCGCGATTTCCGGATCAACCTCATCTTCGAGGGGTCGTCGGAGATCATGCGCCTCTTCATCGCGCGTGAGGCGGTCGACCGCCATCTCGCGGTCGCCGGCGCCTTTGCGGATCCGAAGGCCCCGCTCTCGCGCCGCCTGGGCGCGCTGCCGCGGATGGCCGCGCACTACGTCTGGTGGTACCCGTCGCGTTGGATCGGCTGGGGGCATTGGCCCCGTTTCTCGGAGTTCGGTCCGCTCGCCCGGCACGTCCGGTACGCGGAGCGCACGAGCCGCCGCCTCGCCCGCGCCCTCTTCCACCAGATGGTCCGACACGGACCCAAGCTCGAGAAGCGGCAGGCCCTGCTCTTCCGCCTCGTCGACGTCGGCGCGGACCTCTTCGCGATGGCCGCGGCGCTGTCCCGAGCGAATGCGCTGCGCCGTTCCGGCGCGCCGGAGGCCTCCCGGGCGGAGGAGCTCGCCGACGTCTTCTGCCGCGCAATGCGGCGGCGGATCGCCGAGCGCTTCCGCGGCACACGCTCGAACGACGACGTCGTGAACTACGCCACGGCGATCCACGTCCTCGAGGGCGAGCACCGGTGGCTCGAATCGGGACTGACTCCTGCCGAGGACGCCCCGGCCGAAGTCCCGGCCGGTGAGCCCCGCGTCGCGCGGCGTTAGTCGCGGCGAGAGAACGCCGAAAAAAAACCTGCGGCGTTCTACTGCCGGTCCGGGCTTAGACTCGGCTCATGCTCCGACCCATCGCTGCGGCGATCTCTCTGGTCCTCGTGTGCGCAACGGCTTCGGCAGCGACGTTCACGGTCAATTCGGCGGCCGATACGGACGACGGCGTCTGCAACGCCGCCAACTGCACGCTGCGCGAGGCGATCAACGCCGCCAACGCAAACCCGGGAACCGATACGATCCACTTCTCGATCGGCTCGGGCTCGAAGACGATCGCCGTCACGTCGCCGCTACCGACGATCACGGACCCCGTCACCATCGACGGAACGACGCAGCCGGGGTACGCGGGCACGCCGATCATCGTGTTGAGCGGCGCCTCCGCTGGCTTGGGCGTCAACGGCCTGAGCATCACCGCCGGATCGAGCACGATCTCGGGGCTCGTCATCAATGGGTTCCTTGCGGGCTTCCCGGCAAGCGGGGGCAACGGCATCGCGATCGTCTCCGGCGGCGGCAACGTCGTGCACGGCTGCTACATCGGCGTCAACGCCGCCGGAACGGCTGCCGTGCCCAACGGCGGCGACGGAATCCTGATCTCCAATTCGGCGAACAACGTGATCGGACGGACCGACACCTCGCAGCACATCAACGTGATCTCGGGCAACGATCAGTACGGCATCGAGATCGCGACCGCCAGCGCGAACGCCAACACCGTGGCCGGCGATCGCGTCGGAACCAACGCCGCTGGCACGGCGGCCATCGCCAATGGATCGGTCGGGGTCCGGATCTCGACGGGCGTCGGCAACGTGGTCGGCTCCGCCCTCCCCGGCGACACGCTCGTCTCCGGGAACGTCGGCGACGGCGTCGTCGTGACCGGCATCGCCACGGGAACCGTCGTCCAGAACACGTGGATCGGCGTCAACGCGTCCGGTTCGGCCGCGCTCGGCAACGGTGGTTACGGAATCGACGTCGGCGGAGGGTCCGGAGGGACGCTCGGACCCGGCAACGTCGTCTCGGCGAACACCTTTTCGGGGATCATCCTGGTCAACGACGCGACCGGATATACCGTCGCCGGCAACTTCGTGGGTACCGACCCCACGGGAACCGTCGCGCTCGGCAACCTCAACAACGGGATCATCGTCTCGAGCGCGAGCGGCAACGTCGTCGGCCCCGGCAACGTCGTCTCGGGCAACGTCACCAACGGCGTCCGCGTGCGCACGGGCGCCTCCAACAACGTCGTCAAGGGAAACTCGATCGGCGTCAACGCCGCGATCACGGCGGCCCTGCCGAACGCGCTCGAGGGCGTGCAGTTGAACGACGGCGCGCAGAACAACACCATCGGCGGCAGCCTCGCCGACCGAAATGTCATCTCGGGGAACGGCGACAACGGCGTGCTCCTCGCGGACGCGACGACGACCGGTAACCTCATTCAGGGCAACTTCATCGGCACGAACGCGACGGCCTCCGGTGCGTTGCCCAACGCCGCCAACGGCGTCGACATCCAGACCGGGGCGAGCAATAACACGATCGGGGGAACGACGCACGAGACCAAGAACGTGATCTCGCTCAACGTTGCGAGGGGGGTCTTCGTCGAAGCCGGAACGGGCAACGCGATCCTCGGCAACACGATCTCCTTCAACGGAGCGCTCGGCATCGACCTGGCCCCCATCGGCGTGACGCCGAACGATCCCGGCGACCCCGACGTCGGACCGAACCTGCTGCAGAACTTCCCCGTGCTGACGTCCGTCGTGCTCGCCCCGACGACGACCGAGATCCAGGGCACCCTGAACAGCCTCGCCTCGCTCAATTTCCGGATCGAGCTCTTCGCGAGCCTCGCCTGCGATCCCTCGGGCTACGGACAGGGCCAGCATCCGCTCGGCGCCGTCACCGTGATGACGGACGCTGGCGGGAACGTCGCCATCGATGCGATGATCAACGGACCGGCGCTCGGGCCCTGGATCACGGCGACCGCGACGGACCCGGCGAACAACACGTCCGAGTTTTCCGCCTGCATTGCGACGCCGGCACCCGCGGCGAGCGGGATGACGCCCACCTCGGGCCCCGCGGGCGGAGGAACGCCGATCGCCGTGTTCGGCACGAACTTCCAGACGCCCGCCGTCGTCACGGTCGGCGGTGTCGCGGCGTCCATGGTCAACGTCGTGAGCGGAACCGAGGTGGACGCCGTCACTCCTTCGCTGCCGGCCGGCGCCCTCTACGACGTCAAGGTCGTGGATCCGAGCCTGCTCGCGGCGACGCTCCCGGGCGCCTGGCTCGCCGATTTTTCGGACGTGCCGGCAGGCTACCTCTTCCATGACGACATCGAGAAGATCTTTCGCGCGGGCATCACGGCGGGCTGCGGCGCCGGCAACTATTGCCCCTCGAGCCCCGTGACGCGCCAGCAGATGGCCGTCTTCCTGCTCAGGGCCGAGCACGGGTCGAGCTACGCGCCGCCGCCCTGCCATGGGGTCTTCGCCGACGTTCCGTGCCCCTCGCCGTTCGCGGACTGGATCGAGCAGCTCTCCGCCGAAGGGATCACGGCCGGCTGCGGGGGCGGCGATTTCTGCCCCACGGCTTCGGTCACGCGGCAGCAGATGGCGGTCTTTCTGCTGAAAGCCAAGCACGGGCCGTCCTACGTGCCACCGACGTGTACCGGGGTCTTCGGCGACGTCCCGTGTCCGAGTCAATTCGCGGACTGGATCGAGGAGCTCTACGCCGAAGCGATCACGGGCGGCTGTCAGAGCTCTCCGCTGCTCTACTGCCCGACGAGCCCCGTCAATCGCGGCCAGATGGCGGTGTTTTTGGTGAAGACGTTCTCGATCGTGCTCCCTCGACACTCCTCGTAATCACGAGGCTGTCGAAGAGGAACCCGCGGAGCGCGCGCCGCCACCATTCACGCGAAGGGAACGGACCGCCGGCCGGCGCCCGTTCGTAGAACACATCGCATCCGGCGCGTCCCGGAAAGAGTCCCGCGATCTCGCGAACGTGCCAGAAGAGGCGCTCGACGTCGTAGGCCGGGGTGGAGCTCCCGTCGGGGCCCGCGATCCGCCTCTTCGCGACGTGGTTGACGATGTACCGCTGCAGAGCATTCGGCAGACCCGCGATCCCCCGAATGCCGAAGTGCGGGTCCGGGCGCCAGACGTACCGCGCGCGCGCCGGTGTCGTGAGGAAACAGCGTCCGCCGGGCCGCAGCACGCGCATGATCTCCCGGCCCAGGCAGCGAGGGTGGCGAACGTGCTCGAGGACCTCGACCAGGAGGACGAGATCGAAGCTCCCGTCCGCGAACGGGAGCCGTTCGCCCCGGCCGACACAGAAGAGAAGCGGCAGGCGCGTCGTTTCGGCGACGCGACGCAGCACCAGGTTGAGCCCGATGTCGAAAGCCGCCACCCGGTAGCGTGGACAGTTCGCGAACGCGAAGGCGAGGCCTCCGTTCCCGGCGCCGAGGTCGAGCACGTCCCGAATCGGACTACGGGCGGCTCGATCCGGCTCCTGGAAGAAGCGGAGGATGGCCCGGCCTTGCTCCAGCCGCCCGAGCGCGAACGCCCGCTGACAGTTCTCGTACTCCGCGCTCGAGGCGCGCCAGCCGGCGAGATGCTCCTCGACCGCGTCGGAGAACCGGCGGCGAAGGTCGTCCCACGGAACTCGTCCGGGAAGGTCGGGCTCGGAATTCATCGCGGGACGCTGATCGCCCGTGCGGACTATAGCCCTTGAAACACCAGCGCGGGCGTCGGAGAATGGCTCCGCCATGCGACGCGCCGCGTTTCACCTGGCCTTCGTGTTCCTCGCCGTCGCCGTCGCCGCCGCTGGCGTGGCCGCCGGTCCGGCGCGCGTCACCGGCGAGTTCTCGGCCACGGCGAGCGTGGACACGAATCAGGGAACCCGCAGCATGGGCTTCAACCTCGTGGTGTCGAACCCGATCACGATGGAGCAGGCCCAGCCTCTGAAGGACGTCCTCGCCCACGGCGGCCAGCAGGCTCTCTTGAACGCGATCCGGGGTTCCGCGCGGGGGAAGATCCGGCTCGGAGGCTTCGAGTACCCGGTCGATCTCGTCGTCGTCGAGCCGTCGGGCGACGTGACGCGCTATTACGTCGTCACCGCCCGCTCGCTGAAATACGAAGAGGTCAACGAGGGCCGACCGTCGCTGGACCATCCGTTCAGCGTCTTCGTCGTCAACGTCCCGGGCATGGGGACCGGCGACGGCCGCATCTACACGCAGGCCGCCCTCTCGATCGACGAGGAAGGACACGTCCGGGCCGACCAATACGACGGCCGGCCCGGCACGCTGCGCGACGTCAAGCGGCTGAAGTAGCCGCCTCTATCTTCGGTCGCCGTTCAACTGGAACGCGGCCCACGAAGCGGGCTGCGCGAACTCGGCGGAGTGAACCAGGTCCAGTTGAGCCAGGCGAAGCGCCTCGTCCTTCGACTTCCCGGCTCTGAGATTGGTGTAGAAGCGCTTCATCAGCTCGCCCGTGACTTTGTCTTCGACCCGCCAGAGAGACGCGAGGACGGAGCGAGCGCCGGCATATTGAAAGGCGCGTGTGAGGCCGACCAGGCCTTCTCCTCCCATTTCCTTGCCGAGGCCTGACTCGCAGGCGGACAGTGTAACGAGATCGGCGTCGATGCGGACCTTCTCGAAAATCTCCCAGGCCTGAAGCAAACCGTTGTCCTGGCCGTCCTTGGGATGCTCCGGGATCGTGAAAACGAGGGCGGAGTCGAGCGGGAAGCGCTCGTTCAAGACGGCGTGACAAGCGAAGTGCACGAGGGGGACGTCTTTGCCGATGGCCTTGGCTTTCTCTTCCGTGGCGTCCTCGCCGAGGTAGGCGATCGCCTTCGGCGCATAAAGTCGGACGATCTGCTCGACCTCCTGGCGTGTGGCGGGCAGGGGATCGAATCGGAAACCGCCGCGGAGGACGGAGCGTACCTGTGCGTCGTCCGGCCCTTCCGGATCATCGAGCGCGTCGGCCGGATCCTCTCCTTCGCCCCTCGTCACGGCGGTCTTCCGTTCGGGCACTTTCGGATACTTCGGATCGCCGAAGGCGACGACGTCGACGACGGGCGGAGGCGCTGCCCGGCGCTGCTTTTTCAGCTCCGCGTACACCGTGGCCGAGACCGCCGTGTGGACGGGTTTCCAGGCGATCAAGTACTCGGGTTGTCCGGCCTTGACCGAACGAGCCAGGGCCGACCAGGGCAGGGTATGCAGTGGGCCGTCGGGCAGGATCAGGACACGGTCGCTCCTTCCGATCAAGGCGTCGGCGGGCTTCAGGAGAGCGTCGTAGAGGCTTCGGGCGCGGCTCGACAATGCCGGGGACGACTCGCCCCATTCGATCAGCTTGCGGAAGGCTTTGACGGAGTCGCGAAGCGCGGCGTCGCTTACGGATAGGGTGAAAACCGTGAGTCGTGGGCCTCTGCGGCCCTCGCTCGTGATCGCGAACAGGTAGGTCCTGTCCTTGCCGACCGAGTAGGACAGCAACAGAGTTCCGGAATCCAGAGCGGCGCGAGCCCCGGCCGCATCCAGCGGCTGCGGATACTGCAATGCGGCGTATCGCGGCGAAGCCTGCTTGAGGCGTTCGGCGATCTGCTCCTGTTTCTGGCGGAGGTCCCGGAGACGCGCGATCAACTCGACCTGTTTGGTCTGGTCTTTTGCGGCGAGCTCCTTCAGCTCGGCCTGAGCCGTGTCGTAGGCGGCGTCCGTAATCTTGCTCTCGCGCTCGAGATCGCCCGGAACGTCGGCCGCGAACACGAGGTCGCGCTCGGCGAGCATGGTGAGCAGCTCTCGCGCCCGCGAGCGTTCGAGCGTCCGGAATGCGTCTTCCTTCTTGCCGAGCTCGATCAGGACCTCGATGTAGTCCCTGTAGTAGTCGGAATGTTGAGCCGCGAAGAGAGCGCGCACATCCGCGGTACCGCCGAGCTTTTTCTTCTGGGACTCCAGCGCATCGACGGAGCGCCGGAGGTATGCGGCCGCGTCCTGAAGGTGGCCCTTGCGGCGTTGAAGCATGCCGAGACCGTGAAGAGCGGAAGCGCACGTCATGCTCTCGGGCGCCAGCTGTTCGAGAATGGTCAACGCGCGTTCGTAGAGCCGCTGAGCCCGGTCGAGCTGTCCTCGGCCGACTGCAACCTCGGCGAAATCGGCGAGCGTGACCGCCGCCTGGATGCCGTCGGGCGCGTTCTTTTCCAGAATCGCGATCGCTCGCTCGTAGTAGGCCGTCGCCGCCTCGAGGTCGCCGTGGCTCATGGCGAGCTGGCCGAGGCCGTCCAGGCTGTTCGTAACGAGGAGTGAGTCCGGCGAGAGCTTCTGCTGGATTTCGAGGGCTCTGCGATAGTAGCCGTCGGCAGTAGTCACGTCTCCCCGGGCGGCGGCCACGTGACCCAGGTTCGTGAGGCACTCGGCGTGACCCTCCGTGCCCGCGTTGACCTTCTCCTCCAGGGCCAGGTCCCGAAGCAGATAACGTTCCGCGGTGGCGAGGTCTCCCTGTTGAAGGGCGAGCTCGCCGAGGTTCCCGGCGGCGTAAGCCTCGTTTTTCGTCCCCTTGGATTCTTTCTCCGAGATCGCCAGGAGTCGCTGCATCAATGTTTCGGCGGCGGCGAAATCTCCACGGTCGGCGAGAATGCTCGCCAGGGTGTCACTGGCCTGCCAGACGCCGCCGCTCCGATGGCTCTTCTCCATGATGGCCAGCGCTTCCCGAGCCTCACGTTCGGCCGCTTCGAAATCGCCCACGGACCGGCTGCAGGTGGCGACGTCCACCATGACGGCGCCATGGGTCAGCCCTCCCGGCGCCACCTTTCCACTTTCGGAGACCGAACGCTTCAAGGACTCGAGACCCTCGAGGGGCCGTCCCGACCTCGTGAGCATGGTGCCCTCTTCGGCCAGCGCCTCGGCGACGAGCAGGCTCGGCCCTCGCGCTTCCGAGGTGACGCGACGGCATTCCGCGAAGGTTCGAAGCGAGCTCTCCAGATCGTATTGACGCCAATACGTCCGGGCTTTGGCGAACAGGATCTGGCTCGCCGCGTTGTGCAATCCCAGCTGACGGGCTCCGGAAAGCGCCGCATCGAACTCCTTCTGAGCGTCCGCGTACTTCTTGTTCTGAACGAGCGTCGCGGCGAGCCGGAACCTCAGCCAGATGGCGTGCGATTCCTGACCGGATTTCGACCACTCCGTTGCGAGCGCGCGCCACACCGAGGCCGCGCCGTCGATGTCCTTGCTTTGGACGAGCCGCAGGCCTTCGAGGTAGCGTTCGAGGTCTCTTTCTTCCAATCGGGGATGGACCGGGAGCTGTCGGGCCTTGTAGCTCGTGAGCTGAAACTCGTCCCAGAAGCCGACGGGGATGGCGAACGAAATGCGCGTGCCGTTCCGGGTTCCGAGAAGGGTGAGCGGGCCGCGCTGCGTTTCCTCGATGCAGACCTCCTCGAGGTCCATCGGCGTGACGAGGTCTCCGCGCGCGGGAGAAGGATTGCTCGGCGGGTTCGCTGCTCGCTCCCAGCCAATGAGAACGTCCCCGGCTTGAATACCGGCCTTGCCGGGAGGGCTCGCCTCGTCGACCGATTCGACGACGAGGCCGAATGCGGGGACATTGCCGGGAGCGGCCGCACCGGGGCGCGCGACGACGGCGAGCACTGCGCCGAAAAGCAGCGCACGCGGCACGTCCACCTTCCGCGCCATGTCGTTCAAGGCTCCGGCAGCTTGATTCGTTCGCTCCGCGCGAGCGTCTGGTGCATCGAGTCTTTCGCCTCGACTGTTGCAAACAAGGATATGCCCGCGCTCCGGGGAGGCAGCATGGAATCCTCGAGCAGCAAGCTCGTCGCTGAGGTTTCGCGCTCCAGGACCGTCGCACCGTCGGAAGCAAAGACTTCCAGCAGATAGGTTTCGGTCTCGGGAACGGCGGGCCACCGGAGCCGAATCCTCCCGGGACCGGCCGAGCTCGCCGAGAGGGTGATTCTCTGCGCGGCGGAGCTTCGGAACACCGCCGTCTCCGGGAGTGCCGTACCGCGCTGCGCGAGCTGCCGCAGGCCGATCGCCATCACCGCGACCGCCGCGGCCGCGGCCAGAAGCGTCCAGGTGTCCCGCCATGGCCACCCGCGGGATGCCGGTCCCGGCACGAAGAGGTCGAGCCCTCGTGCCGCGCGAACCTCCGTTGCGGTCCGGACCTCCGTCCAGCACGACTCGCAGGACAGAAGGTGCGTCTCGAAGGCCGCCGCATCCGGCTCTCCGAGCCGGCCGGCGACGTACCGGACGGCGAGGTCTTTCTGCTCGGGAAGCGTGCAGTCCTCGTCCACCATGCTCATCTCTTGAGTCCTCGTTCAGGCTCCGGCGTTACGTCCATGAGCTCGCACAACCGGCGCAGCGCCCGGTGGCGGCGGACTCGGACGTTCCCGGGGGAGAGGCCGAGACGGCGTCCGATCTCGGCCGCATCCAGCGCGTCGGCGTAGCTCAGGTCCAGCAGTTCGCGGTCACCGGCGCCGAGACGTTCCATGGCGCGGAGCACATTCCGACGCTGCTCCTCGGTGATCATGCTCTCGAGAGGGTCCGCTGATTCGTCGGCCGGCGCCGGTGGCTGGAACGCCATGACCTTCAGGGCCTTCGCCTCGCGCCCCGCAGAAAGGCTGCGGTGCTGACAGATGTGCACCACGGTCTGAAAGAGGAAGGCGGGGAGCGCTGCGAGATTCTGGATCTTTCCTGCTTCTTCCGCTTCGATCGCGCGGCGCAGAGCTTCCTGGACGACGTCCTCCGCCTCAGCCCAGTTCCGCAAGCGACGAGCCGCGAACAGGCGGAGGCGCTCCCGCAGTCGATCGAGTGTAGCGGCCTCGTTCTCGAACACGAGCGTGTCGGAAAGATTCGTGTGTAACGCCACAGTGGCGCTGAGGACTAATGATACGTGATCACCGGAGAGGGTTCTCACCTTCGCTCCTGCTACCTCGAACCGCCTTCGGGCGGTCTTTTCGCCTCGGCTCTGTGAATTTTCGCTAGGAGGGATTTATGAACCGCTTCTCGATCCCGAGACTCGCGCTCTCGGCCTCGGTGCTGATCCTCCTCGGAGTCGCGCCCCGGCTTCTCGCCGACGAACGGTGCTCTTTCCACAGCGTTGCCGGGGACTTCGGATACTCCGTGACCGGAACCCGTCTTCCCGTCGGGCCCGCCGCGAGCGTCGGCATCGTACACTTCGACAATCAGGGCAACCTTACGGGCTCCCAGACCCTCAGTATCGGCGGCACGATCGTGCAGGGAGAGGTGCTCACTGGTACTTTCACCGTGAACTCCGACTGCACCGGCTCGACGACGATCGTCGTCAGCAACACGCCGTTCCCTCGCACGTCGACGATCGACATCGTCTGGATCGAGGATTCGAACGCGTTCCGCGCCATCTTCACGAACGACGGCACGATTCTCGTCGTCGACGGCAAGAGGCTCCACGGCGGCGACTGAACAGGAGAGCCCATGTCGAGATCGAACGGACGGTCTTTCCGGCTCGGATCGGTTCTCGTCGCCTTCTCGCTGATTACGGCTGCGGCGGGAGCCAACGACGGCGTGCTCGATCCCACCTGCGGGACGGGCGGCAAGGCGACGGCGGATCTCTTCGGAAGCCGAAGCGATCAGGCGGTCGCGGCGGCGGTTCAAGCGGACGGCAAGATCGTCGTCGCCGGCTCCGTGTTCGGACCCACCAACGATTTCCTGCTCGCGCGCTACAACGCCGACGGCACGCTCGACGCGTCGTTCGGTTCCGCCGGCATCGTCACGACGGACTTTGCGGGTGGGGACGACCGGGCGACCGCGGTCGCGATCCAGACGGACGGCAAGATCGTCGCGGCGGGGTGGGCCATCACGGGTGCCGCGACGCGGAGAGATTTTGCCCTCGCTCGTTACAACACCGACGGCAGCCTCGACGCCACCTTTGGCGTCGGGGGCAAGGTTACGACCGATTTCTACCAACGCCCCGACACGGCTAATGCTGTGGTCATCCAGGGCGACGGGAAGATCGTCGTGGGCGGCACGACCCGCAACTCGATCGTGCACCAGACACAGTTCGGCCTGGCGCGCTACAACACCGACGGCAGCCTCGACGCCGGCTTCGGAACCGGGGGCCTCGTGTCGACGACCATCCTCGGCCTCGACGACGAGATCTTCTCGCTCGCCCTTCAGGCGGACGGCAAGATCGTCGCGGGTGGCTACACGCAGATTAGCGGCCTGAACTACGACTTCGCCGTGGCCCGATACAGCGGAGTCGACGGGAGCCTGGACGCCGGCTTCGGAACCGGCGGCATCGTCACGACCGACTTTGCGGGAGGCGACGACGAGGTTGCCGCACTGGTGATTCAGGCGGACGGAAAGATCGTCGTGGGCGGCTCTTCTCTCGATGCCGGCTCGGGCTACGACTTCGCTCTGGCTCGCTACAGCGGGGTGGATGGCAGCCTCGACGCGAGCTTCGGCAGCGGCGGCAAGGTCACCACCGATTTTTCGGGCGGCTACGATGCTGCGGGTTCTTTGGTGATGCAGCCCGGCGGGTCGCTGCTCGTCGCCGGGGTCGCGACGAGCGGCTCGGGCAATTCTGATTTCGGCCTCGCGCGCTACCACGTCGCGGACGGCAGCCTGGACGCGACCTTCGGTACAGGCGGGAAAGTGACCACCGACTTCTCGGGCGGCCTCGATGAAGCCACGGCGGTCCTCCTCACGGCGTCCCGGATCGTGGCCGTCGGCCTGGCGACGAACCCGGTGACCGGCCGCGACCTCGCCCTGGCCCGATACATGTCCGACGGCACTCCGGATTCCGCATGGGGGAACGGCGGCGAGGTCACGACGGACACGACCGGAAGCACCGGGAACTACGTCTTTGGGATGGCAACACAAGCCGACGGCAAGATCGTCGCTGCCGGGTTCTCGTCGCTGGCTGGACCCGACTTCGCGCTCGCTCGCTTCCAGGCGAACGGCTCTCTCGACTCCTCGTTCGGCTCTGGCGGCATCGTCTTGACCGACTTCACCGGGCGAGCCGACGCGGCAAACGCCGTCGTGATCCAGACCGACGGCCGCATCGTCGCGGGAGGCACGGCCCTCGCCGCGGATACCAGCGTCTATTTCGGGTTCGCGCTGACGCGCTACGACACGAACGGGAATCTCGATGCGACGTTCGGTACCGGGGGAAAAGTCGTGACCTCCATTCAGCCTCCCGGCGCGGACGACGAGGTGCAGGCCCTCGCCCTGCAAGTGGACGGCAAGATCGTCGCGTCCGGCTTCTCGATCGATGCCGTGACGGGAACTCCCAAGTTCGCTCTGGCTCGTTACGACACGAGTGGCGACCTCGATGCGACGTTCGGAACCGGAGGCACCTTGGTCACGAGTTTCTTCGGCGTCGAGGACGAGGCTCGCGCGATCGCGATCCAGGCCGACCAGAAGATCGTGGCCGCCGGTTATGCCACCAAC
>Ga0126381_100004316_pt1 | contig 15465 bp, 9 predicted proteins | sample PanSoiMetPlot_28_FD_96465 | JGI IMG/M metagenome (GOLD analysis project Ga0126381, IMG submission 96465) | Tropical forest soil microbial communities from Panama - MetaG Plot_28 | ecosystem: Environmental > Terrestrial > Soil > Tropical forest > Bulk soil | place: Panama | collected 2016-02-17 | reverse complement strand
TTTCCAGCCGGAGCGTCAGTTTCCTCAAGCGCACCGGCCGGCAGCGCGACATCGACTTCATCTTTTCCCATATCGACGACGTGCACCACATCTTCACGGTTCGGAACGGTGAGGTGCTCGCTACTCCGGTGCCGCCTAAGACAACGCCGGTATTAGCTGTTACTTCGTAGGTGGCCAATATTGGTGGGGACCGGCAGGCCGGTATGCGGGTCCGTTCCGGATGTTGCCGGTCCAGCTGCCGCAACAGGCGGCGTCGCCTGTCCCACCGAAGACCAGAAGGTGATCCCTGCAAGCGAGGAGCTAAACCATGACACGGCTGGCCAGCGTAGTGATTCTTCGTTCCGGACACCACGGCGGTCTGGGAATCATCCGCAGTTTGGGCCGTCTGGGCGTGCCGGTCTATAGCGTCGACGCCGACGGATGGGAGGCTGGATTCAGCTCCCGTTACAGCCGCGGCCGCTTTTTCCTCAACACCGCGACGGCTCCCCCTGCGGAATCGATCTCAAGGCTCTTGGATATAGGGCGAAAGATCGGCGGGCGGCCCCTCCTGATTCCCACGACCGATGAGGGAACCATCTGGTTAGCGGAGCACGCCGCACTCCTGGAAGACGGCTACTGCTTTCCACGCCAGGATCCCGCGCTGATACGCTTGCTTTGCGACAAGAGCCGCATGCAGGAGCTCGCGCGCCAAAGCGGAGTTCCTACCGCGGAGGCCATGGTGCCGAGGTCGAGAGCCGACCTCGACCGTTTCCTCGGAACCGCAGTCTTTCCGGTCGTCGCCAAGGCGATTGACGCCGATCGTTTTCGCCGCTCTACCGGCAGCACAAAGTTCATACTCCAAACGCCGCGAGAACTTCTCGCGCTGTACGACAAAGCCAACGGCGATGGCGATGCTACTTTCCTGGTTCAGGAATTCATCCCCGGCGACGACTGGATGTTCGATGGCTATTTCGATCACAACTCGGAATGTGTCTTCGGCTTGACTGGGAAGAAAATCCGGCGTTTCCCTGTCAACACTGGCGTAACCAGCCTCGGCATCTGCCTGCGCAACGAGACGGTCGAAAAGACGACGGCCGAATTCATGAAAGCCATCGGATATCACGGCATACTCGATATCGGTTATCGCTACGACCGGCGCGATGGAAAATACAAGGTACTCGACGTCAATCCGCGCATCGGTTGCACTTTCCGGCTGTTCACGTCGGCCAACGGCATGGACGTGGCACGGGTGCTCTATCTGAATCTCACGGGCCAGCCGATACCGCCCGCCCAGGCCGTCGACGGGCGGAAATGGATTGTCGAGGATTTCGATCTCGTTTCGTCGCTGCGCTCCTGGAAGAGCGGCTCCTTAAGCCTGAAGGAATGGGTCAGATCGCTCCGCGGTATCCGCGAGGGGGCATGGTTCGCATGGGATGATCCCCTGCCCTGTCTCATGATGGCGGTAGCCGATTGCTGCGAGATGAGCCGTTGGATTCGCAACCGAATGCACACCCGAAGATCCGCGGTAGATGGTCAGGCGGCGCCTTCTTCTGCTTCGGCGCAATGATACTTACGCCGTATCTCGGCGATGTCCACCGACGGTTCGGGCCACTTCATGCTCAGCTCTTCGAGAGTGCGGACCACGATCTGCGATATTGCCAGATCGCGAAACCACTTGTGGTTTGAAGGGACCACAAACCATGGAGCGTATGGGGTGCTGGTCTTTTGCAGCGCTTCTTCGAACGCTTTCATGTAATCGTCCCAGTAACTGCGCTCCTGGTAATCGGCCTCGCTGATCTTCCATTGTCTCGTGGGGTCTTCCAGTCGCTGCTTGAAGCGCGCCAACTGCTCGGTCTTCGAGATATGCAGGAAAAACTTGAGGACGGTCGTATGGTTCTCCACCACTGTTAGTCTCTCGAAATCGTTGATCAAGGCGTAGCGTTTCGACCAGAAGTCGGGGCCGGCAACCTGGTGAACGCGGACCACAAGAACGTCCTCATAATGAGATCGGTTGAAGATCGACACTTCACCTTTACCGGGCAGGTGAGGGTGTATGCGCCAGAGGAAGTCATGATCGCGTTCCTCCCGCTTGGGCTTTTTGAATCCGACCAGGCGGCACCCTATTGGGTTCATCGCCGCCAGAAGATGCCGGATCGCCCCATCCTTTCCGGATGCATCCAACCCTTGAAAAACGATCAGCAGCGAATGTTTCTTTTCGGCGTACATCAGATACTGTAAGTAATCGAGCCTTTGCGAAAGATAATGGCTTTTCGGCAAAGCCGCCTCTGGTGTGTCGTACCACTCATGCCAACCGGGGTCGATGGCGTCGAGTTTCACGGTGGTTCCGGGCTCAATTTTCATCTCGAACCGATCGCCGCCGCCCGGCAGGTCGAGGTTCACTAATTTCAATTTCTCCCTTTGGCCAACCAGTAGTTTGGGGAGGAGATTCGACATGCCACCGCCTCGCTAAATCGGATGTCCCCTATTTCGGCACGATTCTCTTTCAGGGGTCACGACCAACGGCGCAATCTCTTTAGGGCTAAGCAGTACCGGGTTTTTTTGCGCCATGCCCCCACCCTCCGCATCCCTCAGGAGTAGGCTTGCTCTGGCGACGAATGGAGTGCAATTTTCACTTACCACCAGTTCGAACGTTCCTCCGGCGCCTGGCACTCTCAGCAGGAATTGCCGCTTGCGGAGCGACCGCTGCCCTGGCTCAGAAGACGCTCACCTGGGACGATGCCAAGCGGGAACTGCTGGCCGCCAATCCCACTCTCCTGGCCGGCCGGATCGGAATCCAGGAATCGCGCGCCCAGGAAATCACCGCCTCGCTGAGACCCAATCCGGACCTCACCCTCGCCCTTGATCAGGTCGACCCCTTCACCACAAATCCCTACCGGCCCTTTAGCGGCGCCTTACCGTTCGTCTCAACCAGCTACTTAGTGGAGCGACAGCACAAGCGCCGGCTCCGGGTCGAAAGCGCCCAGAAAGCCACCACCGTCGCCCTCTCGGAACTCGCGGACGAGCAAAGGACATTGGTGTTCGGGCTGCGGGGAGCTTTCATTCAAGTGCTACAACAGAAGGCCGTCCTCGCGGTCGCACGCGAAAGCCTCGGCTATTACGATCGCCTGCTAGCAGTCAACCGTGATCGATACAAGGTTGGAGATATCGCGGCTGTCGACCTCGATCGCCTGGAGTTGCAGCGCGTCCAGTTCGAAACCGATGTCCAGGTTGCCATCGTCAACGTGCGAACCGCTAAGATCCAGCTTAAGGCCCTGCTCAATGACTCGACTCCGGTCGAGAGGCTGGACGTTAGCGGTCCGTTTGAATTCGCCGACATCCTGACGCCTCTCGAGGAGTTCCGCCAATACGCGCTCGACAGCCGTCCGGATCTGCGGGCTGCTTTGCAGGGTATCGACAAGGCTCGGACGGATTACCGTCTCGCGGTCGCCAACGGCTCGACCGATCCGGTTTTCGGCCTCGACTTCGGGCACCAATACCCGGTCCAGGCTTTTGTCGGTGTCAGCGTTAGTATTCCGTTGCGAATTTTTGACCGCAATCAGGGCGAAAAGACGCGTACCCGGCTCGACATCGACCGCAGTCAGCGGCTCGCCGATGCCATCCGCCTACAGGTGTTCAGCGATGTCGATTCAGCCTATGCCGCCATAGAGAGCAATCTCATACTGCTTCGGCCATACCAAACGAATTATCTGCCAAAGGCAGCGCGTGTCCGAGAGACAATCGCGTTTTCCTATCAGCATGGCGGAGCCTCGCTCGTCGACTTCCTGGAGTCGCAGCAGGCGTACCGCGAGATCCAACTCGCGTACGTGAATTTGGTCGGATCTTACCTGACCGCTGCCAGTCAATTGAACTTTGCCGTCGGACGCGAGGTTGTTCCATGAAGCCGAGTATCGTGGTGCCCGCCCTGCTCGCTCTTGCGTTTGCCATCGTGCTGGCAGGCTGCTCCCGCAATATGACCGCAAAGACTTCACGACCGGCGGATTCCGCGCCGCCGGAGATCGACCATGAACAGGACGGGATCCTTATAAAGGTCGACACTCCGGGACAGTTTCCTCTGGTTGCCGCCTCGACATATGTCGCAGCGCCCGCATTGAAGGTAACCGGCGCAGTTACTGCCGATGTGTCTCGTAATGTGCCGGTGGTCTCGATGTCCGCGGGGCGAATCGTCGAGATCCGCGCGCGCCTGGGCGATACCGTCCAGAAGGGTCAGCTCCTGATGCGCGTGCAAAGCAGCGATGTCGCCGACGCATTCTCCGAGTACCGCCAGGCTGTTGTCGACGAGAAACTCGCCGTGGCGCAATTGGCGCGTTCCAAAATCCTCTATGACAAAGGCGCCATCGCCCAGAAGGATCTGGAGGTGGCGCAGCAGACCGAGGAGAAGGCGGATGTCGAAGTCGAGACTGCGGTAGAGCGGCTTAAGGTGCTCGGTGCAGATAAGGAGCATCCCACCTCATTTGTCGACGTTGTGGCGCCGGTGGACGGCGTGATCACCGATCAACAGGTGACCGCCGCCGCGGGTACGCAAGGTTTGGCCTCACCCAATGCCTTCACCATTTCCGACCTTTCGCGCGTATGGGTTGTCTGTGACGTGTACGAAGACCAGTTATCGTCCATCGCTCTGGGCGAGGCCGCCGATATCCGCTTGAACGCGTATCCCGACCGCGTCCTGAAGGGAACCATCAGCAATATCGGAGCTGTCCTTGACCCCGCCATCCGCACGGCCAAGGTCCGCATCGAGGTGGAGAACCCCGGGATCATGCGCCTGGGCATGTTTGTCGAGGCCACATTCCACGGGCAGGGAGCTCAGCTCCATACTGTCGTCCCCGCCTCCGCCATACTGCATCTCCACGACCGCGATTGGGTCTATGTACCGCAAGATGCCCACACGTTCCGCCGCGTGGAGGTTCGCAGCGGGCGGCTGATCCCAGCCGGCCGTCAGGAGATCCTCTCCGGCATTCGCCCCGGCGACCGGGTCGTGGCGAATGTCCTCCTTCTGGACAGCAGCTTCGAACAATGAGGCATCGATGATTCGCGCAATCGTCGATTTCGCTCTCAATAATCGCGTTCTCATCCTGTGCGGAGCGGCTCTGCTGATGGTTTGGGGCGTCGTCTCCTTTCAGAATCTGCCCATAGAAGCGTATCCCGACGTAGCCAACAACTATGTTCAGATCATTACGCAATGGCCCGGACGCGCGGCGGAGGAGGTGGAGCAGCAGGTGACTATACCTCTGGAACTGGTAGTGAACGGCATCCCTCACCTGGAACACCTTCGCTCCACTTCCATGTTCGGTATCTCCAGCTTGATGCTGATCTTCGATGACGATTCCGATAATAACTGGAACCGCCAGAGGGTGCAGGAGCGGCTGGCGCAAGCCACGCTTCCTGACGGCCTGGAACCGGCGATCGGCACCGACTTCAGTCCAAATGGAGAGATCTACTGGTACACCCTCAAGAGCACCAGCCCGCAGTACGATCTCATGGAGCTCAAGACGCTGCAGGACTGGGTGCTGCAAAAACAATTCCGCTCGATACCCGACGTGGTGGACGTATCCGCATTGGGAGGCATCACCAGGGAATATCAGGTTCGCATCGATCCCGATAAACTGGTGTCCTACGGCTTCAGCTTGAGCGATGTAGAGCAGCAGTTGGGCGGCAGCAACCTCAACGGCGGCGGCAGCTTTGTGGAGGTTGGCCTCCAGCAGATTCACGTACGCTCCGTAGGCCTCATTCAGAATGTAGATGACATCCGCAAGGTCGTACTCAAGACACGAAATGGGACGCCGCTGCATATCGGCGACATCGCTGAAGTCGAGCAGGGCGCCAAGATCAGGTTGGGACAGGTTGGCAGAGCGATTCACCGGGCCGACGGCAGGATTGTCGACAACGATGACGTCATCGAGGGAACGGTATTTCTGCGCAAAGCCGCGTATGCAGAACCGACCTTAAGGGCCATTCACACCAAGGTTCGCGAGATCAATAGCCAGATTCTGCCACGCGGAGTGAAGCTGGTTCCTTTCCTCGACCGAAGCAATCTGATTGCCCTCACAACCCACACGGTAATGACGAACCTCACGGAGGGATTCATCCTCGTCGCAGTGGTGCTCTTCTTTTTTCTCGGCAATGTACGCAGCGCGATCATTGTGGCTCTTACCATTCCGTTCGCACTGCTGTTCGCATCCATTTGCCTGGACCTCCGGAAGATTCCCGCCAACCTCCTTTCCCTCGGCGCTCTTGATTTCGGAATGGTGGTTGACGGCGCCGTCGTCATGGTGGAAAACATCGTACGGCACCTCACCCGCCCCGAGGATGCCTCGCGAACGATCGGGGAGAGGATCCGGGCTGCAGCGCATGAAGTGCAAAGGCCGGTCTTCTATGCCATTGCCATCATCATCACAGCCTACGTGCCGATCTTTACGCTGCAGAAAGTCGAAGGAAGGATCTTCCGGCCCATGGCATGGACGGTCGTATTTGCTCTTTGCGGCGCCCTCATTTTTTCCGTGCTCGTGGTGCCCGTGCTTGCCAGCGTACTGTTTCCCAAACAAATTCGCGATTGGGAGAATCCACTAATTACCCTGATGACCAGAGCCTATCGCCGTGGTGTTACCTGGACCGTGCATCACCGGTGGGTGATGGTGGGAGTCGCGGCGGCTGCATTCGCCGGTACACTATACTTCCTGACCAGCGGCGTAATCGGCTCAGAGTTCCTCCCCCACCTCGACGAAGGTTCCATCTGGGTGCGCGGTACCGCACCGCCCAGTCTTGGCCCGGCCGGCGCCGCCGTTTTGATGAATCGCGCCCGCATCGCTTTCGCCTCTTTTCCGGAAGTGACGCAGGTGGTCTCACAGATCGGCCGCCCCGACGACGGCATGGATCCAGTCGACTTCTGCAATAGCGAGTTTTACGTCGAGCTCAAGCCGAAAGAGCAGTGGCGCCCCCGGTTTCACGGAAATAAGGAAGAGCTCGTCGCCGCCATGGACCGTGAGGTCCGCAAAATACCGGGAGTGATCTGGGGTTTCACCCAGCCGATTGCCGATGATATGGAAGAAGCAGTCAGCGGCGTGAAAGGCCAACTCGCCGTCAAGATCTACGGAGAGGATTTGAAGATTCTGGAAGACAAGGCAACCGCGGTGGTCAATGCGCTCCGGCCCGTCCCCGGTATCGTGGACGTGGGGATGTTTCGGCTCATCGGGCAGCCGAATCTCAACTTCACCGTGGACCGCGATGCCGCCGCCAGGTTCCAGATCAATGTCTCTGACGTGCAGGACGCTATCGAGGCCGCAGTCGCCGGCAAGACTCTGGGCCAAGTCTTGCGAGGAGAGCAGCGATTCGACCTTGTGGCGCGTTATCTTCCTCCGTACCGCGACACGCCCGAAGCCATCCGGCGCATTCGCCTCCTGTCGCCTTCGGGCGAGCGTGTTTCGCTGGCCCAGCTTTGTAAGATCGGCATGGCCGACGGCGCTTCGACCCTCTATCGAGAGGCAAATTCCCGCTACATCGGTGTTCGATATGGCGTACGGGGCCGAGACCTGGGCAGTACGGTAGAAGACGCCATCCGCACGGTGAGCGCGAAGGTTCAGCTTCCTTCGCGCTACACGATGGAGTGGGCCGGCGAATACGAGAGCCAGAAACGCTCCGAAGCACGCCTGATAATGATCATCCCGCTCACCATCTTCCTCATCTTCATGATCATTTATGGCGCGTTCGGCTCGGCCAAGTGGGCCTGTTTGCACCTGGTCAATGTCGCCGTAGCCCGCGTGGGCGGTCTATTCGCCTTGTTCATAACCGGGACCTACTTCAGCGTCTCTTCCGGTGTCGGCTTTCTCGCTCTGTTCGGGGCGTCCGTCCAGACCGGGCTCATCATGGTGGAGTACATCAACCAATTGCGCGCCCGCGGTCTCACTCCAGAACAAGCGGCGATCGAAGGCGCAGTGCGAAGGCTACGGCCGATTATGATGACCATGCTCGTCGCTACCCTGGGCCTGTTACCGGCCGCGGTCTCTCACGCGATCGGGTCGGACTCGCAGCGCCCGTTTGCCATCGTTATTGTGGGAGGGCTGATCGTCGATCTTCTGATGAGTACGTTCCTGCTGCCCACGTTTTATGTCTGGTGGGCCCGGCCGACCGACCGCCTCCGGCCGTAACCTTCCTGCTGTGCCGTCTACGCTCCCGTTCATCGCGCTGCAACTTCTCGCGAACTCCTACTCCGGGCCGCACTCACCGGCCCGTGCCCCTGGAGCTTCGAACAGGGTTGTGCCCCATATACTTGCAAGATTCCGCGGCACTTTGGCCGCTCTAATATGTTGGGCGACCCGTTTCGATATCCCACCAAAAGAATGACGGCCCGTCCGCATCCGCATCTCAATAACATGCCTCTCACCAAAAGAGCAGCCGCCGAGTTTCTTGGGACCTTTTGGCTCGTATTCGGCGGCTGCGGAACAGCAGTTCTGTCTGCCGCATTCCCGGACCTCGGAGTTGGTCTCCTTGGCGTGGCCCTGGCGTTTGGCTTGGCGATGCTCACGATGGCATATGCGGTCGGATACATCTCGGGAGCTCACCTGAATCCGGCGGTTTCGCTGGGCCTGACCTTGGCGAAACGGTTTCCCGCTTCGGAGCTGTGGGCCTACATCGTTGCGCAAGTGGCGGGCGCGATCGCCGCCGCCGGCTTGCTCTATATCATAGCCTCTGGTAGGCCGGCATTCAGTCTGGCGGCCGGATTCGCCGCCAACGGCTACGGTGACCACTCGCCGGGAAACTACTCGCTCGCCGCCTGTCTCGTCGCGGAAATTGTGCTCACATTCATGTTCGTGGTCATTGTCCTGGGCGCTACGGACCGGCGCGCGCCGCAGGGTTTCGCTCCCATCGCCATCGGGCTCGGTTTAACACTCGTCCATCTGATCGGAATTACGGTCACCAATCTTTCCGTGAACCCCGCGAGAAGCACCGGACCGGCCCTCTTCGTGGGCGGATGGGCACTCGATCAACTCTGGCTGTTTTGGCTCGCACCTCTGGTGGGAGGCGCCATCGCCGGCTTCGTCTATCCCCTGCTGGCGAATGAGCCGCGCCTGAGAATCGAGACGCCCGTCACGCGAGCGGCCTGACGGCGGATCTTACTGCCCCGCGTGCACCTGGGTCGCATCAAATGCGGCGCCGGTGCTATGGCAGACATCGCAGCTTTCGCCGAACTTCGGATCCGTGCTGGACGCCGCGTGCGCGTAGGCCGATTGGTTCAGATGACAGGCTGTGCAGGCCGACGTCGTGGTTGGTGCGGGATTCAACAGGCCTTGCGGGTCCGTCACCGGATTCTTTCCGATCGGCAGCACTGCTTCTGAACCGTTCACGTGGCACATATAGCACTGGGTGGTGTCCTGCGTCGAACCGGTAGGCCCCATTGGCGGATACCGCACCCCCGTGTTGGGAATCGAGGCGGGCACTGAAGCGAACGCCGTCCCGAAACTGTTGTGGCTGCCCCCGAAGCCTACGATCACGTAATCCTGATTGAAGTTGTTTTTCAGATTCACGCCGGTGTGGATCTTGTGTACCATGAGCGTGAAATTAATTCCCTGCGGCGGCAGTGCTTTATCAGCCGGATTGGTCGCCATCGCACGCGTCGCGGCGTCGGTGTTGCTCGGATTATGACAGAAGACGCAGTACTCCGTGTTGTTTCGCAAGCTGCCGTGCACTTCCAGAAAGGCATGGCAGTTGTTGCAATTCGAAAGCGCCACCACAGTTCGACGGTGCGCTACTGGCGATCCATCCACAGAAAAATAGATCACCTGGTTCTTACCACCGTAATTCACGGTCATCTGCGTCACGGTCCCAGGTAGAAGCGTCGCCGTCAACCTGCCTTCGATGCCGATCGCGTACGTTCCCGAGGCATTGGCCGGAACCGCATGCGTGAACGTATACATGCACGTGCCGTCACTGCCGCACGAGGCCGATTTTGCCACGCTCTCGGTCACGTAGCCCGCCGTGGTCACATCGGGTCCAAAATTCGCAAGACCATAGTCCACCGTGGACCCGGTCATCGTCAGGGAAAGAGAGCCGGAGCCCATCTGGAATGCGCTCATTGGAATTCCATTGCCGTTGTTATCCCGGACCGTGAATGTCACCGCCGGCTTCTGCCCCGCACCGCCGCTGTCTACCTTGACGAGAGTAAAGTTGAGGCCGGGAATCATCGTCGATTGGTCCGGAATGGTGTGCGCCCCTAGAATTGACGCGTCAAACTCCAGCACACCCTGAGGTATGTGACAGTTCGCGCACAGCGCATCGCTGATTTGAGGCCCGCCGGGGTGGTTCGCTCCGGTCGCGAAATTCACGTTGTCGTGGCATGACCCGCACGCCGCTGCCGTCGGATTCGTCAGCCATACATTGGTCTGAGATGCCCCATTCTTCGGGTTGTGGCACGTCTGGCAGCGACGCACGTCGGCTGGATACACCACGGTGGACCAGTCATTAACGGAGTTTTGAAAGCCGATAATCTGGTACGGCTTGCCGGCCTGTACGCTCGGAAGCGAACTGCCCATGTGAATCTTGTGAATAAATACCTTCATGTCCAAAGCGTTTCCGGTATCGGGATCCGATGTCTGCGGCTGGTGGCAGATGATGCAGAGCGAAACGCTGCGCCGCGAGCCTCCGTGCGCCGCGAGCCCGGCCGATCCCGTAACGCTGGTCAAGCCGTTCGGGAGTCCGTGACATTGATTGCAGTCGGCCGTCCGAACCACGTCGCGAGGGGCTGGAGTACCGCCGGCAGGTACGAAATCAAAAGTGGTATCAGCGTAGTTCGTTCCGAGGTCCCACTGGGTCAGGTTCCGGCTGCCGTAAATCCCGATCCGATGCGTTGCGCTCGCATCGAAACCGGCCGGGGCTTTCGTCGCAAACGTGTATACATATTCGCCCGTTGAGACGGTCCGGGTGGTGCCGCCGGAATCCGCAGCGGCCTGCGTGCCCGTCGCTCCACCTGGCGCGGTCGCGGTACGCACTATGTACGAACTATATTGCTCCTGCCCTCTCGGAATGTACGCCGCGAGGAAACTCAGGCTGATGGGGCCCGGCGTCGTGACCCCGCTCCTATCGAGTGGATTCCCGTTCGGGTCGGCGAGTTTGTAATCGACGCTGATCGTTCCGTCCGACCCGATCTGGCTCGATACTACCGTGACCGCCAATCCCGGCTGAACATACACCGTCACCGAAGGATCCGCATAGTATGCCTTCTCATACGGCGTGTAGACAGAGTTTCGCTGCCCATCCACAAACAGCGAGAATCCGCCTACGAGCGCACTCACAAGAACAATTCGTCGATTCGCCCCGCGCACGGCACCCCCCGTCTGAGAGAACCCTCCGACCAGGATGCGGCTTCTTCGCCGTAGATCCAGGATTTTCGGAAGGCGCTGGCTCAGGCGGCCGCCGGAACGTTCTCGCGTACGTCCGGTTCCGTCAATTCGAGCAGTCTACCTGATTCGCGCAAGTACTCGAAGAGGTGATGGGACGGTCCCGAAAGCTTCAGATCGTCGAGCCCGACCAGGCCTTTCCCGGATGGCCTTAAGGGAAGACCGCCTGAAAGATCGCGTAGCGCGTCCACTACAGCCTGGCGCGGCATCGGCGCCACATACAGCTTTACATTGGCTGCAAGCAACTTGCCGAGCCCCTCCAACAGCGTTCCCGGGAGATTCTGATAAAAGGTCTCGTGCATGATCTTGGCTGCGGCAGCAATGCTAAGGACAAACCGAACGGGCTCGGTGGAGTACCGTCGCAGATACCGGCTCAACAGGTACGTTTCGGCAAGGTCGGACAGGATCAACGGACCGCGCGGGCTAAGTTGCCGAACGCACTTGAGCATGTCCACCGCCGGAGGTGTCCTGCCGCAGTCCACATGGCAGGTGCTCATCTCCGTTAATGTCACCGGATCGCGCTCGAACTTCACGCCCTCGGCGCGCAGGCGCCGGCTAGCCGCTTCGAGCAGCTCCGGATCGAGCAGCTCCGGATGATCCGAAGTTCCCCGCATGACCAGGAGCGGGCGCTTCCGTAGTACGCTCGCCGGCTCGACGGGCCCGCCCTTCTCATCAAACAGCACCGCATGTGCCATCTTCCGGTACAGCAGCGCGAGGCACCACTCGTTTGTATCCTGGTGCAGGAACGCCGGACCGTCGACCTCGATGACGTCAATTTCTATGCGCGCGGTGGTGAGTTCTTCAAACAGCCCATCCATGAAGGTACCGATCTCCCCCCTCTGGTGAAATGCCGCATAGATCAGGTTGACTCCCAGGATTCCGACCGCATGCTGTTGCCGTTGCGCGGTGCTATCGAACAGATTGATGTGCAGCAGAATCTGCGAGGGCTTGGAACCAGGTTCGGTTTGAAACCGAATCCCCAGCCAACCATGTTGTTGGTTGGTGCCTTCAAAGTTGCGGGCCGCCGCCGTATCCGCAAATACGAAAAAACGCTTGGCAGTTCCACGACTGGCGCTGAGCCGCTCCAGGAGCAGCCTGTACTCCCAGTTCAGCATCGCCACCAGCCGCTCTTTGGAAACGTAACGCGTTCCCGCCCCGTAAATCTCGTCGCTGAAGGTCTTATCGTACGCTGACATGGTTTTTGCGACCGTGCCGGAGGCAGCCCCCACACTCAAAAACCAGCGCGCTACCTCCTGGCCGGCTCCAATTTCGGCCAGCGTCCCGTAAATCGAGCCCTCGAGGTTCAGGGATAATGCCTTACCGTGAACGTCGCTTGGCTCGGGAGCAGTCAGCGCCGGGTTCATCTTTTTCCCGTCCTCAACTATTTGCCATAATTCTTCTGCTCGCCGGCGGCCTCCATTGTCGAAAGTCGCTCCGACAGGCCAAGCGTTTTGAGAATCTGAGGTGAAGCCTCATCCATTGCCAGCGGCTCGTGACAGGCGTTGCAATCCGCCGCGATGGCATTACCGCCTTGAGCGGTGTGCGCGCCATCGTGACAGCGGAAGCACCCTGGAAAATCCGTGTGGCCTAGATTGTTTGGGTAAGTTCCCCACGTGACCTTGAGATCCGGAAATACATTCCGGTTATAGATTGCGAGAACTCCCGCCGCCGCGCGTGACACCGTCTGAGGTTGCTGTGCGAAGAGTGCGGGATAATTCTGCTGGTAAAATCCGGTCAGCGCCGCCGGGATCTTTGTCGCCGCCTCTTCGCGTGTTGCGTATTCAGTCCTCAGTACTTCTACCCCTTTTTTCTTGATGAATGGCAAGCTTATCGGAATCTGCCCTGCCGCCATAGCTTTGTCCATCGCTCGTTCCGGCAGATCGAAGGTGTGTGCTGGACGATTGTGGCAATCCACGCACTGCATCTCAAACTGCGGCTGCACTTGCGGTGAATCGCCAGGCGGGTCGGCAGCCGCGTACCGGCGCACCTCCCCGGTCGTATCGTTATGATATTCGACCCAGGAAATCGACTGCCGCGAACTATCGGTCGCGCCGAACCGGATCCGAATTCCCGGCCCTAGATGCGCGCCGTGAATGCCGGAAAACCCGGCGCCCCCTATCATCATCAGGAGCACAGTCTGCGTGCGCGTGTTTGCTTCATCCTCCGCATACTTACTGAGGATGCGAAGCCGAGTACCGCTGAACTTATCCGGCCAATGGCAGTTCTCGCATGTCTGCCGCGCAGGCACCAGCCTGTTGCTCGTGATCGCGGAAGGCACCGGTCGCGGCGCGGTTCGCATGACGGTTTCGACCAGTTGGCGCATCCCGTTCATCTTGCTTTGAACCCACCCTGCCGCGCCCGGGGCCACGTGACACTCCACACATTCCACTCTGGAATGAGCAGAATTCTGGTACGCCGTAAATTGTGGCTTCATCGTGTGACAAGTTGCGCCGCAGAACTGCGGAGTTTCCATATGTGCCACGGCCCTGTACGTCAGTTGGGTTCCGATCAACAGGTTCACTCCGGTGGTGATCCCCAGAAATAATGCCAGGCGGCGGAGAGCCGTCTTGCGGTCGAACCCCGCTTCCGCCAGCCCCATGCGGATCTCCCGCTTGCTCAGGTAGACCCCAATCGGAATCAGCAGCAGCCCAAGGAGGAACACCAGCGGAAGGACGAAGAAGACGATGATGCCCACATATGGGTTGTCCGCGTGCCCTCGAAGCTGATGCGGCGTTATGAAGAGTAACGAAAGCCAGGAGGTGATCACCAGCGCCGCGCCGGTGAGGCTCAGCCAGTGGCGCGTGAGAAGGTACCAGGCAGGCGTTCTTGGCATTGCAGGCATTGGAAACGTCCAGCTAGGGTGGCGCATCCCGCCGCGGTTCCAGGCCGTTAGCCGCGAGTCCCGCCTGCCCGGCTGGGCGCCTGTTCAATGGATGAGTGGTCGGCGGAAGTCGATTTAGAGTCTTGCGCGCAAAATAAAAAATCGCCGATTCCGGCCGGGGCATCATACCACGACATGAGGAAGCGGATTCTGGCAACCCTCGCGGTGGCCCTGGTGAGTGCTCCTTTAGCATTCGCCCACGCCATCCTGTTATCGGCCGCACCCGCCGCAAACCAGTCCGTTTCGGGACCTGATATCGACGTGCAATTGAAATTCAACTGTCGCATTGACTCTGCCAGATCGCGCCTCACCTTATCTTCGCGGGATCGCAGTGTTCGCCCACTCGCCCTGCAGCAGTCAGACCCTGCGGTCTTGAATTCGCACATTACCGGTCTTGCTACGGGTGAATATCGGTTGCAGTGGCAGGTTCTTGCGGCGGATGGCCACATTACGCGCGGCGAAGTGCCATTTTCGGTTCGATAACGGCGACTCAGTGGCGGCCCAACTGCTCGACATCTTCGGCTTCCTCTCCGTACTGCTCCGCGGCGGAGTGCTGGCGCTGAACACTCTCGTCCTGGGCGGGATCGTGTTTACGTTCTGGGTTTTGCGTGGTCCTTCCCGCCATCGGGAAAACGAGATCGTCTGGCACCCCTGCCGCCGTCTGCTGTGCTTCTCCGCATCAGCACTCGCGGTGGTGCAGTTCTGTTGGGTCGCGACCGATACCTCTATTCTCTCCAGCACCACCGACCTTGGCCTGCGCGAGATTTCCGGCGCTACCTTCTTCGTCGCCGGAATGGCCGGGTGCGCCGCTGCTTGCACGATTGCAGCCGCGACATTTGCCCGGACGCGGCGTCCCCGGGCCTTTTTATGGGCGCCGGCGCTGATTTCGCTGGGAGCCGTGGCCGCCACCAGCCACGGGGCCGGGCGCCTGGATCATCGCATCGGTCTGATCTTCCTGACAGTTTTGCATCAGGCATCCACAGCAGTTTGGCTCGGAGGGCTTCCCTATCTGGCTGTCTCGCTCGCACGATTCCCGGCGGCTGCCCCGCTGATCTGCCGCCGCTTCTCTCCATTGGCCTTGTGCAGTGTCTCTATCCTCGCAGCGAGTGGCCTCGCCATGTCGCGAGCTTACATCGGTTCCGGCGCAGCTATCTATGGAACAGCTTACGGCGCGATGGTGGCCTCCAAGGTCGTACTCCT
>Ga0126381_100004315_pt1 | contig 15465 bp, 20 predicted proteins | sample PanSoiMetPlot_28_FD_96465 | JGI IMG/M metagenome (GOLD analysis project Ga0126381, IMG submission 96465) | Tropical forest soil microbial communities from Panama - MetaG Plot_28 | ecosystem: Environmental > Terrestrial > Soil > Tropical forest > Bulk soil | place: Panama | collected 2016-02-17 | reverse complement strand
GAGTCCTTCGCGCGCGAGCTCTTCGTAGGCAAGAGCGACGGTGTCGCGGTTGACGCCCAGCTCCGCGGCGAGCGCCCGAATGGTGGGTAGCCGGGAGCCGGCGGAAAGCTGCCCCGAGGAGATGTCGGCCCGCACCCGGTCGGCGATTCGCCGATAGGCCGGAGCGTCCTCTCGAAGGGCGGTCGGAGACGCCATGCAAGGAACCTACCTGGCTGACAATGACCAGTCAATCCTACAATATAGTCCGAATCTAGCTCTATTTATCGATTTTCTCATCTGACAATCAGCAGAAGAACGTTCCCCAGACCCTCGAACGCTGGAGCGCCGCCGTGCACCCGCGGTGCCCGAAGCTGTGCCCTGCGGCCGCCAGGAGGAGAAGGTCCTGGTGGCGAGCGCTTGGGTCGGCGGGATTCCGCGCGGCTTCCGAGAGCACTACGGACGGGGACGCGGCACCAGGCGCCTGATGCCCGGGGCGGCCCCGTGCTATCCACACCCACCGGCACGGGGGATCAAGTCGGTGGGCACGCGCCCTACCCCATCACCTTCCGCCTCCGAAGGAACCGCACCATGAAGGCGCTCGCGTCCGCTGGGATCGCATTGGCGGCAATCCTCGCACTGGCGTGTGCGAGCGCCGACAAGCCTAAACTGACCTGGCTGCGAGCAGACGGAACCCCCGCGACCCGCGCGGAGCTCCAGGCTGCGAAGCAGGAGTGCCTTGCTTCAACGTCCACGAACCCAAGCTCGCCACACCCCCGTGTCGAGGACAAAGCCTACGCCCAAAGGGTCGTCCAGTGCGTACAGGCCAAGGGATACCAGCTGGTCGACGAGGACCAGTCGGAGTGATCCCCTGCTTGCTCCGCGATCCGAAGCGTCGCTTCCACTTCTTCGGACGTCTGGCGCTGCTGGCCACTGCTGCCTGCGCGGCACGGCTGGCGCCGATCGTCGAGTCCCGACCCATCGCACCTCGCGACAGCTCGCTCAAGAAGGTGGCGGTTGCCCCCTTCGTCCCGGGTTCCGCGCTCGCGGACTCCCTCGCTCCAGGAACGACGAGCCCGGACGAGGCGGCGGACTCGGTGGCTGGGTTCCTCTCGGACGCGCTCGCGGCGCACGGCATCCCGATCGTGCCCCCCGGCAAGTTCGGGGCGCTGCCGCCCGGCGCGGATGGCAGGTCGCCCGATCCCGTCGCCGCTGCGCAGCTCGCGGCGGACCGATTCGAGGCAACAGGCATTCTGCTCGGAACGCTGCAGCGCTATCGCGAACGGGAAGGCAGCGCGCGCAGCACGTCGAGTCCGGCCAGCGTCGCCTTCGAGGTGACGTTCTATGCCGCACCGAGCGGAAGAAAGCTCTGGACCGCGCGGTTCAGCGAGACCCAGCACTCTTTGAACGAGCGACCTCTGGACGCGAGCCGCTATCCCGGCGGCGGCACGCGCTGGTTGACCGCCGCCGAGCTCGCCCGCTGGGGTGCGGACGCCACCGCCGAGAGTCTCACCACAGGTTCCTGAGCCCGCATTCCACTCATGCTCGGGAGGAAGGCGCGCGCGCGAACCGCGCTTCGATCCTGCGGTAGACGAAAAGAAGTGCAAAGAAGGCGATCACCAGCTCGAAGGCGCGCCACGCCAGGTGATCCACAATCCTGCGTGTCACATCGCCGCTCGCAGCCTGCGTCTCGGACACAAGTCCCCTGAGTTGCACGGCGGCCTGGTTGATCTCCAGCGCAGCGCGCTCGTAATCTTGGATATCGAACGGACGAGATCCCGTGTCCTTTGCGGCATCGTTCGGAGGGGCACGCACTGCCGAAACCATCGCCGTCCACGCCACGCCCGCCTGCTTCAGCTGCTCCGTGGTCCGGTCCAGGGCGGTCACCACCGGCTCGAGGCTCTTGGCGGTCCCACTCGCCTCCCCGAGCGCTGCTCTTGCGGCTTCCAGGGTCTGCTTCACCTGCCCCTGGCTGGCATCGACCTGGGCCACGAGCTGCGAAGCCTCGCGCCCCAGGTCCTGCGGCATGGAACTCGCGGCCGCCGAGAGCTGCTGCGCGCTCTGGGCCAGGGATTGGAAGGCCTCGAGTCCTGACTCGACGGTGCGGTGGGTCTCCAGGTCGAAGGCGAGGAGCTCGAGGTTCCAGCGCAGGAAGGTTGGGAGTGCCGCGATGACTTGTGTGAAGCGCAACGCCGTCTGGTTGAAGTCGCGGATCGCTTGGGCCCCGGCGTCCACGCCCTGGAGCGCTTTGAACGGCGAGAGGGGAACTCCCACGAACCAGCTGAACGGATTGCCGACCCTGGTGGCTTCCGTGTAGTTCTGGACTGTGTCCACCACAAACTCCCCGCGCATCGGGTGCATGCGGCTGAAGTCCTCGACCTGCTGGGTGATGCGGGCGAGCTCCGCTTGCGACAGGAACCGGGCGCCGATCTCCTCGATCCCCTCCCTCAGCTCCCTTGCCGCGTTGATCGCAATCTCCTGGTCTTTGCCAAAGAGCTGCGCCCCATCCCCCGTGGAGAGGTAGGTCTCTTGGGATGAAGCCAACGTAAACAGCAATACGTAGGCTTGGAGGGGATCGGGCAGTAGGGCAGTCTGGTAGGCCAGGGGAGTGATCCGCAGCTTCCAGAGCAGCGTACGCCGACGAACCTCGGGATCCCGCGTGTTCGCGCGGATGGTGTCGGCGGCCACCGTGACGGTCCCCTGAAAGATCGAGGAGTAGGTCGCGAGGTAGCCCTCGAGTTCTTCGGCGGAGATGCGCTCGTTCCGCGCGGTCCGACCGAAGAGCGGGATCAGAGGACGACCGGCCGAGCACCCGGCGACCAGCACCAGGAGGCAGAGGAGGATCCCGCGTCCGGTCCGGGGCCTCTCGCGGCACAGCATCTCGTCTCCTCCTTCACGAGGGCGAATGCGCCGTGTCTACCATGGCGCGCAAGCCATTCGCCACAGGGCCCCTGCAGCGTGTCGCGACGCGCGCTTGGGGTGGAGCGAATCCGGGGTCTGGGCGGGTTCGCGCCGACGTCGAGTAAACTCCGGGGGTGCGCGACGCAATCCTCGTCCTGAACGCCGGGTCCTCGAGCCTCAAGTTCTCGTTGTTCCGAGGCAGCGACGGCGACGCGGAGCTGCGTTCGGTCTTCGAGGGACAGGTCGAGGGCATCGGCCAGCACACGGCCCGCTTGGTCGTCAGCGACGCCGCTGGAAAGCGCCGGAGCGCCGAGTCCCTGCCGGCGGCGGAGGCCGGTGATCATCGCGCAGCGATTGCGCGCGTGCGGACGTGGCTGCGCGATCACGGCGGTGTGGAGGGGCTGGGCGCCGTGGGCCACCGCGTGGTGCATGGGGGATCCGTCTACGACGCACCTGTTCGCATCGACAAGGCCGTCCTGGAGCAACTCGAGCACCTGGTCCCCCTTGCACCGCTCCACCAGCCCCAGCAGCTCGCGGCCATCCGCGCGGTCGCCGACGACGCACCGGACCTGCCGCAGATCGCCTGCTTCGACACCGCATTCCATCGCTCACAGCCCGCCCTTGCCCAGGCCCTGGCACTTCCCCGCGAGCTCACCGACGCGGGCGTGCGCCGCTACGGCTTCCACGGCCTTTCCTACGAGGCGATCGCACTGGTGCTTCCTGACCTGGCTCCGGAGATCGCCGACCAGCGCGTCGTGGTCGCCCATCTTGGGAATGGCGCCAGCCTGTGCGCGATGCGGGGACGACGCAGCGTGGCCACCACGATGGGCTTCAGCACACTCGATGGGCTGGTGATGGGCACGCGGCCTGGCGTGCTCGATCCGGGGGTGCTGCTCTACTTGATGGAAGAGCGCGGAATGGACGCCCGCGGTCTGGAGGAGCTGCTCTATCAGCGTTCGGGTTTGCTTGGGGTCTCCGGCCTCTCGAGCGACATGCGTGAGCTCCTCGCGAGCACCGATCCGAGAGCGCGCGAAGCCATCGACCTGTTCGTCTACCGCATCGCCCGTGAGCTCGGCTCCCTCGCCGCCACCCTCGGCGGGATCGATGCCCTCGTCTTCACCGGGGGAATCGGAGAGAACGCCGCTGCGATCCGCACCCGGGTCTGCGGGGACGCCGAGTGGCTCGGCGTGCGGATCGACGAGGCCGCCAATCGCGCCGGCGGCCCCCGCATCTCGGCCGCGGGATCGGGGGTCTCCGCGTGGGTGGTGCGAACGGACGAGAATCGCATGATCGCGCGGCACGTCCGCACGCTCTTGGCACAGGGCTAGACTCAGCGGACCGAGCGGGCCTATCTCTGCGCCCCGTCCGCCTCGCGGTTCCACTGGTTCATGGCCGCTTGAATGCCCGACTCCACGAAGGTCAAGATTGCCCGCGCCGCGTCCTCGATCCGCGACGGGAGGGTCTTTTCCTCTTCGAGGCCGAAGGCTTCGAGCACCCAATCCGCCGTGTCCTGGCCCGGGTGCGCGGCGCGACCCACGCCAAAGCGCAGACGCGGGAACCCGTCCTGACCGAGGTGCTCGATGATGTCGCGCAGGCCCTTATGCCCCCCCGGCCCTCCGCCGGGGCGCATGCGGAGCCGGCCGAACGGCAGATCGACATCGTCTGACACGACGAGCAGGTCCGTCGCGAGGTCGCCCATGGGCAACAAGCGGACCGCTTCCGCCACCGCCTCGCCCGAGAGGTTCATGAACGTCTCCGGCTCGAGGACGGCCACGTCGCAAAGGCCCGCCCTCCCGCGGCCAAATCGCCCGGAGAATTTCCGGCTCGCCAGCGTGATCCCATGCTGCGCGGCGAAGGCCTCCACCACGCGGTAGCCGATATTGTGACGCGTCGCTGCGTAGCGACGGCCCGGGTTGCCGAGCCCGACGACGAGCTTCACAAGAGATGGCCCTGGGGGTCTCGGCTACTCCGCGCCCTTGGTCGGAGCACCCTTGGCCGTGGGCGCAGCAGCCTTTGCCGCCGGTGCCGCCGCCTTGCCTGCCGGCGCGGCCGCTTCCTCGCCCTCCGCGGGCACTTCGCCCTCGACCTCCGGCGCGACCTCCGCAGCGGCCACTTCCGGCACGATCTCGGCGGCCGGCGCCACGACTGACACCACGGAGAGATCCGGGTCGCTCAGGAGCTTCACACCCTCAGGCAGGGTGAGGTCCCGCACGTGAATCGACTGGCCGATCAGGAGCGCCGACACGTCCACGTCGATCTGGTCGGGAATGGCACGGGGAAGGCACTCGATCTCGAGTTCGCGCAACGCCTGGTCGAGGATGCCGCCGTCCAGGGCGACCCCGGCGGCGGTACCCACCACGTGGATCGGCACGGAGACCTCGATCGTTTTGGTGAGGTCCACCTCGTAGAGGTCGGCGTGGAGGAGCGAACCTTTCACCGGGTGACGCTGCAGCTCCTTTACGAGCACGACTTTGCCCGTGAGATCGCTGCGGCCCGACACCGCGAGATCGATCAGGGTATTCATTCCCGCCTCACTCGCCGCGAGGAGCCTTTCGAGCAGCCTCGGATCGAGTGAGATCGGAACGGATTTGCGGCCCCGACCGTACAGGATGGCGGGGATCCGGCCGGCGGCACGCAGCCTGCGGCCCATCCCTTTTCCCGTGTGCTCGCGAACCTCGACAGACAGCGCATGGTCACCCACGACGGACTCCTTGACTGGGACTAGACGAAAAGAGAACTCACGCTCTCTTCGTTGTTGATGCGACGGATCGACTCGCCAAGCAGGGTGGCGATCGACACGACATAGACCTTGCTCGATCCGCGCGCGTCGGCGCGCAGCGGAATCGAGTCCGTGACGACGAGCTCTCGGAGCGGAGATTCCTCGATCCGCTTGATCGCAGGGCCGGACAGCACGGGATGCGTGATCGCCGCGTAGATGGCGCGCGCCCCCGCCTTCTCGAGCGCCCGTGCCGACTCGGTGAGGGTGCCCGCCGTGTCAACGATGTCGTCCACGATCACGCAGGTGCGGCCGCGCACGTCACCGATGATGTTCATCACCTCCGACACGTTTGCAGCCTCGCGCCGTTTGTCGATGATGGCAAGCGGTGCGTCGAGACGCTTCGCGTACGCCCGCGAGCGCTCCACCCCACCTGCATCCGGCGAGATCACGCAGAGGTTGTCGCCGAAGCGCATGCGGATCGCATCGAGCAGGATCGGGGTCGCGAAGACGTTGTCGACCGGGATGTTGAAGAAGCCCTGGATCTGGCCCACGTGAAGATCGATGCAGAGCACCCGGTCCGTGCCGGCCACGGAGAGCAGGTCGGCCACCAGTTTGGCGGTGATCGGCATGCGCGGGCGAACCTTTCGGTCCTGCCGGGCATAGCCGTAGTACGGGATCACCGCGGTGATGCGCCCCGCCGAGGAGCGGCGCAAGGCGTCGATCACGATCAAGAGCTCCATCAGGTGGGTGTTCTGGGGCGCCGAGGTCGACTGCAGGACGAAGCAATCCATGCCCCGGACATTTTCGTGGATCTCCACCGAGACCTCGCCGTCGCTAAACGTGCCGACCTCGGCCTTGCCGAGCTCGATGTCGAGATAGCTCGTGATCTCCTGGGCAAGATCGCGATTCGAGTTCCCGGCGAAGAGCTTCATGTCTTGCATATCGGCCGTCGCTTCCGCCTGGGAGCGCTTCGTTCTTAGGCTCCCGCGGAATCGGAGTCTCCATTGGTCTTGGTGCGGCAGGGCTCGGAGCGTAGCGCATTTCCAAAAACCCGCCGGAAGGGCGAGGGGTTAGCGCGCTAGACGCGCAAGTGCAATTGCCCCTACTCCTCGGCATCTGCGAACCCAGCGGGCAGCTAGGCTCCACTCGGTGGTGAGGCGGCTATGAACCTTTCATGGGCGCGGCACCATGACCGAGACCCTCTTTAGGTCGTGGCGCATGATCGGCCTAGCGGGGATGTGTCGGGCAATAGTGCGGAAGCCAGCACGTGTGAACGCTGAGGCGTAGCCGGTGCTGGACGACGTGCCGGAGACGCTGGCGTCGAAGGGATACGCTTCGAGTGCCGTCGCTCTGGCACGCTTGGCGACTTTCAACGCGGCTGCTATCAGCGCGAAGCTGACCGCTTGCCTGCGATAGCTCCTGCGGACGTACATGCACGATATGGACCATACGGGGACATCGTCGACTGGCTTCAGCCGCCACTCGTGGGGAAGCCACGTTAGGGCCTCACGTGGGCCAAGCTGACACCAGCCCACCGCCAACTCGTCGTGGAACGCGAGCAGACCCGGGGGTGGCCCCTGTTTTACGACCCGGCGGAATGCCGCTTTGTTGTGCTGGGCTGGTCTTCGACGGTAGGCGGGACCGATCCTCCAATACATGCACCAACAGCCGTGGTAGGCCCCCTCTTTACCGAAGAGATCCTCGAGAGCGGGCCACAGGTCGGGAGTTAGCGGACGGACCTTGAGCTCCATGAACTGCGCATCGCCGCCTAAGGGATCGCTCGCTCAGGTGTGAGCGCGCCGACTGCGATGGTACACGACAACGCTACCTCGCCATACTGCAAGAGCCACAGTGAATTGCGAAACGGCGCTCGTCAGCGACAGCGACACGGCGACGAAACCTAGGCGCGGCCTTCCTTGCAAGGCCGGTCTGGATGAAGTCGAGGTCGTAGGACCGGTAGGCGTTGTTGGAATAAATCGACACCACACTGCTGCCCGAGAGGACGACACGCATGCCATGGCGCTCCAATGCGGAGCAAACCAACGCTGCGAGCTCCTCCAAGGCGAGAGTCCGTTGGATCCGGCTCAGAGAGGCTTCCCGGTGCGGCGCGGCCGCGTGCGCCGCGCGAAGTACCGGCGGCGCTCGCTCTCAGGCAAGGCACGAAGAGCCTTCCGGAGCATCTCGCGGAGCTCGTCCAGAAACAGGAAGCGCGGGTTCCAGACGAAGAGGCGTGTCCGGCCCTTGAGCTGACTGACCAGGACCCCCGCTGATTCCAGGCGCCCCAGCTGGCGCTGCACCATGCTCACCGGAAGATCGTCGAAGGTGACGGCGATGGCGCGGGCATAGCCTTCTCCGTAGTGCTCCAGATACAGCAGTACCTTTTCGGCAGTGGCATTTCCCAGGATGCCTTCCAACATAAGGGTGACCTACGACCTTATTTCAAGGTCACATTACCCTATAAGAAGGTCATTCACAGACCTTGGTCGGGCGAGGGTTCCGTGCCCTACCACGGATATGCCGGAAGGGCCCTTGCAATCACAAGGGGTAATGGTTGGGGCGGCAGGACTCGAACCTTTCGGTTTAGAACGAATGCACCAGCCTTTCCAGGGACTTACAGTTCTGCACGTTTGAGTGCATTCTGAGTGCAAGGGCCGCTCACGCCAGCGGTCCACCAGCGGAGTCCCCTAGGACGCGGTTAGGTTGGCCCGGGGTACTCTCAAGGCCGCCGCAAGGGGTCTTCGGAGACGGCGCCGCGGCGCCCAGGCGGCGCCTGACGTTCACTGGCAAAGCTGGTTCATCCACCTCGAGTGCGTACGGGGGTTCAAATCGGGGGGGCCTGCTTTAGCACAGTCGGTCAGCACAACTTCGACTTCCGGGTGGCCGCTTGACTCCCGTTGGCTCCCTACGGTCGCTCTGCACCACAGCGCGGCTTCGCGACGGGTGGTGTAGGGTGCTTCACGGCAGGCGGCAGATGAGCCGCAAGCCCTTGAGCGGCGAGAGTATCGAGAGCTTCCGTATGGCGCTTCAAGGCTTCGCTGTCTTAGCCTCGGGCCTATTCGCCGGTGTCGCCCTCTACGTCGCTCTCATTGCGCGTGCATCGTGGCTTCGATCGGTGCGCTCGGACGTTGCAGTCGCGCTCAGGGACTTTCGCTTCGTCTTTCCGCGAGTCATCGTCTTGCAGGGTTTCCTTTTGGTCCTTGGTACGTTCTGCTCCGTAGGCTGGTGGCTCAAGAGTGGGGCGACGGCCTTCCTGGCGGGAGGGGCCCTTCTGGGGGCGGTCGCGCCATTCACCGTGTTGTTCGTCACACCGGTCTACAGGCGCCTGCTCAACCCAGCGATGGAAGCGCAGCCAGCGGAAGCGGAGCGTCAGCTTCTCCGTTGGGCATGGCTACATCTTGCTCGCGCCGCTCTTGGGCTTGGCGCCTTCGGACTTCTTGTCACATCGCTTGTGTATCGGTGAAGAGAGCGTTGCCCCCGTCGTGAATCAGAGGGCTTCGCTAGTGCGGGGGGGGCGCTTTGAAACAAGCGAAACGCTCCCATTCGATATCCCTGTGGCGATGTGAAGAGCGGTGACTCCGCCCTAAGTGCCTCCAGGACCCGGAGGGCCGCCAGAGCTCGCGCCTCGCGACCTCAAAGGAAGCCAGCACCCGCACTTCACCGCCCGATCTTCCGTGCGACCTGCTCGGCGCGAGCCGTGGCGCCGATCTCTTCCCGACCGCGGGCTACGGAACCGGCGCTCTCTCGCCCGCCCCCCCTTACACCGCCGCATGTCGCTCCCCGAGGTCGCCGCGGGACCGCACCGGAGGCGGGCGCAGCCGGGCCTAGGCGCGTCGCGCCACCGCAAGCCCGAGCACTCCGCCCATCACGAGCAGGGCCGTAGCGGGCTCCGGCACAATCGCGATGCCGAGCGGATCAGTTGCTCCTGTGATGAAGGACTCGGTCAGACCGGTGCCGTCGAGATTCACGCGGCCGATAGTGCCCGCGAATTCAGCCGCATAGTAGATGTAGGCCCCCGCGACTGCGATGCCGGAGGGGCCTGTCGACGGGGATAACTGGATGAAGGTCAGGTTCGCGCCCGTACCGTCGAGATTCGCGCGGGCGATCGAGTTTGTACCCTCATTCGACCAGTAGATGAATGACCCACTGATGGCGATACCCGCCGGACCGTTAACCCCCGTGATGAAGCTCTGGTTCACGCCCGTACCGTCGAGACTCGCACGCCCGATCGTGTTCGCTCCAAAGTTCGCCCAGTAGATGTGGCTCCCGTCTACCGCGACAAAGGTTGGAGTTGTTGCCCCCGTGATGAGGCTCAGGTTCACGCCCGTACCGTCGAGATTCGCACGCGCGATCCAATTCGTGGACGAACTCGCCCAGTAGATGTGGGTGCCGTCGACCGCGACGCCAGTCGGGTTGAGTAAGAGCCCCCCCGAAATGAAACTTAGGTTCACGCCCGTACCGTCGAGATTCGCACGGGCGATCGCGTTCGAGGATTCGTTCGCCCAATAGATGTGGGTCCCATCCACCGCGACACCGTACGCCCGATTGGACCCCGTGATGAAATTCTGGTTCACGCCCGTACCGTCGACGTTCGCGCTGCCGATCGTACCCGGAAGATTGTTCGCCCAAAGAATCCCGATTGCCTTCGCCGAAGGCGCGACCCACATGGCGAATATTCCCGCAATGACGAAGGCTTTAGCGAGAAGAACGGAGCGGCGGAAGATGTACACTGTGACCCCCAGCGCCCGAAAAAAGCCGGGGGAGTCCGCCTAGCGCAGCTCCCCTTCCCGTGGGCATTCTCCCATGCCCCCCCAACGGCGTCAATCGAGACCGAGGACCGAGGCTGAGAACACGACCGTGTGTGCGTCGATGCGTCGAATGCGTCGCAGGCGCCGGCGCTGGGACTCCTGGAGGGACCCAAGGAGATGTCGGGCGTAGTCGCGGGGAGTCAGATCTACGGACGAGTCCAGGGACCCACTCTGGAACGCGGGAGCGTCTCTGCGATGGTCCCGACGCGATGGGCTCCCGAGGCTCGAGAGGGTCCTGCGCGGGGCCTGGGTGGGGGTCTCCAGGGGTGACGCCCAGAGGGCGACTCGTTTGTGAGAACATTGGCCGGCCGACCCGCAACGCCGCGGGGGCCGCTCTGGGAGGCGCTCAATGACAAACCCCGACGCCAGCGTTCTCATGGTGCGACGTTCGATCTACGTCAAGGCTACGCCCGATCGCGTGTGGCAGGCATTCACCTCCAAGGCCCGCATGGACGAATGGTGGGGTCTGACTAAGGGCTCGCCGGAGGCTGGCACGTCCAAGGGCCAGTGGCTTACCGCGTATGACCCCCGCGTTGGCGGGCACATCGAGATGGCGGTGATGTGGGACGGCAAGCGCGCAAGCTATGGGGGCGTGATCAAGACTTTGGAGTCGGCGAAGGAACTGACCTTCGAAAACGACTGGATCCCTAACCGCGGCTGGAAAGAGCCGACCTTCATCACATTGCGTTTGACTCCGGCTCTCGGCGGAACGCTGGTCGAGCTGTTCCACTACGGATTCGAACACACGGGCGCAGACGCTGGCGCGGAGCACGAGGGTTACGAAACCGGGTGGGGCATGATGCAGCTCAGCGCGCTGAAGGCGCTCGTCGAAGGCAAGCCCTAGCGGGACTCCCGCCATAGGTCCCGCCGCAAGGTGCACCTCGCCGGGCCATGTCACGAAGACCACCCTTGGATGGACGCAAGCGCGGCTTCGGTGCGCCTAGGCGTGACGCGGCGTTGCGGGTGCGGAACTGCGCTTCTGCAAACAGGGATTTCGAGACACGTGCCGGGCGGGTTGCCGGCTCAGCTCGTCGCCGACTGCCAGAGCGCGTTGGTACGTAGCCCGAGACTTCGAGCACGGCACGCCCAAGCGTAAACCTGGCCGAGCCGTTGGCCGCCTGGCAGCCTTCACGACCTGGGGGTTGTCCGTGAGTCTCCTTCGCCACGAGATCCGCCTGGACGCCATCGAGGCGAAACTGACCGACCACGAGCGCCGCCTGGTTGCGGCAGAAGCCGCGATCCCACCGAAGACCGTCACAGCGCGAGATCGCACGCCAATGGCTCAGGGACAAGCTCCAGGAGGCGCCGAGAATGGCGATCGACCTACTGCGCGAGTCGCGTGACGACGGTATCTCCGAGCGCACCCTGCGCCGCGCCGCCCGCGACGTAGAAGTCAATCGGGGCCAGAGCGCCGCTGCAGATCGGAGGGCGTGGGCGAGGCGCCTCCCGCGTGGTGTGTGGGGAGAAGAGCACACGACGGCGGCGCCGTGATGGCGCTAGGCGTGCTCGAGGGCGCGTAGCCTCACGATCTCCCGATGAATGGCCCCGCGACTGACTCCCACGAGAGACGCGATGGCGCGGATCGGCTGGCCTGAGCCATGGAGGCGGGCAACGCGAGCCGCAGCCTCGGTAGAAAGAACGCTCGGCCTTCCGAAGCGAACCCCGCGGCGCTTCGCCGCTGCAAGCCCTGCGCGCGTCCTCTCCACGATCAGCTCCCGCTCCATCTCGCCGAGGGCGCCGAGAAGGTTGGCCACGAACCGGCCCAGAGCGCCCGAGGTGTCGATGCCCTGCGAGGTCGCGACCACCGAGACCCCGCACTGCGAAAGCTCCTCGAGCAAGAGCACGAGGTGCCGAAGCGACCTACCGAGCCGGTCAAGCTTCCAGACGAGAACCGTTTTCGAACCGGTGGCGCCTCGCATCAATGACCAGCGCGTCGAGACCAGGTCGCTTGTCTCGGCTGCCCGAGATCGTGTCCGTGTACTCCCCGACGACCTCGAAGCCCCGTACCCTGGCGTGCTCGCGCAGCTCGTCTGGAGGTCATGACGCTGATCGGACGTGCTCACGCGACAGTAGAGAGCGGCTCTCGTTCCCATGTGACTTTACCTCCAGTGCGCGTGGCGTACGCTTTCTCGAAATCAGAGGCAAGCGTATTTCAAGATTCCAGTCTGGTATAGGAGCAACCGATGAGCGCGCGAAAGGGCTGGGGCGGGAAGAGGGAAGGTGCGGGGCGGCCGAAAGGTTCGAGCCCGCACAGTCGCCGTCGCCGAGTGGTTGTGCTGGTAACGCAGGCCGAGTACGAAGCACTTGCCGGTCTGGCTAAGAAGGCGCACTCGACGGTCGGCGGCTTCGCATACGAGGTTGTAGCTCGTGCGCTGCGCCGCCTAACCTAGTCTCCATCGCGAACCATCTCCGCGAACAGCTCCCGGCAGCCGGCGCTCGGGGCGGAGCTTCGGCTCGGAGGCCCTCAGGGTGGCGTCCAACTAACCCAGCAAGCTGATCTCGATGGAAGGGTCTTTCCTCGATGACGGAATCGGTCTTCCGTTTTTGCCGACAAGCGGTTGGATTTTTGTAGGATTTCCCGTCAAAACAGCCCGACAGCAGCCATTGCTACCAGGCATGTGTCTTGCTGCGCCCTGTAGCAGGGGTTGGGGAGATCGGTGCCGCCATCGCTCTTCGTGCAGAGATCCTGACTTGGGGTTGGCAGCGCTCGCGACAGTCATTGTGCGTTCATCGGAAGTGGCCTGAGCCTCCCCGCAAGCCATCGGAATGAACTCGCCCTCGAAGGAGGAACACCCAGTGCGTCTTGTGCTCTCGAGCCTTTTTGCTGCGGCCTCTATTGTCTTCGTCGCGGAACTAGCCAGCGCCGCATCGGTAGTCATTAACAATGGATTTGCTCCGCCGAACCCAGCGAACGTCATCAACGCGTCCAATAGCTTCCCGGGTACCGCCGTGGACGTGCAGAATGTCGGTTGCAACGTGAACTTAATCGATCCCTGCCCTTCGCCGGGCGCACCCACTAGTGTCGCTCTCGTTACCGGCGGCGTCGTAGGCGGCCTCTTCGAGGCCCACGAGACTTCGTCGATCACAATGAGCGGCGGCACGGCTGGCGCGCTCGCCACCATCGAGTCGTCCTCCGCCATGTTGAGTGGCGGGGAGGCAGGCGACCTCGACGCGTCTGGTTCTTCGGTCGTCACAATGAGCGGCGGCACGGTACGTGGCGAGCTTGGAGCCTTTGACACAGCGTCCATCACCGTGAACGGCGGGACTGCGGCGAACGCCAACGTTCACGCAGACGGCTCCTCGTCGTTGACGATCACCGGTGGGACGTTTACCGGCTCCAACCTTACCGTGGGCGGCTCCCTCGCATCGATCAAGATGCGCGGCGGTGAGGGGATGGCGCAAGTGATTGCGGACGCTGGCTCTATAACGATCTTCGGGCAGGGCTTCGAAGTGGGTGGAATCCCAGTGGGCTTCGGCGTCATCCCGTTCCAGCACGGGACGCTCACAGGCGCCTTGGGGTCGGGTGAGACAATTGACGCCATCTTTTCCCACAACGGCTACCAGGGTGTGGACAACGGGACAATCACGCTTGCGTTCTCGACGGTTCCCGAACCCTCGACTGCCCTGCTGGTGACTGCTGGCGTGCTTGGGCTCGCCTCGGTGAGACGTGCGAGGACATGAGCGTCTAGTTGCTGCTAAGCGAGACACGCCCCGGCTTCGGTCGGGGCGTTGTCGTTTGTGCTTCGCCTCGCTACCCGTCAACGTCGCGATGAAGCCCAACTCACCTGGCCCCTGGCGCAAGACCCGCAAGCGCACCGAGCTCCGGCGCGCCTCAGGAGCGCTCTGAAGGAGAGGTCGCGGTCAGGAGCAGCCGTAGGTCCCGAACGGGACGCTGGACCGAGGCGGACAGCCTCAGTTATCCAAACATCACGTGAGCCGACGCGCCTGAGCCGGACCCAGAGTCGATCCGCGGCCACGATGAGAGCGCGAACGCGTGGATCACGACGACATTCAAGACCGGAACGAGGAGCGTAAGGCTCCACCAACCAGGAAAGCCGGCCTTCTGAGCGACGCGCGCTGCAAACCAGAGCAGCCACAGCGTTAACAGGGCGTCGAGCATCAGTGATCCAGACGCTCTGCAGGCCAAGAGCTGAACGTCAAGATGAACCCGATGACGAATGGGCCCAACGGAAGAAGAGTGAGCAACGAGAGGGCCGGCGTGAGGCCAGCGCGGCGAAAGATGCGCCAGAGCGCCGGCATGATCAGCAGCGTGAAGCCGTGGTACAGAAGTGAGGCTGGCAGGTCCATCGAACCTCCGGCGCGTTGTCGGAAGGCGGGGTCGAAGCGGAGCCGCGCGTGCAGGATCGGTGCTCATCGGGAACCGAGTCAACGCCTTTTGGCGTGACTGTGACGGCCCTCCAGGATCCACTGGAACCCCCAGGAATCCAAAAACCCTTTCGATTCGGCCGGTTGCCCGCTCTCTCCCATGTAAACTGGTCGCGCACCCCATAGCCCTTCAGACTCTCACCATCGAAGACGGACCATGACTGGGGGGTGTCATGGAACACCAACAACGACGGTTTCTCCGGACGAGCGAAGCGGCGGCGTTCCTAGCCGTCAGTCCGAAAACGCTCGAGGCGCTCCGAATTCGGGGCGGCGGCCCGCGCTACATGCGGCCGCCCGGGCGTCGGCTCGTGCTCTACGCGCTCGAGGACCTTGAGGCCTGGGCACGGACGGGCCAGCGCGAGTCCACCACTGACTCGACGCCAGAGAAGCGATAGCGCCGAGAACAGTTCAGACACGGACCAGAAAAGCGAAGCGCCGCCTGAGTTTGACGGCCCGGCGGCGCTCGCGAGGAGAACGATCGATGAAAGCTTACCAGAAACCCGCGGAGCCCATCTGGTTCAACCTTCCGCGTGAGGAGCGGCTAGCCAAACTGAAGGAAGCCCTCGAGCGCGAGGGATGGGTCCGGCATCTGCCCGAGTCGTGGGAGTGGGGCCATCCGCAGTGGCTGCAGTGGAGCCTCGAGGCGGCTGAAGTGGCCGACAGCTTGGGCCTCCGGCG
>Ga0126381_100004314_pt1 | contig 15469 bp, 7 predicted proteins | sample PanSoiMetPlot_28_FD_96465 | JGI IMG/M metagenome (GOLD analysis project Ga0126381, IMG submission 96465) | Tropical forest soil microbial communities from Panama - MetaG Plot_28 | ecosystem: Environmental > Terrestrial > Soil > Tropical forest > Bulk soil | place: Panama | collected 2016-02-17 | reverse complement strand
CCGCTTCCAGCACCGGACCGGGCTCTTGGTGAAAGGGGCATCCGCCGGCATCCGTCGCCCCCGCTGGCGGGCGTACCCTGGGGGCGGACCGCAAGGTCCGTCCCCGCAATTACCACCACCGCTGCCCGGCATCCGTCGCCCCCGCCGGGTCGGAGTGGGTGGGGGTGGCGGGCCTGCCGCTCGCCACCCCCTCGCTATTATGGCGCCTGCGGGCGGAATATTATTATCGGCGCGCAGCGCTGTTGCGCATGATTCTTAAAGATGTGGCGAACGACGATTTACCATGCGCCTTCTAATCATAGAGGACGATCGCGACGCGGCCGACTACCTAGTCAAGGCATTCCGCGAAGCCGGTCATATTGCGGAACACGCGGGCGACGGCGAGGAGGGTCTTCAGCTCGCGCTTGACGGCGAGTACGACGTGCTGATCGTCGATCGCATGTTGCCCAAGCGCGATGGTCTTTCTGTGATCGGTGCATTGCGCGCAAAGTCGATCGAAACGCCGGTTCTGATTCTGTCCGCGCTTGGTCAGGTCGATGATCGAGTCAAAGGATTGCGCACCGGCGGCGATGATTATCTGGCAAAGCCCTACGCCTTTTCCGAGTTGCTGGCGCGGGTCGAAGCGCTCGGACGCCGCCGCGGCAGCCGCGGCGAAGAAACGGTCTATCGCGTCGGCGATCTGGAGTTGAACCGTCTGTCGCACGAGGTGAGCCGCGCCGGACAGGAAGTGCAATTGCAACCGCGCGAGTTTCGCTTGCTCGAATATCTCATGCGGCACGCGGGCCAGGTCGTCACCCGCACCATGTTGCTTGAAAACGTCTGGGACTATCACTTTGATCCGCAGACGAACGTGATAGACGTGCACATTTCCCGTTTGCGATCTAAAATCGACAAAGGCTTCGCGCAGCCGTTGCTGCACACCGTACGCGGCGCGGGTTACATGATTCGTGATGGTTCGCGGTAGAGGATGATTGGAGAAGAGGGCCGGGGAGTTGCGATGGGCGACAAGGTAGCGTCGGAGGCGAATTCCAGTAATGCCGCCCCGTTCATTTCGGCTCGCGATTTTTTATTGCGGCAGCGGGAAGACTATGCGCCCGCCTATCGTGACTTCGCATGGCCGAAGCTCGATCGTTTCAATTGGGCGCTCGATTACTTCGACGCAATGGCGCGCAATAATGCCCAGCCAGCGCTGTGGCTCGTGGACGAGAACGGCAGCGAGGTCAAGCTGTCGTTCGCGGCGTTAAGCGAGCGCTCGAACCAGGTTGCCAACGCGCTGCGCGCGCTCGGGGTGCGCCGCGGCGATCGCATCCTTGTCATGCTCGGCAATGTCGCGCCGCTGTGGGAATGCATGCTCGCGGCGATGAAGCTCGGCGCCGTAATCGTTCCGGCAACCACATTGTTGACGCCGGCCGATCTCAACGATCGATTTGCGCGCGGCCGGGTTAAACACGTGATCGTCAGTGCCGAAGCAGCGGCAAAATTTGCCGATTTGCCGGGCGACTACACACGCATCGTGGTCGGTGGCGAGGCGGCTGGCTGGCTTCCGTTTGAACAAGCTTATACCACTTCGACGCGTTTCGCTCCCGACGGCGAAAGCCATGTCCACGATCCGCTCCTGCTCTATTTCACTTCCGGTACCACGGCCAAGCCGAAGCTGGTGCTGCACAGCCATCAAAGCTATCCGGTCGGCCATCTATCGACGATGTATTGGCTAGGATTACGTCCGGGCGACCTGCATCTGAACATTTCTTCGCCCGGTTGGGCCAAGCACGCCTGGAGCTGCTTCTTCGCTCCGTGGAACGCCCAGGCGGCGGTATTTATTTTCAATCAGCGCCGTTTCAATGCCCACGGGCTGCTCGACGCAATCGTACGCTGTGGCGTCAGCACATTTTGTGCCCCGCCGACGGTTTGGCGAATGTTGATTCAGGAGGATCTCGCCGCCTGGCCAGTCCGCATCAGGGAGCTCATCAGCGCCGGCGAGCCGCTCAATCCCGAAGTGATCGAGCGCGTCAAGAATGCCTGGGGGGCCACCATCCGGGATGGCTACGGACAGACCGAGACCACGGCCTTCGTTGGAAATAGCCCGGGGCAAAAGGTGAAGGCCGGTTCAATGGGGCGGCCGCTCCCCGGTTACCGCGTCATGCTTCTTGATCTCGACGGCGCGCCGGTCAAGGAAGGCGAGATTTGTCTGTCATTGCAACCGCGGCCGACCGGTCTCATGCAGGGCTATCAGGCGCAGGACCGCGATTCCGCTCCCGCGCGTGCGACCGAGGACACGGTTTATCGCACCGGCGATGTCGCTGCCATTGATGACGACGGATATTTGACCTATATCGGCCGCGCCGACGATGTTTTTAAATCTTCCGATTATCGGATCAGTCCATTTGAACTCGAAAGCGTTTTGATCGAACACCCCGCCGTCGCTGAAGCCGCGGTAGTGCCGTCACCTGATCCGATGCGTCTTGCGGTGCCGAAGGCATTTCTTGCGCTCGCCGCTGGCCATGCGCCCGATCGCGCCACCGCCTTGTCGATCTTTCGTCACTGCCGCGCGACGCTGGCGCCGTTTAAGCGCGTGCGCCGGCTGGAATTTGCAGAATTGCCGAAAACCATTTCGGGCAAGATTCGCCGGGTGGAGCTGCGCCGCGCCGAGGCCGTAAACCAGCAGAGCGGCAAGCGCGCGTCCCTCGAATTCTGGGAAGACGATTTCTCCGAAACCGAGATCAAATGACGTGACCGCGCTCGGGAAACTTCTCCGTACCACTGCGTTCAAGCTGACGCTGGTTTATCTCGGTATGTTCGTCTTGTTCGCAGCGTCGCTGCTCGGCTATTTCGCGCTCAATACGCGGCGGCTCATCACCGAACAAATCACGGCAACCGTGAACGGCGAGGTGAATGGACTCTCGGAGCAGTATGGACAGGGCGGCTTACGCCGCTTGGTGACGGTCGTCGATGTGCGTTCGCGCCGTCCCGGATCAAGCTTGTACCTGGTCACCACGCCGAGCGGGGAGGGGCTTGCCGGCAATGTCGGCTCGTTGGAGCCCGGCGTTCTTGACCGTCCGGGGTGGCTGGAAACCTATTACCATCGGCTGGAATCGTCCGAAGGCGCTGAGCATCGAGCGCTGGTCAGGGTGGTGCAGCTCCCGGGCGGGTTTCATCTTTTGGTCGGCCGCGACCTCGACGAGCGCGAACGCCTGTTCGGCATCGTCGTTAATGCCGGTCAGTGGTCGCTTGCGCTCGTGATCGTGCTCGGCTTGCTCGGCGGGTTTTTCGTCAGCCGCCGTGTACTGAGCCGGATCGACGCCATGACCGGGACCGCGCAGACGATCATGGCCGGCGATCTCTCCGGCCGCTTGCCGGTCGCCGGCACCGGCGACGAACTCGATCGGCTCGCCGACAACGTCAACGCGATGCTCGAGCGGATCGAAGCATTGATGCGCGGGCTGAAGGAGGTCTCCGACAACATCGCCCACGACCTCAAGACGCCATTGACCCGGCTGCGCAACCGCTGCGAACAGGCACTGCGCAGCGCCTCAGGCGAGGCGAGCTATCGCGCCGCGCTGGAAGCCACCATCGCTGAATCCGACGATCTTATTCGAACTTTCGATGCGCTTTTAATGATCGCGCGCGCCGAATCCGGGCAAGCGCGCGAGAATATGACTGAATTCGACGCCTCCGAAATCGCCCGCGACGTTGGCGAGCTTTACGAGCCGGTTGCGGACGAGAAGGGTATCGCGCTCAAGATCGATGCTGCCGCCGCGGCGCCGGTGCGCGGCAATCGCGAGTTGGTTAGCCAGGCCTTGGCCAATCTCATAGACAATGCCATCAAATATGCCGGGTCGAACGGCAAGGTGAACGGCATTCCCGCCGAGATCGTGGTCAAGGCCGGCAATGATGGCGAGCGCATCACGCTGAGCGTTGCCGATCGCGGGCCTGGTATTCCCGATGCTGACCGCGGACGTGTGGTGGAGCGCTTCGTTCGTCTCGAGCAGAGCCGATCCGAGCCGGGCTCGGGCTTGGGACTTAGCCTCGCTTCGGCCGTGGCCCGGCTGCACGGCGGTGAACTCAAGCTGGAAGACAACCATCCCGGATTGCGAACGACGATCGCTTTGCCGCGGGCCGGTCCGGGCGCCAGCGCGGGCAGGGGATGAAGCGCCGCGCGGCTGCTAAACGGCCAAAGCAAGCACGCAATGAGGCGGGCCTTGTTCACCGCTTTGGCGCGACGCTGCCGCAACCGACACCGGAGGCTTGCGCTCATGTCGCGGCTTGGCTTGCGAAGCTGCGGCCAAAATCTGTTGGTCAATCACTCACGATCCTGATGCGCGACAAGCCGGCGCTGGCGCGCGTTCTCGCCGGAATCGCGGAAGCGGCACCGTATCTGTGGACCGCCGTTCAGGCGAAGCCCGCGCGCTTTCTGCGCTTGCTTCGCGCCGATCCCGTCCAGAGCCTCGCGGCGCTCGTTCATAAAACGAAAGTCGCGGCCGCCAGTACGCGATCCCAGCTCGAGCTGATGCGGATCCTTCGCGAATTCAAGCTTGAAGCCGCATTGTCGATCGCGTTGGCGGACATTGGCGGTGCCTGGGCGCTGCGTCAGATTACCGAAGCACTTACGCGCGTGGCCGACGCCGCTGTGACGCTCGCGGTCAATCATCTGCTCAAGGACGCTGTGCGACAGAAAAAGATCACGGCGATTAAGCCCAGAGATCCTCAGTCCGGCTCCGGCTACATCGTGCTCGCGATGGGCAAGATGGGAGCCGGTGAGCTCAATTTTTCGAGCGATATCGATCTGATGGTGTTCTTCGACACCGGGGTCCGGTTGGCCGAGGATATCGAGCCGGCGCCGTTCTATATCGGCTTGACGCGGGATTTGTTCAAAATCCTACAAACGCGTACGCCGGATGGATACGTATTCCGCGTCGATTTACGGCTGCGGCCGGACCCATCGTCGACACAGATTGCAATTTCAACCGCTGCCGCGCTCGACTATTACGAGAGCCGCGGCCAGAACTGGGAGCGCGCGGCGCTGATCAAGGCGCGGGTCTGCGCCGGAGACATTGCTGCCGGCGAGCAATTCCTCCGCGATCTGTCACCGTTCATCTGGCGAAAATATCTCGATTACGCCGCGATTGCGCATGTCCATGAAATGAAGCAGCAGATCCATGCCTATCGCGGGCATGGCGAAATCGCCGTCGAGGGCCACAACATCAAGCTTGGCCGGGGCGGCATCCGCGAGATCGAGTTCTTTGTTCAAACCCAGCAGCTGATCGCCGGCGGTCGCCACACGGAATTGCGCGATCGCCGCACCGTCGTCACGCTCTCGGCGCTGACGGCCGACGGCTGGATCGATGAGCAGGCGCGCGACGAACTCGCGGCGGCGTACGATTTCCTGCGGACGGTCGAGCACCGCCTGCAAATGATGGCCGACGAACAGATCCATACGCTTCCGGCCACCCCCGAGGCGCTCGATGTTTTCGCGCGCTTTCTCGGCTATGCATCGCGCGATGAATTCGCCGATGCGCTGGTGCGGCATTTACGCAATGTCGAACGCCACTATGTCAGATTGTTCGAGCGGGCCTCCGACTTGGTGGCACGACGGCACAAGTTTTCGTTCGAACCATCCGAACGCGACGGCGAATTGTTCGAACGGTTGGCACAAATGGGCTTTCGGCGCGCGCCGGAAATCGTCGATGCCGTGCGAAATTGGCGAAGCGGAGCCTATCGCGCGGTCCGTGGTGAGCAGGCCCGGGAAAATCTGAACGACCTCGTACCGGTCATTCTCGATCAATTGTCGCGCGCGGAAAGTCCCGATGCGGGCTTTGCGGCATTCGACCAGTTTTTGGCCGGTTTACGAGCGGGGGGCCGACTTTTCTCGCTGTTGCGGCAAAACCCGGAATTGATCCGCCTCGTCGCGCTCATCATCGGGGCGGCGCCGCGATTGGCCGACATCCTGGCGCGTCACCCGCATTTCATCGATCCGCTGGTCGATCCCGGATTCTTCGGCGCGCTGCCTGACGAAATGCGATTGCGCGAGAACCTCGAGCGCTCCCTTGCAGATACTCCCGGCTCCGAGGCGATGCTTGACGCCATCCGCCTGTTCGGTCAGGAGCACATGTTTCTCATCGGGGCACGCATCATTTCGGGATCGGTGTCGGCCGAGCAGGCCGGCGAGACATTCGCCCGGCTCGCCGACGTTCTCCTCAACGTCGTGCACCGCTGGGTGCAAGCTGAATTTGCCAAGGCGCACGGTTACATTCGCAGCGGAGAAAGTGCAGTGCTCGCGCTCGGCCGGCTTGGCGCGCGTGAAATGACCGCGAGCTCCGACCTCGATCTCATCGTGGTCTACGATTTCGATCAGGAGCATCCGCAGTCCGATGGCAAGCGTCCGCTCCACGGCAGTCAATATTACGCCCGGCTGACGCAGCGCATGATCGGCGCGCTCACCGTTCAAACCAATTACGGTGTGCTTTATCCCGTCGATATGCGGTTGCGTCCGTCCGGCCGGTCTGGCCCGGTCGCCACGCAGATCGACGGTTTCAAGAATTATCAGGAGCATGAGGCGTGGACCTGGGAACACATGGCGCTTACGCGCGCGCGCGTCGTGTCCGGAACGCCGGATTTTACCGCCAAGGTCGAAGCGGTCATTCGCGAGATTCTGTGCCGGCAAAGAGATGTGCCCGCGACCGCCGGAGATGTTGTCGATATGCGCGGCGCCATCGCCAAGGAAAAGGGCGATGCCGATCCCTGGGACCTCAAATACGCTGCCGGCGGCCTGATCGACATCGAGTTCATCGCACAATACCTGCAACTGGTGCATGCGACGGAACTCCCGGAAATATTGGACACCTCAACCGCGCGAACGTTGGAAAAGGCCGAGCGCCTCGGGGTAATGGCGCCGCAGGATGCTGCGGTGCTACGGCCGGCGGTACGGTTATTTCATGACCTGACACAAATTCTCCGGCTCTGCTTGCCAGCGCGTTTCGACCCGCAAGCCGCCAGTCCAGGCATATTGGCGCTGTTGGCGCGCGCTGCCGATCTGCCCGATTTCCCCACCCTTTCGGCTCATCTTCAGGACACCCAGCGCGCGGTTCGCGCATCTTTCATCAGGATTCTGGGCGGGACGCCGTAATGATCTTTGCGGAGCGACTAAAGATTAAAGATCAGGCTGCAACTTCGATGCGCTCGAGCGGCATGGCTGCGGCCGCATCGGTCGGCAAGCGCACCATGACCAAGGTGCCTCGGCCAAGGCGCGAACGAATGCGCATGGCGCCGCCGTGTAGCTCAACAAGCGATTTGGCGATTGCAAGCCCAAGGCCGGAGCCTTGGTGGCGCTTGGTCAGCTGACTTTCGACCTGCTCGAACGGCCGCCCCAGCTTTTGCAGCGCTTGGCGGGCTATGCCGATTCCGTTGTCGGTAATGCCGATGATCACAGCGCCGCCACGCAAACGCCCTTGCACAGTCACGGCGCCGCCGTCAGGGGTGAATTTCACCGCGTTGGAAAGGAGATTGAGTGCAATCTGCTTGAGCGCGCGGCGATCCGCGTTGAGATGGATTCCCGTTTCGACCTCCGCCATGATGGCGAGCCGCTTTTCGCTGGCGCGGGTCGATACCACGCGAATGCAATCGGCGAGCAGCGAGTCGAGCTCGACCAGTTCGGGCGACAGCCGTATTCCGCCGGCTTCGATCTTCGACATATCGAGGATGTCATTGATGACGTCGAGCAGATACTCGCCGCTTTCGCGAATGTCGCGTGAATATTCGATATATTTGTCGGCGCCGAGCGGGCCGAACATTTCCGATTCCATGATTTCAGAAAAACCGATGATCGCGTTGAGCGGCGTGCGCAATTCATGGCTCATATTGGCCAGGAATTTCGACTTGGCCGCATTGGCTTCCTCGGCTCGGGTTTTCTCTTCGGCATATTTCTCGGCGAGATCTGCAAGTTCGGCGGTCTGCCGCTCCAGCGTTTGCTGGGATTTACGCAAATCGACGATGGTTGCGCGCTGGCGCTTTTCCCCCTCAATCAATTTTTGCTCGTGTTGCTTGAGCTTGGTGATGTCGGTTCCGACCGAGACATAGCCGCCATCCTTAGTGCGCCGTTCGCTGATATGCATCCAGCGTCCGTCCTCCAGTTGCGCCTCGAATGTGCGCGCTCCGCGCGGCTCGCTATCGTGCGCGACAGTGGCCCGGATCAGCGGCTTTCTGCCGGTCGCCACAATGGTCTCGTAGGAAGTCCCCGCCACGACCGCTTCGTCTGGGAGCTGATGCAATTCCTGGAAATTGGAGTTGCAAAGCACGAGGCGATTTTCGGCATCCCACAGCACGAACGCTTCCGGTATGGTTTCGATTGCATCGCGCAGGCGCAAATCGGCTGCCATCGTGCGCTCAACCAAATTCTTCTGTTCGGTGATGTCGACGGCGATGCCGATGAGGTGCGGGCCGACATCGCCTTCTTGGCGGGTCAATTCGCAGCGCACGCGCAGCCATAACCATCGGCCTTGGGCATGGCGCATGCGGAATGCGTGATCGATGGATTGCAACTTGCCGTCGGCCAGTCTATTCGCCAGCTGATAAAGATCGATGTCATCCTTATGAACCAGCGCGTCCACTTCACCGAATGTCAAAAGCTCGTCTTTCTGCGGCAGGCCCAGCATTTCGTACATTGAATGCGTCCAGAACACGCGGCCGCGGGCCAGGTCCCAATCCCATAGCCCGCAACGGCCGCGGTTGAGCGCAGTATCGACGCGGCCACGGACCGTGTCATTGATGATGTCGGCTTCGCGCGCGCGCGTGGCTTGCCAATGAAAGGCGAAGCCGAGGATCAACACCACAAAGCCGGTGGTTGCCAATAATGTGACGGTCAGGGCGGTAATCGAGCGCCAATTCGCAAGCGCGTCGTCCTGACTTTGAATAACGGCAAGAAGCCCGATCGGATTCTTCAACGCCCGGACCGCGGCGTAAGCGGCCTGACCGTTCCCCAGCGCGATCTCCCGGGTTCCCGCATCAACGCCGAACGTCGTAAGCGGTTGCAACGGACCAAGCACGTCGAGTAGCGATCGCCCCACGATTGTCGAACCACTGGCCAAGCTGGCGATGATATTGCCGTCAGCGTCCGCCACCAGCACGCGCCGTCCGCCACCTGCCGTCCAATCGGGCATTGACACCGCCAACGCGTCGGAGGTGCGCGGCCATGGTGTGCGGCCGTCGCGGCTCCGCCGTTCAAAAACTGCGGCCAAATGATCTGCCAGCGCGGCGATGCCTTGTTTTGCCTCGAACACCGCTTGTCGGCGATGTTCGAGCACCTGTACCGCGGCGCCGATACACACCGTCACCATGAAAGCGATGATGAGAACCGGAACGGCACGCCGGAGCAGTGGCTCGGCGCTTAAGAGGCGCCGATAGGCCGGGTTGGCAATCGATTCCGCCAACCCTTTGATCGAATCGGAACGTAGAGACGCACTCGCCGTATCGGCGCGCGCCATCGCCTGCCTCCGCTCGAATTATTGCCCCGACCCCGGTTCGGAGATTGTGCCGCTCTCTCCGAATCGACATCAATAGAATCGATGTGCGCTGATTTGTCGAGAGTCGGAGTCAATATTTTTTAAGAATTGTCCAGAGTATTTTGCGCTGCGAAATCAAATCTGCGCATCAGCTTTGCCGTCTCAAATGTGTTGCCGCTCATGGCGACGACTCAAACTCGAGTCAAATCAACAGGCTGGGCTGATTTAACTGTCAGCGAGCGTGCGCGCGACAATGTCATGCACGTCGGGCGACAGCGCCGGCATCGCAGCGACGCGGCGCAGCGTCGCCTCGGCGCGTTCGCGTCGGCGTGCTTCCAGCGCACGCCAAGAACGGAATGCGCTCATCAGGCGCGCGGCGACTTGCGGGTTCTTCGGGTCAAGCTCAAGTACGAAATTGGCGACGAAATCATAGCCGGCGCCGTCGCTGCGGTTGAACTGGGTATGGTTGGCCTGCGCAAAGACGCCGATCAACGCACGAATGCGATTTGGATTAGCGGCCGAGAAGGCTGGATGGCGCGTCAAGGCGCGGACGCGGTCGAGTGTTGTCGGCTCCGGAATGACCGCCTGCAACGCAAACCACTTATCGATAACCAACGCATCTTCGGCGTAACTCGTGTAAAAATCGGCGAATGCGGCCGTGCGTTCCGGGCGATCGTGGGCGGCGAGCGTTTCCAGCGCCGCCATGCGGTCGGTCATATTGTCGGCATTGCGATATTGGTCGAAAGCACGTGCGATACCCGCAGCGCTTTCCGTCACCGCCAAAAGGTCGAGACAAGCGTTTTTCAGGGCTCGCCGCCCGGCGCTTTGCGCATCGGGCCGGTAAGCTCCGGGGGTCGTCATGCGCTCATAGATGTCTGCAAGCGTCGCGCCATGCCGTTGGCCAATCGCCGCGCGGAGTTTTCGCCGCGCGCTATAGACCGCGTCGGGGTCCACGTCGGAGCCGATTTCGCGGGCAATATCGGCCTCGCTCGGAGGTGCCAAGGTCAATGCGATGAAAGCTGGCTCAAGCGCCGCATCGTTGAGAATTGCGTCGATCGCATCCATCAAGCCTTGGTCGAGGCGCGGCGCGCCACCCGATCGCGCGATGGCGACATTGCTCTTGAGCAGTGTCATCGCCAATGTCTGCACGGCCTGCCATCGGTTGAATGGGTCGCGATCGTGGGCGGCCAGAAAGCGCAGCTCGTCGGCTTCAACCGGAAGCACCAGCTTGACGGGCGCCGAGAAGCCGCGGTTGAGCGAGAGCGCGGGACGTTCGGGCACATTGCTGAACACAAACGATTGGCTCGGTTGCGTAAGCTCGATCACGCCGCGCGGAAGCGGCCGGCCATCGAGCTGCAGCGGCATATCATCGCCGTTGTGTCCAATCAGACCGAGCGCAAGCGGAACGACCATCGGCGCCTTGTTCGGCTGTCCCGGCGTCGGCGGTACGATCTGCGTGACGTCGAGCCGAAAGCTGCGGGCCGCAGAATCATATTGCGGCGTCGCCGTGATCTCAGGCGTGCCGGCTTGCGAATACCAGCGCATAAACTGGCTCATGTCGCGACCGCTGACGTCGGCAAAACATTGCACGAACTCCTCGACTGTCGCCGCTTGGCCGTCGTGACGCGTAAAGTAAAGGTCCATGCCGGCGCGGAAGAATTCGGCGCCGAGCAAGGTCTTGATCATGCGCACGACTTCGGCGCCCTTCTGGTAAACGGTCGCAGTGTAGAAATTGTTGATCTCATGATAGAGCGTGGGTCGCACCGGGTGGGCTAGCGGCCCGGCATCCTCGACGAACTGAGACACCCGCAGCTCGCGCACGTCGCTGATGCGTTCGACGGCGCGTGAGCGCTGGTCCGCGGTGAATTCCTGGTCGCGGAAGACGGTGAGGCCTTCCTTCAGACAAAGCTGAAACCAGTCGCGGCAAGTGATGCGGTCGCCGGTCCAATTATGAAAATATTCGTGAGCGATCACCGCTTCGATGCCGGCGTAATCGCCATCGGTTGCCGTTGTCGGCGAAGCAAGTACGTATTTGTCGTTGAAGACGTTGAGGCCCTTGTTTTCCATCGCGCCCATATTGAAGGCGGAGACCGCGACGATCATGAATATATCGAGATCGTATTCACGCCCGAACGTGACCTCGTCCCAACGCATAGCGCGCTTGAGACTATCCATCGCGTAGGCGCACCGGTCTTCTTTGCCGGGCTCCACGTAAATGACGAGCGTGACGTCGCGCCTAGACATGGTCGTGAAGCTGTCCTTGACGCAGCCGAGATTGCCGCCGACCAGCGCGAACAGATATGAAGGTTTCGGAAACGGATCGTGCCAAACGGCGAAATGCCGCGACGTGCCGGCTATGTCGCCGCAGGCGACGAGATTACCGTTTGCCAAAAGCACGCCGGCATCTTGTTTCTCCGCTTCTATTCGCGTTGTGTACACGGCCATGACGTCGGGGCGATCAAGGAAATAGGTGATCCGGCGAAATCCTTCGGCTTCGCATTGCGTGCAGTAAGTCGCCCCCGCGCGATAGAGCCCCATCAGCTTGGTATTGTTGGTCGGATCGAGCACGGTTTCGATTTCAAGCTCGAACGGCCGTTGCGGCGCTTGCGCAATGGTGAGCCGATCCGGCGTGGCAACGAAGCTCTCGGGCGGCAGCGGCTTGCCATCGAGGCGAATGGAACGCAGCGTCAGTTCGTCGCCGTCGAGCACAAGGGGTGCCGGTGCGCCGGCGCTGTTGGGGCTGATCGAAAGTCTGGTCCGGACTGTCGTTGCAGTCGGGTGCAGCGCCACGTCAAGTTCGGCGGTTCCGATCCGCCAATCGGGCGGGCGATAGTCCTCGAGCCGGACCGGTCTGGGTTCTTCGGTGCGCATGGTGTTGTTGATCTAGAAGGTTTGCGCGCCAATGGAAAGCGAAAGCGCGCGTCCTCGACGGAACACGATGCGAAACGTCGTGGCAATCATTGGCGTTCCTTGTTCAGGAGGCAGCCATGGCGCCGAATATCCCCGATTTGCCTCGCCGCGAACAGCGCCGGGGCCATCGTACCGAACATAAGTTGAACGCTTGCCTTCACCGCCGTGGTTCGGCGTGACCTATCACGCGCTGAATTTTGGGAAACTGGCGGCGCAAGCGGCGCTCGAGGGCATCCACGACGTCGTGCACGGCGCTGACTGAAAGCGCCGGATCGACGCGGCAGTGAAAGTTGACGATTTCACCGGCTGCGGTTTCCCGGACCCGCACGTCATGAATTTCGCCGAGCGCGGGTAGCTCCGCTGCGAGCGACGACAGGAGCTCACGAACTTCCGCAATGCGTGCCGGCCCGGCATCGCACCCGGCCAACAGGTCGGCGGGCAGGGGCTCAATGTGAGTTTCAACCTCGACTTCGGGTCCGAGCTCATGCCTGATCGCATCTTCCAGTCGGCTCGCAACCTCGTGGGCGACAGCGAGCGGTTGCGAACCGTCAACTTCGAGATCTACCGACACTGAGAGGCGACCGGCAATGGTCTGCACCGCAACGTGATGAATGGCGAGTCCAAGGTCGCGCGCGATTACCATGGCGCGCTCGCGCACCGTTTCGTTATCGAGCGCCTTGGGCTCGGTCGTAATCGTGAGCTCAGCGGCGGGCAGGTCACTGCGGATCGCACGAGACAGTTGCTGTTTGATCGAGGTGACGCGATCGAGCGGCAATGTGCGGCTGATGCTCACGGCAAGTTCGACGAATAGTACCGTCCCGGCGGGGCGAACGCGCACCCGTTCGACCGCGACGACGCCGGGCACCTGGCGCGCGAGCGCGGCGATATGCTCCCTTACGCCCGCTGGCGCGGTATCCGTCAGCGTGTCGATCGTGCGGCGGCCCAGCCGGTATCCGGCGATGCAGATAAACACTGCGACCACGAGTGCCGCCGCGGCATCGGCCCAGGCGTGGCCGAGCGCGACGCCGAACAAACCGACTAGCACGGCGATTGAGGACCACATATCCGAGCGAAAATGCAGCGCATCGGCTTCCAGCGCTTCGCTTCCGGCGGCTTGCGCGACGCGCTTGAGCGTTCGCGCGCGAAAAAAATCGATCACAATCGATCCAATAATAATGGCGAACGCCGCAACGGTCGCTTCGACCGCATGCGCGTGCGCACCGATCAGTCGCCGCGCCGCTTCGAACACCACAATCGCGGTCAGGACAAACAACAGCGCGGTCTCGGCAAGCGCGGTGACGCTCTCGATCTTGCCGTGACCGTATTGATGCTCAGCATCGGCCGGTTTGCCGGAAACCCGCACCGCGAAATAGGTCAAGAGGGTGGCGGAGAGGTCGAGCAGCGAATGTCCGGCTTCGGACAGAATCGCAAGCGAGCCGGTCAGTGCGCCGACGACGCCCTTTGCGACCGTCAATCCTGCCGACGCAGCGATCGAACCCAGCGCGGCCTTTTCCTTGTCATTCATCCCGCTTAGCCTGCCTTTCGCGCCGCAGAATGGATCAAATTCGACGGTTGGGGCCCGGAGGAAGCGGACCGCCAAACGGTGTTGATCCACGCCTGGCACGAATAACAGAGAAAAACCACCATAGGAGCAGCGACCTCCACAGCTGACCGTTGCCCGGCGCCTGCTGTCTTCGGTTGCTTGCCCGACTCATTGCGATGTGACGTTATGGCGATTGCTATGATTATAAGCATAGGCAAAATGCACCACTCGAATGGATGCCGCACTGGCCTGCTGACTAGTGGGACGATCGTAGTCAGCGAGCCGACGGAACGCCGGCCGCTCGATCCGGCTTCGGGGAGCGGTTGCTCGAGCAACAACTGGGACGGAAAGTTACGGCGACCGCCCCAACGGCTCGATGTATCCGGCAACACTGTCAAGGCCACGCTTAGGAATGCAGCGCCGGCATAGTCACTTGGTCGCCTAGAACAGAGAGGTGTGCGATGGAATCGGGAGGAAACAACCAGACACGTTCCGTCACGCGACGAAACTTCCTCAAAGCATCTGGCGCCGCGGCCGGGGGCGCGGGCCTGGTGCCGACGCTCACGGCGCCGTTCGTGTCACGCGCGTTGGCCGACAACAAGTCGCTCTCGATCGTGCAGTGGAGCCACTTCGTTCCCGAATACGACACCTGGTTCGATAAATTCGCTAAGGACTGGGGCGAGAAGAACAACATCGCGGTCACGGTCGACCACATCCCGGTGCAGAACGTTCCGGCACGCGCGGCCGCGGAGGCGTCCGCTGGATCGGGACACGACCTCTTCGGATTCAATGGCGCTGGTGGCGCGCATCTCTACCGCAAATTTTTCATCGACGTCTCGGATCTCGTGAAGGAGACCGAGAAAAAGTACGGCAAAATCAGCATCATCGGCAGGCAGCTCGGCTACAACGCGGACGACGGCACCTGGTCCGCCTTCCCGGATTTCTACATCAACTTCCCGGGCATGTATCAAAAGAGCTTGTGGGACGAGATCGGGATCAAGCCGGATACGTGGGATAACCTGCGCGTCGGCGGCGCCAAGCTCAAGGCGAAAGGTCATCCGGTTGGCATCTCGCTCGGTCACAGCAACGACCCGAGCACGACGTGGCGGGGCCTGTTGTGGAGCTACGGTGCTTCCGAGCAGGACGAGTCCGGCAAGAAAATCGTGCTCAACAGCAAAGAGGCGGTCGAAGCGGTCAAGTACGTCGCCGCCCTCTACAAAGAGGCCATGACGTCGGACGTGTTGTCGTGGAACGATGCCAGCAACAACCAGTACATCGACTCGGGCGTCGGCTCGTACATTGTCAACCCAATCTCAGCATATCGGACGGCGCAGAAACTCAACAAACAGTTGGCCGATGACATCTTCGTCATCGAGCCGCCGAAGGGCCCGGTAAAACAGATCATGGGCGCTGCCTCCGAATTCTACGGCATCTGGAAGTTCGCTAAGAATAAGGAAACGGCGATCGAATTCCTGAAATACTACGCCGACAACTGGCCGGAAGCCTTCAAGGCGAGTGAGGG
>Ga0126381_100004313_pt1 | contig 15474 bp, 12 predicted proteins | sample PanSoiMetPlot_28_FD_96465 | JGI IMG/M metagenome (GOLD analysis project Ga0126381, IMG submission 96465) | Tropical forest soil microbial communities from Panama - MetaG Plot_28 | ecosystem: Environmental > Terrestrial > Soil > Tropical forest > Bulk soil | place: Panama | collected 2016-02-17 | reverse complement strand
ACCGGCTCTCCCGCCGCCGCGCGGGCTAGTGCGTGCTGTGGCACGCATCATGCCCGGCCGTGCCCAGGGTGCGTATCCTCGCGCGCACCCCTGAGCCTTCATCCAGCAATCCCCGCGTGGTCCAAGTCCACCGGCCATGCCAGGGACCAGCAGCGTCAAGCCGGTGCCCGCCGCGGTGACACGGGCGGCCGTGGGTGGCGTTCAGCCCGCCGCCGCACGGGATCACCGTGCTGGATGAGGTGACCGGGCGGCGGAAACGCCATCGAGGATGATGACCGGGAAGACCCGGTCGGTGTTCTTCTCGTACTCCGAGGTACCGTCGGAAACCATCCGGTAGAGCCGGTCGCGCTCCTCTCCGTCCGTGACGAGGGCTCTGGCCTGAAAGGTGCTGTCGCCGAGTTCCACCCTCACCGCGGGATTGGCCCGCAGGTTGTGGAACCAGGCCGGATGCCGCGGGGCGCCCGCCTTGGAGGCCACCACGAACACCCGTCCGTCGTCGTCCACTCCGTACCCGAGCGGCACGGTCGCCGGCCGCCCTGTCCGAGCCCCGGTCGTGGTCAGGAGCAGGATCGGGAACGGCGGCTGGCTGACAGCGCCGTGATTGGCGCGGAACTCGGTGATGACGCCTTGGTTGTAGGCCAGGAATTCCTCGTCAGTCGGCATGCGCACCTCCATAGTTACTCGGAGAAACTCACCATACTATGAGCGAGTATCTTCGAGCAACTAACTATGCTGGAAGGGTGCCGCCGCGAACCTCGTTCGAAACCATCGACTGCTCGATCGCCCGCACCATGGCGCTGCTGGGCGAGCCGTGGACCGCGCTGATCTTGCGCGACCTGTTCATCGGGATCACCCGGTTCGATGCTCTTCACGTCCATCTCGGCGTGTCCCGCAAGATCCTCACGGTTCGCCTGAACCGGCTGGCCAACGACGAAATCGTGGTCAAACGCGCCTACGCCCAGCGGCCGCAGCGGTACGACTACCTCCTTACCGGCAAGGGATGGCAGCTGTGCGACATCCTGCTGGCCATCACGGCCTGGGGAGACCAGTGGACGACATCAGCCGCCGGACCGCCCGCCCTGCTCCGCCACCGCCGATGCGACCACCTCACCACAGCCGAAGTCCGCTGCTCCCACTGCCGCGAGCTGCTGCACGCCGCCGACACCGAAGTCATACCGCTGCGCTGATCATGCGGGAAATATCAGGGCCAGCGCCGGCCGGCGGGCCGGACTGAGCTGCGGATTATGAGCAGGAGAGGTGTACCGGGCCTGCGATCGGTCCGTGCTCAGGGTCTGGGTCGGTGCCGGTGTTGTCGAGGGTGATTCTGATCAGCCCGCGGCTGACCCGGTAGGCGCCCAGCGGGTGCCAGGTTCCCCGGTAGCGGAACTGGTCTACCGTCACGCGGGCGAGCCGGTGCAGCGGGGACGAGCTGCCGTACATGGAGCCCTCGTAGATCGAGTACCAGGCGGTCCTGCCGGAATGACCGGAGGGCGGGGGCGGGTAGTACGCCCATACGGTGCACGTGACCGGGTGCGGGATGGACGTGCGGAATGTCCAGCTGAACTGGACGAACGGGTTCGCTCCGCTGTTCACGTATGGCGCCCACCAGATCTGGGGGGTGCAGAACGGCGTGTCCCACTGCCGGGGAGTGCTGCTCTGCCATCCGGCATCGCGCGGGTTCCCGGGCGGGTCGAGCCGTACGGTAGGCGGGACTTGGTGCCGGCCGACACAGCCGTATTCGTCGTAGGCTTGCGCCGTCGCGGAAGCCGGCCCGCCCGCTTCCGCGACCGTGTGATGGGTGACGTGCCGGTGGCCGGGCAGCACGGTGAGAGCCGTGACGGCCAGGACGGATATCACGCTGCCGACGCCGGTCAAGGCCAGCGTGGAGCGGGCAGGCACGCGGAACCGCCCCCGGACGATCTCGCGTGGTGAGCACGCGGCCGCTGGCGGTGAGGCGGCTGGCGTCGGGGCTGCCCGCGGGATGTGCTCGCGTCCCGGATTGAGTGTCTCAATGATCTGTGCCGGGCGGGGGCGGAGGCTGGGATCGCCGTTAAGGCAGCTCGTGATGAGTTCGGCGAGGATGTCGTCTTGGCAGTGCTGTGCCATCCCGGCGGGCACCTGGCCCAGGTGGCTGCCGGATGGGGAAACGCCGGTGGCCGCGTAGGCGAGGATGGTCCCGATGGCGAAGACGTCCGCGGATGGCCCTGTGCCTGGGGCGTTGACCAGCTTGAGTGTCCCGTGCATGGGGTGGCCGTCCGGTGCCGTACTGCCGGAGTGCCGTATGCCGGTGGCCGCGTGGCAGATGCCGGTGTCGATGATGACCGGGCCCTGGCCGCCTAGCCGGATCTTCGCCGGGCTGAGCGGCAGATGGGTGACGTTGGCCCGGTGCAACCTTGTGACGGCTTCTGCGATGCCGTGGGCCAGTGCGCGGACGACCGGGGGCGGCAGCGGCCCATGCGCCCCGGTTATCTCCGCGATCGAAGGTCCGGGGACGTAGGCGAGGGCGATCCACGGCTGCCTGGCATCGGTATCGGCACAGATCACACTCGCCACCCACGGGCTGCTGACGGCTTGCAGGGCGTTCAGCCGGTCCGATAGCCGGGACCGAAACCCCTGGACAGCCGCTAGTTCCTGGTCGGCGACCTTTACCACGACGGGGCTGGCGTTTGCGGCCAGGGCCAGGTATGACTGGCCGAGCGTGCCGCGGCCCAACCGGCCGATCAGCTGGAATCCGCCGAGCTCACTGGGATCTTCGCGGGCCAGCGGTGCCATCTGGGCGTGGCGGGACAGAGTTTGCCTCGGCTGCCTGGCGGCCGCGGATCCGTTCAGCCCGGCGGCCCCGGCCCGCGTGGCCAGAGCCCGGACACGAAGCCGCTGCAGTTCAGCGCTGGGGAGCCCGAAATACCGCTCGTAGGCGAGCAGGATGTCATTCTGCGGGATGCGCCTGCCTGACTCGTAATCGGCGATGTTGCTATGGGCTCCCAGCCCTAGCGCCAAGGCCATCTTCCGCTGGGTCAGGCCGCGTGCGATGCGGAGCCGGCGCAGCCGGCCAGCCAGGATCTCAGCCCCGGACTTCTTGATGTGGCTGGTGTCAGATGAGCCGTCAGCCATCCTCGCTCCCGCGTTCTCGGAGCGCGGAGATGAAGCCATCTCCGTCTCATCCCAGTCCCGCACTGGCGATGCTGACACAGCCCGGTCCGGGCGTAAAGGCCGCCTGAAACGGAGCGCCGGCGGCGACTGGCTTGTCGTGGCCGTTCGTGGCGGCAACCTGGTCGGAGGTTGTTCGGAGATTGTTCGCCGCTACCGCTGAGCGCCTGGCCGCAGTGACACGCTGTGGGCAATTTCGCCACGACCTGGGGAGCCCGCATATGCGTCGTTTCCGAGCAAGCCCAAGCCTGTCCGCCATCACGCCCACCGGCTCCGCCGGGCACAGAACACAGTGGGCACCTGCGCTCAACGGCGGGGCCCCGGGGCCGATCAGGTACGCCCGTGGCCGGGGGCGTACCTGATCGGCGTCATTGCTCTCAGGCGGAACCGTGAAACATACCTGCGGCAGGGGCAGGCGAGACCTCTTGGTCAAACGAACCGCAAAGCGAGGAGACGCATACCATGATTACAAAGTCAGCCCCAAAAATCTTCGCGCCGATCGCGGCCGCAGCCGCCATAATCACGACGGTTTCCCTGGCCGCTTCCGCACAAGCCGCTGCGCCGCCGCCGACGCCCAATAACGTCGTCGCGGCACCATCCGGGCCCTACACGGTCCACATCACTTGGAGCAACGTCAGCGGTGCGTCATTCGTAGTCGACAACGGCAACGAGTCGCGATCGGTACCTGCCGGGACCACTCACTACGACTGGGCTGTGCCGACCCAGGGAACTTATATGTGTGTCACCGTGGCGGCCAAGAACTCCGCTGGCCAGTCGGCCTGGTCGCCGTATTCCTGCACTACGACATCCGTTAGCACCCCGACCAATCTGATTGCCAAGCCCGATGCCAATGGTGTGGTCGTTCACCTGTCATGGACGAACGCCGCCGATCCGAGCGCGAATTTCCTACTCACCAATGGTAATCAGACTTTCACCCTGCAAAAGGGTACCATCGCCTACGACTGGCGGGTGGCTCTGGACTCATACACCTGCTTCGCCGTTGCCGCGCAGGAAGGCAACGGATATTCGGGCTGGACCCCGTACACATGCGCGACCACGTCATCGGGCGACCCGAACCGCGACGGTCTGATCTCCGCTCTACAGAATGTCCCGTCGAACGCCACATTCGGTGCCTATGACCTCAAGGGGCACACCATGGACACCGCGAAGATCATAAAGATCGGCACTAGCTACTACGCCGTCTACAGCCCGCAATCGCAGAGCATCTACTTGGCGGCATCTAGCCAACCGCAAGGCCCTTGGAATCCGATCGCAGTCCTCGACGACACCAACGCCTCCCAGCCGTATCTGGCGCAGATGAGCGACGGATCCTTTGTCCTGGCCGACGAATACGGCACAGGGTTTTCATCGATCAAGTTCCGGCACTACCCCACGCTCCAGGCGCTCACGCTCGCCCAATCCGATGCAGACTTCGTCACGCCCCGCCAACTCTCGCAATGCAACGAGGGAACACCCGACATCCACAACACCGACGTCAACAACCTCCAAGTCGGCCTGCACTGGGACTCATCCTGTCCGCCGGGCGACCGGCGTGATCTGGAGGGCTTCGCGACGCTCACGGGCTTGACAACCGGAAATCCGCAATGGAGCGAGACAGACGACACGGTCCGCGACACCGCGATGGACAATGCGGCGACCCCGTGGACCCCAGGAGGCTACCCCGGCAAGCACGGCGGCCGCGACGACGTCTCGTGGAACGGGCAGCGCTACAGCGTGTTCGAAGGGCAAGACCAGCCTGCGAGCGAGAACTTCGCCACCTGGCAGCTTGGAGTATATGACTACGGCAACCACCAGGCATACCCGGTGGTTCTCGGCGGCACTTTCAAGGCATCATGTGCGGCCAATCCGAAAGTGACCTCCACCACAGACCCCTCCGGTAAGCCGATCCTTATCGTCACCTCATTCATCCCCGGCGAGTGCGGCACCCAGGTCGGGCAAGGCGGCGAACTCCTTTACGTGGTTCCACTTTCATAGGCCGCAATGTGATGCATCCCCTGACCGCACTCGGGGGCACTTTCGAGGGCACCGCTCACATGAACGACCGCGTCAAAGCCGCAAGCCAACCCCTCACAGAGTGGACTATCTCATGCTTGCATCAATCCAGCGCAGGTGGCGTATCCTCGCTATCCTGCCAATTCTCCTGGCGCTTGCTGGCGTCGGGGCCATCGGGACGACAGGGATTGCTCATGCGGCCCTGTCATCCCACGACAACACCACGGGCACAGCTCACATCGGCCGGTGGACGCACGGCGATCCGAACACGGGCCTGATCCCAGGATCTACCTCGGATGGGTACTACTACATTGACGTTTCCGCCGGAGGGCAGTACGTCTGGTGTGAGGTGTACTCAGCCGGCAACTGGCAGGTCCAGCTCATTCACGGCGGCAGCAACATGCCGGTCGTGGCACAGTCGGACTTTCACGGCACAGGCGGCCGGGTTGCCATCACCAACGCGACCCCAGGCGATGAGTACCGCTGCCGGATCTCCAACATCTCGCCCTCGGTGGCCCACGGCGGCCAGGTCCAGAAGGACTACGCCGAGCTGAACAGCGCGAACAGCTCTGACGTGATGACCACAGGCGACTGCGGTGGCCCAGGGCCCAACATCGATCCGAACTTCTTTGAAGACCCCATGGAGCCAGCGGCAGCGGACCCGTTCCCGAACGGATGCGCAACAGGGCCGGATGCTCCGCACGGTGACGCTGCCCCGGTAGCAGGTGATCCGCGCTTGTCCCCGCCAACATCGGAATCATTCGATCTCGGGCCAGCGGCCAGCGGCGGACGCACCTACACCATCACAACGCACTATCGGGGTGACATCACCGCTGTCGCGTTCATCGGGAACACCGGCACCAACGGAACCCTGACCATCGAGAACTCCTCCGGCCAGGTCGTCAACGGGCAGAAGCCCGGCGGCATCAAGACCGCCAACCCGAACACCCAGAACGCGGAGTTCGTCGGCGCGGATGCGGGTATCCAGCCGGCCGGCACGTACCGCGTGGTCTACAACGGCCCAACCAACTCCGGGCACGATGTCTACGCCCTGAACGACGAATATCCGCAGCCAGGATCATCTGGCAGCGGCGCGACTGCTCCCGGTGCCCCGACTGGCCTGACCGCCACGCCGGGCAACGGCACATCGAACCTGTCGTGGACCGCTCCGTCCTCCAACGGCGGCGCGAACATCACCGGCTACGACATCTACCGGGGCACGTCTCCGGGCGGTGAGGGCGCAACGCCGATCGCGACCAACGTGAGCGGCACTTCCTTCACCGACACCGGCCTGACGGACGGCATTCATTACTATTACACCGTTCACGCCGTCAATGCCGCGGGGAACTCTCCTAGCTCGAACGAGGCCAGCGACATTCCGGCGGCCGCGGTCCCGTCCGCCCCGCAGAACCTGACGGCGACAGGTGGCAATCAGCAGGTCACGCTGAGCTGGCAGGCTCCGTCGAGCGACGGCGGGTCCTCCATCACCGGCTACAACGTCTACCGGGGCACGGTGTCCGGGCAGGAAAGCCTCATCGCGTCCAACGTGAGCGGCACTTCCTACACCGACACCGGCCTGGGCCTGGGCACTCAGTACTTCTACGAAGTCGCGGCGGTAAATTCGGCCGGCCTGAGCCCGGACTCCAGCGAAGCCAGCGCCACGACTAGCGCTCCTACTTCCGAACCAACTGCGCCGCAGAGCCTCACGGCAACGCCAGGCACCGGCCAGGTCGCGCTGACATGGCAGGCTCCGGCCAGTAACGGCGGCTCCGCGATCACCGGTTACAACGTGTATCGCGGCACTGCCAGCGGGGCGGAAACCCTGCTTGCAGGCAACATGAGCGGCACTTCCTACACCGACAGCGCCGTGACCGGTGGCACCCAGTATTTCTACAAGGTGACCGCCGTAAACGCGAACGGTGAGAGCGCGGATTCCAACGAGGCCTCGGCAACCCCCGCCGGGTCGGGCTCAGCTACGGTACCGGGTGCGCCCACGCGCCTCGCCGCCGCGCCTGGTAACGGCACGGTCTCGCTGTCCTGGACTGCTCCGGCGGGCAACGGCGGTTCCCCGATCATCGGCTACGACGTTTACCGGGCCACCACCTCCGGAAACGAGCTGGCGATCGGCAATTCCACCACCACGTCCTTCGCCGACACCGGCCTGGCTAACGGGACCACGTACTACTACGAGGTCTCGGCGGTCAACGCAGCCGGGCAGAGCGCGGATTCGTCAGAAGTCTCGGTTACGCCGGCCTCGGATGGTACCGGCACGTTCAGCGGCTCGCTGAGCGACTACCACTCGGACGAATACCCGGTAACCCCAACGGGAAGCACGCTGAGCGCGAACCTCTCGTTCACCGGGGCCGACGAACAACTCGAAGTCCTGGACTCCACCGGGGCACGGGTCGGCAACCTCCAGTCCGGCTCGTCGCCCTTGTCTGACACGGTGACTGTCACACCAGGCAGCACCTACAACGTGAAGGTCAAGGACTACGACAGCGGCAGCACGTCGTACACCGTGACCATCACGGGCTAACAGCCCAGTCGAAGGATCCAGGTACACCTCTGCCATGAGACGGCGTACCTGGGTCCTCTGCTTTATGGCGATAGGCATTCTCGCGCCGATGCACGCCACTCACGTGCCGCTCAGGCCTTCACGGCCCCGGTGATGATGCCCCGGATGAACTGCCGCTGGAAGATGAAGCTGAGCACGATGATCGGCAGTGACACCAGGATGGCCGCGGCCGACAGCATGTTGAGCTGCACGAGGTACTTGCCTGAGAAGGCGCCCAGGCCCAACGTGATCGGCTGGTGGGCCGGGTCGGAGACGAGCACCAGCGCCAGGAAGTAGTCGTTCCAGGTGTACAGGAAGCTCAGCAGGATCAGCGTCACCAGGGCCGGCCGCGCCAGCGGCAGGTAGACCCGCCAAAGCTGCGCCCACGAGCCGGCCCCGTCGATCCGGGCCGCTTCGGCGACCGGGGCGGGAACCGCCCGGAACGCGGTGCGCATCCAGAACGCGCCGTAGCTGACGCCCATCCCGAGATGGGCCAGGACGATCCCCTGGTAGGTGTCGGTGATCCCGTACGACAGGAAGTCGTAGTACAGCGGGACGATGAACGCCTCCATCGGCAAGATCAGGCCGAGGATGACCAGCGGGAACAGCAGCCGCTCACCGAAGACGCCGAGCACCCCGAACGCGTAGCCGCTCAAGATGGCCACCAGGGTCCCGATGATCACCACGCTGCCGGTGATGATCAGGCTCGACCTCAGGTACTGGCCGAACCCGGCCTCCCGCCAGGCCGTAGTGAAGTTGGACCACTGCAGGTGGGCGATGTCGATCGCGCCGGTCGGGTTGGGGCTGAGCGCGTCGAACAGCACCCAGGCCAGCGGGAACAGCACCCCGGCCGATACCAGCGTCAGCAAGGTGTAGGTCATGACACGCTCTCGCCGGGAGATCATTGGTCCCTGCCCTCCGCGAGCTTGACGATGACGAGCACGATCAGCAGCGTCACGACCGACATGACGACGCCGATGGCGGCGGCCGACCCGACGTCCGGGTTGGCGAAGGCGCGCTGGTACAGCACGATCGTGGGGGTGATCGTCGAGATGCCAGGGCCCCCGCTCGTGGTGAGCCAGACGATGTCGAACAGGCGGATCGCGCCGATCATCGTCAGCGTCAGCACCACAGAAAGCGGTCCTCTCAGGCCCGGCAGCGTCACCGCGAAGAACTCGCGCACCGGCCCGGCCCCGTCGACCCGCGCGGCATCGTACAGCTCCTGCGGGATGCCCTGTATGCCCGCGAGGAACAAGACCATGCACAGGCCGAACGCACCCCAGGTCGCCGCGAGCCCCAGCGCGGGCAGGGCCCAGGTAAAGTCGCCTAGCCAGCCCCGCGTGATGCCACCCAGGCCCAGCAGCGTCAGCAGGTCGTTGACGGGGCCGTCCGGCTGGTAGATCCGTTGCCACACGACGGCGACGACGGCGGGGGTGATCACCTGCGGCAGGAAGATCACCGCACGGAAGGCCCCCGCCCCGCGGATGCTCTCGCGAGTGCTGAGCGTCGCGCTAAGCAATCCCAGGACGATCGGCAGCAGCGAGAAGAAGACGATGAAGTAGAGCGTGTGCGTGATCGCCGCGCGCAGTGTGGGATCGGTGAGGAAGCCCGTGTAGTTGGACACCCCGGCCCAGGTCGCGGCGGTCACGCCGTTCCAGTGGAACAGCGAGAGCCAGATCCCCTGACCGGCCGGTACCAGCACTACGACCGCGTAGAGGATCAGCCCTGGCGCGAGGTAGGCCAGGCCAAGCCATGGGCGGCGTCCCGAGCCCACGCCCGGCGGGGGTCTGCGGCCCCGGCGGGCCCGGCCCCCTGGGTCCTGCGATGGCGCGGTCCCGTGAGGCGGGGCCGGGAGGGCCTCGGGACCGCGCCGGTCGCGGTGCTGTGCCAGGTTCACGGGCGGCTACTTGCTCGCCTGGGCGCGGAACTTCGCGTAGTCCGCCTGCACGGCCCCGATCGCGCCGTTGATCGTGGTCTTGCCGCCCAGCATTTCCTGCATCTGCACGATAAGGGTGTTCAGCAGAGTGGGTGTCGCCCAGTCGAGGTAGGGCACCGAGGAGTCGTGCGCGGTGACCTGGTTGGCGTTCGTCACCTCGTCGGCGAACAGCGGGTTGCTGCGGGACAGGCTCACGTTGGGTGCCAGCATCGGGTCGATTCCCAGGTTGACCGCGATCTGCGCGGCGGCCGGGCTGGCGGCGAAGTTCAGGAAGGCGGCCGCCGCGGCCGGGTGCGCCGACTTGGATGACACGCACAGTTCCGTCGCCGCGGACATGGTGGCCACCGGCGGGCGGCCATCATCGCGAGGCATGACGAAGGACCCGAAGCCCGCGGACTGCGCTGGCTTGGTGAATGGCAGCGAGCCAGAGTAGTCGAAGTGGAACAGCCCGTTCCCGTCGATGAACTTCTGCTGCGCGACCGTCTCCGGCACGCCGGCGAAGTCATGGGTGAAGTAGCCTTTGGCCGCCCAGCCGGACATGGTCTGCACCGCCAAGGGGAACCCGGACGCCTGGCTGTCGAGGCTGCCGCTGCCCTGAGAGTAGATCAGGTTCGTGATGGCGGACTGGTCGCCGAGCGCGTCCATGATGCTGTACAGCGGCTGCGTGACGCCGTACTGGCCCTGATTGCCGAACTCAATCGGAGTCATCCCGGCCTGCTTGGCCTTGGCCAGGTCGGCGGTGAAGGCGCTGAACGTGGCGGGGACGGTCAGCCCGAGGCGGTGCAGCAGCGACTGGTTGTAATACACCTCGATCATCGACGACAGCGCCACCGGCATCCCGAACACCACCCCGGTGCCCATCTGCTTGCCGTTGGCCGAGAACTCCTGCTGGCGCAGGATCGACTGCGGCACGTTCTTGTCCCAGCCGTACGCCGTCGCGTAGGAGGCCAGGCTGCTGACCAGCCTGCCCTGGACGAGCGCGCCGAGCGATTGCCAGCCGTTGTTGGGCGGGACGATGTCCGCCGGGCTGGGCGAGCGCAGCTTCAGCGGCAGTTCCTGCATGAGGTTGGTCCAGGTCAGCGACTGGCGCGTGATCGTAATGTTCGGGTACTTCTTCTCGAACGCGGCGATGACCTGATTCATCCAGGTGTTGTCCGCGCCGCCGGTGAAATAGTCCAGGACCTTCAGCGTGACGTGGCCCATGGTGGCCGGGTCGGTCGCGACCTGGCCGCCGGTGGGGGTGGCTGGCCCGCCGGCGTTGGTGTTCGCGCCTGGCGTGCAGGCCGAGACCGTAAGGCAGGCGGTGACCGTGAGGGCGGCGAGGGCGCCGCCGTAGATGGGGGTTCTGCCGCTGAGCCGAGCCGTGCGCCATCGCATCCGCTTCTCCCTACTGTGAGGTGTCGCCGCAGTTCCGCGCACCGCTGTGCTTCCCGGGCACTGTGACCTACGCCACTGCGTCGCGATTGTCGGCAGTCTAAGCTCTTGCATACCAGTTAGTCCAGTACTTGAAATTGTGAGACACCTGGATCAGGTTGGTATTTGCCGGGTTACACTGGTATGGTCACGCCATGTCACAGCTTGACGACGGGGTCGGCACCGCGGTCGCGGAGGCCTACCGCAAGCTCGGTGATCTGCTGCGCCGCAACTCGTTCCCGCCGGGCAGCCGGCTGCCCGGCGAGCGCGAGCTCGCCACCCGGGTCGGCGTCAGCCGGTCCACCCTGCGCAAAGCGCTTGACCTGCACGCGGACCGGGGATCCCTGGACCGCTGGCCCAAGCGCGGCTGGTTTGTGCCACCGCATGTGCTCGGCGAGCCGCCGAGCACACTGCAGAGCTTCTCCGAGATGGCCAGGGCGCGTGGCCTCGCGCCTGGCGCCAGGGTGCTCAGCGCGCGCGAGCGCCCGGCCGCCTTTGAGGAGGCGAGCCGGCTGCGGATCGCGCCCGCCGCCAGCGTGCTTGAGCTGTCCCGGCTGCGCACGCTGGACGGCGTCCCTGTCTGCGTAGACGTGAGCGTCATCGTGCTCGCCAAGGTGCCGCGGCTGGCGCAGACCGATATGACCGACCGGTCACTGTACGAGACCATCGAGGAGCTGTCGAACGCCCGGATCGAGCGCAGCTCGTACACGGTGCGAGCCGACGCCTGCGGCCAGTCCCTGGCCGACCTGCTGGGGATCGCCGCCGGCTCCCCCGTCCTGATCGGCGAGGAGCTGACCCATCTCGCTGACGGCTCGCCCATCCTGGCGGGCACGATGTCCTATCGCGCGGACGCGTACCGGTTCCAGGCTGACCTCTACCGCCCGGCGTGACGCCCCGGCCGGGCGGTCATCTCGGTATCTCGTTGAGCAAACCAGTCATACCAGTTATGGTGGTATGGCTTGCCTGGCAACACGGCTGGGATGAAGACAGGAATTCCGGAGGGGATTGCATGCGGGTGGCGCCAACGGTGTTCGACGGCCCCGAGTCGGTGGGCAGAGCGCTTGCCGCGCTGATCGCCGATGAGCTCGGGGCACGCGCGCCCGGCCGGCCGTTCCTGCTCGGCTGCCCCAGCGGCCGCAGCCCGCACAGCGCCTACCTCGCCCTGGCCAGCGAGGTTGCCGCCCGTCGCCTCGACCTGAGCGGCATGGTGATCGTCATGATGGATGAGTATGTCGAGTCCGACGCCGTCGGCGTGATCCGCAGGGTAGACCCCGCGGCCCCGCACAGCTGCGCCCGGTACGGCCAAGTGGAGATCGTGGCCCGGCTGAACGCGGCCGCCCAGCCGAAGCAGGGAATCGCGCCGGACCGGTTCTGGGTCCCCGACCCGGCCGACCCGGCGGGCTACGACCAGAAGATCTCCGGCCACGGCGGCGTCGACCTGTTCATCTTGGCCAGCGGGGCCAGCGACGGGCACGTCGCGTTCAACCCGCCGGGGACCGGCCGGGACTCCGGCACCCGGGTGGTCCGGCTGGCGGAGCAGACCCGGCACGACAACCTGCACACGTTCCCCAGCTTCGACCGGGACATCGACCGGGTCCCGCGCTGTGGCGTGACGGTCGGGGTGGGGACGATCCGCGAGTATTCCAAGCAGGTCGTCATGGTTGCCCACGGGGACGTCAAGGCGCGGACGGTTATGCGAGTCGCCATGGCCGACCGCTACCAGCCGGACTGGCCGGCCACGGTGCTGGCCGAGTGCGCGCGGCCCCGGCTGTTCGTCGACGAGGCGGCGGCCAGCGCGATCACCGGCCGCCACCCGACCGAGGCGATCCGCTAAACGGAAGCGGGGACAGGAGGAAGCAGATGGCACGGGTAAAGATCGCGTACCTGGGCGGGGGATCCTCCCGCGCCCCGGGCACCATGGCCTCGTTCATTCATCATGGCCCGGAGTTCGACGGGTCGGAGTTCGTCCTTATCGACCTCGATGAGCGCCGCCTTGCCATCACCCGTCGGATCGCGGTGGCGATGGCGGAGGCAGCCGGGCTCGACATCACGGTGACGGCGACCACCGACCAGCGGGCTGGCCTGACGGACGTGGACGCCGTGCTGTCCAGCTTCCGGCCCGGGGGCTTCGAGGCCCGCGCGATGGATGAGCGGATCCCGCTCAAGTACGGCGTCATCGGGCAGGAGACGCAGGGGCCGGGCGGCTTGATGATGTCGCTGCGGTCCGCGCACGTCATGCGCGAGGTGTGCGCCAACCTGGCGGACGTCGCTCCGAACGCGCGCATCTTCAACTACACCAACCCCGTCAACATCGTGTCCCAGGTGGTGGCGGACAACACCGGGATACCCATCGTGAGCTTCTGCGAGGGGCCGATCGTGTTCCCGCCGGTCGTCGCGAAGGCCGCCGGCCTGGACCCGGAAAAGCTGGATGCCACCATGACCGGGCTGAACCATAATGTCTGGTCTACCGAGGCGACCTACGACGGCCGGGACGCCATCGAGGTGCTCCGCGAGCGCTGGGGCGACCTTAAGGGCCAGCCTGTCACCGACCTCAATGGCCACCGGGCGCTGCACCTTGCGGTCGTGCTCGGGTCGATACCGTCGGATTACTTCAATTACTTCTACTTCCGCGAGGACCTGCTGCGCGAACTGCAGCTCGCCCGGCAGACCCGCGCCGAGGTGATCATGAGTTCGCTCGACGATTACTGGGCCCACTACGCCGAGCAGGCTGATAGCCCGGTGCCGACCCTGGACCCGGCGCGGTCGCGCAGCGGCATCCACGAGCTGGAGCTGGCGATCGACGCCATCAGCGCCTTCTACAACGACACCGGCGCGCGGCTTCCGTTCAACATTCCCAACGCCGGCGGAATCCTGCCCGGCTTCGACGAGAACGTCGTCGTCGAGGTATGGGGCACCGTCGACGCAAAGGGCTTCCACCCCGAGCGGCAGCGCCCGCTGCCGCGCTCGGTGGCCGGCATTACCGCGCAACTCGCCGAGTACCAGCTACTAGCCGCTAAGGCGGGCTGGGACGGGACCCGGGACGACGCGGTACGCGCCCTGGTCGCCCATCCGCTCGTCAGTTCGCTGCCGGTAGCCGAGGCCCTCTACGACGAGCTGGCCACGGCCCAGGCCAGGTGGCTGCCCACCCGGCTGCTCGGCGTTGACCCGCCTCGCCACCCTTCGCGATGACGCTTTACCTGGGGATAGACGCCGGGAACAGCAAGACGGCGGTGCTCGCGTGCCTCGCCTCAGGAAGGGTAGCCGGGGCGGCCCGGGCTGGCTGCGGCGACATCTACGGTGCCGCGGGCGAGGCCGCTGCCGTGGCGGAGGTGCTGAGCGCCGCCGACGCGGCGCTGGCCGAGGCCTGTGCCGCCCGGCCGGATGTCGCCACCGCCGCCTTCCGGCTGGCCGGGATCGACTGGCCAGAGGACCGGGACTTCTGGGAACAGGTGCTGTCCCGCCAGTGGCCAGGCCTGGCCCGGTCGGTACTCAACGATGGCTACGCCGCGATCCGCTGCGGCGAGCCATCCGGTGCCGGCGTCGCGGTCAACGCCGGCACCGCCGCCGCGATCGCGGCCCGCGGCCCCGACGGCACCACCTGGGACATGGGCTGGTGGGGCCAGCACGCGATGGGCGCGATCGGGCTGGTGTCCGAGGCGCTCAAGGCGGTCTTCCTGGCCGAGATAGGCGCCGCGCGGGAAACCGCGCTCGGCCCTGCCCTGATGGACTTCTACGGGCTGGCCAACGTAGCCGCGCTCAACCACTGGCTCACCCGCCGCCAGAACCCGGCCAGCCAGGCGGCGCGGACCAGGGCCGCCCGGACCGTCCTGGACGTGGCCAAGCGCGGCGACCCGGTCGCGGCGGAGATCGCCGACGAGCAAGGGCGGCGGCTCGCCTTCTATGCCGAACTCGCGGCCAGGAAGGCCGGGCTGCGCGGCACGGGCTCGCCCATTCCCGTCGTTCTGTCCGGCTCCGTCTTGGCCGACAGCGACTCGCCGGTAGCGGCTGCCCTATGCGAACACCTGCCGTGTACGCTACCCGGCGCGGACCCACGCCGCACGCAGCTGCCTCCGGTGGCCGGCGCTGCGCTCGACGCCCTAGCCGAAGGCCGCATCCCCATCACCCCGGCGGTAACCGCCTCCCTCGCGGCCACACTGCCGCCCGCATCGTTCTTTCAGACCTGACCGGACGGCGGGTCGGCCTGTACCGCGTGACGCCCTTGTCCGGAAGGAAAGACCACCGCCCGTTCTGCCAAATAAGAGCTCGGCGGATAGGCGGCTCGGGTGTGCGCCTGCTAGATGATCACGGGCGGCCGGCTGGGTGTGGCCACCACCCGGTTGTAGAGGCTGTTACCTGTGTCGTAGCGGATGGTGTGGTCAAGGGTTGTTCGTGGCCGGCGTGTCGTGGTGGT
>Ga0126381_100004312_pt1 | contig 15476 bp, 16 predicted proteins | sample PanSoiMetPlot_28_FD_96465 | JGI IMG/M metagenome (GOLD analysis project Ga0126381, IMG submission 96465) | Tropical forest soil microbial communities from Panama - MetaG Plot_28 | ecosystem: Environmental > Terrestrial > Soil > Tropical forest > Bulk soil | place: Panama | collected 2016-02-17 | reverse complement strand
TCATCTCGAATCTCCTGCGTGATCACTAGCCGTCAGAGCATTGTCCCCAGTATCGGCGACGAGTACGGCGAGCAGTTTGGCCGCTTCAGTATTGCTCGCATTGCGACCGATCAAATGATGTGCTCCCGGCGTCTCATACCAGCTTTCGCCCGCGCGGTATATGCGTTCGCGCTGACCCTCCACCTGACTCGCGATCTGACCCGAGACGACGTACGCATAGACGAACGCCGAGTGATGGTGCGGCGCGGAGACACCGCCAGGAGGGTAAGACACTTCCACGGCAACGAGCGACTTGCCCGGAATATTCGGGATGCGGTGTGAGAAGTTGGGTTTGACGGAATTGTTGTAGGTGGTTGCGGGAATTACCGTGGTTGGCGCCATCGTGCTGATTGCCAGCAGAAGTGCAGAAATACTCTTTGTTGCAATTGACATCGCCTTAGCCAACTCCCTTCTTATGCTATTCGTGTTTGACGGAGGCTGACACAATCGAGACAGTACCCAAACCTTCTTCACGAGTTGGCGCACCCTGACGCGGACATTGCCTCCGTCTTCCTCAGTGATTGCCAGCGGTTCGACAAGGCCATCGAACTCGCCTCTTTGTCGGGTCCAATAGGCGCGGATCTCTTCCTTTCCAACAACTCTGCCGCCTTCCGAAGCCTTCGGCCAGTTCACGTCTTCAGTCATCAGTGCCAATGCACCGCCGATGTCCCGCCGATGTCCCGCCTGTCGAATGCGGCGCAGGCCTTTTCAATAAGGGCCTTCGTGTCTTCGATACAACCTCCTGCTGCGCCTGGTATATTCGGTGTTTTGTAATTCCATCGTCATTTTGACCGAGCGCTGAACGATGCCTCGCCGCCCGATGTAGTGAGGCGTTCAGCTAGGAACGAGCCGATCTGTTGCAGCGCTTCGGTCGAAGCGCTCAGTTGGCCCACTGACCCCGGAAAGCCATGCGCCATGCCTTCCCAGACATCCAGCTGCGCATCCACTCCGGCCGCCAGAGCTCGGTCGACAAAACGGACCGAGTCGTCGAGCAGCACTTCGTCGTCACCGACGTGGAAACGAATCGGAGGGAGGCCGGTCAAGTCTGCGCGGAGCGGCGAGGCAGCGGGATTGTTGGGATCGACTCCATTCAGATAGGACCGCACCAACTCGGCCGCCTGGGGTTGAGTAAAGTAAGGATCCGCTGCCGCACGCGTCGTCCAGCTTTCTCCTGCGAGCGAAAGGTCCGTCACTGGGGACAGTGCCACTCCGGCGACGGGAATCACCTGATAGTTCAGCTTGGACTCCTTCAGCGAGAGAAGGAGCCCAAGAGCCAAGGTCCCACCTGCGGAGTCGCCGGTGACGGCGATCTTCTTGTAGCCAAGGTCGATGAGGCCGGCATAGCAGGCGCGTACATCCTCCGCCGCGGCCGGAAAGGGATGTTCGGGGGCGAGACGATAATCAGGTGTAAATGCAACCGCGCCAGCATGCATCGCCAGATGCCCAACCAGATTGCGAAAGGCTTTCGCCGAGCCCCAGTTGAACCATCCGCCATGAATGTGGAGGACCACTGCGTCGGGCTGAGCGTCGTTCGGCTTCGACCACCAACCCGGAACACCGCCCACGGCGCCGTCTTCGAAAGTCACGTCTTCGGGAACAGCGACGTGCTCCATGATGGCGTCGAAAGGCATTCGCGCTGCAGTTCCCCGCAAGCTCCCTTTGTTGGGTTCGACGATGGCGCGCAAGGCAGCCATCGCGGTCTTGTCTGCCTCACTGATGGGATGGAACACGGTTGCGTTCCGTTGGGTGAAGCGCTGATTTTCAAGAGACGAAGGCATTCGATTTCTCCTGTGTGCATGCTCTTCGGGACGGCGTGTTCTGCTGCAGCTCACGCTACAGCCCACTCCCTTGCTAGTTCTTCAGCGAAGCTACTGTACGTTCTCGGCGGGTGGCCAAGCAAAGCGGCAAAGCGCGCCACCTGGTCCTCGGTGTTGCTGAATCCCCGTTCGACAAAACCCTGGTACATGGTTCGAAGATCGTAGGCCAGCCAATTCGGACTCCCTTTTTCCCGCAGTCGCGCTTCAAAGCCATCGAAATCTGCGTGTCCCGCGTAGGCGATTTCTTTGCGTAGCAGCTTCGACCATGTAGCTGCCGCATTCGGACCGCTCAACATCTCTGACGAAACCAGGTCGTACGTCTTTCCGTTGTGGCCTTCTTCCGTCAGCGATATCGCGGCTGCCCCCGCAAGATCGCGAATATCCACCACAGCCACGCCCTGGTTCCCCACGGGAACCGGATATACGCCGGGTCCGGTTAACTGAGCCTTGAGCCGAAGCTCATTCTGAGCGAAGTACGCCGGCCGGAGAATCGTATAAGGCACCCCGCCTGCACGAATCGCTTCCTCAACGGCATACTTGCTGGCGAAATGCGGGACCTCGAGAAACTGGTCCGCTCTATACACCGAGACGTACGTCACATGTTTAAGACCCGCCTTTTTTGCCAGGCCATAAGCAGTAAGAGCTTGCGTTAATTCGACGGGGACATTCTCCCCGCCAATCAGCAGGAACAATTTGTCGACGCCCTTGATCGCTTCCCCTATCGAGAGCGGATCACTCAAGTCGCCGACGGCCATCTCTACGGCGTCAGGAAACGTATCCGGTTTGCGCTGCTTGCGGGTCAATGCCCGCACGCCCGCTTCGCGCTGAAGAAGCTCGTTGATTAACTCACTGCCTACCTCGCCCGTTGCGCCTGTAACAAGAACTTTCATTGGTTCCTCCTTCTGCGGCGCCTTGCCGCCCTGAATTCAACACGAACCAAAGTCGCGATTCCGCCGGAGCTCAGGTGACCATTCAGCCTCAAACCTGGCCGACGCCACCGTCCACCATGAGATCAGCGCCCGTAACATAAGAACTCTGATCAGAGCCCAGAAACACAGCCGCATTCGCGATTTCCACGGCTTCGGCTAGACGGCCGATTGGAATCATGTTCATGTACATGTTGATTACTTCGTCCCGGCCTGCCGTTACAGATTGAGAGTCAAGAATTGGGGTATCGGTCACGCCCGGGCTAAGAGTGTTGACCCGGATACCACGGCCCTTGAACTCCGCCGCCCAGGTGCGGGCATAGGAGCGATTTGCCGCCTTGGCCGCCGCATAGGCCGTATGGTTAGGAATCCCCATGAGGTGCATGGCAGAACTAACCAGAATGATTGAGCCACCGCGCTTCATCATCGGAAGGAGTTTTTGCGCCAAAAAAACGGGCGCGCGTACCATGAGATTGAATGTCCGATCGAAATGCTCTGGAGTGAGGGTCTCGAGCGGCGCCTGCTCCGTGAAACCCGCATTGGACACGATGATATCGACGACGCCTTGTTTGGACCGTACCGCCGCCGCGATCCCGTCGATGTCTTCGAGCTTCGCCAAATCGCCTGTGATGGCCGTGACGTTCTTGCCGATTATGGACACCGCCTTGTCCAATTCCGCTTGCCGCCGCGCCGTGATGAAAACGTATGCGCCTTCTTCGACGAACCGCTTGGCTGTAGCGAGGCCGATTCCGCTACTCCCACCTGTGATCACCGCTACTTTCCCTTCCAGTGCGCTCACAAACCTCTCCTTTATTTGTTCAGATTCAGACATTCTGGAATGATCGCTACACAATACTGTTGATGAGGCGTGGCCTGCATCCGATTCAAGAGGCTCAAATCTATAATTGTGGCGATCTCATGAAGACTTCGGTCAAAGTTGGAAGACCAGCGGCGTTCAAAAAGGACGTTGCTCTTGACGCCGCCATGCGGCTTTTCTGGGAACGAGGATACGAGGGAACGTCGATGGCGGACCTCTCTCAGGCGATGGGGATCCATCCCTCGAGCATCTACGCTGCCTTCGGTGACAAGCACGAGCTCTTTGCGCTCGCCGCGAAGCGGTACGCCGACTTACCCGCGCAGTATATGGTGAGCGCACTCGAACAACCGACGCTGCGGAATTTCATCCTTGCGGCATTCGACAACACGGTCGAGTTCCTCGGTTCCAAGGAACATCCTTCCAGTTGTTTCACACTTACGGCCGCCCTCTCGTGCGGCGGTGATTCAGAACCCGCTAAAGCTTTGATGCGAGAGATGCGCCTTCAAAACGAGGCCGCCATCAAAAGCCGCCTCCTCAAGGCTCGAAGAGCTGGAGAGTTTCCGAACGATGAAAACGTCGATGACTATACTAGGTATCTTTCTTCGCTTCTCAGTGGGCTTGCCATCCAGGCTGCAAATGGATTAACGAGATCGGAGTTGCAGCGCACCGCGGAACTCGCCCTTAGACATTTGGGCATCAAAAGATGAGCAGATGTGGCTTAAGTGCCGCTCTGAAAACACCAACTGTTCTGGATCGTCCCCGCCCTAAATGCGCTCGCGCGCGGTTAGCTCGTGGCCGTTAACGCGAGCGAGGATGCGTGCCGCGACCAACTTGGAGAATGCCTCCGTACGAACCGCGCCGTTTGTCGCTTTCCGACGTGATTGTCGATTTGCGGATCGTTGCGTGTGGTATCGGTCTCAATAGGTCAGGTCCTGGGCCTCACGCCCATCTCGGAGGCCCGCGCCAGTGCTTGCGTGTCGATATTCTCTTGGACGTTCGACAATTTGCCGTTTCGAACGGTAATGGCGAAGACCCAACGGTCCTTGAACGTCTTTTTCGTGGCTTTGATTCTCCCCGTAGCGAAGCCGTCGACAGCGGTTTACGCAAATGTAGTGAACCAGCGACCCTGGAAACCCTCGGAAACCTCCCCAATTCGTGTACATGTTTTGTACAAACGGTCTGAGATGCCTGCGAACTCGGCGGTTCGTGCGATTGCGATTTCAGTAACTTACAGAAATCACTAGAGGGCGGAAAATCCGGGTTCGATTGCCGTTAGCGCTACCATCTTTTCATAGACTTACGGGCACCGGGTGACAGCGAGTGACGACGCGCTCGGCTCCGTCGAAGTTCTTTTCCTGACACTTTCATAAATTGACAGCCGTTGGGCGCAGGCACCCGTATCGAATCGCTAATCGACATCCGGCACGCAGAGCGAGGCCGAGCGCGGGCCGCGGCTTTTGTTTTTAAAGGGCTCCGCTTCGCGTGGTGAGCGGCGATCCTTTTCGGCCCGGAGGGTGGCGCAAGATCGGGCTAAATGAATGGTACAATAAGACTTAAACCCAAACATGGCTGACCAGGAAAATCCCGCGCAGGGTCCGCCTGCGCCTCCCCAGACCCCCCCGCTGCCCGGAGCAGGCGGTGATGGAGCGCGCGATCTCCTTCCCATAAACATCGAAGACGAGATGAAGCGGTCCTATATCGACTACGCGATGAGCGTAATCGTGGGCCGCGCCCTGCCTGACATTCGCGACGGCCTGAAGCCCGTGCACCGCCGTATTCTCTTTGGCATGAACGAGATGGGCCTCGCCCCCAATCGGCCCACCCGCAAGTGCGCCAAGATCGTGGGCGAAGTCCTCGGTAAATACCACCCGCACGGCGACGCGTCGGTCTACGATTCGCTCGTGCGCATGGCGCAGCCGTTCAGCATGCGCTATCCGCTCGTCGATGGCCAGGGCAATTTTGGTTCGGTCGATGGCGATCCGCCAGCGGCCATGCGGTACACGGAGGCACGACTTTCGCGTATCGCCACCGCCCTGCTGGAGGACATCGACAAAGAAACGGTCGACTTCCGCCCGAACTACGACGACTCCGAATTCGAGCCGGAAGTCCTGCCGACTCGGGTCCCGAACCTGCTGGTTAATGGCTCCTCGGGAATCGCCGTCGGAATGGCGACGAATATCCCGCCGCACAACCTGACGGAAATCATCGACGCGACGATTCAGGTCATCCGTCACCCGGATACGACTTTTGAAAAGCTGATTGAAATCGTCAAAGGGCCCGATTTCCCGACTGGTGGCTACATCCTCGGCCGGCAGGGCATGCTCGACGCCTTCCGCACGGGCAGAGGCAGTCTGAAAATCCGGGCAAAAGCGGAAATCCTGCCCATGGGCAAGGACCGGCAGCAGATTATCGTCACCGAGATTCCGTATCAGGTAAACAAGTCGCGCCTGATCGAGGCCACGGCGGCGCTCGTCAACGAAAAGAAGGTCGAAGGCATTTCGGAAATTCGCGACGAAAGCGACCGCGAAGGAATGCGGATTGTCTACGAACTGAAACGCGGCGAGCAGGCTGAAGTGGTTCTCAACAATCTCTACAAGAACACTCAGCTTCAGATCGGGTTCGGCATCATTAATCTCTCGATCGTCAACGGCCAGCCGCGCGAGCTGAGCCTGCTCTCGACGATTAAATACTTCATCGAGCACCGCGTCGATGTCGTTCGCCGCCGGACCGATTACGAGCTTCGAAAGGCCCGTGAGCGTGAGCACATTTTGCTCGGCTTCCGCCTCGCTCTCGACAACATTGACGAGGTCATTCGCATCATCCGCGCGTCGAAGTCTCCGAAGGATGCGCGCGATTCGCTCATCGCAGCCTCCACCCGCTTCGTCTTCAATCCGCTCTACCTGAAGGCCGCCGGCGCCACGGAGCCGCTGCGCCAGCTTTCGGAAAGGCAGGCTCAGGCGATCATTGAACTCCAGTTGCAGCGCCTCACCGGCATGGAGCAGGAGCGGATCGCGAACGAACTTGCCGACATTCAGCGGCGCATCGCGGAATATCTCGAAATCCTCGGCTCCGAGAAAGTGCTTCGCGGCGTCATCATCAAAGAACTAGAGGAAATCCGGAAGGATTACGGCGATGAGCGCCGCACTCAGATAGTTGAAGATACTGGCGAGATCCGGCTGGAAGATCTGGTCGCGGTCGAAGATGTCGCCGTTACGGTAACGCATGCCGGCTATCTGAAACGCACCGCCGTCGACACGTATCGCCGTCAGACGCGCGGCGGCAAGGGCCGCATTGGCATGGGTACCCGCAATGAGGACTTTGTCGAGTACTTCCTCGTCGCGTCCACTCACGCGGACCTCCTTATTTTCACGAATAAGGGCCGTGTCTACTGGCTGAAGATCTATGAGATCCCCGATGCCGCCACCGCGGGCAAGGGCAAGCACATCTCGAATCTCATCAGCCTCCAGCCGGATGAAACCGTTAAGGCCTTCCTGTCCGTGAAGGAATTCGTGCCGGACAAATTCATCGTGATGGTGACGAAATTCGGCGTGATCAAAAAGTGCGAGCTGACCGAGTTCGACAACCCGATGTCGCGCGGCATTATCGCGATTGGAATCGACGAGGGTGACGAACTCATCGCCGCCCGCCTGACTTCCGGATCGGAACTTATCTTCCTCGGTTCACACGAAGGGCAGGCCATCCGCTTTAAGGAAGATCAGGTCCGCGCCATGGGCCGTCCCGCGCGAGGCGTTCGCGGCATGGACCTCGCCGAGGGCGATTTCATCGTCGGAGCCGAGGTCGTTGGCGAGGAGGGTCTGATCCTTTCGATCTCAGAGCTTGGCTACGGCAAACGCACCAATCTGACGGATTACCGCCTCACCAACCGTGGCGTCAAAGGCGTGATCAACATGAAGACGACGCGCAAGACCGGCAATGTCGTCGCGATCCTTTGCGTCAAAGAGGATTCCGACATTATGATCGTCACGCGCGACGGCAAAATTATCCGGATCGATTCGGGCGAGATCCGTCAGGCGGGTCGCTCCACACAGGGCGTGCGCCTTGTCCGGATGGATGAAACCGATCAGGTTGCCGCCGCCTGTGTGCTTCCTGAATCCGTCGAAAAGAACGGCGACGAAGGTCAGGAGAATCTGAGTCTGCAATAACGGGTCAGAAGTCCTTCGCGGCGATGAGCGAAGCGTCCATTCGCCGCAACCTCAGATACTGAGCGAAGACGTGCATCAGCGATTGGTGCACGTCTTCCACAATTCCGTAATTCGAGGCCGCCACGTGAATATTGACGTCGGCGATTTCGGAGCAGCGCCCTCCGTGAAATCCCGTGAGCGCGATTGTAGCCGCGCCGGCTGCTCGCGCCGCATGGACCGCGCGCACCACGTTTTCAGAATTACCCGATGCGCTGATCGTCATTAAAGCATCGCCCTTCGACGCGAAACTCCTCACCTGATACGCGAAAACCTCCGCGAAATCGATATCGTTTCCGATCGCCAGGATCAGCTCCAGGTGCGAACTCAGGCTGACCACCCTGGGGCGAATCGGCGTATCGGTTTGAATGCCTTTCGCGAAGTCGCAGAGAAGATGGTTCGCGATAGCCGCCGATCCTCCGTTCCCGCAGACGTAGAGGGTGCGCCCACTCGCGAAGAGATCGTCCAGGAGTTCCGCCCCGCGTTCTACGGCGTCAGTATCCACGCTCGCGGATGCCTGCGCGACCGCCTGGCGGTAGCAAGTCCAGTAATCCCCCGCCGAATCGTGCAGTCCGAGCGGGAACTTCATCTCGTCAAGACCCCTTCTGTTATGAATTCGGCCGCGTCAAGCACAGTATGGAATACGCGGTCCGGATGGTCGTCGGGTCCCAGGTCGGATCCCGCTTTCCCGGTCCGCACGAGCGCCGAACTCGCGCCCACGGTCCTTGCCAGCCGTACATCTTTAACTGAGTCACCAACTACCCAGGAACGAGTCACGTCGATTTCGAAATCCGTTTGGGCCCGCCGGATTAGTCCGGATTCGGGCTTTCGGCAGCCGCAGGCGCCGGTGTAGTCGGGGTGATGCGGGCAATAATAGATTCCGTCGAGATGCCCTCCATCGCGTGCCAGCAGTTCGCGGAGTCGCGCGTGAACCTGTTCGAGATCCTTCTCGTCGCAGTAGCCTCTCGCGATCACTGCCTGATTCGTTATCAGAATCGCCAATAGCCCTGCTTCATTAATCGCGCGAACCGCCTCGCCCGCTCCTTCGATCAATGTCACGCGATCCGGAATGAGAACCTGGTTGATCTCCACATTCAGAGTGCCGTCCCGGTCGAGAAAAACCGCGCGCCTCGCCCCTGGCGGCTTATTCATTGTCCGCCGGTTCGACAACGGCCGACATCGATCCCTTCGAGCGAGGCAGGCGCCAGTCCGGCCCGTAGCTCTGAATCTGGTCGCGACCAAATTCGGCTTGTGGCAATTCGCATGTAATCAAAACCGTGCGTCCATGCGCGTCAACGTCCTGCGCGTGCCGCAGCGCCTGCTCGCCCGTAAAGATGAATATCTTCTGAAGCATCTCGATCACGTAATCGTAAGTGTGATCGTCGTCGTCCAGGAGTACGACCCGATAAAGCGGACTTTTTACTTCCTGGCCAGTGACTTCGACGCCAGGGCTCGTGACCGTTTGAGCCATCAGGGTAGCGTTCGCCGCCTACTCCTCAAGTATGCCGCATCCCCGACAAAACGGCTTTACGCCAGGCCAGTAACGGGCAGACCCGCGCGCAGCAGCGCCGACTCGACCTCCAGCGTCCCCAGCCTCGACGCGTCGTATTCGACGATCAGCTCCTCGCGCGATGGCGCGATTGAAACCCGCTCGATTCCGTAAATCGAATGGGTCTGAGCGAGGTTCGACAGCAGGCCTTCATCAAGCGGGCGCTGCAGGTGAAAGCGCTTCTGAACTTTCGTCATGTCCGGAAAACGCAATTATAGCGAAGGCGCCCGAATTCAGACCTCAGCCCAGTGGTTCAGCGGGCCTTCACCCGATCCCAGGCCCGGCGCAGTGCGGATTGCCTCAGTGACGTACGCCTTCGCGCGGCGGACTGCCTCTTCCACTGGAAGACCTCGCGCGAGGAAGGCCGTGATGGCGGCCGAGTAAGCGCATCCCGTTCCGTGGGTGTGACGCGAGGCGATCCGCTCTGCTCGAAACTCGGTGACACGTCCGTTCAGAAAAAGCACGTCGGTCGCGTCGCCCATGAGGTGCCCTCCTTTTACAAGTACCGCGGCCGCCCCGAGTTTCGCGATCCGCTCTCCGGCTTCTCTCATGTCGGCGATTGTTCGCAGGGGCATGTCCGTCAGACGCTCGGCCTCTTCCAGATTCGGCGTGATCAGCGCCGCTAAGGGGATGAGTAGTTCGCGAACCGCGCGAAAGCCGTCGGCGTCGAGCAGCGCAGACCCGCGCTTTCCCATCGCGACGGGGTCTACGATCAGAGGCGCACGGCGGCCCTTGATCGCCTTCACTACTTCCGTCACAATTGCGGCGCTTCCCAGCGCGCCGGTTTTCACCGCGTCCGGCGGCAGATCATCGAGCACTGCATCAATCTGCTGCCGCACCAGCGTCGGCTCGACGACTTCCGTGCGCGAAGCCCGTACCGTGTTCTGTACCGTCAGGGCGGTGATGGCGCACGCGCCGTAAACCCCAAGCTGATGAAACGTTTTGAGGTCCGCCTGAATCCCGGCCCCGCCGCTCGGATCCGAACCCGCAATGGTCAGTGCGATGGGCGGCATTTCGCACCCAGATTACCGCGGCCTACACCGCTACAATGATTGCCGTAATGAATACCCGCCTGGCGGCCGCGCTCGCGGCCTATGCGGTCCTGATCGGCTGTTCCATCTTTCTGCTGCATGGCATTGTCCTTAAGGCGGTCCTCATACTCTTCGCCGGCCTGATCGCGCGCACACTGATCTCGATCAAGCTTCATCACTGATCGCAGTCCGAGGTTTTGTTCTGAAGCGAAACACGTGTTCCGCTTCCGTGCGTCATCCTGGGCAGCCGCAACGGGTCCGTGTTTCCAGGGTAATTGCCAAAGCTCGTTCTTTCAGGATGTTCGCCATCTATTCGCTCATGGTCTTGCTCTTGCATTTCTTCGGGGTCAAGATCATGACTCCCGCTCCCACGCAGACATCCAACTCCGACGCCGTAAGAGACCGGCTGATACTCGACCATCTACCGTTAGTCCGCGCCATCGCAATTCGGGTCTACGAAAATCTGCCCGTGCATGTCGATCTCGATGACCTGATCCATGCGGGCATCCTCGGCCTCTTCGACGCTGCCACCAGGTACGACGGGGATAAGCAGGTCACATTCAAGAGCTACGCGAAGCACCGGATTAAGGGCGCGATGCTGGATAGCCTGCGTGATCTCGACTGGGCCTCGCGGGACCTGCGCAAGCGCCATCGCAAGCTCGAAGAAATCACGCGCGAACTCTCCTCGGTTATGGAACGGAATCCTACCGAGCAGGAAATCGCCGACAGGATGGGCATGGATCTGGGGCGATGGCGGCAGGTGGCCATCGAACTTCGCATGGTGGGGCTGCTCTCCGCCTCCAGTCGCCCCGGCGACGCGGAGAATCAAAGCGCCCCCGAGTTTCCAGCGACCGACGACCTCAATCCCGACGTGCTTACCGGCAAGCGTCAGTTGAACGCCGTGCTTGGCGCCGCCATGGATACGCTTCCGGTGCGACATCGCGCCGTCATCGAACTCTATTACTCCGGGGAAAAGACCATGCGTGAGATCGGCGAGACGCTCGGTATTAATGAGAGCCGCGTGTCGCAAATTCATAAGGCCGCGCTGGACCGCATGGCCCGCAGTCTTCAATCCGCCGGCATTCACTCGAGCGCCAGTGTTCTGTGAAGCCGCGCTATCCAAGCGGAGGCCGCTACAATTCGAGCGAGGGCCCTATTGTGAGACGCTCGGGCTTCGCCGATCTTCCGCTTCATGGCGGACGCGTGCCCGGATGGCTTGCCGAACGGATGAAAAGCCTGGGCGTCGCCATCGTTGAGGCCATCGTTCACCATTACGGAACCGCCGAGTTCCTGTCGCGTCTCTCGGACCCCTTTTGGTTTCAGGCGCTAGGCGCTGTGATGGGCATGGATTGGCACTCGTCCGGCATCACCACGTCTGTTCTCGGGGCGCTCAAGCGGGGCGTGAACCCGCGCTCGCATGAGCTCGGCATTTACATTTGCGGCGGCCGCGGAAACCAGTCGCGCCGCACGCCAGATGAACTGCTTTCGATCGCCGACCGCACTGGCATTCCCGGTGACACGCTGGTCCGGAATAGCCGGCTCATGGCCAAGATCGACAACAACGCGATCGGCGACGGATTTCAACTTTACCTCCATACATTCATCGTGACTGCGGCGGGAGATTGGGCTGTAGTTCAACAGGGCCTGAACGATGCTACGGGCCTCGCTCGCCGCTACCACTGGCATTCGGCGTCCGTCCGCGACTTCACCTGCGAGCCGCACACGGCCATCGTGGGCCAGAGTGAAGGAACAATTCTCAATCTGGTCGACCGGCGCGCCCTGCCCGCTCAGGATGCGCTGCTTCACATCGCTCGGCAGCGCCCGGACGTGACGGTCGCTGAAGCCCGCAGGCTGATTATGCCGCGACGTCACGAAGTCGACGTCACCGATGTCGATCTCGAACGGCTCGGAGCTGTTCTCGCGGTCAGCTATGAACGCGAGCTTCGCGATTTCGCCTCGCTCCTACTGACCGAAAAGCTTGGCCCACGCGCGCTGCAGACCCTCTCGCTCGTGGCTGAGGTCGTTCATGGAACGCCGACCCGCTTTTCGGACCCCGCGCGATTTTCTTTCTCGCTCGGAGGGAAAGACGGTCACCCGTTTCCGGTTCCCCTGAAGACTTACGATGAATCGCTGAGTTTCCTGCGAACGGCTCTTGACCGGGCTAAAGCTGGCGACACCGACAAGATCGATGGATTCCGCCGGCTGGACCGGCTCGTCCAAGCAGTCGGCAACCGACTCGAACCGCGAGCGGATTTCCACCAAGCTTTGGCGCACGAACGCGCCCTCTCGCCTTCGCTCGGCGGCCGCACAGTTATGGGCGACAGTCGCGCCAGGCGCAAACTTGCGTCCCGCCAACTCTCCTTGTTCGAGTAGTTCCGACGCAGCCGGAAAGGCGGGTTATTGGCCGATTTTTGGAGATTGGTGGACGGAAAGGGATTCGAACCCTCGACCCCCGCGTTGCGAACGCGGTGCTCTCCCAACTGAGCTATCCGCCCACTAGATGAACAATTACAATAATATCAGATGCCCGCACAGGTGGACTCCGCGCCGCCCCCCCCGTCAGTGCTTGAAAAGATGCGTCGTGAATGGGACGAGCGCGCGCGTGAAAACGCCCGGCACTATGTGGCCACGGCTCGCGCGGATTGGACCGACGCCGACTATTTCGAATCAGGGCGCGAAAACGTTCGCCGCGAAATACTGACGGACATGAGGAACGTCTGTCAGGGAATGGACCCGAAGCAGATGAGGGTCCTAGAGATCGGTTGTGGGTCCGGCCGCATCACCCGCGCGCTTGCCGAAACCTTCGGCGAAGTCTTTGCCGTTGACATCAGCGGCGAGATGATCCGCCAAGCGCGCGAGGGCCTCCGCGACATTCCGAACGCCCACGTCTTTCAGAACAGCGGAAGTGATTTGAAAGTGCTAGGCGATATCCAGGTGGACTTCGCGTTCTCTTATATCGTCTTTCAGCACATTCCGGATCGCGCTGTGATCCGCAATTATGTGCGCGAGGCGCATCGCCTGCTGCGCCCGGGCGGTTTGTTCAAATTTCAGGTGCAGGGAGACGCAACTCTGCTGACTTCACCGGAAGACACCTGGCTCGGCGTCCCGTTCTCGGACGATGAGGCGGTCGAGATGGCCGAAGCCTGCGGCTTTGAACCCCGCTACCGCCAAGGCGCAGGAACTCAGTACTTCTGGCTCTGGTACTTTAAGAAGCCCTAAGCGCTTTCGGCCTTATACAGATAGGGACACAACTCCGAAATGCGATGACGAGTCCCCGTCGTCGGACCCGAAGGATTCCTGGGTCTGATCCTTGTTGGCTCGCCATTCTTCCCAATACCTCCGCATTCGGCGTGAGACTTCTGCTCGCCCCTCCGCGTCCATGCTCTTACGGCCACGGCGGCTTCGCGGCTTCTGATTCGCCGCCTCTTCCGCCCGCAACTGCTCTAGATGGCCAATGATGCGTTCCAGCCGATTCTTTTGTTCGTTCAGATCGCGGATCACCCGGTTTAGATCGACCTTTCGGTCCGAGCCGTGTGATCCGCCTTGAGTCTTGTCAGTCACAACTTTCCCCTTATCAGAGAAAGCGTATTATTTTACGAAAATCGGCCAATGAGGCACGAAATGGTACCCGTAGTACAGCAACGCTGCGACCGACAGCGCCGCTAGCCCCAATAGCCCGACGATCCCCCACATCAGGAACGTACGCCACGGAAACTTCCGTTTCTCCCGGTTGAGTACCAAGAGGTAGCTGGCGAAGATGCCGATGTAAAACAATACGATCATCGGCGTTGCGAAGAGTGTCAGATTGAAAACGTCGCCGGTGGGGGTAATTACCGCCGCAAGGATCACGATGGCAAGAATCGCGTACCGGCTATGGCGTACCAAGAATGCGGGGCTCGCTACGCGGATGAGGGTGAGCAGGAACAACATCACCGGAATCTCGAAAATTACGCCAACGCCGAGCATCACATCCACGAACAGGTCGTAGTAAAGGCTCATGTCGACGCCCGGCCGGATGCCGCTGCCGATACCAAGACCCAGCAGGAATTCGAGACCGTATCGAAACGCGACGAAGTACGCAAAAAGCCCGCCGAGGATGAACAGCAACGAACTCGAGATAACGAACGGGGCGGCCCAGCGCTTTTCGCGTTTGTACAACCCCGGGGCAATGAATGCCCAAACCTGATAGAGCACCCACGGTGAAGACACGAAGATCGCGCAGAGCAGAGGGATTTTCATCCAGATGATCTGGAATGAGTCCATCGGGTTGATCAGAACCAGATCGGGTGGCTGATGCAGGTTTTCCAGCGCGGTCTTCGCGGGTTTCCGGATAATGTCCCAAAGTTGGGGCCCCAGGCAGAGGCAGATCGCAAAGGCGACGCCCATTCCTCCCAGAGCTTTCAGCAGACGCGACCGGAGTTCCTCCAGATGCTCGAGGAAACTCATCCGCGCCATGCCTTCCTCTTCGTCCTCGTCTTCGTCAGGAGGTTCGGGAGGTGGTGGCGGCTGCGGCGGTCTCGACGGCGGCGGAGGCGCTACGGTAACGGCATTGCCCGGCTGGCTGTACGAAGAGGACCAATCGTCCGCATAAGAATGCGTCTCACTGGCTGGTGCGTGAGGCGTGTCGGTGATCACTTCGCCACCCACATGGATGGGTTCGGCGTATTCGCTTTGATGCGCAGGTTCGCCTTGGGAGGGTACGCCCTCCCGAGGCTCGTCGGGAAATGCCATTGACCGTCTTTAGCTGTTTGCCGGCTGTTCGGCGGGCACCCTCACCGGCTCGTGGGGAACCGGAGGATGACCAGGTTCTGAATGTCCGTTCGCGGCAGGTGTGGGGGTTGAGGCGCTCCCCGAGTGCCCATCTTCCAGATGGCCGCTCGCGATTGAACCGGCCGCCGCTTCGATCTGAAGCGGAGCCGTTGTCCCGGCGCCCAAAGTTGCGGATGCGCCGGCTGTCGAAGTTGTGTTTACTGTGGATTCATACGACCCGTCGTAATACGACGCGTCGTAAGAGGAGTAATCGTAGGTATAGCTGTCGGACTGGTAGTTGGTAGCGGTCAGTTCTTTCATATTGACCTCCCGCTCCAGGTTCTGCATC
>Ga0126381_100004308_pt1 | contig 15478 bp, 17 predicted proteins | sample PanSoiMetPlot_28_FD_96465 | JGI IMG/M metagenome (GOLD analysis project Ga0126381, IMG submission 96465) | Tropical forest soil microbial communities from Panama - MetaG Plot_28 | ecosystem: Environmental > Terrestrial > Soil > Tropical forest > Bulk soil | place: Panama | collected 2016-02-17 | reverse complement strand
CGTGCGCGGGTGTGATCAGGCCGGTGCGGCCGGCCGCCACCACGAGGACGTCGGCCTGCCGGGTGATCGCGGCCAGGTCAGGGGTCCGCGAATGGCAAATGGTTACGGTAGCGTGCCGGTCAAGCAGCAGGTGCGCGACTGGCTTGCCGACGACGACAGACCGCCCCACCACGACCGCGTGCCTGCCGAGCAGCTCCACCTGGTAGTGGTCGAGCAGCGCGAGCACCGCCGCCGCCGTGGCGGGGGCGAACGCGGGCAGCCCGGCCATCAGGCGGCCGAGCGAGACCGGGCTGGCGCCGTCCACGTCCTTTTCCGGCGGGATGACCGTCGCCAGGTCGGCCAGCCCGGCGCCGTCGGGCAATGGGGTCTGCAGCATCACCCCGTGCACTTCGGGATCGTCAGCGAGCTGGGTCAGCGTAGCGATGATGCCGTTCGCGGTCGAGGTGCGCAGCACGTCGCAGGCGACACCCGCCTTCGCGGCGGCGTTCTCGATGGAGCGCACGTACCAGGCGCTGGCCTCATCGGCGGTCGCGGTGACCACGGCAAGTCGCGGCGGGCGGCCCGCGTCGGCGAGTTCGGCGGCCTGGGTGGTGGTCATGGCCCGGATCCGGGCGGCGAGTTCGCCGCCGCGTAGTTCGGCGGCTCGTGTCACCGGGAGATCTCCTCGCGCACCGCCGCGACCAGGCGGTCCGCCCGGTCGGTGACGCTGTCGGCTAGCTCGGCGGTCTGCGTCAGTTCGGCGATGAGCGCCTCGTCCTTGATGCCGCCGAGGTTCGCCTCGATGTTCACCCGCGCGGTGATCGCGGCGGCGCTGATCGCGGCGGCCGCCGCCGCGATGTCCGAGATCACGTTCCGGTTCGCGGCCGACAGCAGGTCTTCGGCCAGGCCAGTGAGCCGTACCGCCGCGGCCATCAGGTCGGCGGGGGGGCGGGAGGCGGCGGCCAGCGCCTCGGCGATGGCGTCCGACCTCGCAGCCTTTTCCTCCGCGCTGTCCTTGGGGAGCTGGTAGGCGCTGATGACCTTGTCGAACGCGGCCTCGTCGGCCTCTGCGAGCTCGAGCGCCTCACCCGCCAGGCCGTCCGCCGCGACCCTGACCCGGCCGACGACCTCACCGTCGTGCCGCGGGCCGTCGCTGTACCTGGCGACCATCGCCAGCAGCGCGGCGGCCTGCGCCGCGTGCAGCGCTCCGGTGGCGCCGCCGCCGGGCGCGCCGCTTCGAGCGGCAAGCCGGGTGAGGAAACTTGCGATCGTCTCGTCGCGCATGACCGTGAGGCTACCGGTTTTCGCGCCGGGGCGACGGTGCGTCGGGCTGGCGGCCGGGCACCAGCACGTGATCCGGTCGGCGGTGCCGTGGCGGTTCCTTTTCCGCTTTCGTCGGGTCTTCCTGGGTGTAGGCAGACCGACCTCGATCACGCTAGCCAAGGAAAGGGAGCCGATTGTCATGAATATCCCCGCTACCATGCGCGCCCTGCAGCAGACGTCCCTGAACGGCCCGCGGGACCTGCGCCTGATCACAGACGCGCCGGTCCCGGTCCCGGGCCCGGGCGAAGTGCTGATCCGGGTCACCGCCGCGGGCGTCAACTTCGGCGACGTCTCGCAGGCCCACGGCACGTTCCTAGGCGGCCCGCAACCTCCGTACCTGGCGGGCTTCGAGGCGGCCGGCGAGATCGTCGCTAGGGGCCAGGCAGTGAGTGGCCTGGAAGCAGGAGCCCGCGTCGTCGGCGTCGGCCTCGGCAGCGGCACATTCGCCGAGTACGCGGCGCTGCCCGCGGTCTCGGTGATGCCGGTGCCGGCGGGCTGGGCGGAGCAGGAGGCGCTGGGCCTGATGGTGAATTGGACCACCGCGCTGGCCGCGCTCAGGCCCCTCGGCGGCATCGCCGCAGGGCAGACCGTGCTGATCCACGCCGCGGCGGGCGGAACAGGTCAGGCCGCGGTGAAATTGGCCAAGCACTACGGCGCGACGGTTATCGCCACCGCCTCGCCAGGCAAGCACGAGACAGTGCGCGCGCTGGGCGTCGGCCATGTTCTCGACTCTCGCGGCGCTGACATCGCCGCCGAGGTATTGCGGCTGACCGGCGGCACTGGCGCCGACCTCGTGCTGGAGTCAGCCGGCGGCGTCACCCTCGACGCTAGCCTGGCTGCTGCCAAGCGGGTCACCGGCCGGGTCATCGTCTACGGCGTGGCCGGCGGCGAGGCCGCGGTAACCAACTGGGAACTTATTTACCGGCATCAGCTCCACATCATCGGCCTGAACATCGGCGTGCTGATGCGGGCCGCACCGCAGCTCGCCGGCGAGATCATGGGCGAGCTGTTCGCGCTCATAGCCGCCGGCGTGCTCACCCCCGGCCAGCCCACCACGTATGAACTCGCCGATGGCCCGAAGGCGCTGGCGGAACTGGAAGCCCGGGCTACGGTCGGCAAACTAGCTCTCCTGCCCTGAGCAGACCCGGACATGGTTGAAAGCGGATCACGCAGGAGAGGATCGCGAGCGATGGAATGCGGATTCGTCCAGGACACCGAGCGGTTCCGGCGTGAGCTGCTCGCGCACTGCTATCGCATGCTCGGCTCGATCCAGGATGCGGAGGACCTGGTTCAGGAGACGTACCTGCGGGCCTGGAAGTCCTACGGCGGGTTCGAGGGCCGGTCCTCATTGCGCACCTGGCTGTATCAAATCGCGACCAATGCGTGCCTGACCGAACTGGCTAAGCGCAGTCGGCGAATGCTGCCGTCCGGCCTGTATAGCCCCGAGCCGGATCCCGCAGCGTACCCGGAAGGTGCCGAGACTGAGGTGAACTGGCTGCAGCCGGTGCCGGATGCGATGGTAGCCCCGGACTCGGCTGATCCCGCAGCCATTGTCGCGGCACGCGAGGGACTGCGGCTGGCGCTCATCGCCAGCCTGCAGTACCTACCACCCAGGCAGCGCGCCATCCTGGTCCTGCGGGATGTGCTGGCGTTTTCCGCCACCGAGGTCGCAGGCATGCTCGGCATCACGACGGTCTCGGTCAAGAGCGCGCTGCAGCGCGCCCGCGCGCGGCTGAGGGAACTGACCCCAGCTGCCGACGAGATCACCGAGCCGGCTGAGTCGCAAGCCCGCGCGCTCCTCGATCGGTACATCATGGCGTTCGAGAACGCCGACGCCGCCGAATTGGAGCGGCTCCTGCTAGCGGACGCCACCATAGAGGCGCCGCCGCTGCGCACATGGTTCGCCGGCCGCAAGACTTGTGTACCGTTCCTGCGCAACCAAGTCCTGGGATCGCCTGGTGACTGGCGCATGCTGGCCACCAGCGCCAACGGGCAGCCCGCCGCCGCGGCCTACACCCGTGACCAGCACGGGAACTACCAGCCCTACGGCATTTGCGTGCTCACCGTCACCAATCAAGGCATCCGCCAGATCCTGTCCTTCGCGGATCCCAGCCTGGTCACCTTGTTCGGGTTCCGGCGGGATCCGTCATAGCCCTATGTCTGGCAGTTCGGGCACCAGAACCTGAGCCGCTCCTGGCCTGGCGGCCCCTGTTCGCCCCGCCGGATCACTGTCCCGCACCGTCGGCACGGCCGTCCCGCTCGCCCGTACACCCAGGTCTCGCGTCCCGGCCTGGTGTCCCCGGTCGTCGCGTGCCCGAACCTGGTCTTGTTCGCGTCTAGCAGCCGGTGCCCAAGCTCTACGAGAGCAGAAAGGTCCGCAACCGAGCCGACAGCCCGCGACGGATTGACGCCCCGCAGGAACAGCGTCTCTGCCATGTACACAGTCCCAAGGCCCGCCAGGTTGCGCTGGTCGAGCAGCGCCTCGCCGATCGGGCGCTGCGCGTCCTTCGCGAGCCTGCGGACCGCCTCGGCCTGGTCCCAGTCGGGGCCGAGCAGGTCCGGGCCGAGGTGCCCGATCACCCGGTCCTCGTTGCGGGTGGGGAGCACCTCGGTAATGCCGAGCTGGTAGCCGATGGCCTGCCAGTCTTCGTTGGCGAGGATCACGCGGATCGTGTGCGCCTGCGCGAGCCGCGCGCCCGCCGGGCGGATCCGCCAGGAGCCCTCCATCTTCAGGTGGGTGTGCACGGTCAGCCCGTTGCCGGTGCGGATCAGCAGGTGCTTGCCCCGGGCGAGAGCCTCGGTGACTGTCTGCCCCGCCAGGTTCACGGTCGCGTAGCGGGGCACCCGGAAGTCGCTGCGGGTAAGTACCCGCCCGGCCAGGGCCTCGTGCAGGCGGCGGGCGGTGTACCAGACGACGTCACCTTCGGGCACGACTCCAGGATGACACGGGGCCTAGCGTGCTAGCGCGGACGCGAGCGAGCTAGTGGCGCCCGTTGCCGTTGTACCTGGGGCTGTCGACGTACCCGTTGTAGCCCGGGTCCTGGCCGGCCGGCCTGGCCGGCCTGTACCGGTCCTCGGCCGGGTCCGCCGCCGCGGGCCTGGATGGGTAAGGCTGGCCGGGGTACGGGTAGGAGGCGCTGCCGTCATAGGGGTTGGATGACTGGCGCGCCTGCCCGTTCCCGTTCATGTGGCCGGGCTGCTGGCCGCCGAGCACCGGGTAGCCGCCAGTGGCCGACTGCCGATCGGGCGGGGTTTGGGCGCCAGCGATGCTGAACGTCTGGGTCTGTTCGGTCAGCGCGGCGGCGTACTGCTCGGCGGTGATCTGCGCGCGTTGTGAGGCCACCCGGTAAGAGCGGCCGTCAGTCCTGGACAGCTCCTCGCGCGAGAATCGCTTGCTGGTCAGCGGGTCCTCGTCCGCGCCGTGCCGGCCCCTGCGGCCACTCCCATTGGCGCCGCCGCCTGGCGCGCCGCGGGCTGGCTCCCGGACATCGGGCAGCCGCCGCTCCGCAGCGTCGCCCCGGCCCCACACCGACACCGGAGCGGGCGCGGGCGAAGGCCCGGACGCGTGGGACGCATGACGACTGCCGTTCACCCGGGGATCCGGGTAGCCGGCCGAGATTCGGTCCATCCGCTCGGTGCGCTCTCCCCAGTCGGGGAGCTCGGGCTGCCGGGCAGAGCCGCGGCCGGTGTTCGGCTGGAAACTTGGCTGCGCCGGGCTGGCGCCGAGGCTGGGCTGTGCCACGGTCGGCTGGCTCTGGCTCGGCTGGCCGAACCCCGGCTGGGCGAGCCCGGCGGCTGGCCGCGCGTTCGGCCCGGTCGCCGGACGTATCGGAGTGGGGCCCGTGGCGGACCGTGCTGGAACCGGCCCGGTAGCGCCATATCCCGTGACACCGTGCCCGTTCGCCGACCGCACCGGGCGCGGCCCAGTGCCCGGCCGCGGCATCGGCCCGGAGTTCGGCCCGGTCCCCGGCCGCGCCATCGCCCCGGTCCCCGGCCGTGCCATCGGCCCGGTCCCCGGCCGTGCCATCGGCCCGGTCCCCGGCCGTGCCATCGGCCCGGTCCCCGGCCGCGCCATCGGCCCGGAGTTCGCCCCGGCACCCGGCCCCGCCATCGGCGCGGTCCCCGGCCGCGCCATCGGCCCGGTCCCCGGTCGCGGCATCGGTCCGGTACCGGGACGTGCCATCGGCCCGGATCCCATCCCGTTCACCGAGCGGGGCATCGGACCGGAATTCGCGCCGTTCGCGGCGCGATGCATCGGCCCGGAGCCGGGCCCGCTGCCCGGCCGCGGCATCGGCCCGGAGCCAGGCCCGGCCGGGCCGCCTGGTACCAGCCGGCTCCCTGGTCCCTGCGGGACCTGTGGCGCCGCGTACCCAGCCTGACCAGGGGCCGGCCCAAGGCGTCCGGAGCCGGTCCGCATGTCGCCCGCCGGACGGGGCGCGCCGGCCGGCCGGCCGATCGGACGGTTGTCCGCGGCGCTCAGTGGCCCGGCGTCTGGCGACAGGCCTGCCGCGGTGAGCGGCCGGTCCGCGGCCACTGAAGCCCAGTAGTCCTCGTCGGATACGCCGTCATCAGGCCAGATATCGTCGCCCTTGTCACGCCGTCCCAGGCGCCGCTTGCGGTCACCCTTGTCGCGGCGCTTGCGCCCGCCGCGTTCGTCGTCGGGCCCGTCCTGGATCTCGTACGCCCCGGATGGGAACTCCCCGGTCCCGTAGTCGTCCCCATACGCGTCGTCTGGCTCGTACGAGTCCCGCTGGTATGAGTCCTGCTGGTAGGAGTCGCGGCCGTATCCGCCGCGAGCAGGCTGCGGTCCGGGGCCGTAGTCGTCGTAGCCGCGGTCGTCGTCGCGGTGCCCGCGGCTACCCGGACGCTCGGCGGGGCGGGCCCCGGCGGCCCACCGGCCCTTGATGCCCTCGGGGGAGAAGTACTCGTCTGGGGACCAGTTGTCGTCGTCTTGCTCGTAGTCGCCTGGCGCGTAGTCGTACTCGTCATACTCGGAGCCACTATGGCGCCCAGCGCCACCGTTGCCGCCACGCTGATCGGGCCGCGACGAACGACGGCTCAGAAACGACATCCCAACACCACCCGGCAGAAGCACGGCCTCGTGGTGGTGCTAGCGAGGCGCGCGCGGCCACCTACGCGAGCCTGCCCCCATAAATCGCGAGCACCTTGAACCGGCACACTGTTGTACCGGCACACTAGTTCCACCGATTCTTACCGGCCTCAAGCACGCCTGTCTGGCGAATCACAAAGTTTGTAACCGAATAGGGCAGAAAGGCATACTTACGACACTTGGCTGGCATTCGGTGATCAGGACGTCGCCGTGACGGTAATCCTGCCCCGTCCGATTGTCGCCCCGGCGATCGCCATCCACGCCGATTGCAGCGAGGTACGTTGCGGCAGGTTGAGCGTCGTGTCGAGCGCGTACACCGTGAACCGGTAGGCATGACCCTGCGGCCCCGGGCACGGCGGGGTATAGGCGGCATGGCCGCCGCTGTTCAGCGCCTGACGGGCCCCGGGAGGCAGCTTGCCTTCACCGATGCCCGAAGTCGCCGGGTTAATGTCGAACACGATCCAGTACACGTACGGCGTGATCGGCGCGGCGGAGTCGTCGACCACGAGCGCGAAGCTCTTCGTCCCCGCCGGTTCGCCAGCCCAGTTAAGCGGCGGGTTGAGCGCCTTGCCGCCGTCGCACGTGTACCGCGCCGGCATCGTGTTCGCCAGAAACGCCCCGCTGCCGACGGTCATCACGCTGGGCGAGGAGATCTTATTGCTGAACAGCCCGCATCCGGTGACCGGCAGCGCGCAGACGGCCGCCGCCGCGGCCACGGCAACTCCCCGCGCGCGGTGCGTGAACCTTCCCCGGCCCATGCCGTCCACCTGTTCACCTCCGCTGCCCGATCTTAGGCCCTGGCGGCGCCGCGTCAGACCGATGCGAGCGACCTGACCGCCGCGACCAGCGCGGACGGCGGTTGCGTGAACGCGAGCCGCACGTGGCTGCGTGCGCCGCCCGCCGCGCTGAGCAGCCGCCCGGGCACCACGGCGACACCACGCCGCAGCGCGGCCTGTGCGAACGCGTTCGAATCGACACCACCGGGCAAGCCGGCCCAGATCGTCAGCCCCCCGGCCGGAGCCGACCACTCCCATCGCGGCAGCGCCGACCGCAGCGCGCCCGCCAGAGCCGCATACCGCGCCCGTGTCCACTCCGCCCGCCAGTTGACGATCTCGTCGTGCTGCCCGGCCAGCACCGCCGCCACCAGGCCCTGCTGGTATGCCGTGCTGCCCAGGTCGGCGGCCGCCTTCGCCGCCGCCAGCCGCGCCGCGATCCCGGCCGGGGCGCGCGCCCAGCCGACGCGCAGCCCTCCCCAGTAGAGCTTGGATAGCGAGCCGATCGTGACGACGTTCACCGCATCCGGGGCGAGCGCGGCCAGCGGCACCGGCCGTGGCGCGTCGCTCAGCGCCAGGTCGGCGAGCGTCATGTCGTCGATGAACGTGACGTCGGGATGCCGCCGGGCCAGCGCGACCACGTCGTGCCGTTCCGGCAGCGGCATGACCGTGCCCACCGGGTTTTGATGGGTGGGAATGAGGTAAACGACAGCGGGGCCGTGGGTCGCCACTACGGAGGCCAGCCGCGCGACATCCCCTGGCGGCATCCCCACCGGCCGGGCGCCCGCCCGGTGCAGGGCGTCCAGCACTCCGGAGAACGTGGGGTCCTCAGCCACGGCCGGCACGCCCGGCACAACCTCGCAGCGGATCAGCAGGTCGAGCGCCTGCTGCCCGCCGGTGGTGATCACCACCTGCTCCGCGGCGGTGGCGAGCCCGTGCCGCGAGGTCAGCATGGCGGCGATCGCGGCCCGCAGTTCCGGCAGCCCGTACGGCAGGTACCCGTTCCCGGCCGTCAGCGCGCGACGCGCTGCCCCGGAAAGCACCGAGGCCGGATCGTCGAGCGCGGCGGCCACCTGCGGCGCGCAGTCCACCGCGGCGAGCGTAAGGTCGATTGCATCCGAGGCCTCCAGCATTCCCGTGAAGAAGCCGTTGGCCCGGTGGGTGGCCGCGGGCGTGATCCGGTGCGGCACGATTCTGGTGCCAGAACCCTGGCGGCTTTCGGCCATCCCGTCGTCACGTAGCAGCTGGTAGGCCATCGCGACCGTGTTGCGGCTGACCGACAGGGCGTCCGCGAGCTCCCGCTCCGGCGGCAGCCGCAGGCCGGCCGGCAGCGCCCCGGTGTCGGCGAGCCGCCCGATCCGCGCCGCGAGCAGCCGGTACAGCGGTCCGTCTGGCGCCGACCAGCGGCCGAGCAGGTCGGTGAGGGCCGGACCGTCAATCCGGGCCATCTGGGCGTTGATTGGCACTGTCATAACAAGGCCAATTATGCCACGGTGGCGTCATGGTGAGCTTCGCAATCAGCATGGCGGCCGGTCTCGTCCTGCTCGCGGCGCTGTGCCCTTTCGCGGCGGTTGGCTTCCGCAACGGCGACCGGCCGGACGATGCCACGGTCACGGCGCGGCTGCGGGACGCGGGCCAGCCCGACGAGCCACGCCCCGTGGTGCTCGCCACCGTCCGCAACCCGTCGCCAACGCCGCTGCTCGCCGGCCTTTCGGTGCGCCCGGCGCGCCTCGCGCGGTGGCTCGCCGGCGCTCATGACGTCACCGTGCCGGCCCGGACGGCACGGCGCCGGCTGCGTCCGAGCGCCTATGCGACCGTCGGCGTGGTGCCCGCCTATGGCGGCGCCCGGTTCATCGTCCCCGTGACAGCGACCGCCCGGCACTACCTGCTGACAGCCGCCATCGGCCAGGCACGCGGCCGGCTGCGGCTGCACCGCCTGCACCTCACCGGCGCGATTTCGGCGGCCCGCACCGAGCTGACGGTCCGATTCGGTGAGGACCTGTTCGATTAGCCCGAACGGAGCGGGCCGGCTCCGGTTCGCCCGCCTGCTGCGTTACCCCGGGCAGGACCGTCAGACGTGGCTGGTCACCGCCCAGGCGCTCGCGGTGACGTCGACGACCCCGGCGGGCATCAGGTGCCGGCAGCGCTCGCGCAGCGCGATCAGGCAATCTTCGTCCAGGGATGCCGCGTACTGACCGGCCGGGCCGACGCCCAGCGTGAACCTGTCCCACCATTGCTCGAAGCTTTCGTGACTTATCCGGACGGTCAGCGTCGAGGTGTGCACGGGGCCGAACCCGGCCTGCTCGAAGAGGGTGGCAAGATGGCCTTCGCGCACGCCCGCCAGATTCGACTCGTCCTGGGCGGCCGGGTCGAGTTCCCGCGCGGCGCGCCAGAATAGGCTCAGCGGCGCGCGTCCGCCGCCGAAGTCCCAGACGCACGCGGCGACCACCCCGCCAGCTCTGGTGACCCGGCCCATCTCCCGCAGGCCCGCGACCGGATCGGTCATGAAGTGGACGACGAGCTGCGCGAGGGCGGCGTCAAAGACGCCGTCGTCGAACGGCAGCCGCTCGGCCGGCGCTTGGCGCACGTCAACTCCGGGCAGCCGTTCCCTGGCGGCCGCCACGAACGAGGCCGACGGGTCAGCCGCGCACACCGCGTCCGCGCCCGCCCGGTTGACCAGCTCCACGGTGAGCGCGCCAGGACCGCATCCCACGTCGAGCACCCGCTGCCCGCTGGCCACCTCTGCCAGGTCGGCGAACTGCGCGGCGAGGGGTTCTGAGTACAGGCCCATGAACCGCAGGTAGTCGACAGCGCTGACGTCGAAGCTCACTTCGCAGAACCTACCCGTCGCGACCGAGCCGGTATCTGGCGGTTAGCGCGATTGATGATCGCGACAGGCCTGGCGGGGCGGGAGGGACTGGCGGGGCGGGAGGGAGTAGCCACGGGCACCGTTCGGAGTGAATGTCTTTCTCGGCGCCGCATTACATGGTTATACTATGATCATAGAATAATAGAAACGAGGGAAGGGGCCGCCGCGGACATGTTCCGGTTCCGGCTTGACGGGTCGTCTGGTGTTCCGCCTTATCTGCAGCTCGTGCACCAGGTCAGGCAGTCGCTGCTGCTCGGCTACCTGCGCACCGGTGACCAGCTGCCGACGGTGAAGGAGGTAGCCGGGGACCTGGCGATCAACCCGAACACCGTCGTCAAGGCCTACCGGCAGCTCGAGCACGAAGGGGTGGCCGCCGGCCGTCCGGGACAGGGCACTTTCATCACCGGCACCCGGCCGCCGCATGCGGCGCGGGCGAGCCAGGCGCTGCGCGGGTCGCTGGAGAAGTGGCTGCGCGACGCCGCGGAGGCCGGCCTGTCCGAGGAGGCGATCACGGCGCTGATCGCCGCGGTCCGCCACGACTTCGCCACGGGTGCCGGGCACGACACGATGGAGGAGTGGGTCGGATGACGCAAGATGTCAGCGTCCCCGCGCTGCGCGCGGACCGGCTCGGCAAGCGGTACGGCCGCCAGTGGGGCCTGCGGGACTGCACGTTCGAGGTGCCCGCGGGTGCGGTGGTCGGCCTGGTCGGCCCCAATGGCGCCGGGAAGACCACGTTGCTCGCGCTGACCGTGGGGCTGCTCGCCCCGACCGAGGGGCAGGTCGCGGTCCTCGGCGAGCCCGCCCGCGCCCACACGGCCAGCACGCTGGCCCGGGTCAGCTATCTCGCGCAGGACCATCCGCTGTACCGCGGCTTCACGGTGGCCGAGATGCTGCGTTTCGGCCGGTCGATGAACCCGGCCTGGGACGACGCGCTCGCGCGCGCCCGGGTGGAGTCACTTGGCATCCCGCTAGGGCGGAAGATCAAGACACTGTCCGGCGGGCAGCAGGCCCAGGTCGGGCTGACCCTGGCGCTGGCCAAGCGGGCGCCGGTGCTCGCCCTCGACGAGCCGGTCGCCAGCCTCGACCCCATCGCCCGCCTGGAGTTCATGCGGGACGTGATGGCCGCGTCGGCGGACGGCGCCCTGACCGTGATCATCGCCTCGCACGTCATCTCCGAACTTGAACGGGTCTGCGACTGGCTGCTCGTCCTCACCGGCGGCCGGCTGCAGCTCGCTGGTCCGGTCGATGAGCTGATCGACAGGCACGCGCTGCTCACGGTGCCCAGGCAGACGCCGAGCGCCGAACTGCCGGGCAAGACGATCAGCCGGACGGACAGCGACCGGCATTCGACGGTCCTGGTGGCATCGTGCGCGGCGCGGACCGCCGCGGCCGTACGGCCGGGGTGGCATGCCGAGCCGGTCAGCTTCGAGCAGCTCGTGCTCGCATACCTGCGGCGGCCGCCGCTCGGGGTGCCCGCGGGAGAGGCGGTCGGGCGATGATCTGGGTTACCTGGCGGCAGCACCGCACGCAGGCGCTGATCTGCCTGGGGCTGTTCGGCGTCATCGGGGTCTTGGCGGTCGCGCTCGGCGCCTGGATGCGCACGACGTTCAGCGCCGACGGGCTGGGCGCGTGCCTGGCGAGCAGCGGGGGAGCGGGCTGCCCCGCGGCGATCAACTCGTTCGTGACCAAGTTCAACGGACCGGTCACGCTGCCGCTGAACATAGTGACGTTCCTGATTCCCGGATTCCTCGGCGCCGCGGTGGGAGCACCCTTGCTCGGCCAGGAACTTGAGCGCGGCACCTGGCAGCTGGCATGGAGCCAGACCGTCCCGCGCACCCGGTGGCTGGTCACCAAGCTGGCACTGGTCACCGGGGGGCTTGTGGTGTTCGCCGTGGCGGTCACGCTGATGCTGACCTGGTCGCGCTCGCCGCTGGACCGGGTCGCCAACAGGCTGCAGCCGCCGCCGTTCAACTTCGAAGGGGTGTCGCTGGCCTGCGCACTGCTGTGCGCGTTCGGGCTCGCGGTGCTGGCGGGGTTGCTGCTGCGCAACACCATCGCGGCGATGGTGGCCGGCTACATCGCCTGGGAGATCCCCTTCGTCCTGGTCACGCTGATCAGCGGCCCGCTGCACATCTTGACCGCTAGCACGCGCATCGCCTGCGCGCATGGCTGCGCCGGCGCGAGCACGAACTCCGTTCCGCCGGTCACCGGGAACCTCGGCGACCTCGTACTTGACATCGCGCACAGCGGCAACTCGATCGTCGTCACCTACCTGCCAGCGAGCCGGTTCTGGACCCTGCAGCTCATCGCCGGGGGCGCGTACCTGGCGATCGCGGCGGCGGCGCTCGGCACCGCGATCTGGCTACTGCACCGGAGGACGACGTGACCAGCACGAATGTAGACGTCCGGTTCGTCAGCGACGGCTATGTCATCGCGGGCACGCTCACCGACGTGCCGTCGCCGGTGGCGGCCGCCCTGGTGATTACCGGATCGGGCCGGATCGACAGGGACTCCGACGCCAAAGTGCACGGGGTGCCGCTGCTGCGGACCGGCGTGACCCGGCAGGTGGCCGCCGCGCTCAACACGGCGCGGGTGGTGACCCTGCGGTTCGACAAGCGAGGCGTGGGGGCCAGCGGCGGCGACTACCTGCACGCGGGCATGACCGATAACCTCGCGGACGCGCGCGCCGGGCTGCGCTGGCTGGCCGAGCGCTGCCCCGGTCTCCCGCTGCTGACGGTCGGGCTCAGCGAGGGCACCTGGCACGCCGCGCGGCTTGCCGCCTCGGAGGAGGAGAAGGTCGCCGGGACGGTGCTGCTCGGCGCGCCGGCCCGCTCTGGCGAGCAGGTCCTCGACTGGCAGATCGCCAAGCTCGCGCCGACCCTGCCCGGTGTGGTCAAGGCCGTCATGCGGCTCACCCGGACGGACTTCGTCCAATCGCAGCACAAACGGATCGCGCGGCTGAAGGCGACAACGGGCGACGTGGCCCGGATCGGCGGCATCCGGGCCAACGTGCGGTGGTACCGGGAGTTCATGAGCTACGACCCAGCGCAGGACTACGAGCGTCTCACTGTCCCGGTCCTGGCAATTACCGGCGGCCATGACATGCAGGTGCCGCCGGACGACGTGTCCGTCATCGGAAGCCTGGTCCGCGGACCCTTCGAAGGCCACGTCGTGGACGAGCTGTCACACCTGCTCCGCCCCGATTCGTCCTGGACGGGACCGCGGGGTTACCGCCGCGCGGTCCGGCGGCCGGTCAGCCCCAAGGTCCTCGCGATCATCACCGAGTGGGTGACGGCCCACTGGGGCGCGGAAGTTACCTAATTCTGGCGGACAGCGTGCAGCTGGCCCTGCGAACCAGTGGACAATGGACGGGACCGCTGTGATCGTGACCATTCCAGTCGACGTCGAGGTGGCTGCCGCATGGTTTGGCGAACGCGCATCCCGGGTGCGCTGGCGTTCCTTGTCCTGCTCGCCTGTCTGGCGCCGGCCGTCCCGGCCAATGCGGCGACCCCGCCCACGGTGCGCCAGCTGATCACGGTGACGGCGTCCTCCTACACCGCCACGTCCGCCACCCTGCGCGTGTACCGGCTGGCGAACGGGAAGTGGACCGAGGTATTCGGGCCGTGGACCGCCCGGGTGGGCTACAACGGCGTTGCCCGCCTAGGCAAGAAACGCGAAGGCGACGGCAAAACCCCGTCAGGCACCTACGGCTTCGGCTTCTTCTTCGGCGTGCTGGCCAATCCGGGCTTCGTCTTCCCCTTCAGGCACGCCTATACCTATGACTACTGGGACGACGACCCGGCCAGCCCGCGCTACAACGAGTGGATTGACGTCCGTCGGAGCAATCCCGGCTTGGCGCCCGAGCCCATGCATCAAGTGCCCGCGTACGACTACGCCGCCGTGATCGCCTACAACACCGCGCGCGTCCCGGGCCTCGGCAGCGCCATCTTCCTGCACGTCGGCACCGGCGGCGCGACCGCCGGCTGCGTCTCACTGCCCCCGGCGGAACTCATCAGGCTGCTGCGCTGGCTCAGGCCCGCGGACAACCCGAGGATCACCATCGCCGTCCGTTAGAACGACGGCCCCGTGGAGCGTGGCTGTCAACGGACATCACAGCACGTGCTCGAGAACGATGTCGGCGACCCGCGCGACCGGCACCGTCGTGACCACTTCGAGCGTGGCCGCGGCCCTGAGCAGAGGCTCGACCGTCCGCAGGTACTCGAGCACCTCAGCCCGTTCGGCTGGATCCTTGCCGTAGGGGTTGGTGGTGCGCGTGGTAAGCCGCTCGGTCAGGACCTCGGCCGGCGCGCTGAGCAGCACGATGTGGTCGAAGCGCGGATAGAACAGGACTTGGTTCCTGGTGGTGCCCTGCACGAAGAGCACGCCCGCAAGCTCATCGGGTGCGCTGCTCAGCAGCGCGTCGATCCGGTCCTCGCGCCACAGCAGTTCGCCGTTGACGGTCTCGTAGTAGTCGCCGTAGTCGGTGTCGGTGGTCCGGTAGCCGCGGGCGGCAAGCTCATCAAGCAGCGAGCTCTTGCCCGTGCCCGACATCCCGGTGATCAGCACGCGTTTCACGGTGCGAGGCCTCTTCTTGTGCCGGCTGGCTCGCGCGGGTGTGGCCGAGCCTGCAGGAGCATTTCGACCTTCGACACCATACCAACGCTGCGGTCGCCCTCACAGGTCGTAGACGGTCGTACGCTTGCCTGCGGCGGGCTAGCTCGGCCGCCCGGATGACTCGCCGCGCGGTCGAGGTCGAGGTGTCCGGGGCCAGCCCCTTCAGAGCGTGCTAGCGATGCCGTGCATCACGGCCAGGACGGCGAGGAGCACCGCGAGCATGACGAGCAGCAGCAGCACGGCGACCACGATAACGTACACGGCATAAGCGCGGTGCGCTCTGGGGTCAGAGTCTGTCATCGCAGTGGCCCCTTATGGCTAGTCCGCTTGTAGCGGCTCGCCCGCCCGCGCGGGTAAGAATCGCGCTGACATCCGGTAACGACGATACCGCCGCCCGGAACGCGTCGCTGGCAGCTTCGGCCTGACCGTCGATGGTGCGCGGATATGAACTGGAGTAGCCGCAGGCCGCCGCGACGTTCGAGGCGGTCGCTGTGCCAGCACACCAACACCTTGATTTTCCCAGTGCCGACATCGGCCCTTGCCTGCTGCTGCGCTTCCTCCTGCTCGCCCTGTACGCGCTGAAGTCGTTCAGCATGTACTCCGCCGCGATGCGGTAGCCGTGCGTCTGGCAGTGCTTGCGCACGTCCGGCTGCTGGTTGGCCTCTGATTGGTCGGGGTCGATACGCGGAGCCAGATGCCCGCCGGTTCGTGCGATCATTGCTGCTCACCCACCTACCATCGTGGTCCGTCTGGTCACGGTGTGGGCAAGGCCACTCGTCCCTACCTCACAGGTCGTAGACGGTGGGCCGG
>Ga0126381_100004307_pt1 | contig 15481 bp, 16 predicted proteins | sample PanSoiMetPlot_28_FD_96465 | JGI IMG/M metagenome (GOLD analysis project Ga0126381, IMG submission 96465) | Tropical forest soil microbial communities from Panama - MetaG Plot_28 | ecosystem: Environmental > Terrestrial > Soil > Tropical forest > Bulk soil | place: Panama | collected 2016-02-17 | reverse complement strand
GCCGGGCGGGTCAAGCGGCCCCCCGACGGCCGGGGCCACGGCCTGTTCCTGGTCAACCAGGTGTGCGACCTGGTCGAGCTGAGAACCGGGCCGGGCGGGACCACGGTGCGGATGCACATGAGCCTCGGCGACCGCAGCCCGGCCTGACCGGCCTGCGGCTCGCTCACTTGTTTAAGTCCCGGCAGCCGGGCAGTAACTGGCCTGCGTCTCACGGAGGGAGCTCGCGTGGCCATCGTCCTCGTGGTTTTGCTGATCGCGCTCATCCTCGGCGGCCTGGGGTTCGCGATCCATGTGCTGTGGTGGATCGCGCTCGTCGTGCTGGCCCTGTGGCTGCTGGGGTTCCTGTTCCGGGCGGCCGAGACCCCGGGCCGCCGCAGCCGCTGGTATCGCTGGTAGCTGGCCGGCCGAAGACGCTGATAGCTGGCCGGCCGACGGCGGTGGCGGGGTGCGGCGGCGGCCGCCGCACCTCGCCCGGGCCCGAGTCTCGGGCTGGAGGCTGCGTGAGAGATTTTTGGTTTGAACGCCTGCGCCCCGGGCAGTACACACCCCGGACCGTGCTTACGACGCAGGCACACCCTCACGCCGTCATGGCGTGCTGCTGGGGTGTGCCTTTTTGCGTTCGCCGCAGGACCGGGCCCGCCGCGGGCCAGGTCGGCCATCCCCAGTCGCGCCGTGACCCAGCCGAACACGGGAGGCACGTGATGAGGATCGCCCTCATCGCACGCAGCATTAACCCGCATGCCCCGAACGCTGACCCAGGCTCCCGGGCCGAAGCCGCCCGGGTGACCTCGCTGGGGCAGGTGCTGGCTAGCCTGGGCCACCGCGTCACCATCTACGCCCGCCGGGACTCCCGCGGGCTTCCCGACAGCACGATCATCGCCCCCGGGGTCACCGTCGAGCACGTGACCGCGGGGCCGCCGGAACCGCTGGACGCCGGCCAGCTGGCGCCGCGCCTGCCGGAATTCGGCGATTACCTGACGCAGCGCTGGCGCCGGAATCCTCCCGGCATCGCCCACGCCTACCATTGGACGGCCGGCCTCGCGGCCCTGGCCGGGGCACGGGACCTGGGCGTGCCCGTGGCGCAGACGTTCGGCTCGCTCGGTGCCGCCGAGCGGCGTCACGGCGTCGCGGAAGGCCTGTCGGATGCCAGGCTCCGCCTCGAGGCGTGCATCGCCCGCAGCGCCGACGTGGTGCTGGCCAGTTCCGCTGAGGAGCTGGACGACCTGGCCCGGCTGGGCGTGGCCAGAGGCCGGGCCAGGGTGGTGCCGTGCGGCGTCGACACGCAGCGGTTCACGCCGGGCGGTCCAGCCGCGGAACGCAGCAGGCGGCCGAGGCTGATGGCCGCGCAGCCGCTGACCGCCACCCGCAGCCTCGCCATCGCCCTCCGGGCCCTCGCCGAGATCCCGGACGCCGAGCTCGTGATCGCCGGCGGACCGCGCCAGGCGAAGCTGGCCAAGGACAAGGACTACCGCGAGATCCTGCGGCTGGCCAGGAAGCTGAAGGTCCACGACCGGCTGGTGTGCACCGGGCGGGTCGCCCCCGACGACCTGCCCGCGCTGCTGCGCTCGGCCGACCTGCTGGTGAGCACGGCGCCGTACGAGCCCGTCGGCATGACCGCGCTCCAGGCCATGGCGTGCGGTACGCCGGTCGTCGCCATGACCGTCGGCGCCGAGCGAGACGCGGTGGTCGATAAGACCACGGGGCTCATCGTGCCGCCCGGGCCGCCCGCGCAGCTCGCCGTGCGGGTACGGCGGCTGCTGGCCAACTCGCTGCGGCTCGAGGCCTACGGGATCGCGGCCACCGACCGGGCCAGGTCCCGCTACTCGTGGGAGCGCATCGGCCGCGAGACCCTGGCGGCCTACGGGTGCTGCTCCCCGCGGGCGGCCGCAGCCGCCCGGGCCCGGAGCACGCAGCCGGACCGCGCGGGCACGGGCGAAGCGGGGCGAGTGCCGGCCGGAGCGCCCGCCTGATCCCACCGACTCGGTGATGGCCCCGGGCTGCGCCCCCCATCCACCCGGCCCGGGGCCGTCACCGTCACAAGCGCATAAAGACCGGTGACGGTCCGGATTTCCCCCCACTGGGCCGTCACCGCCCGCGGGCGGCGGCGGTAGCGGGCCGCCGCCGCCCGCGCTCGGTACTACCGGAAAGGGCCGCCAGCGCGCCGCCCAGGCAGGCGAGGCCGATCACGGTCCAGGTCCGCAGAACCCGAAGAAGGTCAGGACCAGGGCATCGGGCCCTGCCCTCGGACCCGGTCCAGGCCGCTACTGTGGTGCGGTGCCTGATGGCCCGGACCGCGGATGAGGTCATCGCCAGGGCCGGCCGCTCACCCGGCGCCGGCCGGCCGGAGCCATCGGGCGGCGGCTACCCGCACCGCTCTCACGGTCGCGCTCGCCGCCGGAACGGGATCGCTGGACGCTCTCGCCTTCCTGGCCCTAGGCAAGGTATTCGTCAGCGTGATCACCGGGAACCTGGTTCTGTTCGGCATCGGCCTGGGCGGCCGGGGAGAGCATCAGGTGGCGCTGCGGGTGGCCGTGGCCCTCATCAGCTACGCCGTAGGCGCGACGGCCGGCGCCGCGATCACCGGCCGCGCCGAGAACGGCCAGCCGGTCTGGCCCGGCCGGGTCACAACGGCGCTGCTGGTGGAACTGGTGCTGCTGGGCGCGTTCGCCGGCGGGTGGGAACTGGCTGGGGCGCGGCCTGCTGGCGCCCCCCAGGTGATCCTGCTCGGGATCGCCGCTGCGGCCATGGGACTGCAGAGCGCCGCGGTGAACCGGCTGGCCCTGCCGGGATTCTCGAGCACGTACCTGACCAGCACCCTGATCCGCGCGGTGACAGAACTCGTGCTGGGTCCGCGGGACCATGTCGGGGCCAAGATCGCCGCGCTGACGAGCGTGATCGTGGGGGCGCTGGCCGGCGCACTGCTCGTCACCGCCGCCCCCCACTTCGCGCCAGCGATCGCGATCGGCTTGCTGGCGGCCGTCCTGGCCACCTCCATGATCTTGAATCGCCGCGGCGGCCTGCTCACAGCGCCGGAACCCGCCGACGGCTGACGGTCAGCGCGAGACGCCGTTCCACACGGCTGGGCGTCGCCGGCGTCCACCCGCTCCAGCGTGAAGCCCTCGAAGACGGGCTCTCGCTACCACGACGGGCCCGGGTTGATTACGCGCCGCCCGGGTAGCGGCGATGCCTGGCGAGCCGCGGTCACCCGGAGGCGCCAGCAGGCCGCAGACCCGCAGAGAGGAGACGTGATGGCCACTGAGGAGTTCGCCTTTCCCGAGGAGCGCAAGGAGCCGCTCACCGACGCCCGGCACGTACGCAACGCGATCGCTCGGTTCGACCAGGTGGAAGGGGTCAGCGACGCGGAGCGGGACCGGGCCTGGCAGCGGATCCTCGCGGCCGCGAAGCGCTACGACGTCGAGGTCTCTGCCGCTGACTGGCGGGACCTGTCCAAGGGCGGCAAGGACCGCAGACGCTAGCCAGCCCGGCCGGTCAGAGCAACGCGGCGCGTGCTGCCTTCCTGAGCACCTCCTGTTCCGGCTGGCTCCAGGAGCGGTTCGCTATCTCAACGAACTCCAGGAAGAACTGCGCCGGCCCGTGACAGCACACCGCGCACCTCTCGGAAGGACGGCATCGTGCGGCGGAAACAACCTGCCGGTAGTTGCGGAAGGGACTCATGGGGTGCTTGCCCTCCTTTGGCCCCTGCGGTATCTGCCCACGGCGGGCCAACGTGAGGATCGTTCACTACCCCTGTCCGCAGGGATATTCCTCGCCGAGCGCGCGGGACGCAACTGGCGCGCCGCGCCGGCGGGCCGCGGCGCTGATGTTTTGCCCGGGGAAGCACGGGCAGCCGGGCACCACCAAGCATCAATGACCCCCCGATGCGTAAGCCGAGCCCGGCCAGACAGCACGGGGGACAGCCGCTGAGGGAGGTGGATGAATCATGGCAGGGACGAGCAATGAGACGAGCACCGGGCCGCTGGCGACGGCCGGGCCGTCGCGCCACGGCGGCGTGATCTTCGATGTGGACGGCACGCTGCTCGACACCAATTACCTGCAGGTCGCCGCCTGGTGGGAAGCATTCCGGGAGCACGGCCACGACATCTGCTGCGCCGACGTTCACCGGGCGCTGGGAATGGGCTCCGCCGAGCTGGTACAGCGGGTGCTGGGCCGGCCGGATCCCTCGGTCATCGACGCGCACAGCCGTCACTTCGCGCCGTATCTGGGCCGGATGCGCCCGCAGCCGGGGGCGGCGGACCTGCTCGCGGCCACCGCCCGGCTCGGGCTGAGCGTGGTGGTGGCGACCAACGCCAAGGACGACGAGGTGGATCTGATGCTGGACGCCGTCGGGGCGCGGGACGCGATCGGCACGGTCGTCAGCTCCGGCGCCATCGAACAAGCCAAGCCCCATCCGGACATCATCGCGCTGGCGCTGCGCGAGTCGGGTACCGACCGCGCGCGGGCCGTCATGGTCGGCGACGGGGTCTGGGACGTGATCGCGGCCCGGCGGGCGGGCATCCCCTGCATCGGCCTGCTCTGCGGCGGGACCGCGGAAGAACAGCTGCGCGACGTCGGCGCCATCGAGGTCTACCCCGACCCGGCCGCCCTGCTCGGCAGGCTGCAGGCCAGCGCGATCGGCCTGCTGGGGCAGCGAGCCGCGCAGGCCGGGTTAGGCCCGCGAACGGGGGGCAGGGCACGCGGGCGATGATCCGGCGCCGTTACGGTGGCGCGCCGCGCCGGTCAGCCTGGTGACATCGAACGGCAGGCTGAGCTCGTGGTACCGGAACATCAGGCCGGCCACCCGCTGCAGCTGGACCGGGTCCACGTTGGCGGGGAAGGCCCCAGGGCCGTCACCGCGGCCACCGCGGGGCTCACCTGGGCGCTCTGGGTCACGGCCCGCTGAACGGAGCCAAGGTGAGTGGGGCGATGGCGTTGGCCTGATCGAGGGCCTTCGACAGGGCCGCGGTGGTCCTCGGGAACCGGGCCAGGAACCGGTCGGTGACTACGTAGCCGGCGAGGGGGAAGCTCAGGGTGGCGCCCTGGTCAGGTCCACCAGGCTCACCGCGCCGAGTTCTTCGTCGATCAGGGTCACCAGCAGTTCGCCGGGCTCGATCGCATCGACCCGGTGCGTGGCGAGCGCGGACCCCATGGCCTGAGCGCCGACGGGGACGAGATGTACCTGAGCCGGGCCGATGCCGTAGGCCGCCAGGACCGAATCCACCAGCATGGTGTCCAGGCCGCCCAGCGACGGAACGCCGATGGTCTTTCCCCGAAGCTGCATCGCGGTGGTGATGCCGGAATCGCGCAGGACGAGGATCTGATCCAGGAGCGGGCCGATGGACTGGGCGGCGGCGATGGCGCGCAGGCGGGCGGCGCCGGTCGCGTCGGCCTCGATAGCCGCGGTCCACGGGTACTCCAGGACGTCCGCCTGGCCGCGCAGCAGTTCCGGTAACGCCGGGCCGGAGGCGCCGAGTGCCTCGATCTTCACGCGCAGTCCCGCCTTCTGGAACAGGCCGTCGTCCTGCGCGATGAAGAGGGCGGCGCTGCTGATGGCCGACGGCACGCCGATCACGATGTCCGGTTTCTCCAGCGCCACGGGGCCGGCTGCCGAGGCGTTCCCGCCGCACCCCGCGGCCGTCACCGTGGTGATCGTCACGAGCGCCGAAATAATGCGACATGACCGGGAGTGGCGCACGGCAGCAGCGGTGGTTAAAGGCATACTTGGTATCACCTCTCTGGGAAGGGAGGCAGCGAGGGCCCGGCCAGATGTGGCGACTAGCGCCGGGCCTTCGCACTGCCCTAAAGGAATAACAAAGGAGCGGGAGCGCGCCCGGCCAATCCCGGAGCGCGCCCGGCCATCGCGGAGCGCCCAGCGATCGCGGGCCGCCCAAGGGTCATTCCGCCCGGGCCCGGTGCGGCCGGCGGCCTGCGGATACCACCTCGCCGGGCAGGAGACTGGCCGGCCAAAAGGCGGCCTGCTGCGTGTTCTGGCTGGTCCATCTGCGCGGGTGAACTCCTTTGGCGTGGCCCCAGTCAGCACGGTCCCGCACGGCGCCTGTACGGTCATTCAGGCTACGATCCGGCCAGTGAGGACGCCCCGAATTCGGCCGCTTGAATGGCGCGCTATTGGTCCAGGTAATTGCCGCGCAGCCGACAGCGGTCAGGCGAGCTGCCAGAAGTCGCCGGTCAGGCGAGCTGCCAGAAGTCGCCGGTCAGCCCGGCCTGCGTAAGCAGGCACTGGGCCGCGGCGGCCGTCCGCGCAGACCAGTCAGGATCAAGCCGGTCGCCGTACCACGGCTGGGCCAGCCGCCACATGGTGTCCGCCGATATGATCCGGCCGGCCGGCCGCGGCGCGGCCCGCGCATCCTGTTGCTGCGTCCATGCTTCGGCGTGGGACCCGTCACAGAACAGCCGGATGTTGGCGCACGTGCTCACCACGTCGTCCCACCAGCGGCTGGCCGGGCACGGGATGCGCACGACCAGGCCCGGCTCGGGGGACTGAGCCGGGCCGGCGCGCACCGTCAGCTCGCGGCCGCAGCCCGGGCAGTGCGTGCGGATCACCACCGGCTCGCCGAGCGCGGCGCCGATGCCGAACGAATCCCAGGCGCACCCGCCCCACCACATGCGGTCCCCCGCGTAGCCGGCCGGGCCCCGGCCCTCGGCGCTGACCACGAAGCCCATGGGGGCGGCCGAGAAGGGATGGGCCATCCGCACCGCGTCGCCGGCCGGTGTCAGCACGATCGCGTGGGCGTCGTGCAGGTGCCGCAGCGAAGCCCGTACCGTGGCCTCGGCGAGCCCGGTCTGGCCGGCCAGCTCGGCCACGGACGGTGGCCTGCCCTGGCTGGCAAATCCGCGGTAGATGGCCAGCCGCACGGCCCGGTCCGGATCGGGGGCGGTCCCGGTCATGACCGGGCCGCCGAGGCGAGGAGGGCCTCCGCGACCCGGCGGCCGCGCCGCACGATCCGCTGGCGGCTGGCCCGGTCGGGAGCGAGCGCGGCCTGGACGGCGGCGCCGTCGATGACCAGTGCCATGGCCGCGCCGAGTTCCTCCGGCTCGGCCAGACCGGCCTGCGCGGCCAGCCCGGCCAGCACCCGGGTCACCTCCTGCTTGTGCTGCCAGGCAATCGCGCCGGCCCGGTCACCCGTTCCCGGCTCTGCCAGCGCGGCATCGACGAACGGACAGCCGCGGAACGGCTCGCCTCCCGCGGCCGACTCAAGCCGGTCGAACGCGGCCAGGATCCGGCCGGCCGGATCACCGACGAGCCATTGCAGGTGCCGCGGATGATGATGTTCGAGGGCGGCCGCCACCAGCTCGTCCCGGCTCGCGAAGTGACGGTACGCTGACATCTTCCCGGCTCCCGCCGCCGCCGCGGCGGCGTCCATCGACACCGAGCGAGGGCCCGAGCGCGTCAGCAGCCTCTCGGCCGCCGCTATCAGCCGCTCCCGGGCGTCGTGGCTTCCGGTCACAGCCCAAACGATACACAGAAGTCTCGTTTCTGGCCACGGCCCCGCCTGGGAGGTTTCTGACCACTGGTCCGCCGGGAGGTTCCGGCCACGGGCCCTGCCGGGAGGTTCCGGCCACTGGTCCGCCGGGAGGTTCCGGCCACGGGCCCCGCCAGGAGGTTCCGGCCACGGGCCCCGCCAGGAGGTTTCCGCCCACGGGCCCGCCGGGAATCTGCCGCGTGGCGCCGGGCATCACCGGCCGGTCGCTCAGTACGGTACGTTCCGGGAGCGCCGCGCCAACCATCCCGGGGAGGACCATCCGTGCGAAGCAAGCAGTACGGCCCTGACGTGCTCGCGGCGCCACGGCGGCGCCCGGGGCAGGGCCAGATTCCGCGGGTGGCCGCCGAGCGCGGGCTGGTCGTCGAGGACGCGGCCGGCGAATTCTGCGGCGCGGTGGTCTGGTGCGAGAAGGACGCCGTCACGCTGGAGGACTCCCGTGGCAGGCGCAGGGTCTTCCCGCTCCGCCCGGCCGCCTTCCGCCTGGAGGGCAAGCCGGTCATGCTGGTCCGCCCGGCCCGGCCCGCGGGCCCGGACGCGCCCGGCCGGGTCGCGGGGACGACGCGGACCGCGTCGGGATCGATCGCGGCCCCGCCGAGCCGGGCCAAGGTCGCGCGGGCGAGCCGGATCTATGTCGAGGGCCGCCATGACGCCGAGCTGGTCGAGAAGATCTGGGGCGACGACCTGCGCGATGTCGGCGTCGTCGTGGAGTACCTCGAGGGCATCGACGACCTGCCCGCGATCGTCGCCGGATTCTCCCCCGGACCCATGCGCAGGCTGGGCGTCCTGGTCGATCACCTGGTGGGCGGGTCCAAAGAGACCAAGATCGCCGCGCAGGTGCGGTCACCACACGTGCTGATCGCCGGGCACCCGTTCATCGACGTCTGGGCGGCGGTCAAGCCGTCCGTGCTCGATCTCCCCGGCTGGCCCCGGGTGCCGCACGGCCGGCCATGGAAGGAAGGCGTGCTGGCCGCCATCGGGTGGGAGCCGGACACCGCGGCCGCCTGGCAGCGAATCCTGCGGTCGGTCACGTCCTTCGCGGACCTGCAGCCCGAGTTCCTCGGCCGGGTCGAGGAGTTGATCGATTTCGTGACCGCGCCGGGCAGCTAGGCGTCGGAAAGGGCCAGAGCGAGGCGGCGGACGCCCTCGTGCAGGTCCTCGGCGCGGGCCGCGGCGGCGAAGCTGAGCCTGATGAACGACCCGGGCGGCTCGGCGGGATGGAAGTTGCGGCCGGGGCTGATCACGGTCCCGTGCCGGCTGGCCTGGCTCGCGAGCTGGTCGTCGGCGACGTGGCCGGGCAGGCGCACCCACAGGGTCGCGCCTCCCCCGGGCAGCACCGGGATCGTGAACTGCGGGATGCGCTGCCGCAGGGCCAGCGCGAGCGTCGCCCGCCGGGCGGTGAGGGCCCGGGCCAGGTTCGCCACGTGCCGCGGCCACGCGGGCGAGCTGACCAGTTCCAGGGCGGTCTCCTGCAGCGGCCGGCTGACGAAGAAGTCGTCGACCACCCGGACGGCGCGCAGCCGCTCGGCGACCGGGCCGCGAGCGATGAGCGCGCCCACCCGCAGCGACGGCGACGCCGGCTTGGTCAGCGACGTGAGGTGAACCACCCGGCCGTCGCGATCCTGCGTGACGAGCGGTGGCGGAGCGGGCCGCTCGTGGGCCAGCCAGCGCCCGTAGTCGTCTTCGACCACGAACGCCCCGGCCGCGGCGGCCGTGGCGAGGACCTGGGCGCGCCGCTCGGCGGACAGGACCACGCCGGTCGGGTTCTGGAAGGCCGGCTGGCAGTAGACCGCCCGGGCGCCGGTCGCCGCGAACGCCTGGGCCAGGGCATCGGGCCTGATGCCGTCCCCGTCCACGGGCACCGGAACGGTCCGGATGCCCGCGGCCGCGGCGACCGCGAGCGCTCCCGGGTAGGTAGGCGACTCGATGAGCAGCACGCCCCCCGGAGGGAGCAGGGCCCGGAACGCCGCGGTCAGGGCGCCCTGCGCGCCGGGAGTGACGATCACGTCCGCCGCGTCGAGGAGGCCGCCCGTGCTGCGCGCGAACCAGGCCCGCAGCCCGTCGAGGCCCGCGACCGGGGGCCGCTGCCAGGCATCCGGCCGCCGCCCGGCCCGGGCCATGGCGGCCGCCAGGGCCCTGACCGGGAGCAGGGAGAGATGCGGGTACCCGCTCGCCAGCGGTATCTCCTCGCTCGGCGGCTCCTCCAGCGAGACCAGGACGCCCTGGGCGCTGGTGCGCCGTTCCCCGAGGGCCAGTGTCTGCCAGCCGAAGTCGTCCGGCTGTCGGTCGCCGCGGGCAGGCCGGTCGGCGACGAAGCTGCCCTGACCCGGCCGGGTGACCACGACCCCCTCTGAGACCAGGATGGCCAGCGCCCGGGACACGGTCACCGGGCTCACCCCGAGCCGCCGCACGAACTCCCGGGTCGAGGGCAGCCGGCCGCCGGCCGGGCGGCCGGCCGCCTCGGCCCGGATGGCACCCGCCACCGTGGCGATGCTGCTATCGGGCGGCATGCGGCACGCCCGCGCCGACGCTCGGGCCCGCGCCCGCGATGGGGACGGCACACAGGCCAACGCCCGCGCCCACGCCCACGCCCACGCCCACGCCCACGCCCACGCCCACGGTACTGCTATCCTTTTCCATGAGGGGTAAGAGTAGCGGTATCGTCAGTTTCGGAGTACCGCGGCCAGCCGGGGGCAGGTGATGCCCGCGGCCGCGCTGGTGCTGGCCCTGATGTCCGCGGTGTCGAGCGCCGTGTGGAACCTGATGGTCAAGCAGTCGGGCGATACCCAGGCGGTGGCGGCCGTCGCCATCCTTCTCGGCGTGATCGTGTTCGCCCCGGCGCTGGCCTTCGGCCGGGTGCCGACGGCGGCCTGGCCGTTCATCGCCGTGTCCGCGGTCTTGCAGCTCAGCTACTTCGCGTTGCTCGCCGCGGCCTACCGGCGAGCCGAGCTGAGCCTGGTCTTTCCCCTGGCCCGCGGCCTGGCGCCGGTGCTCGTGCTGCTGATCGGCCTGCTGGCGCTGCACGTCCGGGCCAGCGCCGGAGAGCTCGCCGGAGTGCTCCTCGTAGCGGTCGGGGCGGTGGCGGTGCGCGGGATCCGCCTGGCGGGAGGGCTCACGGATACCGGCATGGCCGCGGCGATCGCGGTCTGCATCGCCGGCTACACCCTGGTCGACAAGCACGGCGTGAGCCTGGCCAGCCCGGCCGCCTACCTGGAGGTGGTCATGGCCCTGCTCGCCGTGCCGTACCTCGCCCTGGTGGCCAGGGCGCGGGGCCTGCGGGCGCTGCGCCTCGAACTGCGCCCGCGGACCGCCGTCATCGGCATCGGCATGATCGGTGGCTATGCCCTCGCGCTGCAGGCCCTGCGGTTCGCGGCCGCCGCGCCGGTGGCCGCGGTACGGGAGTCCAGCGTGGTCATGGGCACCGCCCTGGCCGCGGTCGTGTTGCGCGAGCGCGTCGGCCCGGCCCGGTTCTGCGGGGCCTGCCTGGTCGCCGCGGGCGTCGCCGTGCTGGCCCTGGCCGCTGGCTAGCGGACGGTCGCGGCCACCACGTCCAGTCCCAGGTCGAGCGCGGGGCTCGAGTGGGTCAGCGCCCCGACCGCGATGAAGTCCACGCCCGTCTCCGCCACCGCCCGGGCCGTCTCCAGCCGCAGCCCCCCGCTGGCCTCCAGTTGCGCCGCCGGGTACCGCCGGGCCAGGGCCACGGCGGCGCGCAGGTCAGCCAGGTCCATGTTGTCGAGCAGGATGAGCCCGGCACCCTCGGCCAGGGCCTCGCGCACCTGGTCCAGGCGGTCGCACTCGACCTCCAGGGGCAGGCCCGGGGCCATGTCACGGACGGCCCGGATCGCCGCCGCGACCCCGCCCGCGGCCACCACGTGGTTGTCCTTCACCAGCGCCGCGTCGCCGAGCCCCATGCGGTGGTTCATCCCGCCGCCGCATCGCACCGCGTACTTCTCGAGCTGGCGCAGCCCGGGCGTGGTCTTGCGGGTGTCACGCACCGTGCACCCGGTTCCCGCCACGGCGTCGGCCCACCGTCGCGTGGTCGTGGCCACCCCGGACAGGTGCGTTACGAAGTTGAGCAAGGTTCGCTCGGCGCCCAGCATCCCTCGCAGCGGCGCGGTGATCCGCAGCACCTCGTCGCCGCGGGCGATGCGGTCGCCGTCGTTACGCAACGCCTCGCCGCCATCGGGCGCCACCCCGGCGGTGTCGAGCACGGCGAAGGCGACCGGGAGGCCGGCCAGCACACCCGGCTGGCGGGCCACGACGCCGGCCACGGCCTGCGCCCCCCGCGCGGCCGTCGCGGCCGAGGTGACATCGGGCCCATAACGGAAGTCCTCGTCCAGCGCGGTGCGGACCGCCCGCTCGGTTTCGCCGGGGTCGAGCCCCGCGGCGAGCAGTCGCTCGGTGACCGACGGATGCAGGGTCATGCGCTCGCCCCCAGGCCCGCCAGGACATCGCCGGCGACCCGCGGCCGCCCCTCGTCCACCCGCAGGACCGTGTGGCGTGCCCCCGGATCCGAGGTGGCCGGCACGTCCCGCCACCGGTGACACCCCCGGCTCTCCGCCCGGGCCAGGCCGGACACGGCGACCAGGACCGACACCGTGTGCAGGCTGGTGGCCTCGACCGTGGCCAGGTCCAGGCCACCGTCGCCCGGCGGCGCCTGCTGCAGCGTCCGGAGCAGCACTTGGAGGCCCTCCCGGTCGCGCACCACCCCGGCGTGCCGCGACATGGCGCAGGCCAGGGCCGCCCGGCCGTCCGGGCTCGCCCCCCGGCCCGCGGGCGGGAGCCGCAGGCCGGCGGGGGGTCGCGCCGGGCCGGGCCGGGATGGACGCCGGCCGAGCAGGTCGCCGGCGCGACGGCCCGCGACCAGCGCCTCGGTCACCGAGTTGGACGCGAGGCGGTTGGCGCCGTGCACCCCGGTCGACGCGGCTTCCCCGATCGCGAACAGGCCCGCGATCGAGGTCCGCCCGTCCATGTCCGCCTCGATCCCGCCGCAGGCGTAGTGCGCGCCGGGCGCGACCGGGATGGGCTCGGTGACCGGGTCGATCCCCCGCTGGCGGCACGCGGCGGTCACCGTGGGGAAGTCCCGCTCCAGCACCTTGCGGCCCAGCCCGGTGGCGTCCAGCCAGAGGTGGTCGCCGGGCCCGTCCCCGCGGCGCATCCGCCGCTGCATGGCCGCCGCCACGACGTCCCGGGGGGCCAGGTCGCCGCGCGGGTGCTGCCCGGCCATGACCGGCCGGCCAGCCCCGTCCACCAGTACCGCCCCGGCCCCGCGCAGGGCCTCGGTGATCAGCGGGCACTGGCCGCGGGACCCTTCCTGCCACAGCACCGTGGGATGGAACTGCACGAACTCGACGTCCCGCAGCCGGGCGCCGGCCCGGGCGGCCAGCGCCAGACCGTCGCCGGTCAGCCCGGCGGGGTTGGTGGTGGTCGCGAACGCCTGGCCGAAGCCGCCGGTGGCGAGGACCACGGCCCGCGCGGTCACCGCTGCGCACTGCAGCGCCCGGCCGTCGCGGCCGCCTACCCCGACCAGCAGCCCGCGGACGGTGCCCTGCTCGTCAGTGAGCGCGTCCAGGGCGACGGTGCGGGCGAGGATCTGCACCGGGCTCGCGAGCAGGGCGGCCTGCAGCGCCCGGTGCACCTCGGCGCCCGCCGCGTCACCCCCGGCGTGCACGATCCGGCGGCGGGTGTGGCCCCCCTCCAGGTGCAGCGCGGTGCGCTCCAGCCGGGCGCCGAGCCGGGCCAGGCGGTCGATCTCGGCCGGGGCCTGCGTCACCAGCGCGGCCACCGCGGCCGGGTCGCACAGCCCGGCGCCGGCGTCCAGCGTGTCCCGCTGATGCCGGGCCGCGGTGTCCCCGGGCCCGATCGCGGCGGCCAGGCCGCCCTGGGCCAGCGGCGTGGCGCCCCCGCCGGGACCGCCTTCCTTGGTGATCAGCAGTACCCGCCGGCCGTGCCCCGCGGCGGCCAGGGCGGCGCTCAGGCCCGCCGCCCCCGAGCCCACGATCACCACGTCGGCGTCGCGTTCCCAGCATGGCTGCGACCGGGGCAGGTAGCGCAGTTCCGGGAGGCTCATTCGCCGGCCGCCGAGGGGGTCCCGATGGCGATCATCGCCCGCACGGCGCGGCGGGCCCGGTCGGCGACGCCGGGGTCGACGTGCACCTCCTCCACCCCGTCGCGCAGGCAGCGCAGCAGGGTGGCTGGCGTGATCATCTTCATGTACCGGCACACCGCGTTCGGGTTGACCGGCTCCCAGCGGACCGCCGGGTTGGCCCGGCGCAGCTGGTGCAGCATGCCGGTCTCCGTGGCCACCAGCACAGCCTTGGCCTTGGTGCTGCGGGCGGCGTCCAGCATGCCCCCGGTGGACAGCACCCTGGTGCGGCTGGCCGGCAGGTCGCCCAGGCCCGCCTGCCACAGCGCCGCGGTCGAGCACCCGCACTCCGGGTGGATGAACAGCTCCGCGTCGGCCTCGGCGGCCGCCTTGCGGCGCAACTCGGCCGGGCTGATGCCCGCGTGCACGTGGCATTCCCCGAGCCAGACGTGCATGTTGGCGCGGCCGGTGGCCCGCTGCACGTGGGCGCCGAGGAACTGGTCGGGCAGGAACAGGATCTCCTGGTCCGCGGGCAGCGACTGCACGATCGCCGCGGCGTTGGCCGACGTGCAGCACACATCGGACTCGGCCTTGACCTCGGCGCTGGTGTTGACGTAGGCGACCACCGCGGCCCCGGGGTGCTCCGCCTTCCACTCCCGCACCTGCCGGGCGGTGATGCTGTCGGCCAGCGAGCAGCCGGCCCGCGAGTCCGGGATCAGCACGGTCCGGTCCGGGGCGAGGATCTTGGCGGTCTCGGCCATGAAGTACACCCCGGCGAACACGATCGTGCTCGCCGTGCTCGCCGCGGCCAGGCGGGACAGGGCCAGCGAGTCGCCCACGTGGTCGGCGACGTCCTGGATCTCGGGAACCTGGTAGTTGTGGGCGAGGATCACCGCGTCGCGCTGCCTCGCCAGCCGCCGGACCTCCGCCGCCCAGTCAGCCCATTGCGTCCCGTCCTCGCCGCCTGCTGCCGTCGCCTGCGGTACCTGCGCCGCCGCCGTGCTGCTCATCGGCTGCTCCGCTCCTGCTCAGAGGTTTTCGCCTTAAAGTCTAAAACCTGTTCGGAGCACAGTATCATGCAAACGTGCCCGAACCTAAACCGCCGGTCTCCCCCGACCGGGACGACCGGTTCCGTCATGACGTCCTGGCGGTCGTCCTGCAGATCCGCAGGGCCGGCCTGTACGTACTGCTGTGGCGCCGGGGGGCACCGCCGTTTGAGGGACTGTGGTCGCTGCCGGGCGGCCCCCTCGGCGCGAACGAGCGCCTCGGCACCTCCCTGGGGCGGCACCTGGCCGCCAAGGTCGACGTCACCGTGATCGCGCACCTGGAGCAGCTGGAAACCCGCAGCGACCCCGAGCGCGATCCGAGAGGCCGGACCCTGGCCACGGCCTACCTCGCGCTGGTCTCCGCCGACGTCGAGCCGTGCATTCCCGCGGATACCGCCTGGCACGCCGTCCAGGACCTGCCGCCGACCGCGTTCGACCACGGGTCGATCGTCGAGTCGGCGCGCGAGCGGTTGCGGGCCAAGCTGTCCTACACGAACATCGGCTTTGCCCTGGCCCCCGAGACGTTCACGATCGCCCAGCTGCGGGACATCTACGCCGCCTCCATCGGCCACCCGGTCTCAGCGACCAACCTGCAGCGGATCCTGACCCGGCGCGGCGTGATCGAGGCCACGTCCGCGGCGGTGCCGCCCACCGCGCTGGGCGGCCGGCCGGCCACGCTGTACCGGTTCGCGGCGCGGACCCTGGTGATCACCAACCCCTTCGCGGCGTTCCGCCCGCCCACCCCGGGCCGCGATAAGCCGTCGCCCGCGGACGAGCTCCTGATAACGGCGTCCTGATCCCGGCCCCGCTGCCCCCCTGCCCCGCTGCCCCCTGCCCCGCTGCCCTCTGCCCCG
>Ga0126381_100004306_pt1 | contig 15491 bp, 14 predicted proteins | sample PanSoiMetPlot_28_FD_96465 | JGI IMG/M metagenome (GOLD analysis project Ga0126381, IMG submission 96465) | Tropical forest soil microbial communities from Panama - MetaG Plot_28 | ecosystem: Environmental > Terrestrial > Soil > Tropical forest > Bulk soil | place: Panama | collected 2016-02-17 | reverse complement strand
GGGAGCCTGGTGTATGCCGGCTTCTCCTTCGGTGCCGCCACGGCGCAGCGGCTCGCCCAGACGCGGCCCGGTGCGCGTGGCGCGCTGCTCTACGAGGCCTGCCTGCCGATCAGCGGCGAGTGGGCCATCGGTCCTTGGCCCGATGGCCTCCCGGTGCAGATCCACGGCATGGACAAGGATCCGTTCTTCGCGCTGGAGGGTGACATCGACGCTGCCCGCGAGCTGGTCGAGACGGTCGGGCCCGAGCGGGCCGAGCTGTTCGTCTATCCGGGCGACCGGCACCTGTTCGCCGATAGCTCGCTGCCGTCGTACGACGCGGACGCCGCGGCGCTGGTGGTGCAGCGCTCGCGGGAGTTCCTCGACCGGGTGGGCTGACCGCGGAGCCCTGGTCACTCCCCGGGGCCGAGTCAAGCCGCGGCCGGGCCGGCGGCCGGGCTGCTCGCTCCCAGGGTCAGGAGGTCAGGAACAGCCGGGCGTCCTCCAGCCCTTTTTCGTTGTCCTGCGGCCCGCTGATGCCGGTCAGGTCATTCTCCGCGATGCGCCAGGCGAAGTAGTTGGCCTGAACCGCCCAGCGGAACCGCAGCATCGGCGCCAGGCCGTGCTCGACCTCGGCCGCGCCGAGGGCGCCCTCGGCCAGGTAGGCCCTGACCAGGGTCTTTGCGTGGCCTGGTCCGCCGACGTACATGACGGCCGAAGCCAGGTCGTACAGCAATGGGCCGTACAGGGCGTAGCTCCAGTCGATGACCCCGCACCGGCCGGTGGCCGGGTCCAGGCGGAACGCCTCGGGCGCAGGGTCAGCGTGCAGCAGCCCCCAGGACATGGTGCCCGGGCGGGCCGCGCCGAGGACATCGAGCGCCGCGGTGATGGCCGGCCGCAGCCAGGGCCGCAGCGATAGGTACTCCGCGTCCGGGTCAACCCAGTGGAAACGCTGAGCCCCGTCAACCTCGTAGCCCGCCAGGGCCCGGTGCACCTTGGCCAGCGTCCTGCCGATGAGGTCCTGCTCGGTGTCGTCCTGGCCGGTGAGCGCCAGGCCGGGTACCCAGGTCAGCAACGCCAGCCAGGCATCACCAGCAGGGACGACGAGCTGACCGCCGAGAGCGGGAACAGCCGCCCCGGCGGGTATGCCTGCTTGCTCCAGACGCCGCGCGATGGTCATGCCCCCGGCGAACTGACGGCCAGCACCCGGTGCCACCGCCTTGGCCACCCACCGGTGGTCACCAAGATCGACAAACCAGGTCTCCGAGCCCATGCCGCCGTTATGCACCCTGACCTGAGCATCAGCCAGGCCCCAGTACCTCCTCAGGCAAGAGACCAGCACCGGCTCAGCGACCACGGGTCGAGTCAACCAGACGGTTCTGATGCGCACGGTGGAACTGCGGTCTCGCGCCTGAGAGCATCCTCAAATGCGCATCGTCATCGCCGAGGACGCCGCCGTGATCCGGGCAGGCCTGACCGAGATCCTCACCGACCGCGGGCATGAGGTCGCCGCCGCGGTCGGCGACGCCGAGGCCCTGAAGGCCGCGGTCGCCGAGTACCAGCCCGATGTGGCGATCATCGACGTGCGGATGCCGCCCGACCACACCGACGAGGGGCTGCGCGCCGCGATCGCGATCCGCCGCGACCATCCGGGCACGAGCATCCTGGTGTTCTCCCAGTACGTCGAGACCCGTTACGCCGCCGACCTGCTGAGCATGCGCCCGGGCGGAGTCGGCTACCTGCTCAAGGACCGGGTCGCGAACGTCGGCGAGTTCATCGACGCGATCGACCGCGTCGCGGCCGGCGGCACCGCGCTCGATCCCGAAGTCGTCACGGGAATGCTGAAGGCCACCCGCCACGCCAGCGCCCTGTCCACGCTGACCGCGCGGGAGCGCGACGTTCTCGCCCTGATGGCCGAAGGCCGCTCTAACCGCGCCATCGCCGGCCAGCTCGTGATCTCAGAACGGGCCGTGGAGAAGCACATCAGCAACATCTTCGGCAAGCTGGGGCTGCCGCGGTCCGACTCCGACCACCGGCGGGTCCTCGCCGTGCTCACCTACCTCGGATCGTGACCGGGCTCACGGTGAGGGCCGCGGGCGGCGGGAACGCGGATCCGGCCATCCTAAGATCGCTGAAGGGACCGAGAGCGGGAAGGAGACGTCCGAGGTGACGCGGCTGGCCGGGCCGAGGCCCAGGCTCACGGGCGGCGGATCGCCATCCCGGGTCCCCAGCTCGACCGGACGGCGCGAGGCGCTGAGGTCGCAGGTGTTCCCCCGATGCCCCCGGCCGCTGGCGACGGCGGCCGCGGTCCTGAGCCTGACCCTGGCCGCCGCGTCCGCCTGCGCACCGACGCAGGGCAGCAGCTCCCCGTCGCCGGCCACCCGGCCGCAGATCACTCCCATGACGAGCATCAGCGCCGGCTGTGCGGGCAACAGCTCAGAAGTCGAGGAGGCGTTCGCCCCGCCCGGCTACGTGTACGCGGAGTGGATCGGCTGCGGCGGCATCGGCTTCGCCCGTTCCGCCGATTCCGGCCTGCACTTCGGTGCCCCGGTGACCGTACCCGGCTCGGCGGGCGGCAGCTGGGATCCCGCCATCACGGTGGGCGCCGACGGAACCGTCTACGCCGCCTTCATGCACGCCAGCGGCCGGGCCGGAGGCCCGGCCATGTATCCCGTGGTGGCGGTCTCGCACGATCACGGCATCACGTTTACGCAGGTGCACCGCGTCCTCCCGCCCGCGCCGGGCAACTGGGGTGACCGGGACTTCATCGCGGCAGGCCCGGGTAGCCAGCTGTTCCTCACCTGGGATTACGGCCCGTCTTTCGCCGCGGTCAAGACCCGGTGCGCCGTGGGAGGCAGCTGCGCCTACGCCAACGGTGACTTCAACGCCGTCATCCAGACATCGAGCGACGGCGGCGCGACCTGGGGGCCCATAACCCACCTGGGACCCGGCTTCCCGCTGGGCGGCGGCTACAGTGCCCCGCTCGTCGTCGGGCCCGGCGGCCGCGTCAGCGTCCTCTACGAAGCCCACCCCACCGACCCGGTCACCAGGAAAGTGCACCCTGGCTACGAGTACTTCACCTCCTCGGCCGACGGAACGCGCTGGCCCGCCAGCCCGGGGGCGCTCTGGCCCGGAAAGGGCACCCTTTCGGTGTCGCAATGGTGGATCGACGGCGACATCAGCACCGACGCCGCCGGCAACCTGTACGCCACCTGGGACACCCAGACCGCCGTCGGCGACATCGGCTGGCTCACCTACTCCGAAGACGGCGGGCGCACCTGGTCCGCGCCGCTGCGGGTCACGCCGGACACCGACAAGGCCCCGCACATCGTCGAGTCGGCCGGCGGCCGGGCGGGAATCGCCTACGTCGCCTGGCAGACCAGCGCGCCCGCGCAAGGCTACGCCACCTACCTGCGCCCGTTCTCCATCCGGCGCGGCTGGCTCGCCCCCGCGGTCACGGTGTCCGCCGCCTACGGCAACGCCTCGATCTGGCCCGGCGACACGTTCGGCATCTCCCCGCTTCCCGACGGCCGCATCTCCCTCACCTGGGGCAGTGCCGTAGGCACGGCCAAGCGATCCGCGATCTACGCTTCCGTCGTCAAGATCTGAGCCCCGGTCCCTGACCCGGGTTCAGCCCAGCTCGTGGTCGAAATACAGGCAGAACGGATGCCCGGCCGGATCGAGCAGCACGCGGACGTCTTCCTGCGGCTGGTAACCGGCGAGGGTGGCGCCCAGGCCGATGGCGTCGGTCACGGCCGCGGCCAGGTCGTCCACGGCGACATCGATGTGCATCATCATCTGCTGGCGTCCCCCGGCGGCGGGCCAGACGGGCGGGATGTAGTCCGGTGCGGACTGGAAAGCCAGGTAGGACGAGGTGCCGGGGACAGCGATGGCCGCCCCGTCGTCGTCCTGCTTCGCGATCGGCCAGCCAAACAGGCTGGCGTAGAACCGGGCCAGGGCCACGCCGTCAGGCGCCTCCAGAACCACGCCCCACCAGTCGGTCCTGGATCGCCCGCGCATCCACACATCATGGCACCGCCCGGGGCCAGGCGGCGCGGCGGCGGTCAGAGAGAGGGCAGGTCAGGCCGACCTGCGCCCAGCCTGGTCACAGGAAGTTGTTCGGCCAGATCATCGTCCGCCACATGTGCGCCACCGGAGAGCCGTCGAACCCGAGTCCCTCTTCGGGCTGCCGGAAGTTCCGGCCCACCACGTCCTCGAACTCGTCGAAATCAACGACGGCATCGGGGTCGAAAGAATAGATGTCGTTGACGGTTATCAGGCGCGATGTCATGTACCAGCGGTGCTGGCGCGCCGCCTGGTACTCGCGGCGGATGTAGTCAGGCGGATCGTAGTCGGGGCCGAAATACTCGATGTAGGCGTCCGGGTAGGTGTAGCCCACCGAGTCGTCCGCGAAGTAGCGCAGCGCCTCGTGCTTCTCGATGGCCCAGGACACTTCCTGGTCGACATACGGGGCGACCATCTGCGCGCCCCAGTAGCCGTGGTTGGCCGACAGCAGCCCGGCGATGGCGATGTCATGCAGCAGGCACGCCATGATCACCTTCTCGTCGAGCCCGTTCTCCCGGGCGACCCGGGCGCTCTGCAGCAGGTGACTCCGGGCCCTGGCGCGGAAGCGCAGCAGGAAGAAGTCCTTCAGCGCGGGACGCGGGGGCAGCTTGGGCAGCGCCGGATTGTCGCCCATCATGAAGACCGTGTCGGGATGGCGTGCCTCGGCGAGCAGGGCACTCTGGCAGGCGCTGGCCGGCGTGCCCAGGACCGCCGCGGCCGGGGGCATGATGATGCGGCGCCTGCGGTCGACGGCATCATCGAGGGGCTCACGGATCCAGTTCGCCAGGCCCGCGTCACGCAACGAAGCTGGCAGCTCGTGGGGAAGCACCCGGCTGGAGGGCCGTCGTGCCTCGGCGGACTCTGACATGTGGTTACGCCCTTTCCATGCTGCCGTTTATTTCGATAACGCTTTTGATTACCGAGTAGCGACCTTGACCCAGCCTCTGGCCACGGTTACCTTGCCGTCAAGGGGGCCAGGCTCGAGGGAGAAGGCGGATGGCATTCAAGATCATGCCGCACGGCCGGCTGCAGGAATGGGTCGCTGACGAGAAGGGCTACTTCACGGCCGAGGGTCTCGAGTACAGCTTCGTGGGCGGGGGAGACTACGGCATTCACGCGATACCGCGCGACGACGTCGGCGAGGTCAAGACCGGCGCCTTCGAGACCTTCGAGGCGGGCCGGGACGGCGCGAACGTGAGCTGCGCGTGCCACTGGGCCACGAACGAGGCGGCGCGCGAGGGGAACGGCCGCCTCGTGACGTCGGCCTACTCGGTGGCGCCCTGCGCCATCGTCGTGCCGCCCGAGTCGCCGGTGCGCCGCCCCGAGGACCTGGCCGGGGTGCCGGTCGGGGTCGGCTACCATTCCGGGAGCCACTTCGCCACGCTGCAGGCCCTGGAGGACGTGCTTGCTCCTGATGAGGTCAAGCTCACCTTCCAGGGGCCCCCGAACGAGCGGCTGGACGCGCTGCTGGAGCGGCAGGTCCCGGCGGGCACGGCGTGGGGGGTGCCGCTCTACATCGCCGAGGCCTTCGGGTTCCGCAAGGTCGTCGACGCCACGTTCATGATCGGGTTCCTGGTGACCGGGCCCGACGTCAGCCAGGCGGACGTCGAGAAGTACCTGGCCGGCCTGCGGCGGGCCCAGATGGAGATCGACCTGCGCCCCGAGCTGTACAAGCACTACCACCGGCAGGCCGTGCCGGAGAAGTACCGCGACCAGGTCGACGTGCGGGCCTTCGGCACCGGTGAGCGCATCGTCTTCCTTCCCTACACCCGGGAAGTCTTTGCCGCGACGCAGCAGTGGACGCAGGCCCGCCAGCTGTTCCCCGAGCAGCCCGGGCCCTCCGCGGGTTACGACGAGGTCGCCCTGGTCTGATGCCGGGAGGCGCCCGGGTACCGCCGCCCGGGCCCCTGAAGGTTCACCGGCCGGGTGGCACGGCTAGCCCGCCGGCTGGGTGGCCGGCTCGTATCGCCAGATGTTGTAGGTGCCCTTGCCGATCGGGGGAATCTCGATGCCGTAGGGGACGACCTGGATGAGGCGGTAGTGGTGGTTGCGGTGCAGGTCGGCGACTATCTGCTGGTCGAGGCCGGTGGTATCGGTGAAGTTCAGGGCGACGAGCGAGAAGTAGCCCGCCCGGATGTACCGGGCGTAGATGCCGGGGTTGCCGGCCCCGGTGACGCCCGCGGCGTGCGACGGGTTGCCGGTATTGATGCCTCCGGTCAGCACGATGTTGCGGGTGCTGGACCACCGCTGCCACTGGGCGCCCGCGGGCAGGTAGTACTCGGCGATCGAGGGATCCTCGACGAGCATGGGCCCGGTGGTGTGACCGGCCAGCGGGCGGAAGATCGCGATGAAGCTGGACGCGTTGGCCCAGTTGGTGGATAGCGACCACGACTGGCTGAATGCCACCCCGGCGGGGAAGACCAGCGCGATCACGCACGCCCCGGCGGTGAGGGCACGGACCCGCCCGGCCGAGCCGGCCGTGATGAACCGGTCGACCGCGTAGCCGGCGGCGATCGCGGCGAACCAGGAGCCCAGGCCGACGTGCCGGTACAGCGAGGCCACCGAGTGCAGGTGCGCCTGCTCCAGGGGCCCGACCACGGCCGCCGCCAACAGCACCGCCAGCAGCAGCGTCTGCGTGGCCGGGGCCCGGCCGGCCCAGCTGAACGCCACCCCGCACACGGCCAGCACCAGCACCAGGCCGGTCCAGTACCAGGAGTTGGCCAGTACCGACAGCGGGGAGGCCGAGCCCGGGACCCCAGTCAGGATGGTCAGCTTGACCCCGGTGCGGTAGCTGGCCCCGCCGGCCAGCAACCCGGCGGCCAGCAACGCGGCCGTCACGATCAGGAGGGTCGCGACCCGCCGGGCCGCCAGCAGGCCGCCGGAAGCCCGGGGCGCGGTCAGCAGCGCGAGCAAGGCGACGACCAGGTCGAACAGCACGGAGGAATACGCCGCCGCGTTGGCCAGGGCCAAGGCGCAGGCCGCCGCGACCATCCAGCCGGTCTCCGGTCCCCGGTCGCCGGCGCGGACCACGCACCAGGCCGCCACCGCGACCAGGAACAGCGCCATGGCGTCGGAGGTGGCGAACGCCCCCAGGTGCAAGGTGGTGCCCAGCAAGGCGAAGAGCGCGGCGGAGAAGAACGCGGCCTGCCGCCCGAACAGCCGGGAAGCCGTGCCCCACAGCAACGCCGTGGCGCCGAGCATGAACACCAGGGACAGCACCCGGGCGCCGGTCAGCCCGCCGAGGCTGTCGGCCGCCGCGCCCACCGGCGGGTAGATCACCGGCGCGCCGGAGAAGTACGACGCGAACGGCGGGACCGGGGCGCCGTGCAGCCAGTGCGCCCATTCCAGGTGCCCGGCATTCAGGTACGCGGCCTCGCCCTGGTTCGCGGTGTCGGCCCGGACCAGCCGCAGCGACAGCGCCGCCTGGACCGCGAGCACCGCCAGCAGCGGCCATGCCCCGGGGAAGCGCCAGTCGCGGACGCGGTCTTCGTGGTCTTGGGCCTGGGCCCCGGGGGGAGCGTCGGCAGGCACCGGCGGCATCACGTCCGGCCACTCGCCCGCTACGTCCGGCCGCTCGCCCGCCGCCTGCGGAGACCGTCCGGGCCGCGAGGCAGCCGCAGCTGCTCGCCCGCCGCTTCGGCGGGCACCTGCCCGCCAGAAAAGCGCGAACGCGCGCGGCGATGTGGTAGCTGTCATGGTGCGGCCCCCCACTCCCCTGGGCCTGCGCTCACGAGCAGCGCTGGCCAGGTTTCCCGGCTCTCACCAGAGAGCCACGCTAGCCGGTCGGGTCATGCCTCGCAGCACGTACCGCAATAACGATGGTCAGAGCGCGGATCCCTCCTATCCCGCCCGCGGGTCGGTGCGGCGTGCGGTCAGGGACTGGTCAGGGTCATGTCGTCCCAGTAGATGATCGTGCCCCTAGCACCGGACAGGAAGTCCGGTTCCATGCCGCCGTACACCTCGCCGCTGGCCTGTCCGGGGATAGGACGTAGACGCGCCAGCGAGGGCCGCGGTATACCTGCCGGGTCGCCGGCTTCGGCTACGGAACTGGTATCTCGTTAGCCGGCCGGAGCGCCGTTGTGACCTCCGGAATTCGAGATGTATCTTGTGGTCATGGATCAGCTAGCCCGGGAAGACATCGCCGCCGCAGCGGCCGTGCACCATGAACTAGGCCGCGACTATGAAGACGCGGTCGCCGAGGGCTTGGTCGAGCGGATCGGCGAGGAGATCGACAAGCGGGTGGACGCCCGGCTGGGCCAGCGCGCCGACCCTCCCGCTCAGCGGTCCGCGGCCGGCCCGCTAAGTCACTCGAGCCGATCGGCCTGGCCCGGGATCGTGCTCGCCCTGGGGTCGATGCTGATCGGCGGCATCACGGCCGGCAGCGTCCTCAGCGGCGATCACAGCAACGCGGCCGTGGTCGCGCTGATCTGGATCGTCATCGGGGTCATTAACGTGGCCTACGCCCGCCGGCGCTGAGCGTCGGGTAGCCGCCACGCGAGCACGCCGCCCACGGCGAAGGCGGGCGGGCCGAACAGGCCGGCCAGGAAGCGCTCGAGCCGCGAGCCCCGGCTGGTGACCGCGACCACGGCGGCCGGGCGCCAGTAGGCGATGTCGGCGCGGATCAGGCCGGGGGACAGGGGGTTGCGGGGTGGCGGTCCGCTCCAGAGGTTGTCGAGGTACTGCGCGGCGGTCGTGGCGGGGCCGCGAATGAAGAGTTCCTGCTGCCCGGACTGGCCGGGCCCGATGAAGTAGCCGCCGATCATCGTGGCGGGGTCCCCGGTGTCCGCCTCCCAGCGCATCACCTCGGTGTCACGCTGCAGCGGGACCGGGACGGCGAGCACGCGGGCGCCCGGCGCGAGCCGCAGCCGGGCGAAGGCCGCCTGCCAGCCGGCCGGCGTCGCCGCGACCGGCGCGGCCGGGTACGGCAGCGAGGCCAGCGGCAGGACGGCCAGCACCGCGACCGCGGCCGGGAGGGCCCGGCGCCAGGCCTGGGCGGCCGGGACCGAGCGGCGCGCCAGGTCGAGCGAGAACGCGAGCACGGCGCCGGCCGCGGCGTCCGCCAGGATGGACAGCCGGTCCGGCAGCGCCTGGCTGAGCACCGGCAAGCCCTGCAGCCAGTGGAACGGCAGCAGATAGCCGGGGAACTGGAACCCGCCGTGGCTCAGGGTCCCGCCGCCGAGGGAGAGCAGTTCCAGCGCCAGCCACAGCACCGCCACGGTGCGGGCCCTCGGATCCCGCCAGTAGCGGATCGTGGCCGCCACCAGGACCACGAGCAGCGGCCAGCCCAGGTAGCCCAGGTATTCGGGCAGGCCCCGGCTGTACGCGGCGGCCGCGGCCGCGGTGGCCCGGGTGTGCAGCAGCAGGTTCCCCGGTGGGTCCACGAAGAAGGCGAGGCGGTTCGTGATCGGGCCGGGCCCCGCCGGGTGGTTGTGCGGGGAGAGCGGGCCCGCGAACTGCACCCACAGGGCCTGCCCGCAGATCAGCAGCACGACGGCCACCGAGGTCACGATCCCGGACGCGACGTCCCGGGCCCGGCCGCGCACCGACCGCGGATGGCTGGCGGCGAGCACCACCATCAGCACCAGGGCGGCCAGGGCCGTCTCGGCCAGCAATTCCTCGCCGGTGAACAGCTGGGCGGCGGCCAGCACGCCGAGCCAGGCGCCGGCCACGACCGGGCGGCCGCGGCCGGCGAGGATCCGCAGCAGCGCATCGATGATCAGCGGCGGCAGCACCGCGAACACCAGGTGGTAATGGCCGATGCCGGAGTTGATCAGGGCCGGGGAGAATCCGTACACCGCGCCGCCCAGGGCCGCCGCGCCGGTGCTGGCGCCCCACCGGCGCAGCACCCAGAACAGGCTGGCCGCCGAGCCGGCCAGGCCCAGCGTCAGCATGATCGTCAGGCTGACCTGCGGCCCGGCCAGCAGCGTCACCGGGGCCAGCAGGACCCCGGGCAGCAGGAATGAGGTGTTCCACATCAGGTTGATGCCGCGCGGCGCGTTCATCGCGGTCGTGAACAGGGCCGGCAGGTGCCCGTGCGCGACCGCGGCCGCGTCGTACCGCATGAACCACGCGAACAGGTCCACGTCGGCGGTGTCACCGGCCTGCGCCCGCGCCGCCGGCCCGGCCCACAGCCGCCACGTCACCGCGACCGCGGCCAGGAGGTAGCAGCCCATGGTCAGCCACCGGGCCCGGTTCCCGGCGCGGGCAGGCGGCTGCTCGGAGACCGGGGGCGGCGCAACCGCTGAGGGGACGAGGCTCACCGCCAGCCTCCATTCGCCATTCACCACGGATATCTGCAGAAGTCACGGTATGCGGGGTGTTTCTAAGCCAGGGCCATGCGAAGGTCAGATGCGCACAAATGTTTCTAAAGGCCGGGCCATGCGAAGGTCACCCGTGCATAAAGAAATAGCCAGCGCCGGGTCAAGTCGGCCGGGCCGCGGCATTTTCGGGGCGCCACGCCCGGATCGCGGAGGCTTTACGCTTTGCCTATCCCGCGCCAATCATCCGCGACCAGTGAGACTATTGCCTGACCCCTCCGGAAATGGCTTCGATGGCCAATTACGGGCGAGCGGCCGGATCGACGGGGCCAGGTCAGGACGCCAGCACGCTGATCGTGATCAGCACGGCGTCGTAGAGGAAGTGCCCGACGATGGGCCGCATCAGGCGCCGGTGCTTCTGGAAGGACCGGGTCAGGAAGTACCCGACCGGTATGGTCAGCAGGAAGCCGAGCCCGTAGTAGACGTGATAGCTGGTGCGCAGGGTCAGGCTGAGCGCCAGCGCCCAGCGCGGGTTCCAGCCGAGCTGGTCGAGCCGGGTGAGCAGGTAGCCGCTGACCAGCGTCTCCTCGGTTACCGAGGTGACCGCCGCCACGGCTATCCCGTAGATCACGTAGTACTTCGGCACGTGCCCGACCGGGACCTGGTTGAACAGCCCCTTATGGCCGTCGACCAGCGGAGTGAACGCGATGACGAGCAGCACGACCACCCCGTAGCCCGCGGCCGCGAGGCCGAGCCCGGGCCACACGTCCCGGCGCCACTTCAGCTGGGTCAGCCCGAGCACGGCCGGGGTCTGGCCGGTCCGGCTCAGCAGCAGCAGGGCCAGCGGCACCACCGCGGCGACCTGGAAGTAGGTGACGATCCCGAGGATGAGGTTGGCCACCGGGTGACCGGGGATGATGGTCGGGAACCTGGTGATGGCGCCCGTCCCGCCCACGTGGGCCGCGAGCACGTCGACCGCGGAGATCACGCCCGGCACCAGGAACGCTATCTGCACGAACCAGGTCTCCAGGACCAGCCCGCGCCGGGACGGCTCCTCGATCCGGAGCGGCGCCTGCGGCGGTGCCGGCTGGCCGGCTGGCCGCTCGGCCGGCTGTCCGGCTGACGGCTCGGCCGGCTGCCCGGTCGGCCGCTCGGCCGGCCGCGGCTGCTCCCTCAGCGGCTGGGCCGTGGCCGGCACCCAGTACACCCAGTCCGCGGGAGGCGGCGGCCAGTCCGGCGACGGATGCCATCCGGCGGGGGGAACCCAGCCCGGTGGCGGCTGCGGCCACCCCGGCGGCGCCCGCCACACCCAGTCCTGCGTGCTCATCGGCCGCCGGCCTGACCGCCGCGGCCGGCCATTCGCCAGACCGAACCCTGGTCATCCGGCCCCTGACCGCCCACGTACTCTGGGCGCGACATCAGCGGATGAAAAGGGTTCGCTGGGCGGCGAGGAGGCAGGGCATGGGATCCTACGAGGCCACCATCGGCGTTCTGGCCGACGAGCTCGGGCGGGTAGAGCAGGTCTTCCGCGGCCTGTCCCCGGACGACTGGCGGGCGCCGACGAAGCTCGTCCCGATCGACCCGAGCCTGCCCCACTGGACCGTGTTCGAGCTCGCCGGGCACTTCGACATCTCGATCGGGCTGACCCGGATGCTGATCGACGGGAAGGACGACCTCCAGCCCGCGCGCGACCGGACCAGTTTCTTCATCAACCCGCGGTCCGAGACGGCACCGGTCGTGTACGACTACGCGTACACGATGGTGCAGGGCAAGGCGCCCGCCGACATGCCCCACGTGCTGCATGAAACCTTCTCTCAGACCGTGTCTCAGGCGCGGTCCGTCCCCGCCGGCACCGTCGGCCCCGGGTACTTCGCCCCGATGCGGGTGGACGAGTTCGTGGCCAGCCGCATCGTGGAGGCCGTCGTGCATGGCATTGACCTTACCCAGGCCCTGGACCGCGATTACATCGCTTCCACGGACGGCATCAAGGTGACCGCGTCGATCCTGGACGACCTGCTGGCCCGCCGCACCGTGGGACGCCGTCCCGCGGAGCTGTCGGACGACCTGGACTGGATCCTGGCCGCGTCGGGCCGGGAGCCGTTTGACGACACCCGGCTGCCGCTCATCGGGTGACGATCAGGGCTGAGCCCTTTTCATCCTCCTCTGGGCTGCCACATACTCTGAGCCCGAGGTCGGCGGATGAAAAGGGTTCACTGAGCCTGCCCCTCCAGGGTGCGGTAGTTGCGGATGTAGTCCTCGTACGCGGCGCCCGAATCCTGCCGTGCGAGCCCGTCGGCCACGGGTGCCGGCCGGCCGGGTACTGCCGGGAGATCAGGTCCGCCTGGACCTGCTGCAGGTGCGACGGCAGGGCCGCGCTGGGGCTGGCGGCCCCCGACACCGGCACGGTGACCCCGGCCAGCGCGTCGTCGGTGCGCGGCGTGGCGAGGGTCAGCACGCCGCCCAGGCTGGGCGCGGCCGCGTCCCGCGCGGTCAGCGAGGGCAGGCTCCACCGCTCCTGCACCGTCTTGAGGATCGAGGTGTGGTCGATCGGCATGGTCCCGGCCGGCACCCGGAACACCGTCCCGGCCTCGATCAGCGGCGACACCAGCACCGCGGGCACCCGGACCCCGAACCGGGTGAAGTCAAAGCCGAACTCGCCCGTGTCGTGGCCCGGCGGCACCGCCCCCCGTTCCGGAATGGCTTCCGCCGTTGCGGTGCCCATGGTGTCACCCGGGCCCGGGCCCGGGCGAGGGAACGTGGCGCGCGGGCGTTCCCGTTATGGATTCGGCTCGTGAGGGTTGGCCCGGCCGCGGCTGTGCTTGGCTTGTGCCATGACGACCCCCTCACTTCGCGACCGCCTGCGCGGCGGCGAGGCCGTGTACGGCGGCTGGCTGACGATCCCCGACGTGGTCAGCGGCAGGCTCCTGGCCGCCGCCGGCCTGGACTACGTGGTGGTCGACCTGCAACACGGCGGCGCCACCGAGCGCGACCTGCCCGCGATCACCACGGCCATCAAGCTGGCCGGCGCCACCCCCCTGGCCCGGGTCCGGTACGCGCACCCGGCCGACATCGGCCGGCCGGTCGACCTCGGCTGCGAGGGGGTCATCGTCCCCAACGTCGAGTCCGCCGAGCAGGCCGCGGCGGTCGCCGGGGCCTGCCGCTACCCGCCGGCCGGCTACCGGTCCGCCGGCGGGACGATGGCGTTCGCCGACCCGCTCTGCCTGGTCATGGTCGAGTCGCCGAAGGCCATCGCCGACCTGCCCGCCACCCTGGCCGTCGACGGGGTGGACGGGATCTACGTCGGCCCCAGGGACCTGTCGTTCGCGCTGGGCTGCGCGCTGGACCCGCACGACCCGGTGCTCCGGAAGGAACTGGAACGGGTCTGGGCGGCCTGCGCCGCGGCGGCCAAGCCGGTCGGGGTCCACGCTTCGGACGGGACGACGGCCCGGCTGTACCGGGAGAACGGCTGCCAGCTGCTCACGCTCGCCGTCGACGCGCTGGCCGTGGCCCGCACCACCGCCGCCGAGCTGGCGGCGGCCCGCGGCTGACGGGCGGGGCCTAGGCTCTGGATAGGAGCGAGCAGCGGACCCGGAGGCACGCATGGGACTGATGGACAAGGTCAAGGCGCAGGCCACCGTGCTCGCGCAGAAGACCCAGGAGACGGCGCGCGACAGCAAGGTCAAGTTCGACCAGGCCCAGGCGAAGCGCCGTGCCGACGTCATGCTCCGCAACCTCGGCGCTGCTGTCTACGCCGAGCGCACCGGCCGTGCCGCCCCGGGCACCCAGGCGGAGATCGACAAGCTGGTGGCCGACATCAAGGCCCACGAGGCCGAGCACGGCATCAGCCTGGCGCCCGAGTCCGGGGACCAGCCGCAGGCCAGCCCGCCGCCGGCGGGCGGCGAGGGGCCCGCCGACGACCCGCCCGAGGAGACCACCACGATGGTCTAGTGGCAGGCGTCCTGAGCTGCGGACGGTGGCAGGCGGCCTGCGCCGCGGTCAGTGGCAGGCGTCCTGCGCCGCGGTCCGCTGCTGGCCCGGCTGGGCGTTCTGGACGGGCGCGGCGGGCGTGCCGGGCGACGGGCTCGGCGCGGCCCCGGCGACCGTGTAGCCGCTCGCGCCGAGCACGATCCTGATCCGGGGCAGGCCCTTCACCCGCTGGATGGTCGCCCCGGGCAGCGCCTGCCTGACCAGCTGGGCGGAGGCGCGGTCCCCGGCCGGGTACTGGATGACCGTCCGCGCCACGGTCGGGCTCGACCAGTCGACGCCTGACTGGTGTACCGCGAAGCCGAGCGCGGCTAGCTGGCGCCCGGTGATGCCGGACAGCCCGGCGATCGGGGTTCCGTTGTAGACGTCCAGCGAGACCTGGGCGCGGCGCAGTGCCGTCTTGCCCTTCTTGGCCGGCTGGCGGGCCGGCCGGGTCGCCTTCGGGGTCGGCTGGGCCGGCGGCGGCTGGTGGGTCGCGGCGGCCGGCGCCTGGGTGGGCGGCGGCTGGTCGGTCTTCAGCTGGTTGAACAGCGCCGCCGCCGCGCTGCTGTTCCACAGCACCGCGGACTCGCCGGTCGGCGTCGTGTAGCTGGTGTCGGCGAGCGGCACGGTCGTGAACGTGATGTCGCGCGGGGAGAGCCCGCGCAGCTGATCGGCCAGGCTCACCACGTTGAAGCCCTGGTCCACCCGGATCGCGGCGGAGGTGGCGGACAGGAAGCTCTCCAGCCGGACCGGGTCGGCGAGCAGCCCCGAGTTCATGCCCTTGATGAGCGCGCTGGAGATCAGCTGCTGCTGATCCTGGATCCGGGCCAGGTCCGAGGTGGGAAACGAATGCCGGTCCCGGGCGAACTCCAGGGCGGTGATGCCGTCCACGTGGTGCGGGCCCGCGGACATGCGCAGGCCGCTGTCCGGATCGCGGACCGCGTACGGCAGGCAGATGTTCACCCCGCCGAGCGTGTCGATCACCTTGACGAAGCCCAGGAAGTTCACCTCGGCGTAGTCGTTGATGGTGAGCCCGGTGGCCTGCTCGACGGTCTGCACCATCAGCTGCGGCCCGCCCAGGCCGAGCGCCGCGTTGATCTTGCTCATGCCGTGGCCGGGTATGTTCACCCAGGAATCGCGGGGGAGGCTGACCACCCGCACGAACCGGTGGTCGGCGGGCACGTGCACCACCATGAGCGTGTCGGTGTTCGTCTCGCCCGTGCTGGC
>Ga0126381_100004305_pt1 | contig 15495 bp, 14 predicted proteins | sample PanSoiMetPlot_28_FD_96465 | JGI IMG/M metagenome (GOLD analysis project Ga0126381, IMG submission 96465) | Tropical forest soil microbial communities from Panama - MetaG Plot_28 | ecosystem: Environmental > Terrestrial > Soil > Tropical forest > Bulk soil | place: Panama | collected 2016-02-17 | reverse complement strand
TTCCAAACCTAAGCCGATTTTCGGCGACTCACCGTTACTCGTACAATCACTAGCAAGCGGTCGTCAATCCGCTTTCACGGCTGCATTTGATGGGGCAAAGTGTGGAGCCAAAACAGGCAAGGAATCCGGCCTTCCGTCTCGGGGCGAAGGGAGGCGGTAACGGAATTCCGTTGTATCCATTGCTGCATGACTGCGAAGGCGAAGATGCGATGAACGGTTCGGAGACGCAGTTCTCTGTCGTTGGATAGGCATTTACCCCCATACCCGCCCATGTCTACCTCAACAGGAATGTATAGACAAACAGACTGGGGGTTAAGAGATAACGTCTATGAAGTGAACGTCTCTGTTGCTTAGTTGATAAACATGTGATGCTATCGCTCGCACTGTGACGCTGCTCTTGCTGATGCTGTGCTGATGCTGATGTTGATCTGAGCTGCTGATGATGATGATGCCGGTGCTGATCAGGGTGCTGAAGGCTGTTGCTGATCGAGGTCGGGCGCGGGGTGTTGTCAGAGCTGCTGGCGGTGGTGCAGCGTGTCGTTGAGGTGGCGTTTGCGTGGCGGTGCGAGCTGTCGAGGAGATTCTGAGTGCGATAGAGATGTTTCGACAGCTAGGCGGTTCTCGAGCTTGATCTTGAGAAGTACGTCCAAATCGCAAACACGAGAACACCATAGAAAAGAGAATCAACCACCCAGGCAACGGACATCACACGCGAAACCTGATCAACAACATCAAGGAACGCACCTGGTCCTCTGTGCGAAGGCTTGGTCCTCACAAATCGAAGCCCGAGCATTATCCCCGGTGAAAACACCTCAGAGATAGTGGCTATCGGCCCCAGTACAATGCCAAAAAGCGCGGAAACGATGCAGCGTTTAGCGCCTCGGCTGATTTTCAGGGGCTGCGCCCCGGTAACCTGACTAATGCGTGATTGCTCCATAGCTACTTAGGTTGCTGCAATGCGCCTTGGAGTTTTCGTTCTGGCGATAGCACACCGCGTGCGCCTTTCATTTGCCTAGGAACCTGACATTTTGAGTGCAACCGTGATTTATCGGTTTTTTGGAGCCTTATTCACAATATCCGACACGTTGTGTGATAGCAGTCGCTCGAACGACTCTCGCTGTGCCCCGTCCGAAAAAACACGCTTAGGAATAACAGTGAACTGCTGATTGCAGTAGTAGAGAATGAACGAATACGCATCAACCAAGGCTCTTGTGTATATCGTCCATTGAAGGTCGGAATTAATGTGCGTGGTCTGGAAGTGGATTCCCTCCGGCGAAAACCGCAGTGAATACTCATCGCGGAGCTTGGGCTGGCTGCGAAACCAGATCCTCGGAATAACCGCAAACGCTGCGACAAGAATCAGCACGAGGACTCCGCACAGGCAGAGCAGGCCGATTCCAAATGCACGCGACCCTGAGCGCAATTCATACACCCCAAAAAGAGCGACTGCGGCTGTGACACCTATATCGAGAGGGAGACGTAGGCGCGTTGCGTAGTGAGCACGTATGGCACGCACGTAGTCCTGTTCCGCGTACCGAAACGAAAGATTCACGTTTTCCATGCGCGATCATCATAACTCTTGTAAACAGGCGTTTGCGCAAGTATGCGCTTTTTCTTCGCCTTTTTCGGGGATTTTGAGCGCCATCGCGATTTTGCAACAGTTGGATCAGCCATCAGCGCACCCCACGACTAACGCCTACGCCACGACTCGAACAGCATCAGCATCGTCCCACCTTGACCTCGCCGCACCTGACTCGAACAGCACCAGCATCATCACGGTGCAGCCTCGGCCGTCGTACAGTCGTACATGGTTCACTGTATTTACAAGGTTCACCTCGACGCGGTATATCTGCTGGTGATATATCATTTGTAGACACAGTAAAGACACTATGCCTACTAGCAATCGCGTTCCAGACGATCTGCAGCACCTGCTTCCCCTGACTCCTGCGGTCTTTTTTATTCTTTTCGCGTTGGCCGAGGGCGAGAAGCACGGCTACGCCATTATGCAGACTGCTTCACGGATTTCTGACAACCAATTCCGTATGGGGCCTGGCACGCTTTATACGACCATCCAGCGGCTATTGGAGCTGGGCTTGATTGAAGAAACGGAGAGGGCCGGCGGTCAATCTGATCACGAAAACCGGAGGAGGTACTACAAGCTGACCCGCACGGGAAAGACCGTCCTCGCCGCTGACCTCAGCCGGATGGAATCTGTGGTGCGCTTGGCACGTAACAAGAAATTGATGCCGAAAATATCTGTGTGATCTTATGACCAGAGCTTTTCGATTGAGTTGCGGCCTCTACAAAATGCTGTTGTTCACATATCCAAGTGATTTTCGTCGGCGGTTCGGAAGCGAGATGGTAACCACTTTCTCTGATCTGATCAGAGGCGAGTGGGAACATAACGGTCTGCCGGGAGTCGCGCGAGTGTGGCGGTCCGCAATCGGGGAAGTGTTTTCTGCCGCTGTCCCACTTCAAGTGCAAAGGTCAATTGTGGTTGCGACTTCGCTGGCGCTGCTTTCGTCGTTTGCCTTGTTTATGGCGATATTTTACTCAATGGCGCATGTGTGCAGCGACCAATAGCTCGCCGTGGCCAAGTTCAAGCGGGTGGAGCTTGAGGTGTTTCGATGAGAGACTACGCAACCACTGCCGTACCATCGTCCATTCCACCCCTCTTGCGCTTTCGGCGCATCTTCAAATGGCTGATCATCCCACTCGGGTTGATTGTTGCTGCCGGCGCCATATTTCAATTCTCGATGACCCTATGGGGAAGCCATAGCTATCCTCCTCCCGGCAAACTGGTGGATATTGGGGGGCTGCGGCTTCACATCAACTGCACAGGCTCGGGGAGTCCGGCCGTCATCCTGGAGTCTGGCCCAAACGACTCTTCCTTAATCTGGCAACTGGCTCAACCAGAGATCAGCAGATTCACTCGTGTTTGTTCCTACGATCGCGCTGGTTTCGGTTGGAGCGACGCGCCCAATGAGCCACGCACCAGCTCAAATATCGCCAACGAATTGGATCGCCTCCTCGCCCGGGACGCAGTTCCCGGGCCTTACGTCCTCGTCGGCCACGACTTCGGCACACTCGACCTCCGTGTGTTCGCCTCGCGCCATCGTCAGGAAGTCGCGGGCATGGTGTTCGTTGACTCCGTTCATCCCGACATGCACAATCGTCCGCCATTCAACGCGGTTTCTCAGTCCACTCTCGCTAAGGTTTATTACCGCGTTCTCCCTTGGACCGTGCTGGTAGGAGTGCCGCGAATTCTCGGCTGGTGCCGCGACAATTTCGTCTTCCGTAATCAGCCAAAGGAATGGGCCGAACTGGTGCCCGAGGCAACTGCTCAATACTGCCGCCTGCAATCCTTGCGTGCCGAGCAGGCACAATGGACGGACATGGTTGCGCTTGCCAAAAAAGATGGCTCCTTGGCCGCCATAGCCGGCCCCTTCGGTGACATGCCGCTTATCGTGCTCTCTCACGATTCGAAGGTGAATGATTTCGGGGGCTTTTTCTCTCCGGCCGATTTAGTCAAGGCAGAGCGTTCGTGGGACGAGATGCAAGAGGAATTAAAAGATCTTTCATCAAGAAGCAAACGGATTGTTGCAAAAGGGACCCGGCACTGGATACAAATCCATCGCCCTGAGCTAGTCGCCGCCGAAGTATTAGAAATCGTCAACGATGCTCGCGGGATCACGCGATTTCAGGCTAACTCAGAATCAGAATACAAGTAAGAAGAATAACTATGAAAAAATCACCCCTGTTTGCGGGTCTTCTGCTGGGCGCAGTGCTTCCAGTGGTGGCCCTCTGCACGCCTAATGTCACGGGCAAGTGGTCGGGAACCTTGCAAATGGATGGGCAAAATGACGCGAAGCCTGCTTACTCCATCTTTAATCAAGACGGAAACAGATTATCGGGAAGCGTTGGACCCAACGAGGACGAGCAAGACTCGTTTGAGGGCGGGAAGGTAGATGGCGACAAACTAACGTTTGAGGTCCCCCAGGGGCCAAATGGGGAAGGCTCAATTCACGTTGAATTGCATGTGAAAGGAGATGAGATGACAGGGCGAGCCACATGGACCGGGCCGCCTTCGCATACCGGGTCGGGAAAAGTCTCTCTGAAACGCGTGATCGAAAAGTAAATGGTTCCCTAAATGAAACGTCGCCATTTACGCTCGGAATACCCCTCGACACCTCGGGCTATGCACAAAAAAAAGCACCCGCAACGCAGCGCTCCAAAAGGAACCCCAGCGCACGGTACGAGCGCGACACCCACACGACTCCATCCGCAACCGTATCAACACCCGATCAGCAACAATATCAGCACCCCTGATCAGCACCGGCATCAGCAGCAGCTCAGCATCAGCACCCTGATCAGCATTAGCATAGCATCAGCGCGGCAGCGTCATCTCTAGCAGCAAAAGAATCAGCATCAGCAGCAATTCAGCATCAGCAACATCAGCACAGCATCAACGCAGGTCAGCGTCACAGCGCGAGCGATAGCATCACATGTTTATCAACTGAGCAACAGAGATGCGTCACTTCAAAGACGTTATCTCTTAACCCGACAAACAGACTGGGCTCGTCAGGTCCTATGCACCCGTCTGTTCGTAGCCTCGCGACCACCAACCCGTGTCCCGCTGAATCGAGGCAGCGGAAACTTAATTACGGGACAACAACAATCGGTGACACCCAAAATGCAACCTTATCTTCGGTAGGATCAAGAATGCTCACTTGGCAATCGTAACGACCGGGGGCGATTCCGTCGAGCTTTATGCTGAAGCTGATCGGAGCTGTTCCTAACCGGCTTCCCGGTTCGCTAGTGGCCACCTTAGGAGGGGTTTCGAGCACCTTCTTCCGGTCGCGATAGAGACCAACGTAGGCAATTAGGGATGGAGTCGGAGCTGCCGGTGTGGTAGAGGCATTCTCGTGGTACGTCTGCACGAACACATTCAAATCACGACGACCGCTGAATACCCGTGTCACACTGGGAATCAGCTTGGTTCCGTTATTGACCAGTGGGTTCGCTGCCAGCTCCTTCGCTTCGGTCTTACCACGCATAGCGTTGTAAAGCGCATCCTTTGCGTCGACGCGCTGGCTGCTCAGTACTACCGAACTAATCGGAACGCGGCGGTTTTCCTTAACCAAGTTGGGAATCACAAAAGTTGTTTGGTACGTTCCAATCCTTCCGGTCTCGTCATCTCGAGCTAGAAACTTGATTGAATAACGCCCAGGGAAGAGCGTAAATCCAGAATCATATTCAATGGGGCGGCGAGCCAGATCGGCAGCCGTGGAATCTGTGAGTTTGACGTTAATGTAGTCACGCAGATTGCTTACCGTAACGCCGCCGACCAGATCTTTCACCTCACATACGAAATCGATGAGCGTGTGTTCTGACCCGAATCGTTTCGCCAGGGCCAGTTCCCTTCCGGGGATTTTCACTACGAAGGGTACAAAGTACTCCGCGCGATTGAGCTGAAAGTAATCGATTTCCATTGCGATCGTTAGATCGGTGATGGGATCTCCCAGCATGAGTGCGTCTTCTAATTGCCGCTCCCTGTCAACGGCGGTAAATCGGCTAAATTCCTTGTTCGCGTAGTATCCGTGACGGTAGTCGAGTTTGGCCCCAAGAGAGGGATCAACCTTGATGTCGACGCGCCGGAAATGCCCGTTTTGTGCAGTATTCGTGGTGTAGTAGCCCAGGATGTAATAATCCGAGATCGAACTTTGTGCTTGCACGATGCCGCGCACCAGATCGTTGTTATCAAAGAAGGCTTTCCCCCCGGTGTCTGCTGCTAATGCATACATCGTGTCTTGCGATTGCTGGAACCTGTCACTCGCAACCTGCTCGGCACTTCCGGAGTACACGTCGACGGTACCGGGAGAGCTTTGGCTCGCATCTCCAATCGGTGCCTGCGCTACCAGTCCCCTCGCGTCAATCATCCAGAACGACACACCGGCGCGAATGGCGGCATCGATGGTGGCGTGGAGCTGCGCCTGGTTGTCGATCCCGTTCAACCGCAGTCCGCTCGCAAAATAGACGAGCAACTTCTTCTCACTGGTTTGACCAAGCATTTTGGCAGCAGTCTCGAGAGCCGCAAGCTGTCGGTCAGTGGTGAAGATGTTGAACTCGGCATCATCCTGCCCGAATGCAGCGCCGGTATCGGCACTGCTCGCGTCAGAAATGGATTCTGCTGAGCCTTGGCCCTCGCCGACGATTAAGGTCTGCAAGATACTCAACAACCGGTTGCGGTCGACGGTGAAGTCCTGCAGCACGTCCACCGAGCCTCCGGCGTAACGCATAATGGAAACAAGATCGGCGGAAGTCATCTGCGTGCGCACGAACTTCTCTGCGGCCGCCAAGGCGCGCATCTGGTCCTCAGGAGGCATGGCCGTCAAGTCGAAATATAGACTGATGAGACGATGATCTCTGTACTGCGTGCTGCTTGATTGCTCGGGCGTGATCTGCGTCCGATCGAGAGTTTTGTAAATCGTGATCTCTTCTTCGTCGGTTGGCGTGAGTGGAAGGGGCGCAGCAGATGAAAGTTTCTGATGCTCGCAAAAGCGGATTGTCTGGGCCACTCCGTCCTCGTTGACAGCGAAATCCTTCGCGGTAAGCCCGTCGATAAAGTTGCCCTTCTTGTCTTTGACGACGATATTCTCGATGACCAACTGCGAATTTGCCTTGAATGTGTAATCCGCGTTGTGGTCAGCGGTCGCGTTCGTTCCAACCTGTTGCGCAGCTGCCAGCCAGCTCGCGGCGAGAACGGTCGTCAAGACCAAAGCTCTTACCCGCGACATCAAAATCTCACTCTGCCGGTTAGTTGCATACTCCTCATTGGCCCTACGGAAACGGGAGACCCGAAGGTTGCGCTGTTGACGGTCGTGTCCCAGGCGGTAAATACGGGATGATTCAAAATATTGACCGCCTCTGCGCGAATGTCCAAGTTCCATTTTGTACGGAAGCGAAGAGTCCGCGACACGGCTGCATCAAAACTGAATTGGTTAGGTCCGGTGATGGAGCCCCGCCGGGCCGTACCCCATTGTCCGGCCATGGGCGGGCTGTACGCGGCAATGTTCAAGAACCGTCCTCCCGATGCAGCGTATAACGGCACGCCGGTTGAATCTGGTCTGATGCTGCCGGTCACGCCCGTGCCTGGTACGGTGGCAAGGAATATCGGCGTCTGGGGAAGGCCACTGCCTACCGAGAGTTGAGTCACGACCGTCCATTCCTTAAAGAATCTCCCTCTCCAGCCACTCAACAGCGTCCCTCCGCCGAACCCCATGCCGGTTGTGTATTGCATTTGTGCTTTTAACAAATGACGTTGATCAAACGTGGAGAGGCCGCGTTCAGCCGCCAGATTAAGCCAGTTTTGTGCAATCATCGGCGGTGGCAAGTTTGTCTGCGTGGCGACTAACAGGCTTTGATTCGAGTTTTGATTCGACTCAGATTGGTCGCCACTGGAAGTCGCGCCCCGGCCGAGGGCGCCTACCTGTGCATCGTCGTCGATGGCCTTTGCGTACGTGTAATCCAGGCTTGCAGTGACTCCGCGACGCAAGCGCCTCCGCAGCTGCAAACGGCCGGCTTGTCGGTTCGAATTGCCGCCGGATGAGGCATACACAAAACCGACCGGGCAGGTGGGGCAGGGACCTTGCGCGCCCGGTGGATAGGTATTGGGCAGGAACTCCTGCAATCCGTGCGTGCCTTTGATTCCCATATAGCTTGCGATCACGACCATGGCTCCGGGTAAGTCTCTTTGCATGCTCAATTGCCATACCTGGGCATAACCCACCCGAAAATTCGGATCAATGCCAAATTGGTCAGCAATGACACCTGAGCAATTGCGAAAACCGTTGGCCAATGTCAGCGGGCAGGAGCTGCTGTTGGCCAAGGTGAGACTGGTTGAAAGTGGCGCCTGTTGCGCCATCATTTCTGCAAGGGGGAGATACACGGAAGTGTCGTCATAGACCCCATAACCCGCGCGCACGACCAGGGTTGAAGCCGGAATCGGTCTCCAGGCAACGCCAACCCGCGGCTGAAAGCCACGTTTGTCAGGCCAGATTAGCGAACTTGGATACCTGTTGCCTGTCAATGGGCCGGTAGGACTCGTGCCCACAACTGGCGCGACCGCCGAAAATCTCGGCCCGACGTCCAGGTTGACGAGTCTTCCGAATAGCTCCGAGATGGGAGCGCCATACTCCCATCGAATGCCTGCGTTAATGCTCAGTTCCGGACGCAGTCTCCAATCGTCGGTCACATAGGCAGCGTAAACCGGTTCGCGAAAATACTTGTCGGCATTGCCAAACGCAACCGTGCTCGCATCAGGAATGCCGAGCAAAAAGTCAGCGAGATCAGAGCCGGTCAAAGTTCCGCTGCCGCCGTTTCCGCTGGTTGCAGCACCCGTGAAGGTGAAGGTACCGCGGGGGTTCTGCTGCGTGCGCTGGTTGAACTCCTGCTTGCGAAAATCGCCACCGAAGGTCAGGGTATGATGCCAGCGCGTTTCCGAGACCTTCAGCGACAGCTCGTCTGTACGATTGCGATTGAATAGGTTTTCTGCATCGCCGAGGCTGGAAATGCCGCTGGCGAACGCCAATGTTGGCGGGCCCCATTCGGCCGGCTGCTGGTCATTCCCGAATATCCCCGCTTCACCGGAGATATTCTCTCGATTTGCGAATTCTGGCTGAACTGACGTGCGCAGGCGAGTGAAACGGAACCCGAGCAAGACTAGCCACTCGTGACGATACAGGTGTGACCAGTTGATACGTGAGTCGATACCCAAAACGCTGGTCGAGTCCAAAAAATGAAAAAGGTTTACGTTATCGGCGCGCGAGCTTTGGAGACCAAGGCTGCCGTACAGCTGGTCCGTCCGTCCAAGCGATTCATCCAGTCGCACTTGCAGAACATCCATGTGGTTGTTGTCGAGCACCTGGGTTTGATAGTTGTACCTTGATTGGCCCGAAACATTGGGAAGCGGGTACAGTTCCAGAAGACTCTGCGCCTGCTGACTTACCGGAATCGGCCCGGTGAACGGCACCCCGGTGGTGGGATCGTATATTGTGACCGGCTGACCTTGCGCATTTGTTAATCCCGAAAGAGTGCCGCTCCGCTCGGCAGCGTCGGGCACAAGCCCTGACTGGGTGACTGCATTTCGGTCCCGCATGCGCTCATACGCAAAGAAGAATGTGGGACCATGGTTCAGCAAGCGGGGAATTTTCAGTGGACCGCCAAGGGTGAATACACCCGTGAGCTGACCGTACGAAGGTTTTGGCAAGGACAAGCCGGTAAGCGAGTGGGGGCGAGCGTCGAGCACCGAGTTATCAAAAATCCCACCTATTCCCCCCGTGTACAGTTCCTTGGAGCTGGGCCGGTGGTTTCCGAAACCAGGAGGGAGGCTGAACGGCGTGGTGGAAGCATTATTCACGCTTCCATTAACAACTAGGCCCTCGTCTTGAGGTTGCTCATTGAAGTCTTGCGGAGAAGACGCAGCTTCAGAAGTGCTCTCCGGATTCGTGGATCCCTTATCGCTGCGGTCGGAAACTTCAGGAGTAAGGCCTGAAGTGCTTACCTCGATTTGCGGGACAATCTGGGGCAACGCGAGAAGTTTCAACTGCCAATTGGGGAACGGCGCATTTGGGCCAATCGTCGCATCGGTGTCAACCGCCGCGAAGCCCCGCATCTCGATGTGGATTTTCCAGGTCCCGTCCGCAACATCGGGAAATTCGAAAAGACCCTGTCGGTCCGTAACGGTTGAGAATTTCTGACTTCCGCGGGTTAGAACCACCGTAGCGCCGGGTACTGGCATAAGACCACAGAAGACTTGGCCATGGTACTCAGAGCCATATACCAAGGAACTGAGCTGCAGCACGGCGATACAGAGGAACCGCAGCGCCCTAAGCCGTGTTCGCCTCCGCAGCGTCAGCATTCTCTAATTGGCTGAAGGTTTTTCGAGATGATCCAGCACCAGTACGGGTACCGGAGCTTTGCCCGCTTCGAGCTTCAAGCCTATCTGTTCCTGGATCGCGGTGAACAGAGGTGGCGGTGCATCGGCCGCATCGCTAGGCGGGGGCACCTTCATACCCATGCCGCCGAACTGAGATTCATCCGGGGTCCATTTCAGAACGAAATCCCACCGGCCATCGAGACCAGTTTGGTCGACGACAGGCCGATCGAGAACAGCCGACTGCATCAGGTGAACAAAGTTCGCCATAGTCGCGTTCTGTACCGTAAGGTAGCCCAGCTGCCGGAAGAACAGGCCAGGAAGGCCGTTTGGATCTCCTTCGCTTTTTTTAAGTTTGGGGCCGTTCTTTGCAATGGCGAGAACATAGGCCGACATCTCTTTCTTGTCTTCGTGAAACTTAAGCTCAAACCGATCAGCCAGGAGCTTCCGAACCATGGCCTTCAGCTGTACATCGGTCGGCATGCCGGGAGAGTCGGGCTTCGCCTCGATGTCGAATTTTTCTGAGCCCATCCAATCGGGCGCGTTCACAACCTGCTTGGCCTGGACATCGTAAGCGAAGTTGATCAGGTCGGCGGTTGTGGTGTTGATGGTGCCAAAGCTCGCGTTCGGCCGAACCGTGAGGAGCTTTCCAGGCTGGTCCGGCTTGCTCGGCTTAATGGTGGCGACTTCAAAACTAGGGTTTGCGTCCGCGGCCATAGCCGGCAATCGCGGCGGCGGCTCGGGAATGCTCCACTCGGTCGCCGGTGTGGCACGAACCAAGACCAACGGCAAGGGTGCTCCAGGCCCCTGCTTCCACGTCCCCGTGATAGAGTTGCCGTCACCTGACATTCTGCCTTCGTAACTACCGTCTATCATTTCGATCGCATACTTGAGTACGCCTCCCTCAAAACTGGCCGATGACGCGGGAATTCCTCGGCCGCCCTGATCGATGCTGTACAAGGTAACCTTCAAATTGTTGGGAGCCGTACCCGTGATCTTCAACACCGTCCGCAGATCTTTTTGAGGGACATGCAGCGTGCCTTGCCATGTGCCTGCAATCTCGGTTTTTGACGTCGCAACCTGTGCCTGCAACTGCCCGCGAACCAGGCCGGAGAATACTGGTATTCCGATGATGAGCATGGCGACTATGCCCAGTACTAATTTTCGTCTTAAATTCAGCTTAAGTCCCACTTGATCCTCCAAAATGCGAGCAATCCGCTTCTTGAGATCAGCCCCCCCGACTCCCGAAACGCAAGGCAGCGGCGCTTCAACACAAAACTTGCACACGCTCAAAATGCTTTCGGCATAAGCAAGAGCATTCCCTTCGGACCGCAGCACCGACTCGTCGCAAGCGCTTTCTCGTTCCCGGACCAACTCAAATCCGATGCCCCAGACCACAGGGTTAAACCAGAAGAGCGCCTCGATCACCATGTGCAGTGTTGCCGTCAAATTATCGCGCCTGCGGACATGACACATCTCATGTGCGACAACTGCACCCAACTGCGCTGGCGTCAATCGTTCGGTAATGCCCGCGGGCAAAAGCAGCACGGGACGGAAAATACCGAATATTCCCGGTTCAATTTGCGTATCCATCGACAGCACAGGTAGATCGCCTGCCATGGTCATCAGCTTCGCACCGCGTACCGCCGTCCGAAGTTGCCACCATGACCAAATCCAGCGCCCCATAATTAGTAGCGTCCCGCACGTCCAGATCCCCACCAAGAGCAGCAACCAACTTGCGTGGTGACTGCCAGGGCTAGTGACTTCAGAAACTCCCTGAGCAGTTTGCGTTAAGGATATAGTCGCCGTCGCGTCCGCCGAGGGAAAAGGATTCGCAAGACCGTCCACAAAAGGAGACAATGCGGGCTGCGCAACATATGCGACGGCTTGCCAACGGATGAGTTCTCCAAATGACACCAGGAGAGAAAATGGCAGCAGAAACTTGAGTGAAGCCACCATCCACAATACGTAGCGGACCCGGGCCTGGTTGCGACGCAACGCAACGGCCAGCAGCCAAGCGCCTAGGGCAAACAGACTCGATTGCCAGAGATGGTTGGCGAGTCCCGTCAGTGATGATGGTGGCAGGAGCACTAAATAGTCGATCATTTCTTTGCCTTTCCGCTGCGCATTCTCTCCAACACCTTTTCCGCTTCCCTCACGTCGGCCAGCGACAACCTGCCTGACTCAACAAGACGGGCCATCATCAACTGGCTTTGTCCTCCAAAGAAATCAAGGAATTCATCAATGAGCCTTTTTTCCGCTTCCTGCTGTGATACGGCCGCCGCAAAAATATGGAAATTCCCAACTTTCCCCACTCTTTTCACTACGCCCTTGGTTTCCATCCGATAAACCGTCGTCTGGACGGTGGTATAAGCGGGCATCCGTCTGGCGGGGAATAACTCCAGGATTTCGCGGATGGATAGTTCTCCATGAGTCCATAGCGCTTCCATGACTCTGTACTCGAGTTTCGATAATCTCCTAGTAGCCAAAGGGTCTCCTACAATCGTTCTTACCTTCTACTACATTTGTATGTAATGAGCAAGCGCGATCTATTCCTACCCGTCCTGATGTTCAGGGAACTCGCTCAGTACGTGAGTGCGACCTCCGACTTTGAAACCAGTGATGTCCGACCTGGCGTTGACCGACTCGATAAACGTGTGCTGTTTTTGACAGGAATTATGGCGAAGTAAGTTATTGATTAAACAACCTGTTATCTAGCGAGCTAGGCGGACTGGCTCTTGGGGTCACATATCGGATTTCGAATCCCTGGGGGGCGGCACAAATTTTCTCAACCACTGCCCTCGTCGGGCTCGCCCCTCAGCTCTAATTTTGTTCGTGGGAGGGAGCCGGCGAATAGACGAGATCGCAAGAACGAGAAGCAACTTCCCCGGGCGGTCCGATGGCTATTTTTCTCGCGAGTAGTATCCGCGCTTGTAATAGGCTTGTAACCGTTGATCAGCAGTCTCCGAGATGAGTCGTACTTTGATTTTCCGCCACTTGCCGTCAAACGACACTGGCCGATAACCGAGGACGTATTCATTGCGCAGTTCACGGCTGATCTCTGCGGCAGTATCCGGGAGCTTAGCTCGGTCCTGAACTGTTACCGTTCGGCCGCCCGTTCTCTCAGTGATTTCGCCCAACCACTTCTTGCCCAGCCTCTCTTCGAGCGTGTTGAAGAAGAATGTCTCGAACAAGCCAATCGCGTAAATTTGCACATCGCGTTCGACGACCAACTTCTTGATCTCATGAAGCGTGTAGCGGCTGGCATTGTCTCCCCCATCGGAAAAGATGACGATCGCCTTCCGTTGATACCGTGCCGACTGCAGTATTGATTCGGCTAGATAAACCGCATCCAGCATCGATGTGGAGCCGCCCGGTTCTATCGACGTCAATTTCTGTTCCATCTCATCAATGGATTGGGTTGGGCCGTCCAGGAGTCTTGGTTTATTAGAAAAACTGATCGCGAAATACTCATCTTCGGGATTTGCATTCTCAAAGAAGGCGTGAATCGCCGCTCGCTCATTGTCGATTTTATCGGCCATACTCTTGCTGACGTCAAAGAGCACGGCTACGGAGATCGGGGCCTGGTCCGCCATGAAGTAACGAATCTCCTGTTGTTTGTCGTTCTCATACAGGGCGAAATTTTGTTTGGTGAGATTCACGACAGGGCGATTCGTGCCGTCAGTCACGACCACCGGGACTTCGACCAAATCGACCGTAACCCGTATCGCTTGCGTGCGGGCGGAGGGCGCATCTGCCCGGTCCGGTGTGCTCCTGTCGTTCCCTATCCGAGGAGCAATATGGATGTCATCGGTTGATTGCGCTCGCGCATTCCAAGTTGAAAGGGCAGCCAATCCCCAGAAACAAACAAGAGTGAGATGCGTCAGCGCGACACGGACCCGGGTCATGGCGGGGACAGAACACTCGATAAAACGCTTCGAGTATCGTCCAGAGCTGAAATTCCGTCAAGATGCACTCAGGCGGTGCTGGGGCGGCAGACTTTCAAGAAGAGAGTTGGAAAACGACACAGGCTGGGGTCGCGGCTGCAGCACGGGTCTGCAGCCGGACCGATGTGAGTTATGCGGCAAGTTTTTCTTCGTCCAGACGGGCACGGTTGGTGAGGACCCTCTCGAAGATTTCTTTTGTACTGAGAATTTTGCTGTCATCCCCTTTGGCAACGACAGTGGTCCGTCCCCAGCGGCCTGGAATATTCTCCACTGAGAGCGTGCCCATCCAAGGCGGGAGTACAGGTTCAGAGACAGAGGTAAGAACGTTGCCTTTGGGTTCTAATCCGAGCAGCGTGCGGATGCCCAGCATGGGTGCTCCTGCAGCCCAGGCCTGGGGGAGGCAAGCGGTTGGGTACTGCACTGGAAACCGGGTTTTGGTGCGATCGTATCCGGCAAAGACTTCCGGCAGACGGGAACGGAAAAACAGACTGGCTTCAAATACCGCGGCAACAATCTCCGAGGCATCTTTCCGGAATCCGTAACGCGCCAGCCCGGCGGCGATGATGCTGCAATCGTGGGGCCAGACGGTCCCGTTGTGATATTCAATCGGATTGTATCCGCCTTCGCCCTCGGCCATGGTACGAATACCCCAACCAGAAAACATCTGCGGGCTCATCAAATGGTCCCGCACTGCACGCGCTTTATCGTCATCTACGATCCCGCTCCACAGGAGCTGGCCAATGTTGGAGCAAAGGCTGTCCACTTTATTCTTGTCGCGGTCCAACGCGAGGGCAAAAAACTTCCGGTCGGAAATCCAGAAGTCCCGGTTGAAACGCTTTTTGAGCTCAGCCGCTTGCGCTTCCAGTTTTGCCGCGAAGGCTTCGTCTTTCCAGATCTCGCGCGCCAGGCGAGCCGCCCGCACTTTAGCGTCGTAGGCATATCCCTGGATTTCGCAGGTCGCGCGAGGCGTTGGCGCGAGCGTGCCATCGTGAAAGAGAATCGAATTCCAGGAGTCTTTCCAGCACTGGTTCTCCAAGCCCAGGGTGGTCTTTCTCTGGTACTCGATATACCCATCGCCATCACGATCACCGTAATGATCGATCCACTCCAGGGCCGCACGAGCATTGGGTTCAAGGGCGCGCACCATGTCCACATCGCCGCTCCATCGTTCGTATTCGTCTAACAGGATGAGGAACAGAGGCGTGGTATCGCTGGCGCCATAATAGGGAGACTGGGGACGCTCATGGAAATACGTGAGCTCGCCAAAACGCAGCTCATGCAGGATTCGTCCGGGTTCTTCTTCGGTGAGTTCCACTTCCTTCTTTCCTTGAGCCCCGGACAGTGCCTGGAGGGTGGTTGCGGCCAATTCCGGAGCGAAGGGCAGCATTTCATAGCTGGTAATCAGGCTGTCACGCCCGAACAGGGCCATGAACCAGGGGAGTCCTGCTGCTGGAAGCGAATGTTCCGACATGGTGTCAGGATGAAAACGAAGTGACGCGAGGTCTACAAGATTTCGCGCATAGATGCGCATGGCTTCAGGGTGGCAGGTCACGCTGGGACTATTGCGAAACCAATCCTGCAAGTCCTCGCGCATGGCAGCTCCAGCTCCAGTGG
>Ga0126381_100004304_pt1 | contig 15496 bp, 11 predicted proteins | sample PanSoiMetPlot_28_FD_96465 | JGI IMG/M metagenome (GOLD analysis project Ga0126381, IMG submission 96465) | Tropical forest soil microbial communities from Panama - MetaG Plot_28 | ecosystem: Environmental > Terrestrial > Soil > Tropical forest > Bulk soil | place: Panama | collected 2016-02-17 | reverse complement strand
CGGCAGCGGCAACACCGGTCGAGGCGAGCGGGCGAGCGGATTTGCGCGGCCTCGATCTGGTGACCATTGACGGCAGCGACGCGCGCGATTTCGACGATGCGGTCTGGGCCGAGCCCGACCTTGACCCGGACAATCGGGGGGGCTGGCACCTCATCGTCGCCATCGCCGATGTCGCGCATTACGTCGCGCCGGGAAGCGCGCTCGACCGGGAAGCCCGCGAGCGCGGCAATTCGGTCTACTTCCCCGATCGCGTCGTCCCGATGCTGCCGGAGGCGCTGTCGAACGGGCTGTGCTCGCTAAAACCGGGGGAGGATCGCGCCTGTCTTGCCGTCCAGCTGTGGATCGATCGCGAGGGACGCAAGCGGCGTCACCACTTCGAGCGCGCGATCATGCGCTCGGCGGCGCGGCTCACCTATGAGCAGGTGCAAGCGGCGCGCGACGGCGAAGCGAAGCTCGAAGTATCCGGCGCCCGGCTCGATGCGCTCTACGACGCCTTTGTCGCGCTCGACCGCTACCGGATCGCGCGCGGCGCGCTCGCGCTCGACCTCGTCGAATACAAGGTGCTGCTCGACCGCGGCAACCTGCCGGTCGCCGTCGAACCGCGGCGGCGTCTCGACAGCCACAAGCTGATCGAGGAGTTCATGATCCTCGCCAATGTCGCCGCCGCCGAGGAGCTGGAAGCACGACGCCGGCCCAGTCTCTACCGGGTGCACGACGCGCCCGACCCCGAACGGCTCGAGACGCTGCGCCAGGCGCTTGCCGATATCGAGGTACCCGGCCTTGCCCTCGCCAAGGGCCAGGTGATCCGCCCGGAGCTGTTCAACCGGGTGTTGGCGCGGGTTGCCGGCCGGCCGGAGGCGCCCGTGGTCAACGACCTGGTGTTGCGCGCCCAGGGCCAGGCCGTCTACAGCCCGCACAATATCGGCCATTTCGGGCTGGCGCTGCGCCGCTACGCGCATTTCACTTCGCCGATCCGGCGCTACGCCGACCTGCTGGTGCATCGCGCGCTGCTTGGGGAAAGCCAGCCGCAAGAACGGCTGGAGGCGATCGGCAAGCATGTTTCGGCGACGGAGCGGCGCGCGGTTGCCGCCGAGCGCGCCGCGATCGAGCGCTATCGCGCCCGGCTGCTCGGCAGCCGGATCGGCGAGAGCTTTGCCGCCAGGGTCAGCGGCGTGCAGCGCTTCGGGTTGTTCGTGACGCTGGGCGAGAGCGGCGCCGACGGGCTGGTGCCGATCGGCAGCCTGCCACCGGATTTCTACCGCTTCGAGCGCGCGAGGATGCGGCTCACCGGGCGCCACTCGCGCCAGAGCTTCGGGCTCGGCGATGCGCTGACGGTACGCCTCGTAGAGGCCGACGGCCTGGGCGGCCGACTGATCTTCAGCCTCGGCGACGCGGTATCCGAGCGACCGAGGGTCGCCACGACGCGACGCCGCAACCGCCCTGTGAGGCAACTGCGGCGGCGACGTTGAATCGTGATTGCGCCGGCCGACGGTTGATCGCGGCGCGGCAAGAAACTACTGTGGCACCGTCGCTGACGGGCCAAGACGCCCAAAATCCCCGCGAGGCGGGCCGGCGGCAAACTGGCCAGGGGATTTTTGCGATTGCCGAGTAGCGCGCCCTTACTGTCGCGGTTGCGGCTTTCTCTGCGGCTGCGCCGGCTTGTTCCTGCCCTCGCCTGCGTTCTGCTCGCCGCGTGCGGCACGAATGGGTCGCTGCACGACAATTCGACCGGAGAATTGTTCGCCCGCGGCATCGAGCAGATCACCGATCTCTATATCGAGCCGATCTCCGGTCAGAAGCTGATCATGGTCGGCGCCAAGAACCTCGCGAAACTCGACCCGAGGCTGGCGGTGTCGCAAGGCAACGACGTGCGCGACCGGGACGAGCTGACGCTGACCTATGACGGGATCGTCGCCGCCAGTTTCCGGGTGCCGACCGATGCCGACAACGTCCTCGGCGGGCAGACCATCGCCAGCCTCATCGCCGCGGCGAAGAAGGCCTCGCCGCGCGTCGCGGCGCTTTCCGAAGAAGCGATCAACAAGACCGTGTTCGACGGCATGACCGGAGCGCTCGACCGCTTCTCGCGCTACAGCTCTCCCGACGAGGCGCGCGATCAGCGGGCGGCGCGCGACGGCTTTGGCGGTGTCGGAGTGACGCTCGAAACCGCCAACAGCACGTTCAGCATCACGGCCGTCAGCGAGAATGGCCCGGCACAGCGCGCCGGGCTCAAGGCCGGCGACAAGATCGTCGCGATCAACGGTACGCCGGTCGCCGGACGGCAAGCGACCGACATCATTCGCGAGTTGCGCGGCCCGATCGGCAGCATCGTCGGGCTCACCATCGAGCGGCCCGGCGCCGGCACGCACGAGTACAAGATCGAGCGCGCGCTGGTGGTGGTGCCGACGGTCACCGCGACCCGCGACGGCAATATCGCGGTGTTCCGTGTCGCCAGCTTCAACCAGAGCACCACCCAGCGCGTGACCGAAGGTGTCATCGAGGCGCAGCGCCAAGCCGGCGGCCGCCTCGGCGGGATCGTGCTCGACCTGCGCGGCGACCCCGGCGGGCTGCTCGATCAGGCGGTCAGCCTTTCCGACCTGTTCATCAGCAAGGGACCGATCATTGCCACCATCGGTCGCCATCCGGCGAGCCACCAGTATTTTGCCGCAACCGGCCACAGCCTGGCCCCGTCGACGCCGCTGGTCGTGCTGGTCAACGGCGGCTCGGCCTCCGCCTCCGAAATCGTCGCCGCGGCGCTGCAGGATGTCGGGCGCGCGGTGGTGGTGGGCACCTCGTCCTACGGCAAGGGCACGGTGCAGACGGTGATGCGCCTGCCGAATGACGGCGAGCTGACGCTGACCTGGGCGCGATTGGTCACACCATCGGGCTATTTCCTGCAGCAACACGGGGTCGTGCCGACGCTGTGCACCAGCGGGCTCGGCGACAGCGAGGCCTCGGTCGATGCCGTGCTGCACCGGCTGACGGACGGCGATGCCTCGCACCCGCGCGCCTCGCTGAACGACGCCGCCTGGTCGACGCTGCGGCGCAGCTGTCCCCCCGAAACCGGCGCCTCGCCACTCGATGTCAAAGTCGCCGAACGGGTGCTTTCCGATCCCGCGCGCTACGCCACCGCGCTCGGCGCGATCCATTCCGCCAACATGTCCCAGGCGATGCCGAGCCCGGCACCGCAGGACGCCGCCGCCTTGACAGCCCGGGGCGGCGGACTATCTTCGCCCCAGCACCTGCCCTAGCCCCGCGAGAACCCGGCCATGGCCAAGACCAACACCGTCCAGATCAAGCTCGTCAGCAGCGCCGATACCGGCTACTTCTACGTGACCAAGAAGAACCCGCGCACCAAGACCAACAAGCTCGAACTGAAGAAGTTCGACCCGGTCGCGCGTAAGCACGTCATCTTCAAGGAAGCGAAGATCAAGTAGCCAGCGGCCGCGGCTGGAACGGTCCGACTACGGCGGTCGGGCCCGGACGCGTTCCGGGCGTGCCCGCCAAATCCTGACGCCGTCGGTTTTGCGCGGATGGCCGGAAGACGCCGGCCACGACGCGTTGCCTTATGACGCGACCGCGAGCGGCGGCGGCGCCGGCATCCCGTCCTGCACGACGATCTTGTTTCGCCCGCTGTTCTTGGCCTGGTAGAGCGCATCGTCGGCGCGCTGCAGCAACGTGTCGACGGTGTCGCCCGGCTGCGCCGTCGTGACCCCGGCGCTGATCGTGATCGATGGCCGGTCGCCGCTGGCATGGATGAAGAACGGTTCGTTGGCGACCGACTGGCGCAAGCGCTCGGCCACCGTCGCCGCGGCCTGGAGCGACGTCTCGGGCATCACCACGACAAACTCCTCGCCGCCGAGGCGGGCGACCAGATCGATGCTGCGCACGCCGCGGAGCGCGCGGTCCGCCAGCTGACGCAGCGCGTCGTCGCCGCCGGGATGACCGAACTGATCGTTGACCTGCTTGAAGTGGTCGACGTCGAACATCATCAGCGAGGTGTCGGTGACGCCGTCATTGTTGACCCGCGCGACCAGCTCTTCGAGATGAGCGACCACGTAGCGCCGGTTGTAGAGCCCCGTCAGTTCGTCGGTGAGCGCCAGCGACAGGCTGCGACGGTAATTTTCCCGCAGCCGGTCCTGCAGCCGCTTGCGCCGCACCTGGCTGCGTACCCGGGCGAGGAGTTCGTTGCGATCGACGGGGCGGATCAAATAATCGTTGGCGCCGAGGTCGAGCCCCTTCGCCAGGCGCGGCAGGTCGCCCTCGTCGGCGAGCAGCAGGATCGGCAACTGGCGGAACGATTCGTTGGCGCGCCACTGCGACACGAGGCGCAGCGGATCGTCGTCCGGTATCGACAGGCTGAGAATGATCAGCTCGACCGCTTCGTCGAGCGTCGTATTCGCCTCGTCGCCGTTGGCGACCTGGCGCACGCTCGTCGCCAGCGGCGCGAGGGTCTCGGCGATGCGCGAAGCGCCAAAACCGAGCTGCTCGACCATCAGGATGTCCGCGCCGCTGATCGCCTCGCCGTGTTCGAGATGCTCCTCGTGGCTACCGAAACGGCCGCAAATCTCCTCGCGCAGCCGCAGCTCTTCCATCATCCGCTTGAGCCGCACCAGCGAGCGGACGCGGGCGAACAATGCGACGTCGTTGACCGGCTTGGTGAGAAAATCGTCGGCCCCGGCCTCGAGGCCGCGCAGCCGGTCGGCAATATCGCTGAGCGCCGTCACCATGACGACGGGGATATCCGTGGTCCGCGGGTTCGCCTTGAGGCGCTGGCAGACCTCGAACCCGTCCATGCGCGGCATCATCACGTCGAGCAGGATGATGTCGGGCATTTCGCGCTCGGCGAGCTCCAGCGCGGCGGGCCCGTTGAACGCCGGGACGACCTGGAAATACTCGCTCGACAGCTTGGCTTCGAGCAGTTTGACATTGAGTTCGACGTCGTCGACGACAAGCACGCGGGCGGTCATGGCAGGGCTGCCGTTCTAAGAGTGATCGGAAACCGCGAGGTCACGCCAGGAAGCGCTCGACGGTGCGCAGGAAGCTGGCGACCGAGATCGGCTTGGCGATGTAGGCCTCGCAGCCGCCGCCGCGAATTTTCTCCTCGTCCCCCTTCATCGCGAACGCGGTCACCGCGATCACCGGGATCGCGCGCAAATCGTCGTCCTCTTTGAGCCATTTGGTGACTTCGAGGCCGGAGATCTCGGGCAGCTGGATATCCATCAGGATCAGGTCCGGCCGGTGCTGACGCGCCAGCTTCAAGGCCTCCACGCCGTCGCGCGTCTGCAGCGTGTGATAGCCGTGCGCTTCCAGCAGATCATTGAAAAGCTTCATGTTGAGATCGTTGTCCTCAACGATCAGCACCTTTTTGGAGCACTGCTTGCCGGGACCGTGATCCCCATTCACAAGTTCCAATGCCATTCTCCATGACCCCACAGATGGCGCGGATCGGAAGACCCGGACGCGGCCGGCGATACGGCTGCACCACGATCCGACGCGGATTCTTAGCGAGACGGACTTAAGAAAACGTAAGGATGACAGGTTTCCCGCACGGGCAGGCGATGCGAATGTTTGCAGCGTGACGGTAAATGCGATAGAGAACAAACGGAGACCACGGGGCGCATTATGAGCGCAGGGTTTCGCATCGGCGTCGATCTCGGCGGTACCAAGATCGAGGCCGCGGCCATCGGCCGCGAGGGACGGGTCCACGCCCGCCGGCGCATCGCGACCCCGGCGGGCGATTACGACGGCACCGTCGGCGCAGTCTCGGGGCTGGTGCGCGGCATCGAAGCCGAGTTCGGCGGCAGGTCGACCGTCGGGGTCGGTATCCCGGGAACGCTGAGCGCGCGCACCGGGCTCGTCAAGAACGCCAACTCCACATGGCTGATCGGCCGCCCCCTCGGCCACGACCTCGAAGCGGCGCTCGGCCGTCCGGTGCGGCTGGCGAACGACGCCAATTGCTTTGCGCTGTCCGAGGCCAGCGACGGCGCAGCCGCGGGGTCGGACAATGTCTTCGGGGTGATCCTCGGCACCGGTGTCGGCGGCGGTCTGGTGATCGGCGGCCGCATCGTCGTCGGCGCCAACGCCATCGCCGGCGAATGGGGCCACAATCCCATGCCCTGGCCGCGCACCGACGAACTGCCAGGGCAGCGCTGCTATTGCGGGCGCCACGGTTGCATCGAAACGTTTCTGTCCGGCCCGGGGCTTGCCGCCGACCACCGCCGGCACGGAGGCGCGGAAATGCCGGGGGAGCGGATCGTCGCCGACGCCGAGGCGGGCGATGCCGCCTGCCGCGAGACCCTGGGGCGCTACGCCGAGCGGCTCGCCCGTGCGCTCGCGCATGTCGTCAACATCCTCGACCCCGACGCGATCGTGCTCGGCGGCGGGCTCTCCGGCATCGCCAGCCTCTATGAGGCCGTGCCGCGCCTGTGGAGCGGGTTCGTTTTCTCCGACAGCGTGCTCACGCGATTGCTGCCGCCGAAGCACGGCGATTCGAGCGGGGTGCGCGGCGCCGCCTGGCTGTGGCGGCCGGACGAGACGGCCCAACGGGCTCCCCAAGGGCCTTCGGCGTGAGCGCGCTCTGCCGCGATTGCGGCGCGCTCGCCGCGACCGCCGCCGATGGCGGCCGCTGCGCGGCGTGCGGCTCGCCGCGCGTCGTCAGCCATCGCGAGCTCGAGATGCTGTCGATCGCGCATATCGATTGCGACGCGTTCTACGCCACGGTCGAAAAGCGCGACCGGCCGGAGCTCGCCGAGCAGCCGGTTATTGTCGGCGGTCGTCAGCGCGGTGTCGTGCTCGCCTGCTGCTATGTCGCGCGGCTTTACGGCGTGCGCTCGGCGATGCCGATGTTCCAGGCCCTCACCGCCTGCCCGCATGCCGTGGTGATCCGCCCCGACATGGCGAAGTACCGCGAGGTCGGCCGCGCGGTGCGCAGCGAGATGCGCCGCCTCACTCCGCTCGTCGAGCCGCTGTCGATCGACGAAGCGTTTCTTGACCTCACCGGCACCCAGCCGGCGAACGGGGTGAGCCCGGCGCAAGCGCTGGTCGGGTTGGTGCGGCGGATCGAAAACAATCTCGGGGTGACCGCCTCGATCGGGCTCAGCTACAACAAGTTCCTCGCCAAGATCGCCTCCGACCTCGACAAGCCGCGCGGCTTCGCGGTGATCGGCCGGGGCGATGCGGCTTCCTTCCTCGCCGACAAGCCGGTCGGCCTCTTGTGGGGCGTCGGCGCGGCGTTGCAGCGCCGGCTCGCGGCCGACGGCATCGCCCAGATCGGCCAGCTGCGCGCGCTCGACGACCGCGAGCTCGCCCGGCGCTACGGCAAGATGGGGGCGCGGCTCGCCCGGTTGTCGCGCGGCGAGGACGCGCGCCACGTCGAAGCGGTGTCGCGCACCAAGTCGATCTCGGCGGAAACCACATTTGCGCGCGACGAGAGCGACGCCGACGCGCTGGCGCGAACGCTGCGGCCGCTGTGCGAGGAGGTATCGGCGCGGCTGAAGGCGTCGGGCCTCGCCGCCGGGACCACGACCCTAAAGCTCAAAACCAGCGATTTCCGCATCCGCACCCGCGCGCGCAAGCTCGCCGATCCCTCGCAGCTCGCCGACACGTTGTTCCGCACCGCGCGCCACCTGCTGGCCGCGGAAGCCGACGGCGTCACGCGGTTTCGCCTCATCGGCGTCGGTGCCGACGCGCTGGTCAGCGCCCACGCCGCCGACCTGCCGACCTTGTTCGATCGCGAGGACGGCAAGCCGCGCCGTCTCGAACGGGCGCTCGACGACATCCGGAGCCGGCTCGGCGCCGAGGCCGTAAAACTGGGGCGGGTGGTCGACTAATTCAGCAATGCGGCTTGCCGAGCGCCTCGATGCGGGCGAGCTGGGCCTTGATCGTGTAGTCGCCGTAATCGATCGTCATGTCCCGTGAGATGCCGTTGTCGAGCAACAGCATGCCGAGCTCGTAATCCGGTGTCTCGGCCTTCTGGTCGGCGGGGAAGAAGGCGAGCCGAATCCGCCACCCCGGCCGCTGCAGCACCGGGTCGTTGAGCGGCGCTTTGCCGTCGCCGGCATTCTTCCCGGATTTATCCGCCGGCGGTTCCTCGCCGCCTTTGACGTCGGCGGCGTTCTTGGCGCCTTCCTTGGACGGGTCGACCTTGGGGCCGATCACCGCGGACACCAGCACCGCGCCCTCGACGGTGGCGCCGTCGAACACCTGCCGCGAGACGAAATTCTCGCCCGACTCGGCCTTCTGGATCAGCAGCATGGTGTGGGCGCTGGGAAACAGCGCCCCGGCCGGCAGCTTCATCGTCTGCGGCTGCGGCTTTTCGAAGTTGATGGTGCCGCCCTTGCCGGGGCCGTCGAGCTGCGCCGTACCGCGAATCTCCTCGTCGACCGTACCGTTGCGGGTTTCCTTCTGGTTGAAGCGATAGCGCAGCCCGTCCTTCGACTCCCAGGTCACGAAGTTCGAGTCGATCTTGACGTCCTGCGACTCGGCGTAATTGATCGTCAGGCGGTAGCGCTGCTCGACGGTCCAGCCGTCGCAGGTTTCGCCCCACTGGTAGCCCATCTCGCCCTGCGCGCCGGTGACGCCGGAATCGGTCTTGGCATGCGCCAAGCTCATCGAATAGAGCGCGCGATGGGCGGCGATCTGCACCCCCGAAACGGCGGGCGCCTCGACCGCCGAAGCCGACGCCGTTCCCAGACACAGCGACGCGACCAGCGCCGCACCGCAGGCCTCGCGCCATCGTTTGATCGTCAACAACCGGTCCTCCTCGATCGCCTCGCGCGGCGATCTCCCAATCGCTAAGAACGCAGCCCCCGTGCCGGCGGCAAATCGAGCCGGATGTGCAATTCCCTGAGCCGCTCCGCCGCTATCGCCGCCGGCGCCTGCATCAGCAAGTCTTGCGCTTGCTGGTTCATCGGGAAAGCGACGATTTCGCGCAGGTTCGGCTCATCCGCCAGCAGCATGACGATACGATCGATGCCGGGCGCCGATCCACCATGCGGTGGCGCCCCATATTTAAAGGCGTTGAGCATTCCGGCAAAGCGCGCTTCGACCTCTTCCCTGGCATAGCCGGCAATCGCAAAAGCCTTATACATGATCTCCGGCAGGTGGTTGCGGATTGCGCCGGACGACAGCTCGGTGCCGTTGCAAACAATATCGTATTGAAAGGCGTTGATCGTCAGCGGGTCTTGCGTCTCGAGCGCTTCCAGCCCGCCCTGCGGCATCGAGAACGGGTTGTGGCTGAAATCGATCTTGCCGGTTTCCTCGTTCAACTCATACATCGGAAAATCGGTGATCCAGCAGAATTCGAAGCAGTCGGTCGCCGACAGCCCAAGCTCGCTGCCGATCCTGAGCCGCGCGGCGCTGGCGAAAGGCAGGAAATTTTTCGGCGCCCCGGCGACAAAGAACACCGCATCGCCGTCCTTGAGCCCGAGCGCCTCGCGCAGCGCCGCGGTGCGCTCGGGGCCGAGATTGCGCGCCACTGGCCCCGCGCCTTCACCGTCGCGAAAGAAGATGTAACCGAGACCGGGTTGCCCTTCCTCCTGCGCCCACGAATTCATGCGGTCGCAAAACGCCCGGTTGCCGCCGCCCGGCGCCGGGATCGCGCGGACCCGCACCGCGGGGTCGCCGTCGATCATCCCGGCGAAGATGCGAAAGCCCGAGCCGCGAAATGTCTCGGTCGCGTCGCTGATCGCGATCGGATTGCGCAGATCGGGCTTGTCGGTGGCGTATTTGAGCAAGGACTCGGCGTAGGGGATGCGGCGGAACGGCGCCGGGCTGACCCGGCGGCCGCTGGCGAATTCCTCGAACACACCGTGCAGCACCGGCTCGATCGCGGCGAAGACGTCCTCCTGCGTGACAAAGCTCATCTCGAAATCGAGCTGATAGAACTCACCCGGCGCGCGGTCGGCGCGGCTCGCCTCGTCGCGAAAGCACGGCGCGATCTGGAAATAGCGGTCGAACCCGGCAACCATCAGCAATTGCTTGAACTGTTGCGGCGCCTGCGGCAGCGCGTAGAACTGGCCGGGGTGCAGCCGGCTCGGAACGTAATAGGGTCGCGCCCCCTCGGGCGAATCGGCGGTGAGGATAGGCGTCTGGAACTCGGTGAACCCCTGCTCGATCATGCGCCGCCGGATCGACGCGATGACCCGCGAGCGCAGCACGATGTTGGCGTGCACCCGATCCCGCCGGAGGTCGAGAAAACGGTAGGTGAGCCGCATCTCCTCGGGATAGTCGGCATCGCTGTTGACCGGCAGCGGCAGCGTTTCCGCCGCCGATCGCACGACGAGCTCGGCGATCACCAACTCGACGTCGCCGGTCGGCAAGTTCGGGTTGACGGTGTCCTCCGAGCGGGCGACGACCTTGCCCGTGACCGTGACGACGCTTTCGAGGCGCAGCGCGTCGGCCGCCGCAAATAGCGGCGAGGACACATCGATCACGCATTGCGTGATCCCGTAATGGTCCCGCAGATCGACAAACAGCAGCTGACCGTGGTCGCGCTTGCGGTGCACCCAGCCCGACAGCCGCGCGACCTGCCCGGCATCGGGCAGACGCAGCGCGCCGCAAGTATGGGTGCGATACTCATGCATCGCCGTAAAAATCCCTACGCGAGCTGCCACAAGGGGTGAAGAGCGCGGAAGACGCACGGTTCGCGCGCTGTTGTCAAGCCGACCTCGTCGCCGGCAATTGCGGTGACAACACCGCGGCGGCCCGACTTTCTTCCGACGCCGGAGATTTCGCGCTATAGCCGTACGGCAATGAAGCTGATTACCGACAGCGCCGCGCTCGCCGATTTTTGCGGGCGCCAGCAGGGCGCCGAGTTTCTCACGGTCGATACCGAGTTCATGCGCGAGCGCACCTATTGGCCGATCCTGTGCCTGGTGCAGGTCGCCGGGCCGCAGGACGCCGCGGCGATCGACACGCTGGCCCCAGGCATCGACCTGGCGCCGCTGTTCACGCTGATGAACGACACGGCAACGCTCAAGGTGTTTCACGCCGCGCGTCAGGACCTGGAGATATTCTTTCATCTCGCCGGCGCGGTGCCGGAGCCGCTGTTCGACACGCAGATCGCCGCGATGGTCTGCGGCTTTGGCGATTCGGTCAGCTACGAGACCCTGGTGCGCAAGCTCGCCGGAGCCTCGCTTGACAAGGCGTCGCGCTTCACCGACTGGGCGCACCGACCGCTCACCGAGCGGCAGATCGAATACGCGCTCGGCGATGTGATCCACTTGCGCACGGTCTACGAACGCCTGCAGCAGCGGCTCGCGCGGAACGGCCGGGCCAGCTGGTTTGCCGAGGAAATGGCGGAGCTCGCCGACGCGGCGCTCTACCGCACGGAGCCGGCGGAGGCGTGGCGCCGTTTCCGGTTGCGCGGCCGCGCCGATTCGCGCTTTCTCGGCGTGCTGCGCGCGCTCGCCGGGTGGCGCGAGACGGCCGCGCAACAGCGTGACCTGCCGCGCCAGCGCGTTTTGCGCGACGAGGCGCTGATCGAGATCGCCGCGCACGCGCCGCGCAGCATCGAGGCGCTGGCGCGCACCCGCAGTCTCGGCAAGGGCATCGCCGAGGGTCGCCTCGGCAAGGAAATCCTCGATGCCGTCGCGACCGGCCTTGCGGACCCGGCACCGCCGCCCGCGATGGCACAAAAGCCGCAGAATCCACCCGGGCTCGGGCCGCTGGTCGAATTGCTGCGGGTGCTGCTCAAGCAGCGCTGCGAGGACTTCGAAGTGGCTCAGAAGCTGGTCGCTTCGGCGGACGACCTCGAGGCCATCGCCGCTGACGACACCGCCGAAGTGCCGGCGCTGCACGGCTGGCGGCGCGAGGTCTTCGGTGCCGACGCGCTGGCGCTGAAGCACGGCACACTGGCGTTGACCGCCGGACGCAACCGCATCGAGCTTGTGCCGCTACCCGCTGCGGTGAAATGAACGCAGCAGGCGTTTTTGAATAATTCGTCGGTATTTCACGATTTCGATAAGCAAAAATGTAACGAGTAAGAGCAAAGACCGAAGCGAAATTCGTCCTTAAGTTTTCGAGATCCCGGTCTTCCGCTCCCTTATTCATCTATTGGATGCCCCGGTTCGCTGGAACCCGAGGCGCGAGGGCGGTGTTCCCTTGCCATCCGTAGAATGTGAGGGTTGCGTGATGTTACGACGTGTTCTTTTCTTCGGTGTCATCGCCGTTGCCTTTGGCTCGCTCGCCGCCACGCCGCGCAGCGAAGCCGCGCCCGATCCGGCGGCGTTTGTCAGCGCCCTGGGCAATCAGGGGATTCAGACGCTCGGTGCGGGCGTGCCCCAGGAAGAGCGCATCAACCGCTTCCGGCAGATCTTCCGCGCCGATTTCGACGTCGAGAATATCGGCCGGTTTGCCTTGGGCCGCTACTGGCGCGAGATGTCGCCCGAGCAACAGCAGCAATTCCTGCAGCTCTTCCAGGAGGCCACGGTGAGGGCCTACGCCGCCAAGCTCGAACCGTATGGCGGCTCGCAGCTCCGTGTCGTCGGCACCGAACCGTTCGGCGGCGAAGTCGTCGTCCACACGGAGGTCGTTCGACCGGGCGGTCAGCCGGTGCGCATCGACTGGCACGTCATGCAGGAAAACGGCCAGTACAAGGTCACCGATGTCTTTGTTGACCGGGTCAGCATGAAGGCCACCCAGCGCGACGAATTCGCCCGGGTCATTCAGAACAATGGCGGCCAGCCGAGCGCGCTCCTCGCGGTGCTGCGCCAACAAATTCAGGGCAACGGCCGGACACCGACGGCGGCGCCTCCCACGCGCTAGGCGCCGCGCCGACCACCTAGGCCAGCGCCGGGCGGCGCTGGCGACGGCGAACGATTTGCGGGGTGAGCCCCAAGGCTCGCCCCAGCGCCGCGAGGCGGCGCTCGACCGCCTCGCCCTGGAACAGGCTGCCGCCGGCCGGTAGTTGCAGCCGCAGCGCTCCGTCGTCGCGCGACAACTGAACGTTCACCAGCAGATTAAGTGCGCCGCCGCACAGCGTGTAGGCGAGGCGCAGGGCCAGTCCGAGGCTCCTCGCCTCGGCCGCTTCGCCGTCGTCGAGCAGCTGACGGGTCGGCGCCTTGATCGGATCGTCCGGCGCCCCGCCGTAACGCGCGTGCAGCACGGAGGCGATAAACACGCGCTCGGAATGGCTGATCGCGCCGATCGGCATCCGCAGGCTGCGGGTGAATGCCTGCTCGGCGCGATAGTCCGGGTGCTCGGTCCAGGCGATATCGCTGAGCCAGCAGGCCGCTCGATGCAGACGGCGAGATGCAGCCCGAAGGCGGCCAAACACCGGAGCCGTCCACTGCTCGAGCAGTTCGCCGTCGGCACGCGGGCTCTGGCTGTTTGCGATACCGCTGCAGGCGGCGATCAGCAAATCGGCGTCCGGTTCTGCCGGGAGTAGTCCGTAGGCATAGCCCTCGCGCAGGCCGTAGGCCGAGAAGACGACCCGTTCGGGGGCTCCGACCGCCATCAGTTCGTGCAGGATCAACGCCGCCAGCGGCACCAGCTCAAGCCGCTTGCGGTTGACCGTGATGATCCGCTCGAGCGAGCGTCGCGACATGCCGGCCAGCACTTCGACAAACGCTTCGGCCGAGCGGCGGTAGACCGTGTATTGGTGGATGATGTGCAGCGGGTAGTGCGCCTGCTCCATGTGCAGCCGAGCGATCGCGCGCCAGGCGCCGCCGACGAGGAAGAGCGGCTTCCCATACGCCGCGCGCAGCAGATCGGCCCGCGCGACATGGCGCTTGATGGCGTCCAACAGGCCGCGCGGGTCGCCTTCCAGTTCGGCGAGGCGCAGCGGCCCGAGCGGCAGCGAGATGCCCTCGCCCATCGGCGCCGCCGAGCCGCCAGCGATCCGCACCAGCTCGACCGAGCCGCCGCCGAGATCGGCGGCCACCCCATCGGCGTCCGGAATTCCGGCGAGAACCCCCGCCGCCGACAGCCGCGCTTCCTCGGCGCCATCGACGATACGCACCGGCAGCCCGCATTGCCGCTCGACCTCGGCGACGAACGCCACGCCGTCTTTTGCTTCGCGCACCGCCGCGGTGGCGATCCCCGTCAGGTGATCGGCGTTGAGCGCGCGCGCCAGCGCGACAAAGCGCTGCAAGTTGGCGTAGGCGAGCGCGATACCTTCGCGGTTCAGCCGCCCGGTGCGGGCGATGCCGCGGCCGAGCCCGCACAGGACCTTTTCGTTGAGCAGCGGCAGCAAGGTTGCGCCCAAGCGCTCGAACACGACGAGGCGGAGCGAGTTCGATCCGATATCGATGACGGCGATCCGGTCGCAGCACGGCGTCGCATTGTGATCCGGCATGGGCGAGGCGGCTACCTCACCGGGCGACGAGCCGGGGCTGGCGCCGCCGAAGCGCGCGACCCCGCCCCGACAGGCTGGGATTGGTCATGAAATAGGTATGGGCCGAGAATTCCTCGTCGAGCGGCGCCCGCGCGTAGGTGCCGTCGGCGGCGAGCCGCCAGCTCTGCAGGGTGTCGCGCAAATTCGCCACCATGATCTCGTCGAGCACCTGGCGGTGCACCGTGAGATTCTCGATCGGCACCAGCGCCTCGACCCGGCCGCTCAAATTGCGCGGCATCCAATCGGCCGAGCTGATGAACACCAGCGCCTGGTCCGACGGCAGGCGGTTGCCGTTGCCAAAGCAGACGATGCGACCGTGCTCGAGAAAGCGGCCCACGATGCTCTTGACCCGGATGTTGTCCGACATTCCGGGAACGCCCGGACGCAGGCAGCAAATCCCGCGCACGACGAGATCGATCGCTACGCCGGCCTGCGAGGCTCGGTAGAGGTGATCGATCACCGCCGGGTCGACGAGCTGGTTCAGCTTGGCCCAGATCTGCGCCGGCTTGCCGGCCCGCGCATTGTCGATTTCGGCCTCGATCAGGCTATCGATGCGCTCCCGCAGATTGATCGGCGCGATGGCGATCTTTTCCAGCCGCGCCGGGGTCGCGTAGCCGGTCATGAAATTGAACAGCCGCGCCGCGTCCTGACACAGCGCCGCATCGCAGGTGAAAAACGACAGATCGGTGTAAACCCGCGCGGTATAGGGATGGTAATTGCCCGTCCCGTAATGCACGTAGGAGCGCAGCTCGCCGCCTTCGCGGCGCACCACCAGCGATACCTTGGCGTGGGTCTTCAGCTGCAGAAAGCCGTAGACGACCTGCACGCCGGCGCGCTCCAGGTCGCGCGCCCAGCGAATGTTGGCCTCCTCGTCGAAGCGCGCCTTCAATTCGATCATCGCGGTGACCGACTTGCCCGCTTCGGCCGCCTCGGCCAAGGCGCGGACGATCGGGCTGTCGCTGCTGGTGCGGTAGAGCGTCTGCTTGATCGCCACCACCGCCGGATCGTGCGCCGCCTGCCGCAGGAACTGCACGACCACGTCAAAGCTTTCGTACGGGTGATGGACGATGATGTTCTTCTGGCGGATCGCGGCGAAGCAATCGCCGCCGAAATCGCGGATGCGCTCCGGGAACCGCGCGTTATAGGCCGGGAACAGCAGAT
>Ga0126381_100004303_pt1 | contig 15496 bp, 15 predicted proteins | sample PanSoiMetPlot_28_FD_96465 | JGI IMG/M metagenome (GOLD analysis project Ga0126381, IMG submission 96465) | Tropical forest soil microbial communities from Panama - MetaG Plot_28 | ecosystem: Environmental > Terrestrial > Soil > Tropical forest > Bulk soil | place: Panama | collected 2016-02-17 | reverse complement strand
GCCGTCTCCCCGGCAGGCTGAAACAGAGCGATATTGGCGTTGCTGATGATCGAGACGCTGGTCTGCGACTGCAAGTACAGGCGGTTGATGTACTGCCCGAGATGAAACTCCCCGAGCGCGGTGGTCGGCAGCCCGGGGTTCGGCGGAAAATCGGGCCCGAGCTCGGCCGGGTTCCAGTCCGTCCATGGGCTGCCGAGTTCGTCGACGCCCGCCGGATTTCCGCTCGCGCCGTTGAACGGATTGGCCGTAAAGCCGCCTGCCGTCGACACTGACCCCGGCCCTTGCGCCAGCGCACGCAAAGCTTGTGGATTGTTGACGCTCGACCGGACAATGTGGGTCTGGTCGTCGAACACGAATACGTCTTTTGGAGTGCCGTGCTCGGCATAAGCCGCCGGCTCGTACATTTCGGCCGGGCTGATCTTGAAATATCGACTGCCAAACGCCTCGTTGATCGCAATGAAGGATGCGGCCAGCCCGCCGGTGCCTTCGAGAAATTGCCGGCGGCTGATTCCTAGCTTTTTCGAGGCAGTTTCGGCCAGCTCCTTGATGCGGTACTCGACATGCTGCTGCTGCTTGGTCTGCGGATAGGGCATGTACCCGCCATTGGAGACCATTCGAGTCGGGACCGGCGATTGAAACGGTTCCGTCTCCGCTGGAGCGCACTGTTCGAGCTGCTCATCGCTCAGCTACGCGTCTTCTTCACGCGAACCGGGACGCCTTGTCGGGTCGGCCATCGTTCCCTCCGTTTGTTGATTGTCCCCAAACCAAAACCGTTCGCACGCGACGACGATTCGAACGGCTGGGAAGGAATATTAACCTTAACGGGAGGAGCGTGGTCAACCGCGGGTAAGCCCAATTTCGGCTTGCCAAAGCAACACCCGATGGAGGGCGGCAGCCGAGCGAAACCCAATTTCGGTTATTGCCCGATGGGCGGCTCAAACACGTGGATTCGCTGCGCGTCACACAGCCGAGCAGGTGACGCGACCCGGCGGCCGAGGGAACGCGGATCTGCATCGATCTCGCGGCGAAGGCGATCCCTGGCGTCAGCGGGGCTCACGTCATGGCGCTGCAGAACCCCGAAGCCATTGCAGAAGTAGTTGACGATATCCGTTCTGGGCTCGACGCCCCGAGCGCCCCTGGTCCGTAGCGTCTTTACCGACCGATCGCGATCCAGGAAACGGCGGCGTTGTCGAGTCGGCTATCTTCCCATGTTTGAAAATGCAGGTTAAACCCTTCGCGTGTAACATTTTCAGCAAAAGCCTCGATTCGTACAAATCCAACCCCCGCATCCAATTTCGTCAAGCCGATTGCAAGGTCCGGCCGTTCTTTGAATTTCTTGCTGAACCGCGCGGCCACAACCTGAGAACGGATCCCCTTGTAGATATGCTTTTCGTCCCACAACTCGGGGTTTTTTGCGCTGGAAGAGCGATCCGACCGGTTTCGAACATCACTTTGGATTCCGGGAGCTTGAACCCGAACAAAGTGATCGGACGATCTTTGACGAACGCCCAGATACAGAGAATGACGGCCAACGCGAACGCCATTACGAACACCCACAGGGCAAAAATCACCAATTGGGTGGCGGCAGGATTGTCGTTCGCCCATTTGAAGAAATCGGCCATCAGCGTAACTCCCGACGATGAGCACCCTGGAACGCTGAGCTCCAGAAGCGGCGCCGCTAATCGCCGAGAGGGATTTTAGTCAGGTTCGCCGCCGTCGAGTGTGAGGCAGCTCACGCCGGGCTCACATTGACCGGTGCGCCCGACGATGCTGTGCGGATAAAAAAGCTCGGAAAGCGAACCGCAAGAGCCCGGGAGCTTAAATTCGCCCTGATGCTGCCAGACGGCGGCGGAGCAGCGTGCGCATGAACCTGTTGCGGCTGCGGGCCGCTCGCGGAGCAAGAGCCTCTTTCTGCTGGGGACCCGACGGCTGGGGAGCCGGTTCTTCAGCGGAATAGCGACGCTCGAAATCCTCGTCGCTGAAGGTGAAGCAGGCGTCTTCTTCTTGGGCCATCGGCCTTTCCTCCTATTGCCGCACGTATTTAACGACGCGCCGCGCCCGCCCCCATTCGCCCGGCTGCACGACATAAAGATCGCTGTGCGAATCTACCCAAATCCCGTGGCAGGAGCGGTTGATCGGGCCGTCGCCCCAACGCGCCAGCCGCTCGCCGTCGAGCGTCAGGATGCTGATCATGCCGCCGTTGTGCTCGGGGATGTAGACTGTGTCGTCGTCGTCGACATAGAAGAACGCGGGGCCGATGAGCTCGGTTGGCCAGACCGTCAGCAGTTTGCCTTCTTGGTCGAAGACCTGAACCCGGTCGTTTTCACGATCGGCGACCAGCACGCGCCCGCGCCGGTCGATCCAAACGCCGTGCGGCAGATTGAACTGTCCCGGCGCGTTGCCCGGCTCGCCCCAGGAGAAAAGATATTTTGCATCGGCCGAGAATTTGTGAACGCGGGCGTTGCCGTACCCGTCCGTCATGAACATTTCGCCGCTCGGCGCGAACGCGATGTCGGTCGGCAGGTTGAACGGCCCGCCGCCATGCGTGACTTTCTTCCACGCCGAAGAACTGAAATCGTCTTCCGGCACACCGGTATCCGAGCGCTGGCCCTTGGTGCCGATGGTCTGCAACAGGCGACCATCGGTCGTGAACTTCATGAACTGGCCGTGATGCTCGTCGCACAACCAGACGAAGTCATTGTCGTCGATGCGGATCGCGTGCGGAAACGAAAACATGCCGGCGCCCCAGGACGACAGGAAATTGCCGTCCCGGTCGAAGATCACGACGGGATGCTGAGGGTTTCTGTTAAAGCAGTAGACCTGGTCCTGGGAGTCGACGGAGACGGCGCACGCTCTCACCTCGATATTTTCGGGAGGGCGAGCCCAATCCTCGTTCACCTTGTAGGTGTATCTGCCGCTGCCGACGATCGGATCCATCGCTTCCCCTTTCCGTTCTTATCAGCGCCACAGCCGCTTTCCTCCGCATAGTACCCACGCGACGGCACAAATCGCTTTCTATTCTGCACTTTGAGGGGGCAGCGCAGGTCAGCCTTGCTTCCTCGGCATAACGTCGCGCTCCGTCAGGGTGCATCCTGTGGTCATCTGCGGGGGCTCGAGGATCGATCCATGCACGATATCGTCATTCGCGGCGGCACTATCGTCGACGGCACCGGCCGGGCGGCATTTGCCGGAGACGTCGCGGTCGATGTGGGCGGATCGCCGCGGGCGGCGGCAAAGCGGGCCCGGCGCGGCGCGACATCGCAGCCGACGGATTGCTGGTCACCCCCGGCTGGGTCGATGTCCACACCCATTACGACGGGCAGGCGACCTGGGACCCGATCCTGGCGCCATCGTCATGGCACGGCGTAACGACGATCCTGTTCGGCAATTGCGGGGTCGGTTTTGCGCCGGCGCGTCCCTATCACCGAGATGCTCTGATCGACCTGATGGAGGGCGTTGAGGACATCCCCGGGCCGGTCCTCGCCGAGGGCCTCAATTGGGATTGGGAAAGCTTTCCGGATTTCCTCGACGCGTTGGAGCGGATGCCGCGGACGATCGATGTCGCGGCGCAGGTCCCGCACCATCCGCTGCGCGTTTATGTGATGGGCGACCGCGCGATCCGGCGTGAGCCGGCCACGGCCGAGGACATCGCCGAGATGCGCCGGCTGACCGAAGAGGCGGTCCGCGCCGGCGCCTTCGGGTTCACGACGTCGCGGACCAACGCGCACAAGACGACGCGAGGCGAGATGGTGCCCGGCCGCTTCGCCGAGATCGACGAGCTGACGGGGATCGGCGCGGGTCTGGGTGCGGCGCAGGCCGGCACCTTCGGCATGAACAGCGATTTCGAGGACGAGGAAGCGGAATTCGCCTGGCTCACGCGGCTCGCGAAAGACACCGGCCGGCCGGTGTGGTTTCTGTTGACCGACCGGCCGACCGACCCGCAGCGTTGGCGGCGCATCATGGCCGGCGTGCACCAGGCGCGCGCGGCAGGCGCTTCGCTGACGGCGCAGGTTGCGGGCCGCCCGGTGGGAGTCATTCTCGGGATCGCGACCTCGCTCAACCCGTTCGCGGTCCGCGAAAAGTACAAGGCGCTGGAGAGCTTGCCACTGTCCGAGCGCCTCGCCCGCCTGCGTGATCCGACGGTGCGCCGGGCGATCCTCGATGACCAGCCATCGCCGGCGCTGTTGGCCCGCTTCGGCCCGCTCGTGCAGTTCGCTACCGGGAAGTGGGACCGGATGTATGTGATGGGCGACCCGCCCGATTACGAGCCGCGCGCCGAGACCAGCGTCGCTGCGATTGCGGCGCGCGAAGGCCGCTCACCGGATGAGGTCGCTTATGACTACCTGACCGCTGAAGCCGGCAATTTCCTGTTCTTCCCGGTGACCGGCTACGCCCGGGACGACCACGAGCCGATCCGCGAGATGCTGACCGACCCCGGCACTTTGCTCGGGCTCGGCGATGGCGGCGCCCATGTCGCGATGATCGTCGATGCGAGCGCGCCGACTTACATGCTGACCCATTGGAGCCGCGACCGCAAACGCGGCCCGGGTCTGCCGCTCGAATACATCGTGAAGCGTCAGACGAGCGAGACCGCCGATTTCTTCGGCTTCCACGAGCGCGGCCGGCTCGAAGTGGGCAAGCGCGCCGACATCAACCTGATCGATTTCGACCGACTGCGCCTGCACGCCCCCGAAATCGTCAACGACCTGCCGGCCGGCGGCAAGCGGCTCGTGCAACGCGCCGAGGGCTATGCGGCGACCCTCGTCGCCGGCACCCCGGTATTTGAGCGCGGCGAACCGACCGGCGCCCGCCCCGGCCGCCTGGTCCGCCGCGGGGCGGTAACGGCTACAGCATCCCGAGCTCGAGTCGAGCCTCCTCGCTCATGCGCTCCGGCCCCCAAGGGGGTGACCAGACCAGCTTGACCCGGACATCGCTGACGCCGGGCACGCCGCGGATCGCCGTCTCGACTTCGCCGGGCATACTGGCGGCGACCGGACAGGCCGGTGTCGTCAGGGTCATCTCGACATAGACGATGCCGCCCTTCTTGACGATCAGCTCGTAGATCAGGCCAAGCTCCACGAGGTCCATCGGAATCTCTGGGTCCCGCACCGTCTTCAGTGCCTCGAGCACCGGCGCCATCAGCGCGGGATCGTCTTCGCCGCCCTCCGGGCGCTCGACATCGTCGCCGGCAGCAGGCGGGTTCGCATCGAAGTCGAACGGATCGCGGTCCATCTCGTCTACTCCGTTTTGACCGTCGCGCCCGAGCCTTTCAGCGCCGCCTCGAGCGCATGCCAGGACAACGTTGCGCATTTGACGCGGGCAGGATAGGCCTTCACTCCGGTCAAGGGCTCGAGCCGGTCCATCTCCTCGACGAGCGGCTCGGTTAATTCCTGGGCCGGCTCGCCGCCCGTGACCCGGGCATGGAATTGGGCGAACAGGGCGCGAGCGTCGGCAATGCTCTTGCCTCTCAGCACTTCAGTCATCAGCGATGCGGCCGCGGTCGAGATCGCGCAGCCGCGCCCCTGGAAGCTCACATCGGAGATGCGGTCACCGTCGAGCGTCACGTAGATCGTTACCCGGTCGCCGCACAGAGGATTGTAGCCCTGCGCAAAATGGGTCGGATGCTCGATCTTGCGGAAGTTCCGCGGATGTCGGCCGTGGTCGAGGATGATGTCCTGATAGAGCTCGCGCAGATCCATCATCGTATGAACATCTCCTGCGTCGCTTCGAGCGCCTCGGCCAAACGGTCGATATCAGCCTCGTCGTTGTAGACGCCCAGCGAGGCGCGCGTCGTGCCCGACAGGCCGAGCCGCTCCATCAATGGCTGCGCGCAGTGGTGCCCGGCGCGCACCGCAACGTGATGCTGGTCGAGCACTTGCGACACGTCGTGCGGATGGACGCCGTCGAGGTCGAAGGAAAGGATGCCAAGCCGGCGCTGCCCGGCGCCGAGCAGGCGGAGACCCCGAATATGCGCGAGCCGATCGACGCCGTAGCCGGTCAGCGCCTCCTCATGCTCCAGGATGTTCTCGCGCCCCAACTCCTCGATAAAGTCGAGCGCGATGCCGAGGCCGATTGCGCCCGCGATATCGGGTGTTCCAGCTTCGAAGCGGTGCGGCGGCTCCTGATATTCGGTCTTGTCGAAGCTGACGTGCAGGATCATTTCGCCGCCGCCTTGGTAGGGCGGCATCGCAGACAACAGCTCGAAACGGCCATAGAGCACACCGATGCCGGTCGGCCCATAGACCTTGTGGCCGGTAAAGGCATAAAAGTCGCACCCCAACGCCTGCACATCGACCGGCAGCCGCGGCGCCGCCTGACTGCCGTCGATCAGCACCTTCGCGCCGTGCCGGTGCGCCAGCGCGACGACCCGCTCGACCGGAACGAGCGTGCCGGTCGCATTGGCGATGTGGGTCATTGCGACGAGCCGGGTGCGCGGCGACAGCCGCGCCTCGAAGGCGGCGAGATCGAGCCCGCCGGTTGCCTCGATCGGCGCCACGACCAGGCGGATGCCGGTGCGGTCGCGCAGGAGCTGCCACGGGACGATGTTGGAATGGTGCTCGAGCTCGCTGATTAGCACCTCGTCGCCCTCACGCAGAACGGCCGGGCCCCAGCTCTGCGCGACGAGATTGATCGCTTCGGTAGTGTTGCGCACGAAGACGATTTCGCGGCGGTCGGCGGCGTTGAGAAACCGCCGCACTTTGTCCCGCGCCTCCTCGTAGAGCTCGGTGGAGCGCGCGCTGAGCCGGTAGACGCCGCGATGCACGTTGGCGTAGTCGGTGCGGTAGTATTCGGCGGTGCCGTCGATAACCGAGCGCGGCTTCTGGGCACTGGCGGCAGAATCGAGAAACACGAGATCGGGGTTGTTCGCGAATATCGGGAACTCCCGCTTCAACTCTCTCGGGTTGAACCCCGTCCCTAGCCCTCCCCCGCTTGCGGGGGAGGGAGGAGTGGGGGCCTCCGCGTAGACGCTCCGCAAACTCGCCGGCCTCATTCCTACTCCTCCAATGTCGCTAGGCGCTGCGCCAGCCGTGCGCGCAAGTGCTCGCGCAAAGGCGCCTGCTCAATCAGTTCCAGCGTCTCCTGGGCGAAAGCCTCGATAAGCACTCGGCGCGCCTCGTCAGCTGGAATACCGCGCGCGCGCAGGTAGAACAGAGCCGCCTCGTCGAGATCGCCGACCGCAGCGCCATGGCTGCATTTTACGTCGTCGGCATAGATTTCGAGTTCTGGCTTGGTGTCGATGGCTGCGCGCGGGCTCAACACCAGATTCCGACTCAATTGGTGCGCGTCGACCTTCTGGGCGCCGGGTCGGACCGTGATGCGGCCCTGAAAAGCGCCATGGGCTCGCCCGGTCGCCACCCCCTTGAAAGTCTCCCGCGTTTCGCCGCCCGGCGCTGCGTGATCCACCGTGGTCAGGATGTTTGCCTCCTGGCGGCCGGACAGCAGGAAGGCGCCGTTGAGGTCGCAATGACTTCTTTCACCCTCACTGCGCACGGCCGCTTCGTGCCGCACCGTGCGACCGCCCAGAAGCAGCACGAAGCTCGAGAGCCTCGCGCCGGCACCGAGGCTCGCGGCGACCTCGTCCAGATGAAGCGCATCCGCTCCCTCCTCGACGAGCATGACGCGCGCGAGTTCGGCATGGTCGGCGAGCCGCAGCTCGACGACATCATTGCGCCAATAATCACCCGATCCGGCAAAGCTCTCGACTATCGAGGCGCGACTGCCCGCCCCAACCGTAACGAGGCTGCGCGTATGCACCGACGCCCCGGCATCGCCCGCCAGGTGAACGATCTCGACCGGTCGCTCCAGGACGACGCCGGGCGCGGCATCGAGGACAAACCCATCGGCGAAAAACGCCAAATTGAGTGAATCAAACGGCCGGGGGGTATCCCACGATTGCGCTTCCAGCCCAGAACGCACCAGGTCCGGCCGCTCGGCGATCGTCGCCGCCATAGAGGCGAGCCACATACCGGCGGGAAGCGGTTCTATCTGGGACAGCTCGGGCGCAAAGCATCCGTTCACCAATACGAGCCGGTAGGCCGGCCCGGCGAAGCCGATTTCCGCGAGCTGCTGGCGCGCTCCAGCTGTTACGACGTCGGCTCGCCGCCCCGCCGGCAGCATCGGCCGTTGCTCGAGGGCGCGCAGATCGAGATAACGCCAGGCCTCGCTGCGCCGGGACGGAAAGCCGAGTTCGGCGAAGCGTGCGAGGCCGCGGTTGCGATATCTCGCCAACCAGTCGGGGTCATCCCTGTGCCGATCGCGGCCGAACGCCTCCAGATAGGGGCGCGCCTCTGGCTTGACCGGAAAATCGACGACGGCATTCATTCCCGAACCCTCAAGCCGCGTCTTCGACGATGCCGTAACCCCGTCGCTCGACCTCCAGCGCCAAGGTCTTATCGCCCGATTGGACGATCCGGCCGCCTTGCAGCACGTGCACGCGGTCCGGCTCGACATACTCGAGTAGGCGCTGATAATGCGTAATCATCACTATCGCGCGATCGGACGCGCGTTGCTGATCGACGCCGCGAGCGACCAGCTTCAGCGCGTCGATGTCGAGGCCGCTGTCGGTCTCGTCGAGAATAGCCAGACGCGGCTCCAGCATGGCCATCTGAAAGATTTCGTTGCGCTTCTTCTCGCCGCCGGAAAATCCGACATTGACGGCGCGCTGCAGCAAATCCTCGCCAATGTTCAATAGCTTGAGCTTGGCGCGCACGATCCGCAGGAACTGTCCGGCGTCGAGCTCGGGCTCGCCGCGGTGGCGGCGCTGCGCATTGATCGCGGTGCGCAGGAAATACATGTTGTTCACACCCGGGATTTCTACCGGGTATTGGAAGGCGAGAAACAAGCCCTCGCGCGCCCTCTCGTCGGCCTCCATCGTAAGGAGGTCGCGGCCGAGATAGGTGACCGCGCCTTCGGTGACCTCGTAGCCCTCGCGGCCTGCGAGCACCGCGGCGAGCGTGCTCTTGCCCGAGCCGTTCGGGCCCATGATCGCGTGCACCTCGCCGGCGCCGACCGCGAGATCGATGCCGCGCAGGATCTCGCGACCCTCGGTCGGACGTGCGTGCAGATTGTTGATTTCAAGCATCATTCTACTATTCGGGTTCCCATCATCGGGCAAGGGCCGGGCCTGTTTCACCTGTTTTATCAGGAGCAGATCAGGCTGCCTCAACCGACGCTGCCTTCGAGGCTCACGGCGAGGAGCTTTTGCGCTTCGACCGCAAACTCCATCGGCAGCTCTTTCAGGACTTCCTTGCAAAAGCCGTTGACGATCAGCGACACCGCATCCTCGGCGCTGAGACCGCGTTGCCGGCAATAGAACAACTGATCGTCGCTGATCTTCGATGTCGTCGCCTCGTGCTCTACCCGGGCAGAGGGGTTGCGCACCTCGATATACGGCACGGTATGGGCGCCGCACCGGTCGCCGAGCAGCAGCGAGTCGCATTGCGTGTGGTTGCGTGCGTTCTGCGCCCGTGGCTGCACCCGGACGAGACCGCGATAGGTGTTCTGCCCGCGCCCGGCGGAAATGCCTTTCGAGACGATCGTCGACCGGGTCTCCTTGCCGATATGGATCATCTTGGTTCCGGTATCGGCCTGCTGGCGGTTGTTGGTGATCGCCACCGAGTAGAACTCGCCGACTGAGTGGTCGCCTTCGAGCACGCAGCTCGGGTATTTCCAGGTGATCGCCGAGCCGGTCTCGACCTGCGTCCAGGAAATCTTCGAGCGCGCCCCGCGGCAGGCGCCGCGCTTGGTCACGAAATTATAGATGCCGCCCCTGCCCTCGGCGTCGCCCGGATACCAGTTCTGAACTGTCGAATATTTGATTTGCGCGTCTTCATGCGCGATCAGCTCGACGACTGCGGCATGCAGCTGGTTCTCATCGCGCTGCGGCGCAGTGCAGCCCTCGAGGTAGCTGACATAGCTGCCCTTGTCGGCGATCAGTAATGTGCGTTCGAATTGGCCGGTCTTCGCGGCGTTGATCCGGAAATAGGTGCTCAGCTCCATCGGGCAGCGAATGCCGGGCGGGATATACGCGAAGGAGCCGTCGCTGAAGACCGCGGAATTCAACGCCGCAAAGAAATTGTCGTTTTGCGGCACCACAGTCCCGAGATATTTGCGGACGAGATCGGGGTGTTCGCGCACCGCCTCGCCCATCGAGCAGAAGATGATCCCGAGCTTCGACAGCTCTTCCTTGAACGTCGTTGCGACCGAGATGCTGTCAAACACCGCGTCGACCGCGACGCCGGCGAGCGCCTCGCGCTCACGCAACGGGATGCCGAGCTTCTCGTAGGTCCGCAACAGTTCGGGATCGACCTCAGCGAGCGATGTAGGCCCGGCGTTCTGCTTTGGCGCGGAATAGTAGGTGGCGGCCTGGTAGTCGATCGGCTGAAGATGGAGCTTGGCCCAATCGGGCTGGACCATCTCGCGCCACGCCCGAAACGCGGCCAGCCGCCATTCGAGTAGCCATTCCGGCTCGCCCTTCTTGGCCGAGATGAACCGGACGGTGTCTTCGGTGAGACCTGGCGGCGCCGTGTCGGCTTCGATGTCCGTGATAAAGCCGTACTTGTAGCCCTCTTGCGAGAGCGAACGCACGGTCTGCAGAGTTTCGTTGGAAGCTGTCATGCGGAATATCTGGTCTCGTCAGGTTGTGACCGATCAGCCGAAGGAAAGGTGTGCGGAGCGAAAGCAGCCGGGGTCAGCATCGCATCGAGCGATATCGCCGACAGCGCTTCCCCGACCGCACGATTGATTGCCGCCCAATGGGGACGGGTCGGGCAATATGTCGTCCGCGCGCACCCCGCGACATGGACCGAGCACTGGGTCAGCCCGATGTCGCCATCGATCGCAGCGACGACTTCGGCTACCGAAATCGCTTTGGGACCGCGCGCCAGACGGTATCCTCCTCCGGCACCCCGGGCCGCCGTCACGAGCCCGGCATGTGCCAAGGCCTTCAAGACTTTGGCCACGGTGGCCTGCGGCAGGCGGGTCTCGGCCGCCACTGTGCCCGCGGTGACGAGCCGGCCCGGATGGGCGGCAAGGTGGGTGGCGACGATGACGCCGTAATCGGCGAGCTTGGTAAGGATGATCATCGCTTTCGCGATCCTAAATCGGACCGATTTGGTCCGTTAATACATCGTCGCTCGCTCCCTGCTGGTCAAGTCGAAAAACGACAGTGCTTCTGGTATGTCGCAGGCGGTAGGGCGGAAAAGCGCAGCGCATTCCGCCGATATTCGATGGCAACGAGTGTTGTTTGGGGCGATAGGCCGATCATTGCATATCTTTGACCGGTCTTTGACCGGCTCTTCCATCGCCCTGCCTGAGGCGATGGCGGAATGCGCTGCCGCTTTTCCGCCCTACACGCCTACACGCTATGAGGCGACCGCTTGCCCCGGCCTGCAGCCAATACCACCTGAGCCTTGCCCCTAAAAGAGATCGCACCTTGTTCGATGAAGATTCTTGTCGTCGAAGACGATCGTGAGACTGCCACCTATTTGACCAAAGGGTTAGGCGAGAGCGGCTACACGGTGGATTGCGCGAGTGACGGGCGCGAAGGGCTGTTTTTGGCGACCTCCGGTGATTACAGCGCAATGGTTCTCGACCGCATGCTCCCGAGCATGGACGGCCTCTCGATATTGGGCGCCTTGCGGGCAGCCGAGATCCGCACGCCCGCGCTGATCCTCAGCGCCCTCGGCAGCGTCGACGATCGCGTCAAAGGATTACGCGCCGGTGGCGACGATTATCTCGTCAAGCCCTTCGCCTTCAGTGAGCTGCTCGCCCGTCTCGAAGCGCTGCGGCGGCGCGGCGCGGGGACAACCACCACGACCAAGCTGCGGGTCGCCGATCTCGAACTCGATCTATTGACCCGCAGCGTGAAGCGAGCGGGCAAAGCGATCGAGGTGCTGCCGCGCGAGTTCCGGCTCCTTGAATACCTGATGCGCAACACCGGCCATGTGGTGACCCGCACGATGCTGCTCGAGCATGTGTGGGACTATCACTTCGACCCGCAGACCAACGTCATCGACGTCCACATCAGCCGCTTGCGGCAGAAGATCGACAAGAGTTTTGATCAGCGGTTACTCCACACGGTCCGTGGCGCAGGCTACACTCTCCGCGCCCCGGAGTAACCCGGAAGGCGGGCGTCGATGGTCGTCGAACAGCCTCGCCTTCCGCTAGCGCATTCGTGGTCCCCCCGGGGAGTTCTCGCAAATACCCGGCGTCTATTCCGCACTCACGCATTCCGCCTGGCAGCACTTTACTTGGTGGTGTTCGCCGCCTCGGTACTGGGCGTCTTGCTGTTCGTCTACTGGACCAGCGCCAATTTCGTCGAACGGCAGACCGAGGCCACCCTGGACGCCGAAATTGCCGGCTTGGCCGAGCAATACGCGCAGCGGGGCTTAAGCGGCCTCATTCAAATCGTTGCGGCGCGCAGCGCCGGCGACCGCGGCGACTCGATGATCTACCTAGTGACGGACCCTGACGGCCGGCCGTTGGCGGGCAATATCGCCGCCTGGCCGACCGGCCTGGCGACCGGTTCCGCCTGGCTTTCTTTCGCGCTCGAAAAGACCGTCAACGGCCAGGTCGTGATCCATCCCGCTCGCGGCCGATTGTTTACGATCCCCGGCGGGTACCGTCTGCTGGTCGGCCGCGACATCAGCGATGCCGCGGCGTTTCGTGGCCAGGTCAGATCGACCTTGCTGTGGGCCGGGTTGATCGCGCTCGGCATCGGTCTGATCGGCGGCACGGTGATGAGCCGAAACCTGCTGCGCCGGGTCGAGCAAGTGAACCGGACCAGTGAGCGTGTCATGGCCGGAAATTTGGCGGACCGTATCCCGCTTCACGGCACGAGCGACGAGTTCGACCAACTAGCCGCCAATCTCAACCGGATGCTGGATCAGATCGAGCGCCTGATGACGGCGATGCGCGAGGTCACCGACGACGTCGCTCATGACCTGAAAACGCCACTCTCGCGACTGCGCACGCGGCTCGAGCGGGCATTGGCCGAGCCGTCGTCCGGGCGTGCGCGGAACGACGCGATCCGTGGGGCAATCGAAGAGGCCGACCGGCTGCTGGCGACATTCAATGCGCTGCTCAGCATCGCCGAATTGGAGTCGGGCGCACGCCGCGATCAGAGCGAGCCCGTGGACCTCTCGGAAGTCGCCCGATCCGCTGCGGAGCTCTACGAACCGGTCGTGGAAGAAAAGGGGTTCGTACTGGCTATTGGGGCGGAGGCTGACTTAAGGATTTGCGGCGATCGCCACTTGCTCTCCCAGGCGCTCGCGAATCTGCTCGACAATGCGCTCAAATATGCCGGCGGCGGTAAAATCGAGATCCGCACCTTCGGCAATAACGGGCGGGCTGTGCTGGAGGTCGCGGATCGCGGCCCGGGAATTCCCGAAGGCGACCGGGAAACCGTGCTGAACCGGTTCGTCCGTCTCGAGGCGAGTCGCACCACCGCTGGAAACGGTCTCGGATTGAGCCTCGTGCGTGCGATTGCACGGCGGCACGACGGTTCGCTCGTGCTCGAGGACAACAACCCCGGACTACGGGTACGCCTCGAATTTGCCAGGCTTTACGCGTCCGCTCCGACTATTTAACCTCGCTGCATAAGCCCGCTGCGCACCCTTACCCTTTTTCCCGCCTCCGCTCTCGGTCCTCGATCCGGCGTGCGGTTTCCACCATCATCTCGCGGAACTCCTGCAGCTCGAGACCGGCACTGCGCAGTACGGGGGTCATCACCTCGTCAGCGAGCAGATCTTCGAGGCTCGGCTCACAACGGCAGCACTCAAAGAGCTCGTCCATGACTCCCCTCCTTGCCTGTCAGATTGTATGCAGGATGGCCGCAAAGCATGTCCGCTTTGTGTCCGCGGATCGAAAATTTCGCGGCAATTTGTATAGACGCCGGTCGCAATTATCTCATCGGTAGCGTCAATAAGGCGTCAGCCCGCTCGCTCTCGCGCCGGGCCATATACTGTATCGCTATATTGACAAATACGATATTCGCATGTTAACTTTGAGATATGCGGATCTTTGTTCCCGTGTCTTCGTGCCGGCTGGGAGTTCAAGACATCAGCGAAAGAACAGCCAACGGAATAGCCAGCTTCCCGCTGTTCCTACGGTCGCCAAGTCGCCGTGGTCCAGGATTTCTGCGGGAAACGAGATGTGGCTGGCTGATAGAACAGCAAAAGCAGCCAGGAAAGCGCCAGTGGGTCACCCCCCAGGGATATCGCAGTAGCTGACCAACGTGATGCCCAGCTCGCTGATGAGGCTTCTGACGGAAGGGCTCAGCAACGCCGCGAGTTCTTGCTCCTGCCGGTATCCTGGGACTGCAGCGGCGAACGGCGGAGCGCGCCGGGTCGTCGGGTGGAAATAGATTTCGCTGACCCCGTCGGGCAGGTGCGGAATTAGGCGGAGCAAGCGCCTTTCATCGAAATTGCCGCTCCAGGCGAGCCCGAACAGATGGTCATTGACGACCAGCCTCTCGCGCCGCAAACGGTGCCGTAACCGTTCGATCCAGGGCCGGTAGAAGGGCGCGGCGTAATGTTCTTCCGGGAATGCGGCACACAGCGCCTCGACAGGCTCGGAAGGGACGCGCACCGCCTTCATGCCATACCCGCGCCCGATCTCGACGATCAGCCGGGCGACGGTCGGATGCACATGCATATGCTTGTGGGCATTTACATGATCGAGTGTCAGACCCGTCGCGCGAAACGCCTCGAATTGGGCTCGGATTTCCGCTGCCAACTGGCGCCGAGCCCCGGATAGAAAAAAGAACCGAAGCCCGGCCCGCGCCATGTTCGCATCCAACTTGCCGTCTGCACGCACAAGGCTGCCGATCTCCCCGCTCGGCAGAACGGCAGGGCCATCGACGAGGACGAGATGAAGGCCGACCCGCAGCTCTGGCAAGCGGCGGGCGCGGGCGACGGCATGGGCGGCAGCCCCAGTGCCGACCATCAGGCTCGCGGTCGTCAGAATGCCGTGTCGGTGCGCTTCCTCTACGGCTTCGTTGACCGCCGGATCCAGCCCGAAATCATCGGCGCAGATGATCAAGCGCTTCCCGTTCTCGCTCACCGGAGCCAACGGCGTTGCCTAGACCCCGCGGCAGATCACGTTGAGCAGAGCCTGCCGCTTTTCGACCGTGACGGCGTGGACGGCGCGGTCGAGCGCCGCCGGCAGGGCCGCCGGGTCTTCGACCCGCTCGCCATAGCCGCCTGCGGCGGCGCAGACCTGCTCGAAAGCCGGGAGGTCGTCGAGGTCGATCAATGGGGGCTTGTTGCTGCGCGCCGCTTCGCCCCGCGGGTACATGCCCAGGGTGGCCCGGCGCACGGCGCCCCACATCGAATTGTTCATGATGACGAACAACATCGGCAATTTGTGCATTGCCGAGGCGTGGTGGAGGGCAACCGGATTGCCAAACAGGTGCGAGCCGTCGCCGAGAACGGCGATCACCAACCGGTCGGGCGCGGCGAGCTTGGCGCCGAGCGCGGCGCCGCCACCCCAGCCG
>Ga0126381_100004302_pt1 | contig 15497 bp, 9 predicted proteins | sample PanSoiMetPlot_28_FD_96465 | JGI IMG/M metagenome (GOLD analysis project Ga0126381, IMG submission 96465) | Tropical forest soil microbial communities from Panama - MetaG Plot_28 | ecosystem: Environmental > Terrestrial > Soil > Tropical forest > Bulk soil | place: Panama | collected 2016-02-17 | reverse complement strand
GAGCAACGCTGCTCCCTGCCGAACCCGATCAGACAGACTCAGCAACGCATAGACAAGGCCGCGCGTGTCGCGCCCGGCGGCCAGCAACGCGGTCGTCCCGGGCACGAGCGCCAGCGACTCTGGCTGTTCCGGGACCGAAACACGAGCACGGCGAAGAAGGTCGCGCGCCAAAGAGGATTGGGCGCCGGCGCTGACTATGCACTGAGTCCCGGGCTGAACCTCTGAGAGGCTGCGGCACATTCGAAGGGAGCCGCCGGCAGACGCCACCGACCGCCCCAGTTCTTCCGCGGCCCACTTTGCGGGGCTGGCGTTCGCCACGGCGTCTGTCGGGTCGAGTACGAGAGATACGGAAGGTACGGCCCCGGCGGCGCGCCCGCCGAATGCGGCCACACTACCTGTCGTCTGCAGAAATCGTCGCCGGTTGATCTGCTTCATCATCCAAATACTAATCCCAACCGATGGATGTACCGATGAAATCCGGCTGATCGCGATCTCCCTGGACAAACCACTGTTCAGAGAGGAGTTCGCCAGCAGTCTCCTCAAACGACTAGCGATACGGATCGACCAGCATCAGATCGTGATCGCGGCTGTCGATTTGGGTGTATAGCACCGATTGTCCGTCCCAGGAGCTCGATAGAAACCCGTGCACCGGGCGGTCAATCAAGGCGAGAGTCTGGCTCGAACGGTCGGCGAACCGGAAAAAATCGAGCTGTGCTCCGGAGTTGCCTGCAGTCGAAAAATAGTACAAGCCGTCGGGACCTGAGGCCAGAGCAGCGTGCCCGGTGGCCTTTCGAAGCACCGCGATTTCTTCACCGCCATTGACCGTTGTCTGCCACACCTCGGCGGGAACGCCATCCGTCGTGAAGTAAATCGACTTTCCATCGAACGATTCGACAGCGTATAAAGCTCCGCGCCGCGTGATCGGTACGGGATCACCGCCTTCGACGGGCGCCTTCCAGATTTGCGGACGCCCCGTTCGATCGGAAGAGAAATAGATGAAACGGCCATCTCGCGACCAACTCGGTTTCAGATGCGTGGCTGCGTCGGAGGTGAGCCGCCGAGTGCTTCCGGTGTCAACGCTCAGGATATAAATATCCGATTGTCCGGACCGGCTCGATACAAACGCGACACGCTTGCCGTCCGGCGACCAACGCGGTTCCTTGCCGCCGCCTGAAGTTAAGCGGCGCAGATTAGAGCCGTCCGTTCGTGACATCCAGACTTCTGTTTGTCCGGAACGAATCGAACTGAATACAAGGTATTGCCCGTCCGGAGAAAGAGCCGTCGTAAAGTCGCGTCGCGTGGACGAGATCAGGCGCGATTTCTGGGTCCTGGCGCCGTTTCGATCCAGACGCCAGATGCTGCTCTGGTCGATGTTGGTACGAACATAGGCAAGGCGGAAAGGTGAGCCGGCAAGCGTCGGTCGATCTCCTTCGATTCCTAAATCCGTGATATCCGGTGGCGTTGAGCCTGGCGATGCTTCTACCCGGAACAGACGATGCGGCGCGGGTCCGGTGGCGGCAGCGGAGAAGATCAAAGATTTGCCATCAGGCGCCCAGGCGACGTAGTCGATTTCGTTCTGTCTGTCCGTGAGCCGAACCGGATCTCCTTGAAGCAGGCTGTCTTTCGAAAGCCGGGCTACAAAAATATCGCGCCAGGAAGGGCTCGTGGATCGGGTGAATGCCAACTGGCTTCCATCGGGAGAGACGGCGGGACTCATATCGCCCGCGAATTGCCCTGCGGGCGCGGACGTAATCTGAGTCTCCTCGCCGTTCGCTGTAGAGATTCGGAACAAGACAGGCACTCCATACGAACGGCTCCGTTGAGAAACGATCAACCATTTTCGATCGCGCGTCCAGGTCAGTGATGGATTAAGCGCCGGGCTTTGGATCTCGCGCAGTTTCAGAGGACTCCCCCCATCGGCTCGGATTGTCCACACCTCCGCCATTCCAGGCGCGGACTCTCGCAGGAACGCGATTTTTTCGCCGTCGGGCGACCACGCCGGCGCGACATCGCTCGCCGCACCGTTTGTCAGTTGGCGCGCCCCGCCGCCGGAAGTTGATGCTGTGTAGATGTGGGGCACGGCCTTCGATTCTCCGTCCCAGGCGAATGCAACACGTCTCGCGTCGGGCGAGAGCGCGGGATGCAGTTCGGACCCAACAAAAGTCGTCAATGGCACGGGGTTCAGAGCTCTGGCCCTGTCGTGATTTCCCGGACCAACGCGGGTGAAAACGCTGGCTGCAAGGATTCCAATGCCGATCACGATCACAGCTAACATCCAGGGTCGCTGGCCAAATCTGTTCTCATCCGAGGCCGGGCTGTCGACTGCCACCGGAATCGGCTTGATATCGATCCTTGTGTGCGAGACGGCCTCGCCAGCTGCCGACTCCTGCTGCCGGTCAACATCAGCCAGGAACCGATAGCCGACTCTCGGGATGGTCTCTACGAAACGCGGCGTATCCGCCGAATCGTTCAGCGCCTCCCGAATTTTATTCATGATGCGGTTGAGTCGCTGATCGTGATCTCCCCACGATTCGCTGGGCCACAGCGCCTCGCGAAACCGCTCCCGCGTGACGATTTCGCCGGCGTCTTCGAGGAGCAAAGCAAGGGCTTGAAAGGGTTGGTCTGTGAGCTTGATTCGCACGCCGTTCTTTCGGAGTTCATGACGCTCCAGATCCGCCTCGAAAACTGAAAATCGCGCACTGCGGAGCCTTGTCTCAAGCACTGGGAGCCCCTTTCAGTTTGAGATTCTATAGCAGAATCTTTATGCGGAAGGACAATGGGCGGGCCCGACAGTCCAAGACGGCGCGCAGGGTCCGTTCTGCTCCGGAAAGCAGGCTATGCAGACTGGGCCCGCCAGTCCGGAACTCGTTCCGCCGCGATGCGCACCGGCGGCGTCCCCCCATTTTTCACATTCGACGACCACGCCCCGCCAATCGGGAAACTCCTACCCAGGACCGCAAAGAGACGAGAACGTGGGCAATGTATTGCGGAACAACTATTCACGGAGAACGAAGGCGCGTGCATGCCACGGCAGAAAGACCTCGTCCTGCAGGTGATAGGTAGTCCTGTTGGTGACCTGCGTGAACTGCGCTGGTCCGTTGGCAGGCCTTCAGGCGGATCGCCTGTCTCGAAGTTGATGCCAGCCACAGTCGTTCTGAGGCGTACGCCTGGGCGAATCCTGATCGGCCCACGAGTGTGGAATAACAACTCCTACTTGGGCTCAAGCGTAAGCGTAACCCGCGTCACACGCCCGTCCTCGATCGTCACGAATCGACCTGCCGCCTTATGATGTTCGGGTAATACCTGCAGTTCGTAGATCCCGGTATTCGTGCTGTGCAGATCGCGCACGATCAGCGGCGCGTCCGTCGGCCACCGGCGAATTTCCCGCTCGTCTTCCGACTGGAATTGCTGCAGGAAGACATATGCAATATCGTCTACAGGGTTGCCGGCGTGATCGACGAATGTGACGACCAGACTGCCATAGCCATCCCGCGGGCGATACCAATTGCCCGTCGGCGACGGCGGGATCTTCTGCGGATCGCCCCCGAATCCCTGTACCCGTTCAGCGATCTGAGCCACATAGCGTTCGAGCACCGGCGACCACCGGTCGCCTTGAGCTTTCTCATCTTTGATCCATCGCATCAAAGAGAGCAGGCTCTCTTCAGAATCCAGAAGGGGTTCCTCGGTGCTGACCGGGATGGAGATCTGGAACGAACCGAGCACTCGTCGCTCGCTGGACGGTGTGATTGCCTCTTCGAATCCAGGTCTGCCAGGCGTAGGTTGGCCAGCCGCCACGGTTGCGTTTGTCACCTGGCGGACAACGATCGTGAAAGCCTCTCCTCTGCGCACCGTCGGCGGCAGATCCACCGTGAGCAGGCCAGCGAAATTGGCGCCCGCAACCTGCGGTACCGGCATCCAGGTGACGCCTCCGGTCCGGCACTGCAACGTGTGATCGTCCACCAGTCCGAATTGCCGGACTGTGTACATCTTTGCCGCCAGCGCGAGCACATCGGGCGCGCTCACACTTGGCAAATAAATCGTGGCCAGGGTTCCGGCCGGAACGTTTCCCCATATGATCATCAACTCATCGGGCGGCGCGCCCGCGGGCAGCGCCGCGGGAGTCGGCCGGATGTCAAAAGTGTGCGGTACGCGATGCGCCAGCGCGCCCCCCGGGTTCCCCGATGGCACAACCGCCAGATTACGCTGCGCCAGCTTATCCGAAGAAGCCGGTGTTTCTCCTGCCTGCACAGGGTCGAGATCGTATGAGATCTCCGCGACCAGACACTGATGCTTGCCAGTGATTGCAGCCAGCACCGACTGAGAACCACTGGCCCACGGGTTGGCCGAATCCACCGCTACGGGCGACATCGGTACCGCATTTGGCGTCCCCGGTTGATTGATGTCCAGCCAGCATCCGAAATACATATAGGACACGCCAGCGGGGATGCCGCTGAACGCCACATTCGTGTCGTCCGCCTGCTGGTCCAGCGTCGTCGGGTCAAGAACGCGCGCATCGGCGAAACAGGGAATCGCCACAACATTGTCGGCGCCGTCAACGCCAAAGACCGGTATCTTGCCACTCGAACTTACCGATGTGTTGGACACGCTGCCGTAGGTGTCCGATGCGTACGCCGTCGACGTCGTGGCGGCCTGAAAGATCCGGAAGAACACGCGCGCCAATCCCGACGGGGCGACAGATTCATAACGCACCCGGGCCACCCCGAAGTTATAGACAGGAGTGGTCGAGGTCGAGGGATTGAACTGGTTCAGCGTGACCTGCGATGCCTGCTCATCGGTCGAGATCATGTCGAACGGATGATTCGGCGGTGGAGTTGTGTTGGCGTTAAATCCGGCGATTACGGCCTTTATGAAAGTCGGCGCATCCACTCGCGGGTCCCCGGTGTTCTTCAAGGTGACGGAGGACAGGCCCGCCAGCGATCCGCCTGTCGTTACCTGGAACACACGCAGGTCTTCGCTGAGCCACCACGTCGGGCCGTCGAGTTCGTAGGGATCGGCGTTCGCCGCCAGTTGAACTGTAACGGCCGGCGAGGTCAAGCCGTTGATCGTCGCCTGGAGCGTGACCGGTTTGGGCAGCGCAGGCGGTGTCTGAAATGCGTCGAGACTCGGATCGAACTCGGCCGCGCACACCCATGTAAACCTCTGCGGTGTTGTCGGCAGAGAGACATCTTCCGCCAGCAGGGCTGTCGCAGCAACGCTCATGCTCCCCGCCGGCACACCCGCAACCGAGAACGTGGGGTTGTGCGCAGGAGTGCCTGAGAGGTCGGATGCTACGATGCCGAGCGCGGCGGCGTTGAAACCGTCCACCACAACGTAAAAAGCGTTGGCGATAACGCCCGGCTGGCTGCCCGTCAGCGTTTCGCTGACTTCGTCTTTGCCAATCTCGGTGCGGTCCAGGATGAACCGGCAGTCCTGGACAAACACGCTTTGCAGCGCAGCCAGCAGCGCACCGCCATCGATCCTGCCCAGTCCGGTGCATCCGTCCCACCCCGGACCTGAGGCATAACCCGGCGATCCGGAGAAGCTGTTGTCGGGCGGCGACCCGGGGAATAACTGGTCGTTGATATCGACGCAAATAGTCTCATCGAAGGCGTAGAGCGTAGGATTCAGAAATCCGATGTTCTGTCCCAGCCTCGCATCGATCATCGCTACCAGGCCCGCATAGAGCGGCGCGACTGCGGAGGTGCCGCAAAATGGTCCGCTGAACGTCGGGCTCATCAGAGAGGGGCTGTTGAGCGAGATATTGTACCCGCTGATCAGGCTGGCGTTGCCCGATACGTCGGGCACGCCTCTGCCCACTGAGATGCCGTCGTTGATCGAGCGCTGATTCACAATCCCTACCTGCCAGGCCGGCAGGCTGTTGAAGAACGCGCTGATGCCGCCGCCCGTGGCCCCCGTGGAGTCATTCCAGACCCACTCTTGTCCCAGTTCGAACGACGCGGTAAGACCGGTCGCAGTGCCTCCGCAGGAGGTAACCCAGGGGTCGCTTGCGGGATATGCGACATGGGCCTTTCCATGCGCCGACGGTGGCGCCGCAGCGGAATTGTTCCAGCCCAGTGAGCCGCCGTCGCCCGACGCCACCAGCACCGTGATGCCTGCCATGGCCATGTCCTGGAAGTCGGAACTGATCTCGTTGATCGTTGCGGTCGAAACGACGCCCGAGGGCGTAATAAAGTCGTCGCCGCCGATCAGCGTGTAGCTGATCGAGACAACGTCCGGCGCTGGCGTCGGATCCCCGGCTTTCGGATGAAAGATCCGGTCAATCACCGTAAACCAGTCCTGGGCCGAGGAAGAGGCGTTGCCCCAGTAGACCCGCATCTTGGCGCCGGGAGCGACGGCGCTCGCTGTGCATAGATCGAGGATCGTCTCGGAGTCCGATATCCCCGGATTTCCGGAAGGAGGGACATCCGTAACAGAGGGATTGGTGTCTGCCGCAATCCAGGAGGTAAGGGTTGCCTGGATGTCAATCGAGGTCCAGCCGCCACCCGCAAATTCGACGACCCCGATAATCTTCGAACTCGCGTCTGGCGGAGGCTGCGGGAAGTTGTAGAATTGTCCGGCCTGGTCAAGCAGCGTGGGCTGTATTACCATCGCGCCGGGCGGGTCCGAGCTGTTGCGGAAGCCGACGCGCCGGTTGTCCAGCCCGAAGACGGCCACTACGATGCCCGCAAGTTCTTTCGGGACGTAGATGAAACCGTCGCGTCCCCGGTAAGTGTCTTTGCCCCATTCGTAGCGCGCCAGGTCCACGGCGAACGCCTGCGACATTTGTTCGACGCTTCCGGACACCACGACCGTGCGGCCCCCCGCGCTGACCTCGGTCACGGTCATTCCCATCCGCTTCGCGAAATTGGCCACCGCATCCAGGTCTTCCTGTGTGGCGCCGTATTTTCTACAGAATTCGTCGTGCGTGATGAAAGTTCGTTTCCCTGGCGGCGTGGCCATCCAATGCGCGTGATCCGGCCGGGGCGGCGCGTCCGGACGCCGCCGGACGCGGACGGTAACGGAAAATTCTTCGTTCGGGTCGGCCGGACCCAGAAGCCTGGCTCCTTCCGCCGGACGTCGTTCGCTACCGTCAAGGGCTCGATAGTTTGCCGGAATCTGAGCCATACTTACCTCCAAAGGCTCGGCCTCTCCTGAATCGCTACGGCTTCACGTAAATGACTTCGAGATATTCCACGACCGCTTCATCGGTCTTCTTCGTAGCGGGATAATGCGCTGCGACGTTGAGCAGGAAGATATCGCCTTCACGCGCATCTTTCGGAATGGTTCCCGACACGGTGAACTCCGTGCCTGCACCGGGTGCGACGGTAACATGGCGCTCGACGCCGCCCGGTGGCCGAGTGCCCCCCTCTTTGCCTCCGGCAGAATGAATCTTCAGGCCAAGGTCCGCCGCTTTGAGGTGTGCGCGCATTTCGGGGAACAGGAACATAGGCAGGCGCATGTCGGCGCCTGAATTCTGCAGCGTTCGGCGCAGTCGGACGATTTCTTCAGTCCGGTCGAAACCGGCAGGAACTTTGGTTGCCGTAACTGTAAGCTTGACGCCAACCGCTTCGTTTCCGGCTATCGTCGCCTGGAACGGCAGCCTCCATCCGCCGATATGCAGCAGAATCGAGTTGGTATTGCGCCATGCTGAGCCAAAGTGTCCTGATCCGGCAGGATGAGGGATAGTCGGGTCGATCACCGCCGGACCCGTCGTGGGATCGACGTTGAAGTAGAGCGACTGTGGGTTTGCAATGCTGACCGCGACGCATTCATGCTGACCGGCCGCGCCGCTCTTGAACGGATTCGCTGAGGACACTACGATCGATCCGCTGGCCGGCACGGTAACCGTCTGCACATCGATCTGCGTCCCTGCGGTCCCCACTCCGCCCGGGAACTGCCAGAACCGAATGACGGTGTTCGGCGCGGCGACGGTCGAATCGTTGTTAATAACAGCCTGAATTCCGTAGTTCGTGAGGGGTATCAGAAGCGTGTCCCATGCGCCGCCGGGAGCGCCGCCGATCGGGACGGGATTATTCGTGGGATCCAGCAGGATGATGTCCGGACTCTGGTAGGTGCCATTGCCAATGTATGGGTCCGGCGCCGTCAGTGTCGTAGCCACAGTAAAAGCTTCCACGGTATTGAGCGTGGGCGCGGTGAAGTTCTGGCCGCCGATGGCATAGATCAGACCATCCGGTCCGGTTGCGCCTGCCAGGAAGGCCTGGGCGGTCAGAAGTGAAGCTTGCACGACCCACGGTCCGGCAGTCGCCGGATTGTAGCTGTAGACGCTGGTCTGCGGGATCCCGGCGTGGTCGAGACCGCCAAAAGCGTAGATCAGACCGTCGGGGCCAACCGCTGCGGCGAGAAAATAGCTTTTTGCCGGAAGCGGGAGACCGGTTGTCCATGAACTGGTCGCCGGATTGAAAACTTCCACGGTAGTCAGCGGTCCAGCCCCGCCCTGCCCGCCGATCGCGTAAATAAGCCCATCCGGCCCTATGACCGCGGCCAGACCGGATCGCGCCGTTGGCATCGACGTGGAACTGGTCCATGCGTTCGTCGCAGGGTCGAACACTTCCATGGTTGCGACGAAACCGCCGTTGAATCCACCAATGGCGTAGATCAATCCATTGCGTCCCGTGACGGCGGCCAGGCCGTTTCGCGCCGTGGGAAGCGCTGGCCCTGATGCCCAGGCGTCAGCCGCGGGATTGTAGATCTCGAATGTGTTCACGGCGGCGCTGCCGTTGTCTCCCCCGATAGCGTAAAGACGCTCAGGACCCGCGGTCGCGGCAAGCTCTTCGCGAGCCGTTGGCAGAGAAGCAATCGAAGACCAGCTCCCCGCAATGGTGTCATAGGCTTCCACGGTCGCAACGGGGCCGGTCCCGTCATTGCCGCCTATAGCGTAGATACGATATCCGGATCCAGGGTTGGGAGCATCGCAAACGGCCGCGGCCAGTCCTTGGCGCGCGAATTTCAGTGTAGGTTCAGTTGTCCAGGGCATGAAAACTCCTTACAGGCATGTGCCCTGTCCAGCCATGATGTTTGATTTGCATTGGCTTTGCAGGCCACGTTTGTAGGTGCCGCCAAAGCCCGCGGCGTTTCGAGTGGTGGGATTACCAGGCTTGACGCCGTTTTGACGCTTATGGAATCTTTGCGCCGCCACTTCGAATAGGCAGCGCTACAATTCAGAGTTGCTGCGTGATGGGTAATGGCGCCAAACGCAAGCCCGCCGAGGTTGGAGCGGAATCCCTCACCGTCGACGGCCGCGAAGTTCGCATCACGCATCCGGACAAACTCTATTTCACGAAGGAAACTAAGCTTTCAAAGATAGACATCGTCCGCTACTTCATCTCCATCGCCCCCGGCGCATTGCGCGGAATTCAGGATCGTCCTATCGTTCTCAAGCGCTTCGTGAATGGCGCGGAGTCGGAGGCCTTTTACCAAAAGCGCGCGCCTTCCGATGCTCCTGACTGGCTTCGGACGGTCGCGCTTTCGTTTCCATCCGGCCGCACGGCCAGCGAAGTGGTGGTGGACAACGCCGCCGGTCTCGCATGGATCGTCAATCTCGGCTGCATCGAATTGCACCCGCACCCGGTGCGCTCAGGCGATCTCGATCACCCCGACGAGATGCGCGTCGATCTCGATCCCGGTCCGGGCGTCGAGTGGTCCGATGTTCGGAAGGTTGCCCTCGAAGTGAAAGCGTTCCTCGAAGGCCAGGGGCTTCGCGGCTGGCCCAAGACCAGCGGTTCGCGCGGCATGCACATCAACATCCGCATTCAGCCGCGCTGGAGCTTCACCGAAGTCCGCCGCGCGGCGCTCGCTCTCTCGCGCGCGATCGAACGCCGCGTCCCCGCGCTCGCCAGTTCGAAGTGGTGGAAAGAAGAGCGCCACGGCGTGTTCCTCGATTACAACCAGAACGCCAAGGACCGGACGACCTGTTCCGCTTATTCCGTCCGTCCGCTGCCGGATGCCCGCGTGTCCACGCCCGTCGACTGGAGTGAGGTTCCCGATTGCGACCCGGCCGACTTCACTCTGTTCACCGTTCCGCGTCGTTTCGCCGAAATCGGGGATCCGCACGAGGGCATCGACGCGCAACGCGGTTCGCTCGAAAAGCTCCTGGAGCTGGCGGCGAAAGACGAGCGTGATGGACTCGGCGACGCCCCATGGCCCCCGCACTTCCGGAAGATGGAGGGCGAAGCGCCGCGCGTCGCGCCGTCGCGGGCCCGGAAAAGTCCCGCCGTTAAGGCGCCGCTCATCACCGTGGCTAACTCGCCGGATAAGCAGGCTGCGCTGCGCGGCCTCGAACGCTGGAAGGAAAGACACGCCGCAATCGCGCCGCTGCTCGCAATCGACGACATCCTCGTCGACTCGATGCGTGGCCGCTCTTCGACATGGACACGCGTCCGCGTCAATCTGCGCCACGTCCCGGAAGACCAGCGTCCTCCGCAGGAGAGGCCCGATCCGGACGACGATCCCACCCGTGTCTGGCGCGAGGCGCGGGCGAAACGGTCAGGTCCGGCTAACTGAGAGAAAAAATCTGCATCAGCTCCTGAGGCGGAACCACCTCGAGCTGAGCGTAGGTGCAATCCTTCGGCTGCTTATCCGTTCGCCAGCGGCGGAACTGCGACATATGCCGAAACCGTCCGCTCTGCATATGTTCATAGGCGACCTCGACCACCAGTTCCGGCCGCACCGGTTCCCATGAAAGGTCTTTACCCTGGCTCCAGCGGCTCTGCCCGCCCGGCATGCGGTGGCCGTTGCCGGTGATTTCACCCGCCCATTCCCGCCATGGATGACCGGCGAGGGCATTCTCGCGATAAGGCGCGAGAAACTCGGCGAGTTCCCGGCGCCTCTCCGCGGTAAAACTGGCGCACACGCCGACATGCTGCAGCCGCCCGGCGTCGTCATAGAGGCCGAGCAGCAGCGATCCCACCGAGTTATCGCCTTTTTTATGCCAGCGAAATCCCGCGACAACGCAATCGCAATCGCGCTCGTGCTTCACCTTGAGCATGACCCGCTTATCGTGCTCGTAAACGCCGGTCTCGTCCTTCGCCATCACGCCGTCGAGCCCCGCGCCTTCGAAGCGGCGAAACCAGTCGGCTGCCACGCTTCGACTGCGCGTCGCCGGAGTAACGTGAACCGGAGGTGTGGCAGGCGAAAGCGCCGATTCGAGCTGCTGACGCCTCTTTGAAAAAGGTTCCGGACGCAGGTCGCGATCGCCGAGGCACAGCAGATCGAAAAACACGATCGAGGAGGGAGTCTGCGCAGCGAGCAGCCTCACGCGCGACGCCGCGGGATGCAGACGCAGCTGCAATGCGTCGAAGTCGAGGCCATCAGAGGTCGCAATCACGATTTCGCCGTCGAGCACACAGCGCGGAGGCAACTGCGCGAGCAGAGTCGCGACGAGTTCGGGAAAGTAGCGATTGAGAGGCTTCTCATCGCGACTTTGGATCAGAACCTCATCGCCGTCCCGAAAGATGAGGCTACGAAATCCATCCCACTTCGGCTCGAAAATCCATGAGTCGCCGGCCGGCAATTCGTCCACTCGCTTCGCGAGCATCGGCAGCAGCGTGGGATTCACCGGAAGATTCACGATTTCATGCTATCCCGCAAAATGAGTCGAGCCTTACGACCAACGTACGACGAATCCGGCTTTCCCGCGAATGAGAGAATCACCGCCCTCGCAGCGGACGGCTCGGTTTGGGCGGGTGGTTCCCGAAATGGCCCAGACTGCGCGCGAAGAGACATGCTGACGCTGTTGCCCGGGGATTCAGCAACAAAGAAGCCGGAACCGTGCTGGTACGGACCCATCAAACCGCAGTTCAGAGCAGCGCGGCGTCATTCATCTGCACGATGCCCGCGATTGGTGATACGAGGCTGATCCCGGGTTCAGTTCAGGCGTTTGTAGAGTTCGCTGGGGCGCGCCTACGATGACAGGTCCAACGGAATGGACACCACAACGAAAGCCCAAAAAGGAACGCGGGTGCGCCTCTCCGAAAATTCGGCATGAATTCGCCGGACCGAACTCCTCAGGCCATCCTGATTTCACAGCGAACCGAGGAACGCAACCAGATCGGCTTTCTCCTGGGCAGTGAACCCGATGCCGAATCGAGTATCGTAAAAAGTCACGACATCCGTCAGCGTTTGCGCGCTGCCGTTGTGGAAATAAGGCGCGCGCGCCGCCAGACCTCGAAGTATCGGGCCCTTAAACTTGCCGATATCGGCAAACTGGCCGCTGATCATCGCGCGGCCAGGATCCGTCGTCTGAACACATGTGGTGAGAGCGGGCTTTTGGCAGAGCGTGATCACGGGAAGATAGCTCGTATCGAGCGCATTATTGCCGCCGGGCGGATCTGCTATGCCAATGTTCAGGGGCGCCGAAACCGAGTGGTTGCCCACGTTTGGCGCGTCATGACAGATGCCGCAAGTGGACACAATCGTCTCCGGCGCGGTTACGCCATTCGAAAAGGTGTTGCCGTTCAAACCAGCTACGCCGCTGATGGTGAACGTCCTTGTGTTGAAAATCGTCTGCCCGCGAGCGATTGACTGCCGATGCGGGTTGCCGCCGGTTTTCCACGCGTCGAAGAGGCTGAAGACATTCGGGTTGAACTTTAGCGGGACAGGATTTGTGGGGTCAAATCCTACTGGGTCGTTGATACCGATGAAGAAGGGTTGCTGGCCGAGGGACTGCGGCCCCCCTGTGGCGCCGCTTGCGCTGAGGCTGCCGGCTCCCTGATCCTCGGCTTGAGCGCTGAATAATCCCATCTCGAAGGCGACAATGGCCTGTTGCTGATCGGCGGTCAGTCCCGGCAGTTGCGCCTGCGCATGTCCGGTTGTCGCGTCGATTGCCTGACGCGCGAGGTCACTCAGAAGTGATTGCGGGTAGTTGGCGGAGTTAATCGGCGTGGCTCCGCTCTGCGTCGCGGATTCGCGGCCGTCCCACATCAATGTACTCAGAAAATTCAGGTTTGTGGCGGGCAACGGCCGCCGGTACATCGATATCGAATCAAGTTCGTTACAAGCGTATGGATTGCTCACGCCGGCCACCTCGAAATCGCGGTTGTTCGGAACGTTAAGAGCGATGCGAATCAGTCCGCGGGTTCGAAGCAGGCTGTAGGCGGCCGAGCGCGCTGCCGCGGTTGAAACATCAATGTTGTGATCGCAATTCGATCCATCAACAGTTCGGAATATCGGATCGAGCCCCTGGGACTGATCGAACCGCTGCTGAATATGTTCGGCCGAGACCCCCATTGCGTCGCTGAGCTGATGACAAGTGCTGCAGCTTCGCCCATTCGTGCCAAGGCTCTGGAAAAACGGTCCGGTCAGGTCAGCGGCGCCATTCGGGACGAACGTCCTCATCACCCCCGAGGGATCGGGAAAGGCGCCGAGACTGGGTATCATGGGCGCGCCTGGCTGCGCATTGACAATCGCTTCGGGTAGCAGAAGAGCCGTCAGAACTATCAGAAACAGCGCCGCGCTTTGCAGGTGGGAATGACCCGGAACGCGCGGTCTTTTCGATCGAAATTTACTCGGAAACATCGTGGTTCCTTTCTACTAAGTTCGTAAAGTATAAGCGAGCGAAACGCTCTGCACAATACGCTCGATAGGGGATGGGCGCTACCTCGCAGTGACAACAAATCAGCTCTGCATTCTCAGCGGCTTACGCCACGATCCTCCCAATCCGGCGCCACATTCGCTATCGGGAGCGGCTACGTCCGTCGGTGTCCGCCTCATTATCGACCGGGACGCCAGAACTGTGTCTGCCGGAGCCGAGCCGAAGGTCCGGCGAAGGTGACGAAAACTGCTTTTTACAAAACAAAGCCAAAAGCGGAAAAACTAAAAAGTGGAGGAACGAACCGAATCGGGAGCGCCTATATCCGTCCGGCATCGCGCGGGTGTCCGCCTTTCGGGATCTTTGAGATCTGAATCAGGTTTATGGACCAGGACGCCAGAAATGCCTCTGCGGGAACCGAGCCGAAGCTCCGCCGAGACTCACGAAATTGCTCTTTACAAAACCAAGCCAAAAGCGGAAAGCAAAAAAGTCGAGGAACGAACCGAATCGGGAACGCCGCTGCGCGTGAGAACCCGGTTCGTGGCTCCAATCGTCGGCTGCAAAGCTTTTTGCAAAACAAACCCAAATCAGGACCAGCGCTCCAGTTGCCGGCCTGGCAGCCGCGTACGCTGAATCGGAAGCGGGAACATTTCGGCGCCGGAACCGGTCCATTGGTTCATGCGCGGATTGTTGGTTGCTCTCACCTGCGCGGCATGCTGGGGCCAGGAGCCCCAACGAACCTCCGCTCCGCTCACTTCCGCCGACCGTCATCGCGTTATTCAGGCCGTTGCCGCCAATGTGAGGCAGCGCTATTTCGACAGGCAGGTGGCTGAACTTGCCGCTAACGCGGTGCTGGCGCACGAACAGGCGGGCGATTACGACTCAGCGGCGGAAGGCCGGACTTTCGCCAGTCTTCTCACTCGCCACTTAACCCAGGCAAGCCGCGATGACCACTTCACCATGGAATTCACGCCGAACGTCTTTCCGGATTTCTCGAAACCGCCCGACCCCGAGCGTGACGAGCGGTATCGCGCCGCGATGCAACGGTCGAATTGTACGTTCGAAAAGGTCGAGATCGGGCCAGACAAGGTGGGTTACGTGAAGCTGAATTCGTTTCCCCATCCGGCCGTGTGCCGGTCGAGAGCGGAATCCGCCATGACCTCTCTGAATCGCGCGGCGGCGCTTATCTTCGACCTGCGTGACAACCGCGGCGGCTATCCCGGAATGGTGGTCCTCCTTGCGAGCTACCTGTTTGATCACCCGGAGTACATGTTTAACCCCGGAAGCCCGGTCACGGAACAGGCATGGACACGCTCTCCGGTCGCCGGCAGCCTGCTTGCGGACAAGCCGGTGTACATTCTGACCTCTTCCCGCACGTACTCGGGCGCTGAGCAATTCAGCTACGACCTGAAGATGCTCAAGCGCGCGACGCTTGTCGGGGAAACCACCGGCGGAGCCACTCACGCCAATGTGCTCCACAACATCGACGATCATTTCGCGGTCGGAATCCCTGAATACCGGCCAGTCAATCCTTACTCAGATCGGGATTGGGCCGTCACGGGAGTTGATCCGGATGTGAAAGTTAATTCAGATGAGTCCCTGGCCACCGCCCGGAAGCTCGCCGAAGCGAAGCTGCGGACAACACAGGCTCCTCAGTTTCCGGCCGAGCGCAGATAACCCGCGCGGCAATCAGTCCGAAAGGGATCACGCGAATCCGGCCTCGCGTTCTTAATGATTTACGACATGATCCGCGGAGACCCGTACGACCATCGGTATCGGGAGCGGCCATGTCCGTACGTTATCGCGCGGGTGTCCGGCTCCCGGGATGTTTGCCTCGTGAATTAACTCGCTTGGCGGAGACGGATGTTCAGCATTCCAGTTTTTTCGTACGGCATCCTGGTTTTTGAGGATGTGAAGTGGTTTCGGGCGCCGCTGCCCCGGTGGGCGGGTC